>ENA-UOWO01003522-UOWO01003522.1-activated-sludge-metagenome-genome-assembly--contig:-NODE-3522-length-18083-cov-5.545873_pt1 | contig 18083 bp, 3 predicted proteins | sample MGYA00238148_ERZ761564 | MGnify/ENA primary metagenome ERZ761564 (study PRJEB28885, sample SAMN05720194) | activated sludge metagenome | isolation source: Anaerobic digester | place: USA...
GAACCTGCGTCTGTTCACCAACCCCAACGCCGGCGTCACCATCTGCGAGCCGCAGAGCGTCGATTGCCGCATCACCGCCTACCGTTGGCACCTGCGTCCGCCTGTTGTCTTCCGCAAGTCGCTCAGGGTCGACATTGAACGGCGCAGCTTCATCGATGACCGAGACCCCCAGACCGGCGCGCGCCGGCTCCACGATTTCAAACACCGTCCGGATTTCTTCTCGTCGGTGGCTTTCTGGTACCAGAAAGACATCGCCAGCCCATTCTGCCCCCTGCCGCCTCTTGCCGAACGGCTGAATCCGGAGCTGTGGCTCGAGGTGAAGGACCTTGCGGACCGGCTGCCTTGTTCCCCGGGACTCAAACCCGTCGTCCGCTCGAACCGCACCTGCCAGAACAAGACGATGCTCTTGGTGGAGAATGACGCCGTCGGCGCGTGGCTCGATGTTCCGTTCGAGATCGAGGTCGAGGCGCAGTACTCGCTTTCGGTCTTTCAAGTGCTCTTTCGGGACTATGGCCGATGGCAAGTCACCTTGCGCGGCGGCGGCCAGACCAATCTGATCGAGCCTGTCCTGGACTTCTACGATCCCTATCTGGCGCTGAAAGAGAACTGGCCGGAGAGCCAGGTCTACAGCACGGTGCGCGAGACGAAGCTGGGTGTGCTGCGCCTGGCCCCGGGCGCCTACACACTGCGGTTCGAGTGTGTGGGCCACAACCCGCTCTCACTTGTCCGGAAAACCGGCAAGCCCGGTTTCAGTCTGGCAATGGATGCCATTTCCCTGAGGCGCCTGCCCTGGGATCACATGGATCAATGGCTCGAGAACCATCTGGCCGCCGAAGCGCGGCTCGACGCCGAGCGCGTGCGCGCCGCACAGGAGACGGTGCGAAAGATCGAGACGGCGGTCGCCGACCTGGCGGGCGCCCGCGGCGCGCTGCCCCGAGCATTGGACGAGTTGAGGCCATTTCTGCCGGGCGGACGCGTCCCGATGGACCCCTGGGGCCAGCCCTACCAATACGCTGCGCCGGGCCTGTTCAATGTCGAGGCGTTTGACGTCTACTCGTTCCGAGGCAACAGCCGCGCCCCTCTCGATTGGATTGGGAATTGGCAGGTCCCCTTTCGATTGGAGAAGGCCGTTGAAGGCGAAGTGCTCGAGGCGGTGGGCGGACGCAATGGGAAAGCCAGCGTCCAGACGATTGCACACCGCGGCGTGCCGCCCCTGTCGGGCGGCGCGCACCTGTTCCTGCGCTTCGACGGCCCGGGAGATTTCATCACTCTGGGGTTGCCCGACTCGATCCGGCCGGGCTTGTACACTGTTGTTCTGAGCACAGTCACCTCGTGGGATTACGCCATCGTGCAGTGGTCGTTGGATGGGAAACATCTTGGTCCGCCGCTCAACGGCCATTCCCCTGACACCTGGCGGCGGGTCTCGATCGCCCGGCGGGTTGCCCTGGAAGATCGTCCGCACGAACTCAAGGCGACGGTCGTTGGGCGCGATCGGCAGTCGATCGGCTTTGCGGCCGGCCTTGATGCAATCCTCCTCACGCCGGTTGAAGACTCGCGGTGAAGCCTTGAGCCGCTCGGGCCGGGGAAACGCGGCGGATGAGATGGGGACCTCGCACCGAAGCTGCTGGGACACGAGCTCGTTGAGTGCCGCGCAGCCCCGCATCGCCGGAGAGCGCGTGTGCTCGAGCACCGCCTGAGCCCGGGAATCCGCCGCCAACCGTCACCAACTGCCGATCGAGTGCCCGGCGCTCGATGGCCAGAGCGATCGCCAATACGCCTGGTCCGCCGCGAACACATCGAGCGGGTCTTTCGCCGGATCGAACGCCGCCGGCAGAATTCCAAACCGCGCCAACTCACGAATGTACTGGCGGTTGGGCTTGAAAGCCGGTGTGCCAAAACAATGCTGCGCCTCGATGCCCTCGCGCGCCCGGCGAATGACGCCCAACAACCGCTGGTAATCGGCATCCTGCGTGTCCCGGAACACCTCGCCGCAACTGCCGAAGCCGCCGGACGTCTTGGCCAGCGGCCCCAACAACAAGGGCGAGTGCTCGGGACGCGTGAAGTTGAGCAGGATGTGCGGACTCAGCCGCGCGGCCGGATCGTTCTCCTGCACGATGCGCTCGTACACGGCGGTGGGCCGCGCCAACTTCGCCCGGTTCATCCGCTCGTCGCTCGGGTAAAACGGAAGCTCCATCGGGTCTTCCCGGCCCGAGGGCGGTTTGTGGCACGTGTAACAGCGTTGCCGCGCGACTTCGAGACCTTCCGCGAACACACGCCCGGGCGCGCCCGAGGCCGCGTTTTGCTGCGCTTCGTTGCGCAACGCCGCATACGTCCCCGCATAAGGCGCGCCCGTCTCGATCCAAAGCCAGAGCGTGCGCCATTCCCGCGGCGAGACTCTGGCGTCGTAATGGCCGCCCTCGGCCAATCGCAGGAGGCGGCTGGCCGAACTGCCGATGCTGCGCGGGGGCTGGTTGCCGAGGCCGTTGCGCCCATCAGCCACCAACAGGCGCGCAAACAGGGTGAAGTAGCTATGCGACCATTCCGGACCAAGATCGCCGGCCAGAATCACCCCGCCCTCCCGCCGCTCATAACCGTGGCACGAAACGCAGTGACGATCGAGAATCGGCTGGATGTCGCGGGTGAAGTCCAAAACGTCCGGGAACCCGTCGAACGGCTCGATGCGGCTGGGCGCGCGCTCCATCGCTTCGAGCCCGGGCGCTTTGCGGTTCGCCGGGGCGCGGGTTCGGGGCTCGTGGCAGCCAACGCAGCCGAGCACCTCGCCCGGACGCACATTGCACCAGCTTTGCATGCGCTTGACCGCCAAATCCCGTTCGTCCAGCGCCACAAAAAACAACTGGCGGTCAGACGGCGCCTCGAAATAGGCCGAGCCGTCGGACTCGACCGGCACGGTGCCCAGGGCGCGTTCGAGGGTGAACGTGCCCAGCCACGACACGAGGTCCGGGCCGCCGCTGAAGTTCACCGGCTTGGGCAACGACTCGAGTACCAGCAGCTTCTTGATCTCACCCCGCTCGACCCCGGGCAGGTTTCGCCCGAGATGGACGTCCGCAAGAATCATCCGGCCCACTGCCGGCCCCGGATGCGTGCGCGGCTGGATGAGACGTTCGCGCGGACGCGCCACAACCGGCCGCGGCTCGTGAACCCCTCCCTCCCCCGCGTGCCGATAGAGCACCTCGACCGCGCCCGAGCCATCGAGCAAAACGATCTCGTTGTCGCGCGCCGCAACAAAGCAACGCTCGGACAGCGCGCACGCGTCCCGGGTCCATCGGCCCGGGTGCAGCGGCTTGGCGAACGCGGGTTCGTCCGGACCCGCCTTCGGCGAGACGACGGTTGCGATCCCCGCGTGTTCGTTGGCCCCGTGTCCGGGCGAGAAGCACGCGACGATCTTGTCGCTGCCGGGGATCGGCTTGGCATCGAGCATCACGGTGTGCGGATGCATGTTACCGAAATACGCCGCGGGCGAAGTCCCGTCGGGGTTCATGGTCCAGAGCCCGTGAAACTCGACCTGGCTGCGGTCCACGTATTCCCAGCGCATGAAGAGCAGACGACCGTCTGGCAACGGCCAGGGCGTGTTGTCATGCTCGGTGTTGGCCGAAATCGACCGGATGCCGCTGCCGTCCGACGCGCAGCGATGGAGCACCCCGACCTGCGTCTTCCAGCAGTTGACCCACCGCTTGCAGCGGGTCGAGACGAACGCAATGCCGCCATCCGCCAAATAGGTCGGCTCGTAATCGTCAAACGCCCCGTCCGTGAGCTGGCGCAGACCGGCCCCGTCCACACCGATCTCGTGGAGATGAAAGAAGTCCGTGCCGGCCTTCCGGTACGAAAACAGAATCTTGCCGGCGTCGTAATGGACCTGCGGGTCGCGCACGCAGCCGCCCTGCGGATCGAGCAGGACCGCCAACTCACCCGTGCGCAGGTTCCATGAGTAGAGCTTGCTGACGTCCGGTTGGCCGTTGCCCGGGTACGCCTTGTGCTGCTCGTCATCGCAATAGTAGCCGATGTTGGCGTACCAGTGCGGATCGTCGTATTGGGAGCGCGTGCAGAAGATGATGCGCTCGACGTCGCGCATCGGCCCGGCGAGCGCTTCACGCAGCAGAGGCGGGGCATTGGTGCCGGCGCTCTCAGGCCCGGACGCAGCTTGAGCGTCCGGACCAGCTGCCGCAAACCAGGCCAGCAACAGGAGCAAGCCCCCGGCGGGCACGCCGCAAAGACGGGTCGCGAGGCCAAGCATTCGCTTCATGGAGCTTTGACATTCAACAGGTTAATGCGCATTGGACCCATCAACCAGGAAACGTCCAACGCTTAACTTCCAACTCTCAACTCTCAACTCGTCGCTTCATGGGCATCCCCTTCACAACCCCTTCTCGAGCTTGTCGAGTTTGGGTCGGATGATCATCCGACAGTAAGGCTGGTTCGGATTGTTGCGATAGTAATCCTGATGATAACCCTCGGCGCGATAGAATCGCGGAAGGGCCTGTATCTCCGTCACGATCGGGCGCGCGAACTGCTTGCCGGCCGCCGCCTTGGATTTCTCGGCGGCCGCGCGCTGGGACTCATCGTGATAGAAAATCACAGACCGATACTGCGTCCCCACGTCGGGTCCCTGCCGGTTCAGCGTGGTCGGATCGTGCGCCTGCCAGAACAGGTCGAGCACTTGCTCGTACGTGATGGTTCGCGGATCGAACTGAATCTGCACAACCTCCGCATGGCCGGTGTCCCCGGCGCACACGGCCTTGTAGGCCGGGTTCTCCGTGTGGCCGCCGGCGTAGCCGCTCACCACGGATTGCACGCCGGGCACACGCTCGAACACGGCTTCGATGCACCAGAAACACCCGCCCCCCAGCGTGGCGTACTCGGATGCGGATGCGATTGGCGAAGTCGGCTGGGTGTTCATGACGGGTTGGGGCGGATCAGCTTGAATCGCCCACGCGGCGAAGCAGGCCAACAGGGTTCGGAACGGCGCGTTCATCGTATTCCCAATTCCAGATGCGCCGCATTGTAGACGAGAACTCCCCGTTCGACAAATGCCTATCCGATATGGGCGAGGTGGCCCCCGCCCCCGGCTCGGAAGGCAATCCGGCCGCGGCGCCGGTCGAGGCCTGGATTCTCGACGGTGCTGCCGCGGTGGCAACGGCGGACGTCCAACTCGTCTTCAACGGTGTCGCCGTTGTTCCGCAGACGCTCACCAAGACGGGCACCCTGATCACTCTGCGCTATGACCCGAACGCCTCGCGCCCTGACAAGAACAACACAGTAAAACTGAAGTACAAGGACTCCGCCGGCGAATGGCACCGCGTCGCCGCCGCTTACGACATGGCCGCCACCCCGCCCGTCTGCACCAAATACGTCGATGGCATCAAACAGGACGACTGGACGGCCAACCAGGGCCTCGACATCCTCCGTCGCTCGATGTTGCCCACGGCGGTCCTGTTCGGTGACGGCGACCAGGACGAGCGCCGCATGCTGTGTGTCAACTCCATCCAAATCCGCGCCGGCAAACTCAGCGACGCCGAACTCGAGGCTTTGGGCAGCCCCACGGCAGCCGGCATCCCCATCGCCCTGGGCATCGAGCAACCGGTGCTCGAAGTGACGCGCAACGCCAACGCCTCGATCACCATTGCGTGGCAGGCCGAGGCCGCCTTCACGCTCGAAACCAAGCCCAGCCTCACGACCGAGACCTGGACGCCCGTGCCCGACGTGGTCAATGACTCCGTCACCCTGACCCCGAGCCAGCCCGCCGCCTTCTACCGGCTCCGTCGGTGACCCGACGGCCCGGTCTTCAGCCCTCGGGCTCTCAGCACAACGCGCGAACGACGCCCGTCGTTCGCGCGTTGTCTTTGTCCGGACAGGATCGGGAATGACACCGCCGCTGGCGCGGTTGGTACGCGGCTGGTTTTTCCTCGACGGCGGCAGCCGGGTGATCCAGTCTGCCTCACCAAGCCCAGATTTGACCACAGCATGCGCTGACCGAGGGGCGCCAGGAACTGACTGGCGTGCCCGTAGGTGCGTCTTCCGCAGCGCGGCAAAGCCGCAACCAGCATCTCTCCTTTCAGGAAACGAGGAGATGCACAGAGAGTGGGACGCCTCGGCGGTGCGCAGGTGTGGGCTTTGACCGGTGACGAAAGGCGCATTCATGAAGGTCCGTGGTGCTTCGGCGAAGAGGATCGTCAGGCTGGGCGTCGTTCTCGGGATCAGTTTCTGGACAGAGGGCGCTTCCTTTCCGGACGCGGTTGACGACGTTCCCGCTCCGGCGAACGACATCGCGGAACTCAGCGTGGAACTCGATGCGGCCCAGATCGAGTTGAGGGTCCGCTACGCCCATCCGCTGGACAGTCTCGACAGCAACTACGGCGCGGTCTTCATCGACAGCGACCGCGACCCGGACACGCCGACGGACCCGTTCCAGTTCGGGGCGGATGGCCAGATTCTGTTCTTGCTGATGGACGGCTATGCCAGCGGCAAGGTCCTGGCGAATGGCCAGTCGACGGATTTGGGCAACTCGGGCACGGCGGTTGCGGCCGCAGCCGATGGCATCGTGTTCACGCTGCCCTTGGCCCTGGTGGGCAACAGCCCGCACTTCCGCCTCTTCGCCACCTCCTCGCATTGGCCCGAGGGCAGCCGCTACGACCGCGCTCCGGACGCCGGCTGGTGGGATACGCAGAGCGGACTGGTGGTGGTTCCCCGGCCCGGCGATGAGCGAGTTGATTGCGTGTATGACGATCCTGCGGGCGATGCCACCGTGCCGGACCTGACGCGGATCGAGCAACGGGTGCGGAACGGCAACGTCGAGTTCTGGTTCACCTTTTCGCACGGGGTCGAGTACGCCGATCTGCCGGCGGGTGCCGCCATGCTCGACCTCGTCGTGCGGATGGACCTCGATCACCGGCTGTGGAGCGGCTACCGGAACGACAACGAATGGCCGCCCAGCTTCGGCATCGAAAGGACGCTCGAGGTGACTTTTGGCCGGCTGTTCACCCCGGCGCTGGCGCACCTCGAGTGCGTGAGGCCCGGCGCCTCAGCCAATCCCTTCGACGCGCTGCTCCCCGACCTGGACAAGCCTGGCATCGGCAGCCTGTACAACGACACGCGGCTCATCGTTGGCGAGGACGCGCAGTTCGGCACCGCGCGGAATCAAATCTTCGTCAGTCTGCCGCTGGCGTTTCTGGACTACGACGACGGAGAGATGCTGCTGCGCGCGGCCGCCCTCCGCGTCGGGAGCGAGCAAACCGACAGCACGGACCTGCTGCCATCCCAGGGCGCGCTCGACACGTGCGTCGGACTGGTTGGCGACATGCGCGTCAAGGCGTTGGTCGCCTGCGCCGGGCCCGAGTCCGTGCATGAGGACGACGACGCGGACTCACTGGGCAGCGGGGTGCAGGGGGATGAACTGCGGGCGATCCGCGGGTGCGCGACCGCGGACGGCGGGCTGCGTTTGATGGTCGAACTCGAGAGTCTGGAACCGTCCGATCTCGGTTTTGTGAACGTGCTTATCGACACCGACGGCAACGCGGCCACCGGATTGCCCCTATGCAACAACAGTGCCAACGCTATCGGCGTCGATTGCCAACTCAACTTCAAGATCGCCGCCACCCCAACCCCCAGCCTGGTCATGGCGACCCTGACCGAGTTCCGAAATCCGCCGCTCGCCGCAGGGGTTCACAACATCGCGCAGTTGGTCACGCCGTTGATGGGGGAGGCGCTGGCCGGGAGCGGAGTCAAGCCAGGTTACAGCGTCACCCTGCCTGCGGAGATTCTGCAGGCGCCGGCGGGAGGCACCATCCGCCTTTTCGCCCTCACCGCCCTCCAATTCTACGAGTACGACCCGGCGGACGATCCGGATTTGAGCGGCGCCGACATCGGCAAATTCAACCCGCAGGGCAATTCCCAACCGGTGGACTGGGCGCCCGAATCCGGGTTCTTCGAGGTCGCGGGACCGCAGACCCAGCCCGCCTTGACTCTGCTGAGCGTCGTGCCAAACCGCGGACCGGTCGATGGCGGCACCGAAGTGCGCGTTTATGGGAGCGCCTTTCCGCGGAACGCCGTGGTCCGGTTTGGCGCGGTGGATGTGGAAACGCAATTCATCGCCCCGGGGGAGCTGCGAGCTCAATCGCCCGCGCACGCCCTGGGGAAGGTGGACGTCAGCGTCGGCGCGCCGGGCGGGGCGGCGGTGACGCGGCAGCAGGCCTTTACATTCGGTCCCGCCGAGGTTCTCGCGCCCACCGTCACGGGCGTCGAGCCATCTCTGGGCGCGGTCGCGGGTGGGACGAAGATCACGATCACGGGCCTCAATTTCCAACCTGGCGCCACCGTTCGCGTCGGCGCCGGTTGGGCGACCCAGACGAATGTCCAGTCGGCCTTCAAAATGACATGTGTCACGCCCCCGGGTCCATTGGGCGCCGCGGATGTCAGGGTCAGCAACCCGGACGGAAAATCGGCGATGCTCAGCGAAGGGTACGCCTACGGCAGTCGTCCGCCGGAGATTTGGACGCTCTATCCGAATTTCGGGTCGGTCAACGGCGGCACGCCCGTGACGGTGATCGGCGACGGCTTCCTGTCCGGCGCGACGGCCACGCTGGGCGGGGTGCCGCTCGAGAACGTGACGGTTGTGTCCGATCGGATGCTGCATGGGACCAGCGGGGCGCGCCTGGCCGGGTTGGTCGAGGTGACGGTGCGCAACCTGAACACGCTCAGTCGCACGAAGGGCGCGGCGTTTGCCTACGGGAGCCCAGACCCGGGACTCCCGGCGCCAGGACCATTCCACCCGCCCATTCCGATGAACGCCGCGGTCAACGGAGGAGTCTGGGCGACGGCCATGGTCCCCGGAGTCCGCCCAGGCGCGGCGGTGCTGTTTGACGGCTATCCGGCTCTGGTGCGCGAAATCGAACCGACCGTGCCCATGGTCAGCGCGCTGGTGCCGCCACACCCCTCCGGGCTGGTGCGGCTGGAACTGGTCAATCCGGACGGCAAGTCCGTTGTCTTGCCGGCGCTCGATGTGTGGCACTCTTTCAGTTATGGCTATGGACCGCCCGGGCTGATGACCGTGGGATTTGGCCTCAGCGACCTCGACTTCCCCACGACTGGCGGGCAAGTACTGGGTGTTCTGGGAAGCAACTTCCTGCCCGGGACCACGGTCGATTTCGGCGGCATCAAGGGGGAGGTGCTCAGCGGTGGCGCACCCTTCGAGAACTACCTGGAAGTCCTGGTCCCACCGCACCCGCCGGGTGAGGTCACACTGACGTTCACCAACCCGGATGGTCAGTCCGTTGTCTATGTGCCCAATTGGCCGCTGAAGCCTCCCTTCCGGTACGTGGGTGACGAACCGTCGGCGCCCGTGTTGAGTCAGGTGAAGCCCGCGGAGGGTTCCCAGTTCGGGGGCGACACCGTCACGCTCACGGGTCAAAGCCTCGTCCGCGGTATTCAGGTGTTCTTCGATCGCGTCGAGGCCTCGAACGTGGTCTGGAGTTCAACCACGTCGCTGACTTGCGTGACTCCGCCTCATGCGCGCGGCGCGGTCGAGGTGACGGTGGTGAACTTGGACAACCAGAGCCGCACGGTCGCGAACGCTTTCACTTACCTCGCCCCGCCGCCGGTCGTCACCACGCTTGCTCCGACCAACACCGGTCCCACTTCGGGCGGCACGGACCTCTACATTGGCGGTTCGGGCTTCCTGCCGGAGAGCCAGGTGTTCATAGGCGGCAGTCGGGCGCTGCCAACCCGCTACATCAACGCCACCACGCTGTGGGTCGCCACGCCCCCCGGTTTCCCCGGCAAAGCCGACGTCACTGTCGTCAACCCGGGCAACCGCGTCGGCACGAAAGCGCAGGCTTACACTTACGTCGGTGACAAGGCGCCGCCGCCGCAGGTGGCGGTCGTTTCGCCCGACCGCGGTCCGGTGGCGGGAGGCACGCCAATCACCGTGTCCGGCCAGAACTTCCTGCCCGGCGTGAAGGTCTGGGTGGGGGGAAAAGAGGCCACGCCCGTGACCCTGCATTCGCCGATCGCGTTGTCCGCCGTCACTCCCTCCGGCACCGCCGGCGTTACCAACGTGATCGTGGCCAACAAGGACGGTCATTCTTCGACGAATGCGACGGGCTTCGCGTATGTCTCGACGGACCCCCCTTCGATCCAGCAACCGCCGGTGGACCAAGTGGCGATGGTGGGAGAGACGGCGATGTTCTCCGCCCAGGCCGCGGGCGCGGCGCCGCTGGCGTATCAGTGGCTTCGGAACGGACAAGCCCTGACTGACGGCGCGCACTATTCCGGGACGCACACCAACACGCTGACGATCCTCGACCTGACGACCAACCTGGCCGGCGTGTACCGACTCGAAGTGAGCAACGCCTTCGGCCAGGTCGAGAGCGCGCCAGCCCGGCTGGAGGTGCTGCGGAACCAGCCCTTGCCAGGTGTGTGGGCGACACGCGACGTAGGCAGCGTCGGGACGGCGGGGCAGGTCGCTTTCGACGCGGGCGCGTTGGTCATCGAGGCCGACGGCACCAACATCGCCGCCACCGCCGATGCGTTCCGTTTTGTCTGCCAGCCGATGGTCGGCGACGGCGAGATTCGGGCGCGGATCGCGCGGTTGGACCCGACGCACCCGGAAGCGCTGGCGGGCGTGATGATGCGGGAGGACTTGTCGCCCAAGTCGGCTCACGCCTTCGTGGGCGTGACGGCCGGCAGAGGCAGTGCCCTGCTGAGCCGGTCGCGTTACGGAATCACCACCGCCAGCGTGGCGCCGGCGGACGGCGTCACCGCGCCTCGCTGGGTGAACCTGCGGCGGCACGGCGAATGGTTGGCGGGCTACGGCTCGACGGACGGAGTTCAATGGACACTGGTGGGGGCGGCGCGGGTCCCGATGACCGATGCGGTCCAGGTGGGTTTGGCGGTGAGTTCCCATGTTGCCGACGTGTTGACCACCGCGGTTTTCGAGCAGGTTGAAGTGATGGCGGGTACGCCCGCACTGACTGGGGGCTTGGAGCGGGAGGGCTGGAACACCCGCAATGAGTTGGACCACTCGATTGCCGGTTGGCAAACCAACCCGCAGTACGGAGGACCGCCGGTGTTGCTGGACGTGATCCCCCAGATCGAAGTGAGTCTCACCCCGCCGGGCCTCTGGTGGAACCACTATGGCGAGCGCCTTTCCGGCTATGTGGTTCCCCCCGTCACCGGCGAGTACGTCTTCTACCTCGCCGCGGACAACGAGGCCGAGCTTTGGCTCAGTCCGAACGAGGACCCGACGCAGAACCAGAAGATCGTCGAGGTGACTGCGGCAACGGCCTTCCGGGCGTGGCCGCAGCACCCCTCGGCCCCCATCCAACTCGAAGCCAACCGCCCGTATGCTGTCGAGGTTCTGCACCTCCAGCACTGGGAGGGCAGCCACTTGGGCGTGACCTGGAAGCTCCCGAACGCGGCCGCGCCCGCCGCCGGAGCGGACCCGATCGGGGGCGCGCATCTGGCGTGGCGCCTCGCCGGTTCGAGCGCGCCCGCGCTTCGTTCCGCCCCAGCCGGCCAATCCCGGTTCTTCGGGGCGCAAGCAACGTTCACGGTCCACGCCGAGGGAGCGCCACCGCTGCAGTACCGCTGGCAAAAGGACGGTGTCGAACTCACCGATGGCGAGCGCATCCGCGGCGCCGACACCGCGTGCCTGACGGTCCAAGACCTGCGCGCATCCGATGCGGGCGATTACCGCGTCACCGTGAGCAACGCGCAAGGCGAACTCCACGCCGGTCCGGCCCGGCTCACGGTGATTCCCCCCCCAAACACACCCGCGCTCACTCAGAGTCGGGATTTCCTCACTGGAGGCGAGCCGGGAGTATCGAGCTATGCGGACGGCGTGTACACGATTCAGGGGAGCAGCCGCTTCGTCTATGCCCCGTTGACGGGCGACGGCGGAATCGTGGCCCGCCTCACCAGCTTCGATGACGCGAAGACCCAGTACTCCGCCGGTTTAGGAGTCCTCGAGAAGTTGGACCCCGCTTCGGCAATTCTCTCGCTGTTGCTGAGCGGCAGTGAGGACGTGGTTTGGTCCTATCGCCCCGCCGGCGGGTCCAGCACGACCCTGTTCGGCGGCGAAGGGCGCGTTCCCTACTGGCTGCAAGTGACCCGCCAGGGCCCGTGGTTCACCGCGCGCAAGTCGCTCGATGGCGTCACGTGGGACTTGGTGAACCGGTGCACCAACAGCCTGCCGTTGACGGTTCAAATGGGGTTGGCGGTCGGGACCGGCGCGGTCACCAATCTCACTCGCGCCACGTTCGACAGTGTCCAACTCGGCTCGCTGGCGGAAAGCACGCTCGGTGGATTGCTCCGTGAGGCCTGGGCCGAGGGCGGCTACAACATCAGCGACCTCGTGAGCAATCCCAAGTATCCCCATGCGCCGGCCTCGCAGAGCATCATCACCCAGTCTCTGACCGACGACGTCCCGCCTGCCACGGTGTGGAACAGTTACGGCCAACGCCTCTCGGGCTATCTCATCCCGCCCGTCACGGGCGACTACGTCTTCTACCTCGGAGGGGACAACGCGGCGCAACTGTGGCTGAGTGGCACGACGGACCCCGCCGGCAAGCAGCTTATTGCCGAAGTCACCACCGCGACCGCTTACCTGGACTGGAACAGCACCAACGGCCCGACCCGCTCAAACCCCATTCACATGGAAGCCGGCCGATGGCGCTATGTCGAAGTCCTGCACGTCCAGCAATGGGAGTCGAGTTGGGTCGGCGTCAATTGGAAGCGCCCGGACACCGATATGCCGGTGATCGGTGACCGCGGCATTCCGGGTCGCTACCTGGCCTACGCGATCCCGGGTCACGACGCGCCGGTCATCGTGCAGCAGCCTTCGGACGCCGCGCGCGGCGTGGCCGACACCGTGACGTTCGGTGTGTTGGCGTCGGGCACGCCGCCATTGTCCTATCAATGGCGCAAGGGCAACACCGACCTCGCCGATGATGCGCGGTTCGCGGGGACCAAGACCCGCGAATTGACCATCGCGAACCTCCAGGTGAGTGACTCCGGCTACTACAGCGTGGTGGTCACCAACGTGTTTGGTCAAACCAACAGCGTGGCGGCGGGCCTCGACGTCAAGTCCTGCGAGCCGGCGCCGCCCGGGCTGGCTGGCTGGTGGCCGGGCGACGGCAATCCGGATGATCTGGTGGGCGCTGCCCACGGAACCAATCAGGGTGGCGTGCTCTACACCGTCGCCCAGGTTGGCCAGGGATTCACCTTCGACAGCAATGACGATCGGGTGGTGATCCCGCACCGGGCGGCCTTCAATCCCGCCAAACCAGGATTCACGGTCCAGTTTTGGATGAAGGGCGGCAAGGACCAACCCGAATGGATCGCTGCTCTGGTCGAGAAATCTCATGGCGGCGACGGCACCGGGTGGGCCGTGCAGGTGGCGAGGGGCGACGGCACAATCCGCTGGGCAGTCTTTGGAGCGAGCGCGGAGATTACCGCCGGCGTGGATTCCTTGAACGACCAATGGCACCACGTCGCGGGAGTGTGGGACGGCGCCAACACGCTGCGGCTTTACGTGGACGCCATCCGGTGCGGCGCCGCGAACCTGACCTCGCCGAGCAACAACACACGTCCGCTGAATGTTGGATTCTGGTGGAGTGGCGGCCGCGGTTTTCGCGGGCAGATCGACGAGTTGGCGATCCACGACCGGGCTTTGAGCGAGACCGAGATCACGGCAGTGTACCTCATGGGGTCGGCCGGGATGTGCAAAACGCTTCCCCCGACGCTTTTCGCCCAACCGCGGGACGTCACCCGTGGCCCGGGCGGCACGGCGACCTTCAGCGTTCAGGCGGGCGGAACCGCGCCACTCACTTACCGCTGGGCCAAGGACGGCCTCGCCCTGGTGGACGACACGCAAGTCGCCGGTGCTTACACCGCCACGCTGACCCTGTCCAACGTGACGGCGGCCGATGCCGGGCGCTACACGGTCACGGTAACGAACCCTCACGGCGCCGCCGTCTCCGATCCAGCGACGCTGGCCATCGCGACCGAATGCTTCCCCCCACCCGCGAGTCTCGTTGGGTGGTGGCCGGGCGATGGCTCGGCTCAGGACTCGGTTGGAGGCAACCACGCCACCAACACAACGGGGGTCTCGCACACCGCGGGCCGGGTCGATCAATCGTTCGTTTTCGACAACAACAATGACCGACTGATCGTCCCGCACCGTGAGGCATACAACCCCACCTTGCCGGGGTTCGCCGTTCAGTTCTGGATGAAGGGGACCAAGGCCCAGCCGGGTGGTTCGTGCACTTTGGTCGAGAAATCACACGGTTGGGTGGACAACACCGGCTGGGCGGTGCAGGTAAGCGCCGGCAACGGGATCATCGCCATCAACATCGGCAACGGCAGCGGGTTCCCCGGCGTCGGCTCCAGCGTGGACGTGCTGGACGATCGCTGGCACCACTACGCCGCCACGTGGGACGGCGCCACCATCCGGCATTACGTTGACGCCGTGCCGCAGGGCACCGCTGCCTTGGCCGCCCCGGTCAACAACCCGCGTCCGCTCAACCTGGGCTTCACCTGGGGCGGGGGCAATCCTCAGCGGTTCTTCCGCGGTCAGATCGATGAGTTGGCGATCCACGACCGCGCCCTCTCGGCGGAGGAGGTTGCTCTCTTGCACGCCCTGGGCGCCCAAGGCGCCGGCTTGTGCAAGGCGCCGACGATCATTCAACCGCCGGTGGACCAGATCGTAACCGCGGGCGACGCCGCGACCTTCAGCGTCATCGCGAGCGGTGGCTTGCCCCTGACCTACCAGTGGTCCAAGGAGAACGTGGTGTTGACTGACAGCGCCCATGTCTTGGGATCGACGTCGCCAACCCTCACCGTGCCGAGCGCCCAGCCGTCCGATGCCGGTGGATACTCGGTCCAGGTTGGCAACGCCCGCGGCAGCGTCTCCGCGGGACCAGCCCGCCTGACGGTTAATCCGGCGAGCGGTGGAGGCGATTGGATGTGGGGCCAACAGTCGACGAGCCTCAACGACTGGACTGAGGCCTGGGCGGCGACGACCGACGCCACAGGCAATGTTTATGTCAGCGGCACGTTCAAGGGCGTAGTGAACTTCGGCGCCTACCGCCTCACGGCCCTCGCGCCCTCGGACTTCTTCCTGGCCAAGTACAGCCCCGGCGGAACGGTGCAGTGGGCGCGCCAGGGCGGTGTGACCGACACCTGCTTCACGAACCTCATCGCCACCGCCGCCTACGGCGTGGCCGTGGACTCCTCGGGCAACACCTTCGTTGCCGGCAGTTTTGCCGGCACGAACTTCCCGTTTGGAGTCTATGCCGTCACCAGCGCCGGCGACGCCGACATCTTCCTGGCCAAATACGACCCCAACGGGATGCTCTCGCACACCTGGACCGCACGCGCCGGCGGCACCGGCTGGGACGCCGCTCAGGCCCTGGCCATCGACGGCGACGACAACCTTTATCTCACCGGTCAACTGGGTTCCGATACGGCGGACTTTGGCGCCAACGTCGCGCGCCGGGCGGGCGGCGCCGACGTCTTCGTCGCCAAGTACAACTCCGCCGGCGCAAACCTCTGGGTCCGCACGGCCGGCGGTCCGCGGCACGACATGGGTTACGGCATCGCCGCGGATGCGAGTGGGAACTCTTACCTGGCCGGTTACTTTCAGGGCCGCGCGCGGTTCGGCGACCAAACCGTCACCGCCGCCGGTTTGAGCGACGTCTTTCTCGCCAAGTACAACTCGGACGGGACTTGCGAATGGGTCCGGTCCGCCGGCGGCGCGGCCAATGAAAGCGCCTTCGCCGTCACGCTTGTCGGCGTGGACCGACTCGGCCTCACAGGCTATTTGCAGGGCGCGGCGACCTTCGGCACAACCAGTCTCCCTTCGCCCGGCGCCGGCCATACGGATCTTTTCGTCGCGCAATATGATCGGTCGGGCAGTCTGCTCTGGGCACGCACGGCGGGCGGCACCAACGTATACGGACGGGCGCTGGCCACGGACCAGATCGGACGGCTCTGTGTCACCGGCATCCTCGGCGGCACGGCGGAATTCAGCGGCCACCCGCTGAGCAACTCGGAGGCGGTCGATCTCTTCCTCGCCGCTTACGACACCACGGGCGACGTCGCCTGGAATCGTGCGGGGGGCCAGCCGTACGCCTACGCGAACGGGCTCGCCTGCGACGCCGCAGGCAATCTGATTGCCGTCGGTGCCTTCAGCGGCCGGGCACAGTTCGGGCCAGACCTGCTAACGCAGCCGAACGGTTTGGCGGCGGTCGTGGCCAAGGCCGGCGCGACGGGCGGCGGCGGCACGGGCGGTTGCGCGGCTCCACCCGGCGGCCTGCTCGGTTGGTGGCCCGGTGACGGCAGCGCCAGCGACTTGGCCGGCGCCAATTCCGGCACGTTGCTCAATGGCGCCACCTACGCCGCGGGCAACGTCGGCCAGGCCTTCCGGTTCGACGGTGTGGATGATGCCGTGGACCTGGGCACCAAGCTTGTGCTCGGCCCCGCGTTCACCGAGATGGCCTGGATTCTGTCGCAGGCTCAGGATGACATCGAGCACGGTTTCCTGGGTCACGAGCCGGCGGGGGGCAACAAGCAGCGCGCGCCCAGCCTCTCTGTCTATCAGCGAAACCGGCTGCGTGCTGGCTTCGGCGACGGCTCGAACTGGAATGAACTCACGACGGACCCGCTTCTTAAACTCGATGCGTGGAATCACGTCGCGGCGACTTTCGACCGCACCAACTACGTCGCCTATATCAATGGCGTCGCGGTGCTCAGCACGAACGCCTGCCAGGGCCGTGTCCCGTGTGCGACGCCGCTCCGTTACATCGGGCGGGTGAACGACTGCTTCGCCGGACTCGTGGACGAGATCGCGGTCTTCAATCGGGCGCTGAACGCCACCGAGATCGGGGCGATCCATGCCGCCGGCCACGACGGCATGTGCGCCGATCTGCCGCCGGTCATTCTCGCCCATCCAATCGATCAGGCCAAGGACGAGGGCGCCACCGCGGCCTTCCTGGTGATGGCGCGGGGAAGCGAACCGCTGACGTATCAATGGTGGAAAGGTGACAGTGCGTTGACCAACGACGCGCGGGTCAGCGGCGCGCAAGCCGCCAGCCTGGGCCTCGCCAATCTCCAGGCCGCGGATGCCGCCAGCTATCGCGTCGTGGTCCGCAACGCGCGAGGCACAGCCGAGTCCCAGCCAGCCTGGTTGCAGGTGCGGTCTCCCAACTGCACGCCCCAGCCATCCGGACTGCTGGCTTGGTGGCCGGCCGAAGCGAACGCGGAGGATGCTTCCGGGTCGGGGCATGCCGGGGCGCTGAGCGGCAACGCCGGCTACGCCGCCGGCAGGGTGGGGCAGGCGTTCAGCTTCAACGGCGGGGTGGACGGCGTCCTCTTGGCCCAGAACGCGCTGAACTCGAGTCTCGCGGCCCTAACCATCGAGGGCTGGGTCTGGCCCGACGAGTTGGGCCATCTCGACAGCGGCGGTTATCGCCATGGCCGGACGCTCTTCTCGACCACCCAGGACGCCGGGTATGCCTTGCGCGTGATGGACGGCTGGCTCGAGGCCGACCTGTGGTTGACAGGCGGTCGAGTCGCACTCCTGCTGACCAACACTCTGCCGGTTCCGCTGCGCGCGAGAGCCTGGGCGCACGTCGCGCTTGCGTACGACGGCGCCCAAGTCCGGGGCTACGTCAACGGAAGCCTCGTCGGGATCGCCGCGGCGTCCGGAACCATCATCGCACCAAGCACGGCCCGGACGGTGATCGGCAACGAAGCGAACGCCACGGGCGTCGAGGGCGGGGACTGGGGATGGCGCGGACGCATCGACGAGTGGTCGGTGTACAACCGCGCTCTGACAGCGGCGGAAGTCAGCGCCATCGCCAGCGCCGGGGCGGGCAAGTGCCGCGGCGACCTGCCCGCGATCGTCGCGCAGCCGGAGTCGGTCACGACGCACGCCGGCGCGGCGGTGACCTTCAGCGTGCAGGCTTCGAGCGCGGGGCCGATGACCGCCCAGTGGCTCAAGGACCGCCAGCCGTTGCGCGGGGCGACCAGCCTGGCGCGCCTCGACGAGCTCGGCGGCGGGCTCAACTACT
>ENA-UOWO01003525-UOWO01003525.1-activated-sludge-metagenome-genome-assembly--contig:-NODE-3525-length-18076-cov-18.348038_pt1 | contig 18076 bp, 11 predicted proteins | sample MGYA00238148_ERZ761564 | MGnify/ENA primary metagenome ERZ761564 (study PRJEB28885, sample SAMN05720194) | activated sludge metagenome | isolation source: Anaerobic digester | place: USA...
GCCGTCCTCGGCTTCGGTGGCATCGCAGGCGCGTCAGCGGGTATCGCGAAGATCCTGTTCCTCGTGTTCCTGGTCCTGTTCATCGCCTCGCTGATCTTCGGACGTCGCAAGCTCTGATTGGTGCGCGGCATCCGATGGCAATGAACGAGGCCCGCAACGCGGGCCTCGTTCATTGCGGGTTCGCCGGTTGCAGCCTGGCCGATGCGGGATACGGCGGAATATCGGTGTTGTCGCCACGCGTGATCGCGCGCTGCACCGCGCGCCACCAGTCCGCATCGAAGATCTCGCCGTGCGCGTCGATCAACGCGTTGCGCAGGTGTTCCGGCACGCCGAGGAAGCGCGGGAACATCTCGGGAAAGACGTCGCCCTCGCGCACGCTCAGCCACTCGTCCAGCGGCCTTGTCTCATCGCCTTCGCGAGCCTCGGGCAGGTGGCGGAAGCGGCAGGTCTCGAGCAGGCACAGCTCGTCGTAGTCGTAGAAGATCGCACGCCCACCCCGGGTGACGCCGAAGTTCTTGAGCAGCAGGTCGCCCGGAAAGATATTGCTGCGGGCGAGATCCTTGATCGCCTGGCCATAATCGAGCATCGCTTTCAGCGCGGCGTCGGCAGGCGCTTCACGCACGAACAGGTTCAACGGGCGCAGGCGACGTTCGACATAGCAGTGGCGCACGAGCACCTCGTCACCCTCGAGTGACACCGTCTCGGCGCATTGGCCCAGCAGTTCCTCGAGCATGCCTTGCTCGAACCGGGCCTTCGGAAAGCGCAGGTGGCGAAACTCCTGCGCGTCGACGAGACGCCCGATGCGGTCATAACGGAATACCAACCGATACTTCTCCTCGACCTGGCGCCGCGCGATGTCCTTCGGGTAGGCGAACTGGTCGCGGATGATCTTGAACACCAGTGGCCAGGCCTTGGGCGTGAACACGGCCATGACCATGCCGCGCTCGCCGTCGGCGCGCACGAGGCGTTCGTCGGGTTGCCGTGCAAGGTGCCGGAACAGGTGCCGGTAGCGCTCGGTCTTGCCTTGCTTGATCCTGCCGAGCACGGTGTAGAGCTCCTCGACCGGCTTGTGCGGCATCAGCGCACCGAGAAAGACGACGATGTCGCCTATCGTCGGCAGATCGACATGGAAGTAGCTGCGCGTGTAGCCGAACAGCAGGGAGACCTGGTCCAGCTCGGTGATGACCGCATCGGCGCGCACGCCCTCGTCCGTGCTGACCAGGGCGATGACCAGCGGCACGACACCCTGGTCGCCGCATGCGCGACCGACCAGATAGGCGCGGCGTTCGCGGAAGAAAATGCTCCGGATCAGATCGATCGTGTGCAGCCGTTTCGCACCGCTTGCCCGAACGCGCGCAGCCACCGTCCGCGCGATGGCGGTGACGCAGCTGGCAATGTCGGCATATCCGTTGGCAAACGGATAGTCGGCGAGGATGCGTTCGCAGACCCGGTGCAGGCCGTCGGCCACATCGTAGTGATTGAGGTCGATCGCGTCCGCGATACCGGTGGTCGGTTCGCTGTCGAGGGCGACGAACTCGATGTCGGCGGCGACGCCATTGGTAAGGAAGTAGCGCCGCGAGAGTGAGTTGAAGAAGGTCTTCGGCAACTCGCGATCGAGCATCGGCTCGACCAGCCGTTCAACTTGATCGCGGATCTGCGTCCAGATCGAACGGGAGCGCACGCGTTCCTCAAGCAGCAGTTCCAGGCGACCCAGCGTTTCGCGGACGCAGACATCGTAGAGATCGATGCGCGCCGTGGCGTCGACTTGCACGTACTTCCAGTCGCGACGCTCGAAGCGGCGCCTGGCCCGTCGCGTGATATCGGAAAAGCGCGCGTTGTAGTCGAGGAAGGCGTCGAGTACGAGGGCGGCGGCGCGGGACTGGATCGTCGTCATCGGGCCAGTCTAGCTGCGACCTGGCCGGCTGACACATGAAAAAGGGCGCCGAAGCGCCCCTTTTCAACAGAGATGATGGCCCGGATCACATCGCCGCAATCAGCTGATCGGCAAACTCCGAGCACTTCACTTCGGTCGCGCCTTCCATCAGGCGGGCGAAATCATAGGTGACCTTTTTCTGGCCGATCGCCTTGTCCATCGCGGCGATGATCGCATCGGCCGCTTCGACCCAGCCCATGTAGCGCAGCATCATTTCGCCGGACAGGATCACCGAGCCCGGATTGACCTTGTCGAGGCCGGCGTATTTCGGCGCGGTGCCGTGGGTCGCCTCGAACACCGCATGACCGGTGACGTAGTTGATGTTGCCGCCCGGGGCGATGCCGATGCCGCCGACCTGCGCCGCCAGCGCATCCGAAAGGTAGTCGCCGTTGAGGTTGAGCGTGGCGACGACATCGTATTCGGCCGGACGCAGCAGGATCTGTTGCAGGAAGGCGTCGGCGATCGCGTCCTTGACGATGATGTCCTTGCCGGTCTTCGGATTCTTGAACTTGCTCCATGGGCCGCCATCGATCTCGACGGCGCCGAACTCGCTGTGGGCGAGCGCATAGCCCCAGTCGCGGAAGCCACCTTCGGTGAACTTCATGATGTTGCCCTTGTGCACGAGGGTCACCGAATCGCGGTCGTTGTCGATCGCGTACAGGATGGCCGCGCGCACGAGACGCTCGGTACCGTCCTTCGATACCGGCTTGATGCCGAAACCCGAGGTTTCCGGGAAACGAATCTTCTTGTAGCGATCCGGGAAATGCTCCTTGACCAGGGCGGCGAACTTCCGCGCATCGTCGGTACCCTGCTGGAATTCGATGCCGGCGTAGATGTCCTCGGTGTTCTCGCGATAGATCGTCATGTCGATCTTGGAGGGATCCTTGACCGGCGAGGGCACGCCGTTGAACCAGCGCACCGGACGCACGCAGGCGTAGAGATCGAGCATCTGGCGCAGGGCGACATTGAGCGAACGGATGCCGCCGCCAACCGGCGTCGTCAGCGGACCCTTGATCGAGACGAGATATTCGCGGCAGGCATCGACAGTCGCGTCGGGCAGCCAGTTGCCGGTTTCGTTGAAGGCCTTTTCGCCGGCCAGCACCTCGAGCCAGTGGATCTTGCGCTTGCCGCCATAGACCTTCGCGACGATGGCGTCGAAGACGCGCACCGAGGCTTTCCAGATGTCCGGGCCGGTACCGTCGCCTTCGATGAACGGAATGATCGGCTGCGCGGGCACGTTGAGTACGCCATTGGCGATGGTGATCTTGCCGCCACCGGCAGGAGGCGTGAGGGTGGATTCGGCCATGAAGGTCTCCGCTGGGGTTTGTTGCGCAGGATGACCGCGTGCGTATCGCCGCGGCGTGGCGCAGGTCGCCGCTATTGTCTCTGGAATCGCCGGTCGGTGCCAATCTGCAACCGCCAAACGCAGACGAGGCGCGGATTGCTCCGCGCCTCGTCTGCAAGGGTCACTGCCGGGATCGGCTTACTTCACATCGAATCCCTGGCTGGCGACCGGATTGCCGTCGATGGTGACGTCGACCTTGTAATTGCCGAGCGGCCAGCCGTCCGGCTTGGAGATATGGAAGGTCGTGGTGGCCGGGCCGGTCGGTGCAATCGACTGGCTGCTCTCGTCGACCAGCTGGCCGTCGCCGAAGGTCCAGCGTGCAACGATCGCTGCGCTCGGCGCAGCGCCCTTGGTGGCGACTGCCGCATAGATCGTGTCGGTCGGCGCGAACGTGCTGGCCGGCACGCTGACCACTTGATCGGCGCCGACCGCGTTGCCGAGCGTCAACGAAACAAAGCTGATTCCTTCGGGAGCCGGCGGTGGCGCCGGAGCAACGACGGCGGGCGGCGGCGCGGGCGCGACGACGGGAGCCGGCGCTTCTTCCTTCTTGCCGCAGGCGGACAGTGCGACGGCGATGCCGAGCGTGAGTGCGAACGAAGCGGGATGCATGATTTTCATGTGGAAATCTCCTTGGAGTCAGGCTTTGGCAGGCGGAATCTTGAGGACCTGGCCGATGCGGATCAGGTCAGGATTGCTGATGCGATCATTGTTGGCCTCGAAGATCACGCGCCATTGATTGGCGTTGCCATAGAATTTCTTGGCGATCTTCGACAAGGTGTCACCCTTTGCGACGGTATAGGTCTGCAGGGTGCTGTCGGGCACCGTCGGCGCGGTCGATTCGACGCCACTGGCGACATTGCTGAAATCCGGCTTCGGCGCAGCCGGCGCAGCGGTCGATGCGCTGCCACTCTTGACGTTGGAAAAATCCGGTTTGCCGGGATCGTTGGCCATGGTCCATTACTCCTGGGAATCAGACGCGCACGGTACACCGGAGACGCGTTAAGAAACCGTTTTCCGGACGTCCATTTGTCAACACTGGTTACGCCGTGTTCACGCCATTCGGATGGGGTTCATTGGCGCTGCAGGCGGGAATTGGCGGGCTCGGCCGTGTCGACATTGCTGCGCCAGGGATTGATGTCGAGACCGCCACGGCGCGTGTAGCGGGCCTGGACCGTGAGCCGCTCCGGCGCGCATCGGGCAAGGATGTCGCGAAAGATGCGCTCGACGCACTGCTCATGGAAATCATCATGGTTGCGATAGGAAACCAGATAGCGCAGCAGTCCCGCGCGCTCGATTCGTGCCCCGGCGTACACGACCTGCACGCTGGCCCAGTCGGGCTGGCCGGTGACCGGGCAGTTCGACTTGAGCAAATGCGACACCAGCGATTCCTCGACGCGCGGCGCATCGACCGTGCGCGCAAGCAGTTCGGACTGCGGCGGCCCGTAGTGCTCGATGGCGATGTCGAGATCGTCGATGCACTCACCGGCCAGCGTTGCGAGGGTCGATGCCGGTCCCGTGCCGATGCGGCAAAGCTCGACGCCGACATCGGCGCCTGCCGCGGCCGACAGATCGGCGATCAGCAGCGCGCGTACCTGCGCCGCGTCGACGCAGCGCAATTCGTTGAGGCTGTTGAGATAGAGCTTGAGCGACTTGGACTCGATCAGGTTCGGCGAGCTGGCGGGAATGCGGAACTCGCCCAATCCGACCTGCGGCTTGCCGCGCGCATCGAGCCAGGACAACTCGTAGGCGTTCCAGATGTCGACGCCGTGAAACGGCAACGAGGGTCCGAACGCGAGCGCCGAGCGACCGCTCGAACGCGGGATCGGAAACAGCAGGGATGGATCGTAACAAGCGTTGCCGGCGGAGATCTTGCCGAGCGGGGAATCATGGATCGTGGGATGCATACGCGGAGTCTACCGCTGCGTGCCTGATCGCCCCAGCCCGCTTGGCGGGACGATCCGGACCGGTGCGCGTGAAATCCGCGCCGCCAGCGAAGGGCGGCGCGGGGCTGCTAGGCGTGTGCCGCTGCCGGCTCATCCTCGAGGCGTTTGGTCGATTCGCCGTGGTGATCCTGGGCCAGCAGCAGGTAGAACGCAGGGACCACGAACAACGTGAACATCGTGCCGATCGCCAGGCCGGTGGTGATGACCAGGCCCATGTTGAAACGTCCGGCTGCACCGGCGCCGGTGGCAATCACGAGCGGCATGACTCCGAGCACCATCGCCGCCGTGGTCATCAGGATCGGACGCAGGCGTGTCGCCGCAGCTTGTTCGATCGCCTCGCGCTTGGTCTTGCCGGCGCGCTGCAATTCGTTGGCGAACTCGACGATCAGGATGCCGTGCTTCGAGATCAGGCCCATCAGGGTGACCAGGCCGACCTGGGTATAGATGTTGAGCGAGGTCGCCCATCGCGTCGAAATCGCACCCATGCCGACAAAGCCCGGCAGCAGGTTGATGAAGATCATCGCCCCGAACATCGCCATCGGCACCGAGACGAGGATCACGATCGGGTCGCGCAGGCTGTTGAACTGCGCGGCCAGCGCGAGATACACGATGATCACCGCGAACAGCAGGGTCAGGGCGAAACCGCCGGATTCGTTGATGAACTGGCGCGCCTGCCCCGAGTAGTCGACCTGGTATCCGGCGGGTGCGAGCTCCTTGATCGTGCTCTTGACGAAATCGAGCGCCTCTCCCTGGGTGACACTCGGCACGCCCTGGAACGTCACCGCGTTGAGCTGCTGGAAGCGCGTCAGGGACTGCGGTACGACCGAGTTCCTGATGCTCGCCACGGTCGAGGCCTGCACGAGGGATCCATCACCGGCGCGGATGTAGTAATCGAGTACCTGGTCCGGATTGAGGCGATCCTTCTGCAGGACCTGCGGAATGACGCGATACGAGCGGCCGGCGATCGAGAAGTAGTTGACGTAGCCACCACCGAGCGCGGCGCCGAGCGAAGCGCCGACGTCCTGCTGGGTCAGGCCCAGCGCGGTGATCATGTCGCGATCGACTTCGAGCGTGCTTTGCGGCTTGTCGATCTTCAGGTTCGTGTCGATGAACCAGAACTTGCCGCTCGACTGCAGTTTGTCCAGCACGTTCTTCGAGACCTCGTAGAGGTTCTCGAACGGCTCGGTGGTCGACAGCACCACTTCAACCGGCTGTCCCTGCGCGCCCGGCAACGACGGGAACTGGAATGCAAAGGCGTTCGTCGCCGCCATCGCGCCCCACTTTCCCTGCAGCTCGTTCTGGATCTCGGTCGCATTGCGCGAGCGTTCACCCCACGGCACCAGCTTGGCGCCAGTCAGGATCGAGTTCGGCCCGGCGACACCGCTGATCTGGAAGGTCTGGTGGACCTCGGGAATCGACTTGGTGATCGCCTGCATCTCGGCCATGTAACTCTTCACCTGCGCCGGTGACGCGTTCGGTGCGCCGGTGGCGATACCGACCACGAACCCCTGGTCTTCCTGCGGGGCCAGCTCCGATTGCGAATTCATGAACAGGAACACGGTGCCGCCGAAGATCATCGCGCCCATCACGATCATCACGATCCAGGTCTCGAGGACGCTGTGCAGGCGACGCTCGTAGCCCTTGTGCAGGCGATCGAACTGGCGGTCGATGAACTTGACGAAGCGGCTGCCCTCGTGATCGTTGCGCAGGAAGCGCGAACACATCATCGGGCTCAAGGTCAGCGCGAGTATCGCCGACACGGTGACCGCTCCGGCCAGGGTGAATGCGAACTCGGTGAACAGCGCGCCAGTCAGGCCGCCCTGGAAACCGATCGGGACATACACGGCGATCAGCACGATCGTCATCGCGATGATCGGTCCGGTCAATTCACGCGCCGCGATCAAGGCCGCCTGCAACGGCGTCTTGCCTTCCTCGGTGATATGCCGATCGACGTTCTCGACGACGATGATCGCGTCATCGACGACCAGGCCGATCGCGAGCACGAGGGCGAGCAGGGTGATCAGGTTGATCGTGTAGCCGAGCATCAGCATCACGAAGAATGCGCCGATCAGCGACAGCGGCATCGCGATGACCGGGATCATCACGGCGCGGATGCTGCCCATGAACAGGAAGATGACCAGGGTGACGATGACCAGTGCCTCGATCAGGGTCTTGACCACTTCCTCGATCGACGTCGTGATGAACTGGGTGGCGTCGTAGGCGATGTTCGCGGTCAGGCCGGTTGGCAGCTGCGCCTGGATATCCGGAAACACGTTGCGCACGCGCTCGGCGACATCGAGCACATTGGCATCGGGCGAACTCTTGATGCCGACGAAGACCGACTGGTTGCCGTCGAACGCGACAAAGGAGTCATAGTCCTCGGCACCGAGCACGACGTTCGCGACGTCCTCGAGGCGAACGATCGCGCCGTCCTTCGATCTGACTGCCAGCCTGCGGAATTCCTCGACCGAGTGCAGGTCGGTCGCGGCCGTCAGCGCCACGGTGACCGCGTCACCCTTGGTTGCACCGACCGCGGCCAGGTAGTTGTTCGCCGACAGTGCCTGTGAAACATCCGCCGCGGTCACGCCCTGGGCCGCCATGCGTACCGGATCGAGCCAGGCACGCAGGGCGAACTGGCGTCCGCCGATGACCTGCGCCTCCTGCACGCCATCGAGCGCGTCGAGTTGCGGCTTGATCACGCGGATCATGTAGTCGGTGATGTTGTTGGTCGGCAGGCTGTCGCTGTAGAAACCGAGATACATCGATGCGGTGGTCTCGCCGACCTGCACGGAAACCACCGGTTGTTGTGCCTGCGGCGGCAACTGGTTGGTGACGGCGCTGATCTGGGTCTGGATCTCGGTCAGCGCCCGGTTCGAGTCGTAGTTGAGCTTGAGCGTTGCCGTGATCGTGGAAACCCCGGTCACGCTCGACGACGACAGGTAGTCGATACCCTGGGCCTGGGCGATCGCCGCTTCGAGCGGCTGCGTGATGAAGCCGGCGACCGTCGCCGAATCGGCACCGTAATACGCCGTGCTGACGGTGACGACCGCATTCTCGGTCTTCGGGAACTGACGCACCGTCATGTCCAGCACCGAGCGCAGCCCGAGCACGAGGATGATCAGGCTGACGACGATCGCCCAGACCGGTTTGTTGACAAAGGAGTCGGTGAATTTCATGGGTATGCGTTTCGCTTGCGCTGATGGGGCATCGGATCGTCTCCGCCGGCTTGCGGTGGCGATGCAGGCGGAGGTTCTGGCCGCTCAGTACACGGCTACTGTTCCTGTGGCGTGGGCGCCGCTTCGTTCGGTGGCGCCGTCGTGTTGTCGATGATCAGGGGCGTACCGTTCTTGATCTTGAGCTGACCGCTGGTGACGACTTCGTCGCCTTCCTTGAGCCCGCTCAACACGGCGATCTGGTCACCGCGCTTCGCACCGGTGGTCACGAAAACCGACTGTGCGGTCGGCTTCTCTTCCTTGCCCTTGTCATCCTTCTTGCCCGAATGCCTGACGAGGAAAACGGTCTCGCCATACGGGTTGAAGGTGATCGCCGTCTGCGGCAGGGTCAGGTAGGGTTTCTGTTCGCCGACCTGGATGGCCACATTCGCGAACATGCCGGGTTTGAGCAGTTCCTCGGTGTTCGGCACGCTGGCCTCGACCTGCGCGTTGCGCGTGGCTGGATCGATCTTCGGGCTGATCGCCGTGATCTCGCCGAGGAAAGGACGATCGGCGAAGGCATCCAGCGAGAGGACGACCGGCTGCCCGACCTTGATCGCGCCGAGGTTGTCCTGCGGCACATTGAGATCGACGAGGATCGGATCGAGTTGCTGCAGGGTCACGACCGCCGTACCGGAGTTCACGTAGGTGCCGGGGGTCAGCGTGATGATGCCGATGCGACCGCCGAACGGTGCGCGCAACTGGCGCTTTTCGACCAGTGCCTGTTGCTGGTTGACGCCGGCCTGTGCGGCCTTGTAGCTCGCCTCGGCGCCGTCGAACTCGGCCTGGCTGATGCCCTTGTAGGAAAGCTGCTGGCGCGCGCGTTCGAGATTGACCTTGAGCAAGGCCGCATTTGCCTCGAGTTGGCGGCGCTGCGCAATGAAGTCATCGGCGTTGAGCTCGACCAGCATCTGACCTTGCTTGACCTCTTCGCCGGACTTCACACGGATCGCGGTGACGATGCCGCTGATGTCGAAGGCGAGATCGGCGCCCTTGACCGCGCGCAACGATCCGACGCTGGCCTGTTCGGGCTGCCAGGGCTGGGTCGTCGCCTTGGTCGAGGTGACAGTCTGCGGCGGTGCCGTCATGTTGGCTGCCGCCTGTCCGGCGAAATACTTGCCGGCAAGGTTCCAGCCGATCAACACGACGAGGAACAGTCCGACGATGCCGACCGTGACGATCATGCGTAGGGTGGTGCTGGGTTTGCGTTCGCTGCGCGGCTTCATGCGCATTCCTCATGGTTCGAAATGGGGCCCGGATCGCTGCGCAGGTTGCGCACAGCGACAGTGGGTTGAATGAGTACCGGCAGGACTACGGAATCCCTGCTTCGTTGTCTGTCGCGAGAGCCGGCTGATCGTCGCCGAATCCGCCGCCCAGCGCCGCGAACAGTGCAGCCGTATCGGCCAGCCGCGTGGCGCGCGCATCGATCACGCCAAGCCGCGCTTGCTGGTACAGGCGCGTCGCATCAAGCACCTGCAGATAGGCGACCGAGCCGTCGGCATACTGTTTGCGGGTCAGCTCGAGACTGTTCGCGGTGGCACTGGCGGCACTCGTCTGGGCGACCAGACCCTCGGCATCGAGCTCGAGCGCACGCAGGCTGTCGGCAACGTTCTGGAAGGCGCTCAGCAGGGTCGTGCGGTAGTCGGCCGCGGCCTTGTCGAGTCCAGCCTCGGCGGCGCGTTTCTGCGCGCGCAGGGTGCCGCCGCGGAAGATCGGCTGGAGCAGGTTGAGGCCGAGGCTCCAGGCCTCGCTCGAGCTGCCGAACAGGTCGCTGCTGTCCTGCGCCTGCGAGCCGAACGAACCGGACAGGCTTATCGTCGGGAAAAGATTGGCCGTGGCGATGCCGACACGCGCGCTCGCCGCGTGCAGTTGCGCCTCGGCGGCGCGGATGTCCGGGCGCTGGCGAACCAGGGTCGAGGGCAGGCTGAGCGGAATCCCGGTGGGCAGGCTCATTGCGTCGAGGTCGACGGCTTCGAGTTCCGCCTGCGAAGGGAACCGGCCCAGATAGACGGCCAATTGGGTCTGTGTCCGCGCAAGCGCCTTGCGCAAGGCGGGCAACTGCGCATTCGCGGAGGCGACCTGGCTCTGCGCGAACAATACATCGCCCTGCGATTTCGCTCCGGTCCTGAACTGCCTGTCGACCAGGCTGAACTGCTCCTGGTAGACATCGGCGATTTCCGCGGTTGCGCGGATCTGCTCGCGCAGCGAGGCTTCGAGGATGCTGGTCGTGACGACATTCGCGGCGAGGCTCAGATAGGTCGCATCGAGCTGAAAGCGCTGGTAGTCGGCGAGCGCGGATTGCGCCTCGATGCCGCGGCGCACGCCGCCGAACAGGTCGAGTGTGTAACCGACATCGATCGAGGCGTTATGGATCGTGTACGGCGATGCCGTAGCTGCAACCGGACTCTTTTGCCGGTTGGCTCCGAGCGATGCGTCGATCGAAGGAAACAAGCCGCCGCGCGCGGCACCGGCGTTTTCCTGCGCCTGGCGCAGCGCGGCCTGCGCCGAGGCGACGGTCGGGCTGTTTGCCAGCGCCTGTTCGACGCGGCGATTGATTTCATCGTTGGCGAAGCTCGTCCACCATTGTGCGGGGACATCCTCGCCCTGCAGGAAACGCTGTGCGTCGCCGGTGGGCGTGTCGGCCGACGCGGTTGCCGTGGGCACGGCATCGGCGCGATAGCCCGCTTCCTGCGGGAGTACCGGTGCGCGGAAATCGGGACCGACGGCGCAACCGCCGAGCAGCGCCAGCAGCGCCCCGCACAACACGGTCCGTGCCGCCCGCGTCGGCCTGACATCGTGCACAGTTTTCAATCGACGCGGCGAAGGGGCATCGGGAATGGTCATACCGGGATCCGAGAATACAAAACTTGTGAGTACAATAATAGGGGAGCAGGACTTTCAGCACAAGTCCTGGACATGGCGACGAAGCGGACCGCGCCAATTCGACAGGATGTGCGTGCGTCGCAATGTGAACAAGGCCCGGAAGTCATTCGGCTCTCCCCGCATCCGTTCAGCGGGCGACAAACTGCATCATGCCGGGCGGATAGCGCGTTCCGCTGGCTGCGTCGGTCGGGAAGATCGCCTCGATCGCCGCGAGTTCGTCGGCATCGAGCACGACCTCGGTCGCGGCGATGTTTTCGTCAAGGTAGCGACGTCGCTTCGTGCCCGGGATCGGCACGACGTCGTCACCCTGGGCCAGTACCCAGGCCAGTGCGAGTTGGGCCGGTTTGATGCCCTTGTGCTGGGCCAGCCTGCCGACAGCGTCGACCAGGGCGAGGTTGCGGTCGAAGTTCTCTCCCTGGAAGCGCGGCTGCAGCCGTCGGTAGTCGTCTGCGGCGAAATCCTCGAAGCGGCGCAGCGCGCCGGTCAGGAAGCCACGGCCGAGCGGACTGTAGGCGACCAGCGAAATGCCGAGTTCACGACAGACATCAAGTACAGCGTTTTCGGGATCGCGTGACCACAGCGAGTACTCGCTTTGCAGGGCGCTGATCGGATGCACGCCGTGCGCCTTGCGCAAGGTCAGCCCGCCGACTTCGGAGAGTCCGAGCCAGCGCACCTTGCCGGTGCGGACCAGCTCCGCCATCGCGCCGACCGTGTCCTCGATCGGCACCTGTTCGTCGACGCGATGCAGGTAGTAGAGATCGATCGTGTCCACGCCGAGCCGGCGCAGGCTCGCATCGCAGGCGGCGCGTACGTGCGCGGGACTGCCGTCGATCCTGCGCCGGCTCGGATCCCCGGGGTCCCGCACGAAGCCGAACTTGGTCGCCAGAACGACCTTGTCGCGCCGCCCGCGGATCGCGCGACCCACCAACTCCTCGTTGATGTGCGGCCCGTACATGTCGGCCGTGTCGAGGAAATCGACGCCTTGATCGAGCGCGTGATGGATCGTCGCGATCGATTCCGCATCATCGCGCGGCCCGTAGAACTCGCTCATGCCCATGCAACCGAGGCCGAGTGCGGACACCTGCGGGCCGTCGCGGCCGATTCTTCGCATGTGCATCGTCTTGCCCCGGGATTGGCGGTACCCCGCCAGACCCATTCCTATGGGTTGGCATACGCGCGGTTTCAAGTCTTGCAGGAAGTGCGGGATTCTGTGGCAGGCTGACGCCCTCTTCGATCATCGACAGCGCAGGCATGAAATCGACTCCCGCCCCGTCATCGTCGACAGCTCCACTCGAAGGCGAGGCCGCTCTGGTCCGCGCCGTCGGTGGGGTCTCGCTCGCGGCGGCGATCATCAACATCATCGTCGGCTCGGGCATCTTCCTGCTGCCGGCCCTGTTGTTCACGCGCATGGGGCCCTCGGCGCCGATCGCCTTCCTTGCCGGCGCGCTGGCGATCGTGCCGATCGCCCTGTGTTTCGCCGCGATCGGCAGTCGCGCCGCAACGACCGGCGGGCCGTACACCTATGTCGGCGCGGCCTTCGGCCCGTTTGCAGGATTCCTTGCCGGCGCGCTGATGTGGATCTGCAACGTCAATTCCAGTGCGGCCGTGGCGTCGGCCCTGTTCCTTCAGGTCGCGCGCGCGTGGCCGCAGTTCGATGAACCGGGCTGGCGCACGCTCTTCCTGGTCGTGCTGTATGCGATCCTGATCGCGCTCAATGCGTTCGGCGTCAAATTCGGTGCGCGTGCGATCATGCTGCTGGCGACGCTCAAGCTGGCACCGCTGTTCCTGCTTGCCGCGATCGGCCTGTTCTTTGTCGACTGGGGCCAGATCAGCTGGCTCGCGATACCGTCCTGGCCAACCCTCGGTGCGTCGATGGTGCTGGTCATGTTCGCCTATTCCGGGATGGAAACAGGCCTGATTCCTTCGGGCGAGCTGCGCGATGCCGCGCACAGCGTGCCACGCGCGACGATGGCCGCGATCCTTGTCGTGGTGCTGCTCTACATGGGCATCCAGGTCGTCACCCAGGGCCTCCTCGGTCCGTTGCTCGGTGACAGCAAGGTCCCGCTGGCCGAAGCCGCCGGGTCCTTGTGGTCGCCAGGGCTGGTCATCCTGCTGATCACGGCCGGCGTGTCGATGGCTGGCTTCATGATGGGCAACCTGCTGGCGTCCTCGCGCCTGCTCTATGCGCTCGGTCGCGATGGCTATCTGCCCTCGGCCTACGCTCGCGTGACCGCGTCGTATCGCGTTCCGCTGCTCGCCATCGTCACCCATGGCGTACTCGGCTTCACCCTGGCTCTCGGCGGCAATTTCGAGGATCTCGCGATCGTTTCGGGTGGCGCCAATTGCCTGATCTATCTCGGCGTCAGCCTGGCCACGTGGTTCGCGCAGAAGCGCGACCTGCGCAGCGGCGGCGCGCCGTTCGTGTTGCCGGGCGGCGCCTTGATCCCGGCCATCGCCACCCTCGCGATGGTCGCGATCGTCAGCACGTTGTCGGGTGTGGAGTGGGCCGCAATCCTCATCGCGCTGCTCGTGCTCGTCATTCTCTACGCGGGATTGCGCTTCGTGCGCGGGCGCGGCTGATTCACGGCCCGGCGTTGATGTGACTTGCGACACTTCAGGTTGCGCGCAGCCAGGCGGACGATCGTCGCCTTTCCGATCGTGGAACCGCCCATGCGTTCGACTCGTCGATTCACCTGCCTTGTTCTCGCGCTGATCCTGCCGGGCATTGCCATCGCCGCGGAAAGCGCAGTCGCGGACAGTGCGCAACGCGCAGGCGAACTGCTGTCCGCCGATCGCGCCTTCGCCGCGGCGAGTGCCGCGGTCCGCGGTATCGACGGCATGGTCGCAGCGTTCACCGACGACGTGGTCGTGCCGATGCCGGGCAAGGGATTGCTTGCCGGCAAGGCCGCCGTGATCGAGGCGCTCAGGGCCAATCCCGGCACGGCGGACGCACGCATCGAATGGACTCCGCTGCGTGTCGGCGTTTCGGCCGACGCCAGCCAGGGATTCAGCTTCGGCTACATGCTCGAGCGCAGGGCCGATGGCACGAGCGTTCCATACAAGTACCTCTCGTATTGGAGGTGCAACGAAGGCACGTGGAAAGTCCTGGCCTGGAAGCGCGGCCGACGCGGTGCTGGCGGGACGGACGCGACGACGATGCCGCCTTTGCTGCCCGGACCGGGATTCGACAAGGGCCAGGCTGCCGGCGGCGCGGCGCGTGATCTCGAGCAAGCCGAGCTGGCGTTTTCCGACGAGGCGCAGACGATCGGGCTCGGTCCGGCTTTTGCAAAATACGGCACGCGCGAGTCGATGAACCTCGGTGGCCCCGCGCATGCCGGTCTCGTGTTCGGTGCCGATGCCATCGCGGCGCTCGTTGGCGAAGGCCAGCCGGCCGGCGGCAGTTCGGTCAACTGGAGCGCGACGCGCGTCATCGTTGCCGGCAGCGGCGATCTCGGCGTCAGCATCGGCCTGATCCGCCACAACGCGTCGACGAACGAGGCGGCTGAACGTCCGCCTCTCCCGTTCTTCACCGTGTGGCGTCGTGCGGCCGTCGACCAGCCATGGCGCTATGTCGCCGAATAGTCGACAGCCGCGATCCTGAGCGGCGGGAGCGGACGATCGGATCGGGAAATCGGAGCGTTCGCCTCACCGCAGCGACCAGGCGTGCCCATCAGCGGATTTCCGGTGCGCCCACTGACCGGTACTGCGCAGCGGCATGACGCCGCAAACGCGCACCCGCGCGGCCGTACCACGGCGGAGTCTGCGACGTCCCGCGCTGCCGCTTCCGACGAGCGTGCGGCTGCGTCGCGCAGGCCTCGGTCCTGCTGCGGTCGGCGATGAGGCATGCTTCCTGCATGCGCGATCCGATGCCTCGCGGCATCCGCGTTCACGTTCGCAGTGGACGCAGGCGGCGTCTTTCCTTCGAGCATCAACCTGCCCCGGCATCGCATTGATTCGTCTACTCGCCATCCTTGTCCTGCTCGGCACGAGCATTCCCGCGCGCCTGCATGCCGCCGATCAGCCGCTGGTGCCACTCGACGTCGCCGACGAAGGCGCGCCGACCTTCAGCGTGTATTCCTCGCGCGAGGGATTGTCCGACGAGATCTGGAGCACGCTGGGTTTCGACAGGAACGGTTTTGTCTGGGCCGGGTCGGCGTCGTCGCTGGCCCGATTCGACGGTTACACCTGGACGCCCTGGCCGTTTGCCGAGGCACGCAGTCTGGTCCGCGACATGCAGATCGATTCGAGCGGCGTCCTCTGGGCGATCTTCGAGCGTGAAGGCCTGGCCCGCTACGATGGGATTGCCTGGTCGCTCTATCCCTACCGGAACACATTCCATCAGCGCTTCTCCGATACCACCCGGGTCGACGGCACGAAGGACTACTGGCTGGGCCTGGACCGCGGCTACCTGCACCTGCAGGGAGGCTCCTGGTTGCCGGATCCCGGCAACGCACCGATCGAGCAGGGCCCGGCTGGCAGCATCGAGCAGACCGACAGCCTGTTCGGCGAGCCGCGCCAATGGATGGCGATCAATGGCGGTGGCCTCTGGTATCGCCGCGTCGTCGCGCCGGGCCAACCGGAAGCGTGGCGGCGCTTCGAGGCGCCCGAGTTCAATGCCCTGCGTACCACGGCGATGCTACGAACGCACGACGCAGGCGCAGAGGAACTCTGGGTGCTCACCTATGGGGACGGGCTGCTGCGGATCCGCAACGACGGCATACGCATCTGGCGGGCGGCGCGAGGCGAACTGCCTGCCGAAGCGCTGTACTCGGCCCAGGTGACCTACGCGAAGGACGGCGAACGTTCGCTCTGGATCGCATCGCGTGCCGGTTTGCTGCGCATGAGTCACGACAGATTGTCGGTCTTCGATCGTCGCCACGGCTTGCCGTCCGACGCGGTGCGCGGCATCAAGGTACAGCGCGGCATGGACGGCATCGACATACTCTGGCTGGCGACCGAAGGCGGCATCGCGCGTGCCGTGCTTGCCGACAGCCCCTGGCAAACCGTGTCCTTGATGGGCGCCCGCGAGAACGGCATTTTCACCGTGATGATCGAACCGGATGGCCACGGCAGCGAGCGCCTGTGGGTCGGCACGCCCAAGCGGGGACTCGGTCTGCTTGAACGCGGTGAATGGAAGACGTTTTCGCAGGCCAACGGCAAGTTGCCGGCCGAAGGCGTGCGTCAGCTCTGGCGGCTTGCCGGTCCGGACGGCAAGCCGCAAAGGATCCTGAGCCTTGTCGGTGGCGACCTGTTCCGGATAGACGACGATCTGAATCTCGTGCCGATCGCAACGCCCTGGCCGAAACGCGATGAAGAGGTCGCATCGCATGCCTTGGCGCGCACGCAGGACGGACATCTTGAATGGTGGATCTCGTCGCTCTACAGCGGTATCCATCGATGGAGGGACGGCAAGTGGACGTCATTCCTGCCGGCTGGCCAAAGCCGGCCCTGGTCGGTAGTCGGCCTGACCGAGCAGATCGATGGCAATGGCCGTTCATGGTTGTGGGCGGCCAGCGCGACGGGCCTCGCGCGGTTCGACGGGCAGAACTGGGACATGCTGCCGGATGCGCTTGGATTGTCGCCCGACGGATTTCGTGGGGTTTCGGTCATCCGCGAGGGCGAGCGCAGCATCCTCTGGGCGAGCAGCAATCGCTCGGGGGTTGTCCGTCTCGATGTGACCGACCCGCAGCGGCCGAGTCTCGCCGTTGCCGGGCAGGTTCCTGCAGCACCCGATCCGACCGTGTATTCGGTGCTCGCGGACAGTCAGGGGCGCATCTATGTCTGTACCAACAATGGCGTGCAGCAACTCACGCCCGGCGCCAACGGCGACTATGCGGAGCGCGTGTTCCGGCGCCGTGACGGTCTCGTCCACGACGAATGCAACACGAACGCGCAGCTGATCGATGCGCACGACCGTTACTGGGTCGGCACGCTCGGCGGATTGAGCCTGTACGACCCGCGGCTCGAGACTCCGCCGCGCAAGACCGAGCCGAAGCCACTCTGGTTCACCGGCATGACCGCCGATGGCTATGCGTTCAACGTCGATGGCGAAGATCCTGTCGAGTTGCCCGCCGGCGCGCGCGACCTGCGCATCGACTACACGATCATCTCCGGGCTTCGCGAACAGGAGTCGACGTACCGCAGCCAGCTGCACGGCTTCGACACGCAGTTCAGCGCATGGACGAGCGAGCACGGGCGCCGCTTCAGCGGACTTGCGCCCGGAATCTACGAGCTGCGCGTCGAGGCGCGCGACTATGCGGGAACACCGAGCGCGCCGCGTTCGCTGAAATTCTCGATTGCCGCGCACTGGTGGCAGGAGGACCTGGTCAGGGCTGTCGGCGCGTTGTTGCTTGTCACGCTCATCGCGGGCTTCGTGCTGCTCTACAACCGCGGCCTGCGCACGCGCCAGCGCAACCTCAGGGGCGAGGTTGCGCGACGCACGGCGCAGCTCCAGGCGGCCAACCGGCGCCTGACCGAGTTGTCCTACCAGGATCCGTTGACCGGCGTCGCCAATCGCCGCCGTCTCATGGAAGTGATCGACGATGCCATTGCCCGCGCGATCAACCGCTCCCTGCCGATCGGGCTGATCGTGATCGATGTCGATAACTTCAAGGAATACAACGACCAGCACGGGCACCTGGCCGGTGACGCGGCCTTGCGTGCCGTCGCCCAGGCCTTGCAGAGCGTTACCCGCGAACAGGATCTGGTCGCGCGTTTCGGCGGCGAGGAGTTCGCCTGCCTGATGATCGACGCCACCATC
>ENA-UOWO01003527-UOWO01003527.1-activated-sludge-metagenome-genome-assembly--contig:-NODE-3527-length-18072-cov-22.875617_pt1 | contig 18072 bp, 12 predicted proteins | sample MGYA00238148_ERZ761564 | MGnify/ENA primary metagenome ERZ761564 (study PRJEB28885, sample SAMN05720194) | activated sludge metagenome | isolation source: Anaerobic digester | place: USA...
GATGAAGGTTGTAAAGGTTTATGGGTTTATGGGTTTATGGGTTTATGGGTTTATGAGTTTATGGGTTTATGAGTTTATGAGTTTATGGCCGCTCGGACGGCTGACGATCTCCTCTTTTCCCGAGCGGCCATAAACTCATAAACCCATAAACCCATAACCTCATAAACCCATAAACTCATAAACCCCTCAATACGCCTGCACCACCGGAATCTCTTCCGCCTCACTGCTTTTGCCCACACCACCCAGCGCATTTTCCAGGTCCTCTATCAGATCTTCCACGTCTTCCACCCCGATGCTGAGCCGGATGAGCGAATCGGTAAGCCCGACTTTCAGGCGTTCTTCCCGTGGAATACTGGCATGGGTCATACTGGAGGGGTGACCGATGAGCGACTCTACGCCGCCCAGCGATTCGGCAAGGGTAAACAAATGCGTGCTGCTCAGTATACGCGTCGCGTTTTCAACGGAATTGTCTTTCAGGTCGAAAGAAACCATGGCGCCGAACATGCGCATCTGTTTCCGCGCGATCTCGTGGTTGGGATGTGTGTCGAAGCCGGGCCAGTACACTTTGGCCACTTTAGGGTGATCGGCGAGGTAGCGCGCAATGACGGCAGCGTTTTCGCAGGCTCTTTGCACGCGCAGGTGCAGGGTTTTGATACCGCGCAGCACCAGAAAACAATCCTGCGGACCAGGAATGGCCCCCGTTGCGTTCTGCAAAAAATGCAGGCGTTCGGCCAGTCCGGCATCTTTCACGATCAGGCAGCCGTGCACCACGTCGGAGTGCCCGCCGATGTATTTGGTAGCGGAATGCAGCACGATATCGGCGCCGAGGTCGAGCGGATTTTGCAGGTATGGAGAAGCGAAAGTATTGTCGACGCAGGTAAGAATGCCACGGCTGCGGGCGATGGCGCATACGGCCGCGATATCTACAATATTCAGCATGGGGTTGGTCGGCGTTTCGATCCAGATCAGTTTGGTATCCGGGCCGATCTCCTGCTCCACATTGGAGGCGGTGTACATATCGACAAAACGGCTTTTCAGTCCCCACTGACTGTACACACGTACCATCTGGCGATACGAACCTCCATACAAGTCGTTGACAGCCAGTATTTCATCGCCGGATTTGAATAATTTCATCACGGCGTCCTGGGCAGCCAGCCCCGAACTGAAACAAATGGCGTCGACCCCGTTTTCGAGGGCAGCCAGGTTTTTTTCCAGTGCCGAGCGCGTCGGGTTTTGCGTGCGGGCGTATTCGAAGCCCTTGTGCTCGCCGGGACTAGTCTGCGCATAGGTAGACGTCTGGAAAATCGGAGTCATCACGGCGCCGGTACCCGGATCGGGTTCGATACCCGCATGGATCACTTTCGTGGCAAATTTCATCAGGATATAACTTTTTTTTCGCTTCCTGCGATTACAGGTTGGAAGCCGAAGTGTTTAAATGGTAAAGGAGCGCAAAGATACGGCGCTTGCCGGAAAGAAGCACTGTATGTGAATCATATGAAAGTATCTTGCTAAAAACCAGAGAATTTACCCTCAAATGCTTTTTTGCTCTTTTCTTTGTGCCGGGAATCCCCATTTTATGAAAAGTTTGGTGAAGCCTCCCTCTTGTTCAATTTGAAGAGTCCGCCATTCGGAGGGCCAATGCCCAAAATCCAAAACATTGAGGATTATTCATGTACACTCTTATACTTGGCTTCATTACCTCTTTTACCCTGACCTACCTGATCATACCGATCATTATCAGGGTAGCAAAAGAAAGGCGTCTATACGACGCCCCTAACGAGCGCAGCGCACATGTCGAACCGACACCGTCACTGGGTGGCATCGCTATTTTCGCAGGTACGGTTTGCGCCATCGTTCTCTGGACTCCAATGGAGGCTTTCGGGGTACTGCAATATATTCTGGCTGCTTTTATTCTCATTTTTTTAACCGGCATTCTCGACGATCTGGTGCCCATGTCGCCTACCAAAAAACTGAGCGGGCAAATGCTGGTTTCTATCATTCTGGCTTATAAAGCCGATGTGCGCATTACCAGCCTTTTCGGCTTGTTCGGCATCGAACAACTGCCCGAAATGACCAGTTTTTCGCTATCCATCATTGCCATTATCGGAATTATCAATGCTTTCAACCTGATCGACGGCATCAACGGGCTTGCGGGCAGTATCGGGCTGTGGGTGTGCCTGATCTGGGGCAGCTGGTTTGCGTTTACCGACACGCCGGCTATGGCAGTCCTTGCTTTCTCGCTGGCAGGCTCGATTGTGGCTTTTTTGAAATACAACCTGTCACCCGCAAAGATATTTATGGGCGATACGGGGTCGCTTTTTATAGGCATGGTATGTGCCATTCTGGCGATCAATTTTATTGAAATCAATACACGTCCCATTTCGGAAATCCCGATGCGTTTCGATGCAGCGCCTGTGATTGCCGTTGGTGTGCTGATCTTTCCACTGTTCGACACGGTACGGGTGTTTGCCCGAAGAATTCTGAATGGGAAATCTCCGTTTTCACCCGATCGCAACCATATTCACCACCTGTTGCTCAATATAGGTTGTACGCATTCGCAGGCCACTATACTGCTGGTGGGCGTCAGTGTGTTTTTTACAGCAATAGCACTCTTGCTACACAATATCGGCACCTTTCCGCTGCTGCTGGTTTTGATAGGCCTGGCATGGCTGCTGACCGAAACCCTGAGCCGTTGGGAAAGGAAAAAAAGGCTGGAGAAACAAAGGGCGGACAATCCAACGGTCCTTTAGAGCATGTTGAGATTTCCATTAAATACTGATAATCAACCCTTTATAAAACCCGACAGGAGAGGCCGGCGCCGGAAACAACTCATATCATCAACCTACTTTTCACTTGCAAGACAGTTCGGCCTACAGCAAAGCATGGCGGCGTTTTCGCCGGAATACTCCCGCAGTAGCGGGGTTGTGCTTCATTGTACTGGCGGCAGGTATCGCACTTTTCGGGTACCTGCTGGCGCCCGATCATACGCCCGACGCCAATATGCAAATAAGCGAACTGGCCCTGCGCGAACCGGGTTTCCAGGCCGAATTATTGCCCATCCACCTGGCCCGCGATCCGGAACCGGCAAATTTATGGAAACGCATTGTGTCGGGCGCGCCTGCTGCCGTCCGTTTGATACCTGTTGAAACCGAAAGCGTTCAATTGCGGGAAGACAGTGTTTATTTCAGCCGGACGGGAGGCAAAGGGAAACAGGATGCCGTGCATCTGACTGCTCTTTTTTCTTCGGTACGCGACAGCATTGTAAAAACGGGCAACGCTTACGTTTTTTATGACGCGTCAGGACAGGCGCAGCGCCTCGATCGTTCAGTTTTAGCCCAACAAGTCCAATCGGGCGCCGTCGTGGAACACCGCACCTTCTGGCTCGGAACCGATAAATTCGGTCGCTGCATCCTGAGTCGCCTGCTGCTGGGGTTTCGCATTTCCCTGCTCGTAGGCGGTATTGCCGTATTGATTTCGCTCACGATCGGACTGTTCATCGGCGCTATCGGCGGCTATTTCGGTGGCCGCGTCGACGATGCGGCGATGCTGCTCATCAATACCGTCTGGTCCATCCCTACCCTGCTGCTGGTGTTTGCCATCGTGCTGGCGCTGGGGCGCGGCATCGGCATCATTTTCCTGGCAGTGGGCCTCACAATGTGGGTCGACGTGGCCAGGGTGGTGCGCGGACAGGTACTGGCCCTGCGCGACCTGCCATTTGTGGAAGCGGCCCAGAGTATGGGTTTCGGCGCCGGCAGAATTATTTTCCGGCACATACTTCCCAATCTGATGGGGCCGGTACTGGTAGTGGCTGCCAGCAATTTCGCAACGGCCGTTCTGGTCGAATCGGGCTTGAGTTACCTCGGTTTCGGCGTTCAGCCTCCCGCGCCTTCCTGGGGCTCCATGCTCAATGAAAATTACGGCTATGCCCTCGGCGGAAAACCGCTCATGGCGCTCGCACCCGCACTGGCCATTGCCGTTACGGTACTGGCTTTTAATTTGGTGGGGAACGGGCTGCGGGACGCGCTTGATGTTAGAGAAGTGAGAGGGTGAGAAAAGTGAGAGAGGTGAGAAAAGTGAGAGAGTGAGAGGGTGAGAGAAGTGAGAGTTCGTAGAGTACACCGCTCCGCCCATGCCTTCCTTGGAACAATGCCAATGGCGAAGCGGTGTACTCTACGAACTCTCACTTCTCTCACCTCTCTCACTCTCTCTCACCTTTCTCACTTCTCTTCCTGCGTCCACGGCGCGTGCGAGCGTTTTTTCCCGCTCAAAAAAGTATACATAGCCGGAATTACGAACAGGGTCAGCAGCAACGAGAACAACAGTCCGCCTACCACGACTACACCCAGTCCGATACGGCTGGTGGCAGCCGCGCCGAGCGACATAGCGATAGGCAACGCGCCCAGCGCGGTCGCCAGGGTAGTCATCAGGATCGGGCGCAGACGCGCCTGTGATGCTTCCGAAACGGCTTGTTTTTTATCCATGCCGGCGTCGCGTTTCTGGTTGGCAAATTCGACGATCAGAATCCCGTTTTTGGTAACCAGGCCGATCAGCATGATCATACCGATCTGGGAGAAAATATTGAGCGTATTGCCCGTAACATACAGACTCAGGAAAGCGCCGGCGAGCGCCAGCGGTACCGTCAGCATGATGATGAACGGGTCGCGGAAACTTTCGAACTGAGCAGCCAGGATCAGGTAAATAAGTCCCAGTGCCAGCAGGAAAGCGAACGACGTATTCCCGCTGCTTTCCTGGAAGTCGCGCGAGGGGCCGCTCAGGTCGGTATCGAACGTATCGTCTAGCAGTTTACTGGCGATGCCTTCCATAGCGTCGATGCCTTCGCCGAGGGTTTTGCCGGGCGCCAGCGATGCGCTGATGGTAGCGGCTTTGTAGCGGTTGTAGTGGTACAACTGCGGCGGGCTGCTGGTTTCTTCGAAGTGCACGATGTTGTCGAGTTGCACCATTTCGCCGCGGTTGTTGCGCACAAAGAGAGAAGCAAGGTCGATGGGTTCGTCGCGGTTTTCGCGGTCTACCTGGCCGATAACCTGGTATTGTTTGCCGTTTTGCAGGAAATAGCCGAAACGGCGACCGGAAAGCGCCAGTTGAAGCGTCTGGCTCACGTCGAGCACGTTCACACCGAGTTCGGCCGCTTTCAGACGGTCGATGGTCACCTGAAGTTCGGGTTTGTTGAATTTCAGGTTCACGTCCACATTCGCAAACGTGGGATCCTTGCGGGCTTCTTCGAGAAATTTGGGAACCACCTCTTTCAGTTTTTCAAAATTCAGGTTTTGCAAAACGTATTGCACGGGCAGCCCTTGTCCGAAACCGACGGTGATCGTTTGTTCCTGGTTGGGAAACATACGCGCTTCGGGCATTTTTTTGGTCATTGCCAGCAGTTTGGCGTAAATCTCCGCCTGGCTCCTGTTTCTGTCCTCCGGATCGGTGAGCAGCAGACTCACAAAACCTGAATTGGTGCTCGCAGTACCGAATCCCGGCGCCGTAATCCCGAACACCATGTTTTTTTCCGGAATAGAATCCATGATACGTTTGGAGAGATCATAAATGATCGTTTCCATTTTATCGTAGTCGGTACCCTCCGCGGCGGTCAGGTTGGTGCGGATAATGCTGCGGTCTTCCAATGGAGCGAGTTCCGATTTCAGTTGTCCCTGAAAAAACCAGATCATGGCGAAACACGCCCCGAGCATGACCAGACTCAGCCACCTCATATGCATAAAACTGCGCAGGGCATTTCCGTACACGCGGTCCATCCCCTTGAAGAACGGTTCCGTGGCGTTGTAAAAACGGCCGTGTTCCTTCAGGTTGCCGCCCAGTTTTACGTTCAGAACGGGGGTCAGCGTCAGCGATACGAATGCAGAAATGAGTACGGCGCCTGCCACCACGATCCCGAATTCGCGGAACAGCCGCCCTGTGAACCCTTGCAGGAATACCACCGGAATGAACACCACAGCCAACGTAATGGACGTACTGATAACGGCAAAAAAGATCTCTTTGGTTCCTTCCCGCGCAGCCGTCCACTTGTCCATGCCCGCTTCTATCTTCTTAAAAATATTTTCCGTCACCACAATCCCGTCGTCGACCACAAGGCCGGTAGCCAGTACGATCGCCAGCAGCGTCAGTACATTGATACTGAAGCCGAAAATGTACATGATGAAAAAAGCGCCGATCAGCGAAACGGGGATGTCGATCAGCGGTCGCAAGGCGATGATCCAGTTGCGGAAGAACAGGAAAATGATCAGCACCACGAGTCCGATAGCGATAAACAGCGTTTCGGTAACCTCGCTGATGGCACGCCGCACAAAACGCGTTTTATCGATACCCACGTTCATCACGATATCCGGCGGAAGTTCTTTTTGGATCTGTTCGTACCGGCGGTAAAATTCATCGGTAATTTCTACCCAGTTAGAACCCGGCTGCGGAATAACCGCCAGCGAAACGCCTTGAACCAGGTTGCGACGGGCGCCAGTTTCTTCGTTTTCGGGGCCGAGTACCGCTTCGCCGATATCGCGAAAACGCACAACGCCCTGTCCCGGCACTTCGCGGATGATCATGTCGTTGAAATCCGTATCGGTCTGGAGCCTGCCGAATGTTTTAACGGTCAGTTCGGTGGCGTCGCCGCGCACCTTGCCGCCGGGCAGTTCCACATTCTCGCGTTCGAGGGAGGAGAGTACGTCCTGCGCAGTGAGCCCGTAGGCATTCATACGCGACGGGTTCATCCACAGGCGCATGGAAGGGCGTTTGGAGCCGAAAATATTCACGGCCGAGACGCCTGGAATGGTTTGAATTTTTTCCAGGATGACGTTTTCCGCGTAGTCCGACAGTTCCATGATGTTGCGCGTACTACTCTGGATAGGTACGAACAGAATCGGGTCGCCGCTGGCATCGGCTTTGGTTACCACCGGTGGCGCGTCGATGTCCTGTGGCAGGTTGCGTTGCGCCTGGCTCACCTTGTCGCGCACGTCATTGGCGGCTTGTTCCAGTTCGACACCCAGGTCGAATTCTACCGTGATATTGCTCACGCCCAGTGCCGACGAACTCGACACGGTACGGATACCCGCAATACCGTTGATGGCTTTTTCCAGTGGCTCCGTAATCTGACTTTCCACGACGTCGGCACTGGCGCCGGTATAACTGGTCCGCACCGTAATATTCGGCGGATCGATGGCCGGATATTCGCGCACCCCGAGAAAACTGAAGCCGATAAAGCCGAACAAAACAATAAGGATACTCATTACCGTAGCCAGTACGGGGCGTCTCAGGGAAATGTCGGAAAGATTCATAAAGAGGGAAGGATTTTTGAGGATGCGAGGATTTGAAGATTGGAGGATTTGAGGATTCGAGTATTTGATTTCAGATACTCGAATCCTCAGATTCCCGAATCCTCAGATTCCCGAATCCTCAGTTCAATTTAAACGGCGCGACCATCCTGAATTCCGGGATGGTCACTTCAAAAAGGGAATCGTCGTCGCGGCGCGTCATCAGGTAAGTTCCCGACATTTTGCCGAATTCCGTGCTCAAATCGCAATAAGAGTCGTAGGAATGCGATTCTCCGGGCAGCAACACGGGTTGCAACCCGATTACACCTTCTCCTTCCACCTCGCGCACCTGGCCGTCGGAGTCGCGGATAACCCAGTGGCGGCGCAACAACTGCACTGTATCCGGACTTCCGTTTTCAATCGTAATATGATAGCCAAAAATGAACTTGGCGCGTCGAGGGTTTGAATGAAACGGCATGAATTGCGTTTCTACACTCACCGTAATGCCGTTCGTCGTAAAGATTTCCATGGCGCGAAGATTAGATGCGCAAACATATGTCAAAGAGGGGAAATCCTTTTTTGAAAAAATTGTTCAAAAAAGCAGGAATCTTTCTTTTTCACCATACCACACCGCTTCTCACCTCTCACTTCTAAAAACACGGGCGAAGCGGTACAATCTACGGACTCTCACCCTCTCACTTCTCACCGTCTCACTTCTCACCCTCTCACCTCTCACTCTCTAATCCTGTGAGCGAAGCGGCGTACTCGAAGTCGGCTCTCACTCTCTCACTTCTCACCGTCTCACTTCTCTTTATAGCCGTGTACTCGAAGTCGGCTCTCACTTCTCACCCTCTCACCTCTCACTTCTAAAAAAAAAGGGCCGGGTCCAGATTGCTCCGGCCCGGCATCAGGTAACGTTACTAAACACGGGTAATTATTTTCGGTCAAAGATTTTTGATGAAATCGATGACTTGTTGTTCGGTCGTTTTTTGGGGTTCGATGGTGGCCGAATTGGAGCCGCCCGTTACCGCGTCTTTAAATCCCATCCAGTACTGGCCACCCAGTTTGCTGATGCTCACCAGTTGTACAGGAAAACCTTGCGGTACAAAAGGTGCACAGAACCTGAAATCGGACGCTTCGTATTTCAGCGGCACTACCGAGTTCAGGTTATTAAACACCATATACGTTTTCGTGTTCTGGTCGGAAAACCCGAGCGGCAATTCCAGGCAGAAAGCACTGTTGGCTTCTTCCAGCATACGGCCCGCACAGATCCATTGAAGCGAGGGCGTGGACAACTCGTAGCCCAACTGAAAATCCGGGTTATTCGGAATGGTCCATTCGGCGTTGTTCACCGGCTCGCTGGTGCTGCTCCAGCCGGCAAATACGTCTGTCGTTACGGCGGAAGGGTTCGCAAACAGTTGATTGGCAAAAAGCGGCTGTCCGGCAGGGATCTGAATTTTCAGCAGGTTTCCCGGCGTCAGATGCAGTTCTTCCCCGTTGCAGGTAGCCTTCAGGTGCAGCATACGGGCGTTTTCCAAAACCTGGTTACTGCCAGTTACGGTGCCGGTGTTGCGCGCAATCAGGTCGCCCTTTTGCGCTACTTCCACTACTTCCAGCCGAAAATCGGGACAGGTGCTGCACGGAACGATGACGCCCGCAGCATTTGAAAACAGTTGATCCAGTTGGCTCATAAAAATGCGGACACCACCGGACGTCGTCCAGATCGTATCTGCCTGCTGGTTGTTCAAAGTCAACAGCGAGGTAGTCTGAGCTGCCGGCGCCTGCTGCAAGGCAAGCACAATGTCGGCCAAGGAAATATCGTAAGGACGGAACGTATCTACGTCTTTCCGGCAACTCCAGCCCGCGAGCAAAAGCAATAAGACCAGTCCTGTCGTTTTAAAAATATGCATGGTTTTTAAATATGTGGCGTATTGAGGAAGGAGAGCGGAATTTTTAAAATTCCCCTTTCATTTAAGCAGATGCAATGGCATACCAGTACGCTGCTTTGAAAATTATTTTTTCTAAGGACCCGGCTTCGGGAGTCTTTTAAGCCATCGGATGACTTCGAGTCATCCGATGGCTTAAAAGACTCCAAAGCCGGGGTCCTTAGAAATTTTATCAATTAATCAAGGATCCGCGTCATCCCGATATTCAGTCCCAGCATGCCGTACCGTTGCTCGACGGGATGGCTGGGCACGTTGATCGGGCGCAAAACGACCCGCGCATACGGTTCTGCGAACACACGCAGGCGCGGCCGCACGTGGCAGAACCACTGAATGCTGCCAATAGCGCTTAGTCCGGCATTGGCCCGAAAAACGTCCACGGTGCCTTTTCCGGGCGTATAATAAGCCGGGCGTCCGTCGACCGGCGACAGGATAGCGCCGCGTTTCCAGAACAGGACATTCAGCGCAATACCGCCATTGAGACTCACGCCGTTGCGGCCGTTGCGCAGTTCCACGCCCGCTTCGAGCGGTATGTCCAGCATACCGAAACGGTTGTAGGTTTTTAAATAATGCTCGCCGTATTCCACGCCCAGCGTGTCGATGACGGTAACCGGCTGCCCGTTTATGATCTGGGTCGTTTGGCGGATGGTGACCTCGACGGAATTCGGATCGATGTATTCGAATACTTCATTGACCTGATCGTAATGAACGCCGCTGCGCAGCAGGAAATGCCGGTCGAGCAGCAGGGAAGCCCGCAGGCCGGCGCTGAACGACCAGTCGCGCGTTTCCGTATTCCGGCGTTGCGCGAGGTAAGGCTGGTTATCGGGTCCGGTGTGCATTTCCTTACGGGCCAGCGATGGGCCCAGGTATGCATCTAGCAATAACACGTTGGGGTGCTGTGCAAAATCGTAACAGTTGCGTGTTTCTTTTTTGTTGCGGACAATATTGATCGGTGCAGGGATGGCCGCAGCAAAACCCGCAGGTCGCGATTTCACCGCTTTGGAAATCAAAAATGGTTGAATGGAGGAAAGCGGCTGAAAAATCGGGAAAGGATATATGGCAGCCAAAGGCGCCTGCACTCCTTTTTCCGGGTTGCCGGGTGTGCCGGCAAGCGCTGGAGTGCCTGTCGGGTCCGAATGCCTTTCAGCAGGTGCGACTGCAACCGTTCCGGCTGTTGCTTTTTGTGAAACACCCTGGCGGTCGTTATTCCCGGAAACGGCGGCCTGCGTTTTTGTATGCAAGTCGGTCCGTGCTACATTTTCCTCCGGTGCGTCGGTTTGATGGTTCCGTGCAGCAGGTTCGGATGCTGCAATTGGTGCTGTAATGGTTTTCGAAATGTCCTGTGCTGTCGTCGACGTTTGCTGAATCGTTTCAGCATGCGGGCGGCCATTGGTCGTCAGCCACCATGTCAGTAATCCCGCAGAGACCAGCCCTGTTCCGAAAAACCAGAAAAACAGGAAACGGCGGCGGCGTTTGCGCAGGGCCGCCTCCACCCGCGGCCATACGAAGGCCGGCGGCGGCGCAGTCGCGTCGTGCAGGCGCTCCCGCAGCAGTTCATCTATATGATTAGAATCTTGTTTCATTGCACTATCTATTTGTCTTTCAGGGGTTTAAGGATGATTGAAGCCTGATTTTCTGGATGATTTCCAGTTGTTCGCACAACCAGCGCCGGGCCTTGGTCAGTTGGGAACGGGAGGTGCTTTCCTGAATACCCAGGGTTTGCGCCACTTCCGCATGCGAATAGCCTTCGACGGCTACCAGATTAAAAACCACCCGGTATCCTTCGGGAAGCCGGCCGATCAGTACCAACAGTTCGGCTTCCGACAGGGCAGCGATAGCGTCGGGCTCGACCGGCGCATCGGGGAAATATTCGTAACCGGAAGATTCGAATTCGAAACGCTGTTTCTGATAAGCCCGCAAGGCGGTATTGATCATAATCCGCCGGATCCAGCCTTCGAAAGAACCCTGAAAATGAAACTGATCCAGTTTGGTAAACACCTTTACAAAACCCTCCTGCAAAATGTCAGCGGCATCTGCCTGCGCACGTGCATACCGCAGACATACCGCGTACATTTTGCCGGCAAACTGCTCGTACAAAAGTCGCTGGTGCTGCGCCGATCCGCGCAAACAACCCTGGATCATATCAGTTTCGTTCAATATGAGGATTATTTTGAATGGTGTAACACCGGTTTTGAGCGGGAAATTAGCCGAAGGTAATCGATTTTTAACAGATACAGGCAAGCGTTTTTTTGCTGCCTGCAAGTGTTAAAACAAGTCAATAATAAGACTGTTCGCCCCCAACTGCAACCTGGCCGACACCCGCAGGACTTCGCACTGCCGACTTCGCACTTCGTACTTCTTTGCCAAATCGGGACATTTAACAAAAGCCCGAACACAGTATTTACCGCCATCCGCTATTTTTACCGCTTCACTAAACAACTGACTATGAAACACCTGCTAACCCTGTTCCTTTTCGTATCCACGCTGTTGAGCATTGCCGCCCAGCACATTTCCCCGTCCATTATTTGCGGCAATGACGTCTATTCCCGCATCGTCCGCGAAAAACACCCCGAACTCGATGCTGCCATTCGGGCCACTTTCGAAGATGCGAAACGCGCCGGCCATAAGGAAGTACGTGAACGTTCGCCACTCACCATCCAGGTGGTCGTGCACGTGGTATGGAACGAAGCGGAAGAAAACCTCTCCGACGAGATTATTGAAGACCAGATCCGTATCCTGAATGAAGATTACAACCGCATGAATGCCGATACGGGCGACCTGCGCGAAGAATTCCATTATATCGCCGGCAATGCGGACATCCATTTCGAACTGGCCCAGGTCGTTCGGGTGCAAACGCAGAGTTTATTTGAAATCGATGTAATCGGCGACGACCTGCTGTCGGATCTAAAAAGCGACGCAACCGGAGGCAGCAGCGCCTGGGATCCGGAACATTATCTCAACATCTGGGTGTGTAAAATACAGCCTACTACCATTTTCGGGCTCGAAATAGGGCAAATCCTGGGTTTCGCGTTCCCGCCTACCGGCCTTTCGCACTGGCCCGACGGATCCAGCGCGCCGACACCCGGCGAAGACGGTGTAGTGGTCGATTTCCGCGCTTTCAGCAGTATCAATCCCAATCCGATCGACAACCCTGCCGACGGCACACCGCTGCTCCTGAAAGGCCGTACTCCTGTACATGAAGTAGGACACTACCTCGGTTTGCGCCATATCTGGGGCGACGGAGGCTTGTTCGGCCCGAACGACTGCGCGCAAAGCGACGGTGTGGACGATACGCCTTTTGCCAGTGCACAATCGGAGTTCGATTGCAACAAGTCCAGGAATTCCTGCGATCTGGTGGAACTATTTTTTAATGAAGATCCGCTCGACCTGGTGGAGAATTATATGGACTATTCCAGCGAGGAGTGTATGAATATGTTCACCCAGGGTCAGGTGGAAATCATGCGCGGGGTGCTGACGGGTCCGCGTGCCGGGCTGCTCAACTCGGTGGGCACCCACCAGCCCGCTACGGTACTGGGTTGCAGCCTTTCTCCCAATCCGGCGCAGGATCGCACCCTGCTCCGTTTCAACCTGCCCGAAGCAGGCGATGTACACGTGCAGGTAACGGGCGCCGACGGTCGTCGGGTGCTCGATCTTCCCGCACAACCCTGCTCCTCCGGTTTACAGCAAATCGCCGTGGATACCCGCCGCCTGCCTGCGGGCATGTATCTTGTTCATTTACAGGCAAATGGCGTGAAAGAAGTAAAAAAACTCATCGTCCACCGTTGAAGATTTATTTAACCACAAGGGACACAAAGGTTTTTCACTAGGTCCACAAAGCAGAATGCACCCTACTTGTGCACCTTGTGAAAAACCTTTGTGTCCCTTGTGGTTAAATATTCCTTCGCGGTGAAAATGAAAATCCCGGACACCCCACCTGGGAGCATCCGGGAAATTTCATTGCAGCAGTGGCGTTGGTAAGAACCCGCGCACACTGTTCATAAACGAGGCATTTGGTTTCAGGGCATTCATGGGAGGTTTCCCGGGTCTTTCAATTGGCATTCAACAGGATTATACAGGAAGAAAATGAAGGAAGGCGGGGGCCGTTTCCACTGGCTGGGTTTATCAGCCGATTATTGTTGCAACGCTTTTAAGGTTCCGATCGCGCGGCTTTTCCTGTTCGCTCCGTTCGTTCTGCATATAAATGCCCGTAACCCCGTCGGCGTGAACAACCCATGCCGTTATTTTCAAAATATTTTTTTCCTTTGCTGGTCCGGTAAGAAATCAGGATACACCGAGAGTGTTTAGTTTTTTGTGTTTGGTGTTTGGAAGGGATTGATTACCAACTTTTTGCTACACACTATACACGATAAACCAAACACCCCCGATACACCTTTTAAACTAACGAAGAGCCATGCAACAAGATCGCCCGATCTGGGGTTTCGACCTGGGAGGCACTAAAATCGAGGGGGCTATTTTAGAAAGCCGCCAAAACCCGCGTGTGCTGTATCGCATGCGCGTTCCTACGGAAGCACAAAAAGGCTATGATCACATCATAGGGCAGGTTCGAACTCTGGTCGACATGCTTTCTGAAGAATCGGGAATGCGCCCCGAGTCATTGGGCCTCGGCCATCCCGGCACGCTTGACCCGATCACAGGCGTTATTAAAAATGCCAATACGACGGCATTGAATGGCAGGCCGTTCCATGAAGACCTGAAAAACACACTCGGCATTCCCGTCAAACTGGCCAACGACGCCAACTGTTTCGCCGTTGCGGAAGCGCTCATGGGCGCTGCACCGGAGATGTTGCCCAACGCCGAAGTCGTTTTCGGCGTCATTATGGGTACGGGCGTGGGCGGCGGCGTTGTGGTGCGCGGCAAAGTGATCAATGGTCGCCAGGGTATCGGCGGCGAATGGGGGCATAATTTCCTCGACGAAATCGGAGGCCCTTGCTACTGCGGTCGCACCGGATGCGTGGAAACGGTTATTTCCGGTCCGGCACTCGAACGTTTTTATGAAAAAAATAGTGGCAAACACCTGCCGTTGAAAGAAATCGTAGCGCTTTCCCTCACAGGCGCCGACCCGATTGCAACGGCTACGATGGATCACCTGATTCATTATTTTGGAAAAGCGATTGCCGTCGTGATCAACATCCTCGACCCCGACGTGATCGTGATCGGCGGCGGCGTGGGCAATATCGACCGTTTGTATACCGACGGTGTACAGGAAGCGCTGAAATACCTGTTTAACCCGCGGATCGATACGATTTTTGCGAAACCCAAACTGGGCGACAGCGCGGGGGTGTTCGGGGCAGCACTACTGTAGTCCGAAGTCGTCAGTGCGAAGTGCGAAGTCTGGAAGCAGTCTGAAGTCGTCAGTGCGAAGTCTGGAAGCAGTGCGAAGTCGTCAGTGCAAAGTGCGAAGTCCGGGTCAGTAAGCATTTAAGTTACAAGCAAGGCACTGACGCGTCTTAACCTCGAACGCCAAACGACTTCGCACTTCGCACTGTCGACTTCGCACTGATTTCACAACAAAGGGCCGCGCTTGTCGTTTTGAAAGCGTTCTTTTCGTACCGACCGAACACAATGAAACTACTTCTTTCGAATCGATCCGACCTGAAATACGGGTTTGTGCTGGCCCTGCTGGTTTTCAGCAGCCCTGTTTTTGCTCAAGTGACCTTCACACCGAATACCGACACGACCCAGCAACTGGGCGCCTGGGCGCGTATGGAAATTGTGAACGGCGACACGACCTTCGTTATGTCGCTGCGGCCGGTGCGGATCACCGCCCGCTGGAAATTCACCGATTTGCAGCAACAGCGGCAATACTACCTGTACACCCGTGCAGCACGCAAAGTGTACCCGTATGCCATTCAGGCGGTCGGTTTGTACGAGGACATCCAGGACGAAACGGAGGGCATGCGCAAGGGCCAACGCCGTCGTTTTATCCGCCACGAACACAAAGAACTGAAAGACGATATGAAAGATCAGATGATGAACCTCACCAAAACGGAGGGCCGGGTGCTGATCAAGATGATCGAAAGCCAGTTACACAAGCCGTTCTATTCCATTATCAAAGAAACGCGCGGCGGAACGACGGCCACTTACTGGCATCAACTGGGCAAACTCTGGGGTTACGACCTCAAGGAGGGCTATAACGTAGGCGCCGATCCGCTGCTGGATGCGGTATTTATCGATTACGATTTCGGGGACCCGATGTCGCAGTTTTGAATCCGGCTTGAATTACCGCACATTTTAAATATTTAACCACAAGGGCACAAAGTCACAAAGCGTAGATTACCCTTTATACATCCACATCAAAGGTGTAGAATGGTGTAATCTACGCTTTGTGACTTTGTGCCCTTGTGGTTTATATTAAATATTGCCAAAAACACCCGTAACAAGGCTCCTTTGTTAACGACTTTTAAAATTTCAGGAAAATCCTTTTCTGCCTGTGACCTCTATGCGTAGCCGCGTATAAAGTATGTCTTTGCAAGTGAGCAAGGGCAAAAGGCAAAAAAAAGGAAGATTGTTTTCATTTGGTTTTTTGGGGTTTAGCCGTCCTGCGCGAAATGCACAGGCGGCTTTTTTTATTGGGATGGGGACGCGTCCCCTTCAATCCGATCCAAAAACTCCTGCTCGCTCCATATCTCCACCGTTTCCAAAGCCTGCGCCTTTTTAAGTTTGCTGCCTGCCTTCTCTCCTACCACCAGGATACCCAGGTGTTTGCTTACACCGCTGGCCAGACTGGCGCCGGCAGCCACGGCGCGTTTTTCGGCTTCTTCCCTAGTCATTTGTGAAAGTGTGCCGGTGAACAGAATACTCCGGCCCAGCAGCGGGCCTTCCGTAGGCGCATCGGGACGTTTATCGGCCTCCGTCTGGCGGAGGTTGACGCCGCACTGCTCCATGGTTTGCAGCAGTTCGATGTTGTGTTCGTTCTGGAAAAAGAAGAATACGTTTTTGGCCAGGACCGGGCCCACGTCCTTGATGGTCTGGTATTTTTCGAGGTCCCAGTCTTTCAGATCCAGCACGTGTTCGACTTCCGCAGCGATGAGTTTGGAACCTTTTTGTCCGAGGTGGTGAATACTTAGCGAATGCAGGAGGCGGTAAATCGGATTTTGTTTCGCCTTTTCGATGGCAGCCTGCAGGTTGTCCGCAGATTTCCTCCCGAAGCCCTCCAATTTTGCAATAACTTCATAATCAAGCCGGTACATGTCGGCAATGGAGTGCAGCCAGCCCAGTTTGTAAAAACGTTCGATGGTGCTTTCGCCCATACCCTCGATGTCCATGGCGTGTTTGGACGTGTGGAAGATCATGCGCTGGAGCACCTGCGCTTCGCATTCGGCATTTTCGCAGCGCCACACGGCTTCCTCTTCGGGTTTTACAAGCAGCGACTTGCACACCGGACAGTGTTTCGGGTATTCCACCGGAACTTCCGAGCCGTCGCGCAGTTCGGGCAGCGATTTTACGATGTAGGGAATGACGTCGCCGGCGCGTTCCACCAGCACGTGGTCGCCGATGCGGAGGTCTTTGGCCCGAATAAATTCCTCGTTGTGCAGGCTCACATTTTGTACCACAACGCCCGCCAGATGTACAGGTTCAAGTTTGGCCACGGGCGTAACAGCGCCTGTTTTGCCCACCTGAAATTCCACGTCGCGCATTTTCGTTGTGGCCTGCCGCGCCTTGAATTTGAACGCGATAGCCCAGCGCGGGTGGTGGCTGGTAAAGCCGCAGCGTTCCTGTAGCAATATATCGTTTACTTTCACCACCATGCCATCCAGTTCGTACGGATATTCGTCGCGGTAGTCCTGCCATTGCGTACAAAAATCGATTACCTCGCGAATATTGGTACAGGTTTTGGTGGCGGGCAGGTGCTGATGTGCGGCGGTTTTGGCGAGCGGGGTTTTAAAGCCCAGTTTTTCCAGCAGGTGGATGCTTTCATCGTGGCTGTGGAAATTTTCGATGATGTTTTTTCCGTCGGCATCTACAGCGTAGCCGAGTTGGTACAAAAATGCTTCCAGGCCGCGCTCGGAGGTTTCCTTCGGGTCTTTCATGCGGAGTCCGCCGGTAGCGGCATTGCGCGGATTAGCGAACACCTGTTCGCCCGCTTCCTGCCGGGCTTTGTTGATACGTTCAAAAATGTCTTTCCGGATCAGTGCCTCACCGCGCAGTTCCACTTTGTAAATACCCGATTTGGAAAAACCTGCCTGTAGCGGTACGGACCGGAGTGTACGAATATTATTGGTAATGTCATCGCCCACGGCCCCGTTGCCACGGGTGGCAGCGCGTACCAGGCGGTCGTTTTCATACACCAGGGCGATGGTGCCGCCATCGTATTTGGGTTCTACGCAGTAGGCGATATCCGTATCTTTTTCAAGTTTGCACAGTTTTTTTACCTGCTCGTCGAAGTCGTTGAGGTCGTCGGCATCGTAACTGTTGTCGAGCGAAAGCATGGCCGTCAGGTGGGGTACCTGGTTGAAATTGCCCGTCAGGTCCTTACCCACACGCTGGGTCGGCGAATCGGGCGTAATCAGTTCGGGATGCTCCGCTTCCAGCGCTTCGAGTTGTTTGTACAACTGGTCGTACTCGAAATCGCTCACCAACGGATCGTTCTGCACGTAGTATTTCCATTCGTGGAAACGCAGCACCTGTTGCAAATCTTCCACGCGCTGTGCGAATTCGTTTTCCGAAAGAGCGGTATTCGAAAGTAATTTTTTAGACAGTTCGTAAAGCGAACGTTGCTGATCAGCAGAGTACATGACAGAGGGTGAGAGAAGTGAGAGTGGTGAGAGTGGTGAGAGAAGTAAGAGAAGTGAGAGGGTGAGAGATTAAGGGCGCAGTTCGAGCAGTGCCACGTTTTC
>ENA-UOWO01003532-UOWO01003532.1-activated-sludge-metagenome-genome-assembly--contig:-NODE-3532-length-18056-cov-5.094106_pt1 | contig 18056 bp, 12 predicted proteins | sample MGYA00238148_ERZ761564 | MGnify/ENA primary metagenome ERZ761564 (study PRJEB28885, sample SAMN05720194) | activated sludge metagenome | isolation source: Anaerobic digester | place: USA...
GTTGCCGGAGAGCCCATCCGAAAGCCCAACCAGGGATGCGCGGGCTGCGCCAGGTGGCCTTCCTGCCAGCCTTCCTGGTCCAGATAGGTCTGCGAAGGCGCGGTCTGGACGCTTTGGTCCGCACCAATGTAGCAAAACTCGCCGGTCGCGGAGGCGTTCACCAGCACGTCCAATGATTGGTCCGGATTGAGTCCGGAAAAATAGATCTGCGTCAGATCCAGGGCGCCCAGCCCGCCCGCGGCCAGGATCGACAGCAGCGCCGCTGCCAGCGTTTTCCCAATATTTGATGGTCTAAACATCATGATCCTCTTCAAAATTGCATACCCAGGCACAGCGAGTAGCATTGGTTGCGCAACACTGCCGGATCTTCCAGGCTGAACGTGGGCAGGCTCAGGTAATCCCAGCCCAGCGTGAAGCGGAGTTCCGCGTCGAGCTTCAGTTTGCCCCGGTATTGCGCGGCCATGCCATAAATGAAACTGTAGTCGAACTGGTTGACCGTGGCCAGATCGGATTCTTCGTGGATGGGAAACTCCGCGAAACCCTCGCCGTCAGGAATATAGACCTTTCCGTCCAGCTCGTGGTGGCCGTGGATCTTGTAGCTCATGGCAGTCCCGGCGATCGTTTCCAGCGCGAAGTTATCCGTCGAAAAAGTCCGTAGGCGCAGATCTATCGGCACTTCCAGGTAGTCGAGATCGTAGCGGACGCTCATGACCGCAGGTTTGGGCAGGATTTCGCCGTCCATGCTGAGGATGGTGATCTTTTCCCGCGAGCCTTTCATCGAGTAGAGCAGTTCGTAACCGAGCCGGACTTCGTCCAGGATACGGTAGTTCAAAAAAGCCCCTCCCGTCAGCCCAGGCCGCATGCCTGTCTCGACCTTGTAAACGGTTTCGTCGGCTTTGGGTCCGTAATGCTGGGCGAGGTTAAAACCCATTTTTACACCGTATTCCAGAGGCAGGGCTTTTCCCCCGGCCGCCACGCAACAGGCCAGCGCTGTCAGCGTTATCGCGAATGCTTTCATAGAGATCCTAATGCTCAGGCATTATTCAATTATAAGTCTGCAATCATGAGTGGGAAATCAATTCAAAGAGTCAAGACTTTTTTCCCGGTTCCCTGCCGCGGTTCGTGACATCATTGCTCATTTTGCGCGTGCAGAGCAATTTAGGGATTGACATTTAGCGATATTCCACGAGTGTGGTCATTATGATGAAAGCTAATGTGACCGGAGGCGCTGAGATTCAGGTTCTGTCATTGGGAAAACAGTTTCCCCAGGGAAGGTTTGAGCGCGTCCAATCTCGGTTTGAGCGGGTCATCAATTTCCATTGGGAAGACCGGATAATATCGCTTTGCGACGAATCAGTTTTGCCGGCTCCGCTGCGGATCATCGTGGGAAATCTCAGGATCGAGCAAGTGAAATCCGTGCGCAGGATCGATGAGTTCACCATCTGGATCGAAAAGGAGAGGTTTGAACTTACGCCGCAGCAGATCTATGATCCTGCCGTAGTTTTTAAATCCGGGGCTTGGAAAACCATTGTGGCGAAGATCGGGGAATTGACCAAGATCTACAACACTGTCTGCCGCGGCAAGGGCTTGCAGTATCTTTTGGGCGGGCAATCTGACCCCGCCTCGGCCGGTCCTTTGGAAAAAGCTTTGCGCCGGCGCTTCCGAGAGGGTTACGAAGCCTGCCTGGCCGGGAATTTCAAAGCTGCGATATCCTGCCTGCGCGGCTTGGGCGGAGGTCTGACGCCTGCGGGAGACGATTTTTTGGCCGGATTGCAGACCGGACTGGGTTTGGCGGAACAAACGGCAAAACTGGATCTGGCCGAGACACGGCAATTCATTTACTCATATTCTTTCAGCCAAAGCCCGATCGTCAACACGCTCCGCTACCAAAGCTACAACGCGCTGTATCCCCAGGAGTGGCGCGACCTGGTCACCACTCTGGTCTCCAATGGCGATCTGCGCGCTTCAGTCAAGGCGATCGTCGCCACCGGAGAGACTTCTGGATCGGACATGTTGGCGGGATTCATAACCGGCCTGGCTTTCGCGGCCAAGGCTTGATCCTCGGGACAAGCAGCAACGCGGACATTTGACTTGACAAATAACCGGTCTGAAAAGTTTATGCGTTCACTTGTGGCGAGATAGCTCAGCCGGTAGAGCAGAGGCCTGAAAAGCCTTGTGTCCCCAGTTCAATTCTGGGTCTCGCCACCAGTCGTTTTCGGCGCTTTTCAGAAGCGCTTTTTTTATTTGGGGATGGTTTTAGATGCGAAAGTACACTTTGCGCAACCTGCGTTTTCCAGCGCGGGCGGATTTCAACCTGGAGGATGAAGCCGCGGCCAAGCTGTGCGTCCCGCGGACTGCTTTCCGGATGGAAAGCATTCTGCGCCAGGCCGTGGACACCCGCAAAGCCAACCATCCCGTTTATGACTTCACTCTGGAATTGGCTTTTTCCACGTCTCCGCCCCGTCACCCAGATCTGTCCGAAACGCCGGCACAGCCTCAATTTCCGGTATCCCCGATAGCGGTTTCCGATCCCCACCCTTTTATAATCGGCATGGGTCCGGCCGGTCTGTTCTGCGCTCTGGCCATGGCGGAAAACGGCTTGCAGCCCTGGCTCTTCGACCGTGGCGACCCCTTGGAACTGCGCTCCGCCAAGGTCAGCGAATTCTGGCTGGATGGCGTCCTCGACCCAGATTCCAATGTCCAATTTGGTGAAGGCGGCGCCGGCGCTTTTTCCGATGGCAAACTGACCAGCCGGGGCAAAGATCCCTCTCTGAACCGCATTTTGGAGGAACTAGTACGTTTCGGCGCTCCGGCAGAGATCGCCTGGCAAGCCCTGCCGCATTTGGGCACCGACGGCATCCGAGCCGTGGTCAAAAAGCTGCGCGAATATCTGATCGCCAAAGGCTGCCGCTTCCATTACCGCAGCGCTTTGGAAGATCTGGATCTGGAACAGGGCAAGGTCCGCAGAGCGCGGATTTCGGGCCAGTGGCATAAGCCGGAGATGATAATACTCGCATTGGGAAATGCCGCCCGCGGGGCTTTCCGGATGCTGCACGAGCGCGGTGTAGCCCTGGAACCCAAACCCTTCGCCCTCGGCTTGCGTATCGAACAGAAACAATCCCACATCAACAGGCTCGTTTATGGCAGCGAAAAGTGGGCTGAATTACTCGGTCCGGCGACCTATCGCCTTACTGCATCCACCGGTTTCACTTTTTGCATGTGCCCGGGCGGGCATGTCATCGCCGCGGCCTCCGAAGCTGGCGGAGTGGTCACCAACGGCATGAGTTTTGCCGGGCGCCGCAACGCTTTCTGCAACAGCGCGGTCGTTACATCGGTCGGAGAATCTGACTACGGGAGCGGGCTTTGGGACGGCATCGATCTGCAGCGCCGGATCGAACGAGCTGCCTGCAAATCCGGTTATCTGGCTCCGGCGCAGACTGCGTCAGGTTTTCTGAGGGAAAAGTTGGATGGGGGAAAGCCCGCGGCAAGTTACCTGCCGGACGTTTACGCGGCCGATCTGAACGCCCTGTTCACATCGGATATCGCACAAAGGCTGAAATCCGCGCTGCAGCGCTTTGATGAGATCCTGCGTGGATTTACAAACGAAGCGGTGTTGATCGCACCCGAAACCCGCACATCTTCGCCTCTCCGGATCCCGCGCCACAACAAGGATCTTCACAGCCTCAGCGCGCGGAACCTTTTTCCCATTGGAGAAGGCAGCGGCTACGCCGGCGGCATTGTCAGCAGCGCCGCGGACGGCTGGCGCCTCGGATCCCGTTTCAGGCTCGGTTGAGCCAGCTTTTCGATCCTGCCCAGCGCTGCCAGCTCAATTATTTTGGATGCACTGCCGAATTATGTTGACGAGGATGATCGCGAAAAAGATCATTGGAATGATTCCGCGCTTGCGCACATTCGGGATCCGGTTTCGTTCCTGAGTCGGACCGCCCGGGGCCGGAGTTTGGGGTTGGGGAGGAGTTCGTTGTTCCTGGGGTGGACTGGTTGTGGTCCGGGTCGTTTGGCGCTGCTCAGTACTGGGCCGCGAAACCGTTCCGACGCTTAGCGATTCTTCCTTGGTAAAGACCACCACCTCATCATGTGCTTGTTTCCATCTGCGGACCAGCGCGCTTACGATAGAGATAACGATCACGATCAAGCTGGCGATCAGCAAAAACTGCAGCCAGCCCGGCAGATCCGACCAGAGAATCTTGTTTGAACTCAAGTCCCGCACGGATCCTGCAACCAACGGAAACACAGGTTCCAGCCTGTCCCGATCGCTGGCCAGGATGTTGAAAGTCAGCAGGAAAGCGCGTCCGGCTCCTGGCAGCCAATATTGCCGTGTCACGATCGGCTGTCGGAGTTCAGGGTCGTCAACTGAAAAACGCCCTTCAATCCATTTCTGCCCTTTATCCAGGCCCAGCATGAAATTGAAATCGGCCAGATCGCGTTCGGCTAAAGCTTCGAAGCGGTTACGGAATTGCTGGCGCAGAAGCACTGCCCAAGCCTCATCGATCTGAACGTTTTCAGGTATGATCTCAACACTGAAGTTATTGGCGAAGATCGAATCCTGTTTTTCCCAAAAAATGGCAGCCATATTCTGAGGATTGACACCTGCGAGTTTCCATAGCAGCGCCTGTCGCGGGGTATTCGCGGGAAATCCTGCAGCTCCGAATTCTGCGAAGGTCCAGCCTTCCGGAACGCGGATCTTGAATTGCTTGTCTATCTGGAAGGTTCCCGTTGCGGCTGACAACCCATTGCTCAACAAGCTCAGCGCCAGCAAGGTCAGAATGGCCGGCAGGACCACTCTCCACTTCATTTGGAACCGGAAATTGTTATTCTTAGACATCATGGCTATCCTCACTTTCCATCTTAACCTTATCTTATGTGGTCTGAACCTTGTCAAGGTCAATGTGATTTATTCAGTCAGCTTCTGGAGCACAATAGCTATTCAACACACAGATTGAAATAAGGGCGGTCTTGCGGCCGCCCATACATTTTGGACTGGATTACTGATGTAAATCCTATAATCCAGCCACAGCGGTCACTTTAAAGAACTTTTTGGCCGCGGTTTCAGCGAAGCCAGGCAAGCCCAGAGCGGACTGCGTGGCCGAACCGACAAAGTTCTCCAGGATGCAGTCAAATTCCGGTTGGTCGCCCGCGTAAACCCGGTAAAACGAGACTGTGATGGGATTGCCCAGGATGTCGGTGGTAACGTTGTCCCAGTCGAGGTTAATGTCATTGCCGGAGGCCGTGACGGTCAGGTTTTGCGGGATTGAGGGAGCCAGATTGGCTATAAAAGGCATGAAATCGACGGTCGGCAGGGCCGGATCGTCGGTGTGGTCCTGGATCCCGTTGGGGATGAGCAGGGCATTGTTCGTGCCCCAATAGTTGTTTTCGGCTTTGATCACGAGCGCGGAATTGGTGTAGGAATAGCAGTAAACGCTGTGCAGGATGCTGCTTCCGTCGATATTGCCGTAGATCAGGTTTTCGCCGCCGGCCCAGGGATGGGCGCTGGACATGTCTCCCAGGCAGGGTTGGGCGTTCGTGCCGAGGTAAAAGCCGGTGTAATTGCCATGGATGTCATTGCGTTCGAAATAGGGTAAACTGGTGGCTCCGGCGACCATCACCCCGGCGCCGGAATTGGCGTCTCCCAATATGAAATTGTTGCGGATGATGTTGTCCGCGACGTAGCCGGACGCGTTGAGCAGATAGATCCCGGTGAGGTTGTTTTCGATCAGGTTGTTCAGGATCTGCGGATTGATCGCGCTGGCTCCCACGACGTCCCAAGCTGTGATGCCCTGCTTGAAGTTGTGGTGGATATGGTTGTTGGAGATCAGCGGGCTGTTCGAACCGCCGGCGGATTGGTTGGAAAGTTGGATCGCGCCGTAATACGCAGAACTGGTGCCATTGTAGCGGACTTCGTTTTCGGTGATGACGGCATTGGTGTTTTGCGAGACCAGGATACCGTTCTGGATGCTGTATTCCACGATATTGTGGTTCACGGTGACGGCGGGGGGATTGGCGGAACCGATGCCGTAGATCTGCATCCCTTTTTGATTCTTGTAAAAACGGTTGTATTGGATGTTGGCGGGGGAGAGGATCGAATTTACGCCGTAGGTTCCGTTCTCTATGTAGCAATGCTTGATATTGCTGATCTGGGATGTGTTTTCGAGGCGGATGCCTTTCCACAGGGCAGTGGGGCTGACCTGTCCGTTCAAAAAGCGGATGCTGTCGGCTGGGGTGCCGATCGCGGTGAGGGTTCCCTGGGCTATAAGCTGGTAATTTCCGGTGGCGAAAATCTGGACGCCGGGTTCAATGCTAAGGTCGCTGCCGGCGGGCACGGTCACGTCGCCGATAATGTAGTAGGGGCTGAGCGCCAGGGTCCAGGTCCCGGATTGAGAGCCGCTGACGTTGGTGGCGTTGAGCGCGAGGCAGACAAGTAAGGCCGCCAACAGGAAGATCATGTTCTTTTTCATTTTATCACCTCTATATGTTGATTTCGTCGGAAGGAGTTGCCCGCCTGGATCGGAAGGACAGCTGATTCATTTTCCAAAATTACCGGTAAGTTTGTTTTCTGTCAAGTTAATAATTTTTTTATCTTATGGCCCTGCCTATCAATACGGGATCAATACGGGATCATTACGGGTGAAATCCGTATTGATCCCGTATTGATCCCGTATTGATCGCAAGAGGGGTGTAAGGAAGTTCATGTGAGGCATTAACATCGCTGTCTCTCGGTGAAAATGACAGCTTCATTTCAGGACGACGAGTTTGCGCGTCTGGAGCTGCGAAGGTGTGTGCAGCCGGCAGAGGTAAAGGCCGGCCGGCAAGCTGCCGGTGTCCAGGCTTATCTCCTGCGTTCCGGGGCTCAGCTGCCGTTTACAGACGGTCTGGCCGCGCAGGTTGAAAATGGTCAGTTCGCCGCTTTCCCCTGCTTTGATCCAGGCCCTGAGAGTGGCCGGACTGCCCGCCCGCACCGGATTCGGAAAAGCATTGCCCAAGCCGGAAACGCCCTCCGGGCCGGTCGCCAGGTCGTCTTCGACCGGTGTATATTCGTTGATTTCGGCTACGGCAATGTCTTCCTCCCCAAAACACATTTCAAATTCATCTCCGTCCAGGGCGTTGAAAAACGCGTTGCCCATGGTGGATCCGGCGATGCAGGGATTTCCCGCCGGATTGAGCGCGACGCCCAAACCCTGGCTGGAAGAAAATTGCCCGTAAGCGCCGTCGCCCCTCGCCCAGAGCCAGTCTCCCGAAGAATCCAGTTTGGCGGCATAAAGATCCACACCGCCGTGGGTTTGAATGTAATTTCCCAAATTGAGAGGCTGCCAGAAAGATCCGGTGGCATAGATGTTTGAGGCACTGTCGGTGGTCAGGCCCGTGCAATTTGCCCCGACCAAAGGTATGGCCCAAAGCCAGTTGCCGTTTGGACCGGCCTTGGCGAGGAAGGCGTTTTCCTGCCCGGAGCAAACCAGGGTGTGGGTTCCAAAAGTTGCCGTGCCCCGGAAACGTCCGGCCAAAATCAGGTTTCCCTCGGCGTCCCTAACCATCGAATCGCAGTTGTCGGAACTCGTTCCGCCAGCCTGGACAGCCCAGAGCCAGTTGCCGTCGGGATCCAGTTTGGCCAGAAAAATGTCTTCCGCCCCATACGAGGTCAGGACCGTGGAGCCGAATTGCGCGGCGCCGAAAAACGCTCCGGCAATGTAGATGTTTTCCGCATCGTCCAGGGCCAGGTCGACCGCGTAATCCGGAGTCGTACCCGCAGCTCCGGCTTGTACCGCCCATTCCCAGGTGCCGGTGCGGTCCAATTTGGTCACAAAAATGTCCCGGTTGTTGGTGCCCGAGCAATCCAAAGTCGTGGCGCCCAATTCGACCTCGCCCATGATCTGGCCTGTCAGGTAGATGTCTTCCTCGGCGTTAAGCTTGAGGTCGTAGCTGATGCAGTCTCCCGTGCCCCAGCTGCGATCCACGGCATCCCAGGTCCCGTCAAAATCGAGAATGGCGACGAACATGTCGGACGAGCCTTCGCTGGTGTAGGATACGGGACCGAACGTCGAGGCGCCGAAAAACATCCCAGTCACGTAAAGGTAGGAATCGCTCGCGACGATCGCGCTGCCGTATTCCGCCGAACTGCCGCCGGCGTTGAGTTGCCAGAGCCAGTTGCCGTTGGGATCCAGCTTGGCTATGAGGACATCCCGGCTGCCATAACTGGTGAGGGTCGCATCGCCGAATTGCGCGGAATCTTCGAACATCCCGGCGATGTAGAGATTGCCCCACTGGTCGCAGCTAATGTCCGCGGCGTTGTCCCAGGCCGCTCCGCCCGCGGTGCTGGCCCAAAGCCATTCCGGTGCCTGCGCCGGCAAAACTGACATGGCCCCGATGAGCAAGACAAAAACAAAAAATCCATGAAAGCGGTCCATTATTTCCTCCCCTAGGGTTCGGATTTATAAAACGAATATTTGAAAACGCTGTTTGAATTGTCAAGCGAAACTATGCGGATCGGCCAGAAAGCGACCGGGTATGAGAGGGGCAAAGCGCCCTGGAATCAGGCCAGAAGAAGGCGGAGCAGTTTTTCCTGGCGAATTTCCCAATTGAAACGGTCCGTTATGCTATCGGAGATCGCGCGGCGGTCGGGCTCAGCGGCCAAAGCCTGGTCCAGAGCGGATTCCAGGAGTTGGTCGTCGCGCTTTGCGATGACAAAGCCGTGTTCTCCGATGACGGTCGGGATGCCCGCAACGTTGGATCCGACCGGCACGCAACCCATCAGCATGGCTTCCATCAGGGCGTTGGGCATGCCCTCGGAAATGGAAGGTTGGGCATAAACGGCGCTGCGCCGCATCAAATCGAGCATTTCGGCGTGGGGGAGGCCGGGCAGCACGGTTAAGTTTTCTAACTTGTCGAGCTGGAACAGCCGGTTCAATTCGGCGCGCCAACTGTCACGGATGCCGGCGAAAACGAATTTCAGATCCGGACGGCGTTTGGCGACGGCGGCCAGCAGGTCAAAACCCTTGTTGTAAAAATCCTGCAGGCGCGGAGTGGAGCCAACGGTCAAAACCTGTCTATCCCGCTGCGAAGTCAGGTCAGATGGGGGTGCAGCCGCGATGGCGTTATGGATGACGATTCCGGGAGTGCCGAGGCCGGGGATCATTTTGTAAACGCCGTCCGTGTGGCCTTGGGGTTCGTAATAGGTGTTTAACGAAGAAAGCAGGGCCACATGGTTGGCGATGATGCAGGCGCAGTTTTTCAGCGCCAGCCGCGCGCAGCTGCCCCGGAAGCGGGAAAAATACACGCCGTAGCTCAGCTCCGGATAGCAGACCGCGTCGTAGCCGCCGATGAAAACGTAGCAGCTCTTTTTGAGAAAACGGGAAAGCAGAGCGACCGGCGCGGCGTGGTAATCGGCGAACCAGACCAGGATGCGGCGGCAATCTCGGGATTTCCTGATGACTTTCAACGCCCGGAAAATGCCCTTCAGATAAGCGATGCGGGATCTGTCCTGCTCCAGATTCACTTCTGTGACAGCGAATTCTTCCGCAAGAAGGTCAAAATCCATCCGCATGAAGGTGGAGCGCGTGGGCAGGACGAGGATCAGTTTTTCCCGCACGCGGTCACCTCAGCGAGCAGTTCCGCGAGCCGCCGGGCCAGGCTGGCGCGGGAGAATTGGGAGACGTATTCCCGGTCAGGCTCGAGCTTTGCCAGTTCGCCTCTTTCCCACAGCTGATAAAGCTTGAGCAACTGGGCTGCAATGCCTGCCAGATCTGAACAGTCTGCCACGAAGCCAGTTCCGGCTTTGGTCACGATCTCCGCGGCCAAACCCGAGGGAGGCGCGATGGCCAGAATGGGCTTGCCGCTGCGTAAATAGTCGAAGATCTTGCCGGTAAGGACGGAATCGGTGTTTTTGCCCGACGGGATGTAGAGCAGCAAGGCGTCGGACTCCAGCAGCGCGCTCAAGCTGGCGCGGTATGGCTGGAAGGGATAAAAACGGACGACTTTTTCCAAGACAGGAGAGGTGGCGAATTTTCCCAAGACAAAAGAGCGGGTGTTTTTGCCGTGGATGTCCACCTGGAAGCGATCGGGATCGAGTTTTCCCTGTTCAATGAGGCCCAGGATAGCCTGCCAGAGCGGATCCGGTTGGCGGCGGTCGTAAAAACTGCCGCTGTAAACCAGGTGGAAAACGTCTTTGTGAGTGGTCGAACCAAGCCCGGCGAAGTCGCTTTCGTCAAAGCCGTTGGGAATGACCGCCGAGGGTTTTTCTGCCAGCCAGGGATAGCGCTTTTCGAAGTTTTTCCGCATGAGCGGCGTGAGATAAACGATCCCGGCCGCGGCGGCCAGCACCCGGGCTTCCTGGCGCAATTCGCGGCTCTGTGTGGCAGCTGGAAAATCCAAATTGATGCGCTCCGGATTGTTGGTCCATTCGTCCCGGAAATCGCAGATAAATGGAATCGAGTAGCGTGACCTGAGAACAAGGCCCAATTCCAGCGAGGAAGGCGGTCCTGATGAAATGACCGCGGCGCGGAAGTCCGGATGGCTTGCCAGAACGGGGCGCAAAGCCCTTTTGGCAAAGGGCAGCCACAGTTTTTCGTGGTCGGGGATGAGCACGCGCTGGCGCAGAAACCTGACCAGGAAATGCAGCATAAGTCCGTAAAGTGCCTTGTAAAGCCAGTTAGCGTCGGGACAGAAAGCGCGGTGGACTTTGACAGCAGCTGGAAGTTCAGCAAGCAGAGTTTTGTCCTTGGGGTGGCGGATCCAACGCGGTATGACGCTCAGGACCTGGACTTCAAAGCCCGCCCGGGCCAGGTATTTCACGTTTTTGAGGCTGCGCAACGCGGCCACGCCGCCCAGGGGCGGAAAATACCAGGCGATGTAGAGGATCTTTTTCTTGGCTTCATCCATAACGATTATTTCGCGGCTTTTCGGCTCTCCGACACTGCATAGAGCGCCATCAGCCAGTAGGGCCGGGATGGCCTTCCCAAGCGGCCGCAGGCGTTCACGGTCTTGGTCAGGATGCTTTTTTTGGCGAGAAATTCCGAGCCGCCGCAATGGGGGCAGGAAAGCGCGAAATCCGGTTTGAACCACTGTCCCAGCTGGTGTTGGCGGAAACGCAGCAAGGCAGGATGGAAAGACCGTTGGCGTGGCCCGAGGACGCGGAAATCCATCCTCCGCAGGTTGGTCAAGGCATCCAGCCGCGCCAGGTCGAAGCTTTGCAGGTGTCCGTAGGCGTGAAAGACGTAGCCGCAATTTGCGCATCTGACCAGTCCGGAGGCCAGTTGCTCGCTATTGGGAACGGAAAGCAGAAGATAGGTTTGCGCGCAGCGATTGAGTTCCGCGATCGCCTGGATCAGTTCAGAATCCGTCAGATGCTCCAGGACTTCGTTGCACATCACAAGGTCGAAGGAATGGTCCGCGCAGGGGATGGAGGTCACGGAGGCCAGTATTTTCGCGGTTTGGACATGTTCCAACGCGGCCGGGGAAAAATCCAGGCCGGTTACCTGATAGCGCTGGGCAAGGGCGTTGGTGATGGCACCATTGCCGCAGCCGGCATCCAGGACCGTCTGCATGCCTGGCGGGATCAGCTGCTCTATCGTCTTAAGCCTTTCCCGGCTCAGGCCGGCAGCATCGTAGTTCTCCCAGGTTTTTTGGGCGAAAAGATCCATCTAGCTTGCCTTGCCCAAACGCGTCCGCGCCTGCCGGAAAAGCGTTTTTACATAGGCGACGTCGTAGGGCAGGATGGCATTCAACCCTCTGCCAACAAGGATGAAAGCCGCCGCGAAGACCGCCAGGGCCGCAAATTGCCAGATCCAATCCTGTCCGAAAGCGAAAAACACCGCCATAGACAGTGCTCCCGCGACAACTGTGGCGAGGGCGGTCCGCATGATCGCTTTCCAGGGGAAAAGGTCGTTCAGCCTGAGTTTGAGGTGGTTTTTTATCCAAAACATATAGATGGCCACGGAAAGCCAGGTGACGATGACCGTGGCCAGCGCCGCACCCATCATGCCGATCGCTTTGACCAGGATCAGGTTCAAAACGAGGTTCAGTCCCAGCGTTAACAGGGAATTAACCATGATGTATCTGGTCTTTTGCATGGCCATAAAGATGATCCCGTAAGTGGCCACCTTGAGCGGCAAAACGAGCAGATAGACCTGAAAATAGGGCACCGAGGCGGCATAAGTGTTCGTGTAAAGCAAGGTGATCAGCGGCTTGGCAAAGATGAAGGCGAGCATGCTGAAGGGAAAGATGATCAGGGCGTTCTTGCGCACGGCGGCGCGGTAGATCTGTTCCATCTGAGCTGTGTCGCCGCTGATGTGGGGAAGGAGGATGGCGTTGACCGAATTATTCAGGATGGAGATGAAAGGCAGTTCCATCGCCCCGATGGAAAAAACCGCGTATTGGGCCGGCGTGAAAAAGCCGGAAACGACCAGTTTGTCCAGTTGGATGGAAAGCATGCCGATGATCGAGGAAAGGCCCAGCGGCAAGGAATAGTTGAAAACGTCGCGGTAGTAGTTGGGATCGAAACTCGCTTTGATCCGATATCTGGAGAGCTGCCACTGCGCGAAGGCCCATTGCATAAAGGCGGAGATCATTACGCCCAGGACAATCCGGGACAGATCTTTGGTGAGCAGCGCGGCGCCAAGGATGAAAAGCAGGTCTGTGGCGACGGTGAACAGGGTGAAAGTCGCTGTTTTCACCGGCTGCTGCAGGCCGAGAGTGACGGAGCTGTAGATCTGGGTGATGAACATGAACAGCGGATAAATGGCGTAGATGACGAGCAGCGTGTCGAGTTCCGGATTGTGGAAAACGCGAGCGATCAGGCCCCGCAGCAGGAATATCCCGGCGGCGAAAAGGAAAGCGAGCCAGGAAACGAGGTTCACAGTGCGGGTGATGAACTCGGCTTTGGTCTCCGAATGCCGGAATTTGGGCAAAAAGTAGAGCACGCTCTGCGGAATGCCCAACAGCATGAGCGTGGAAAAGGTCGTGTATATCAGAAAAAGTTGGCGGTAGGAGCCCAATTCCGCGGGGAGCAGGATGCGGGCTAAAATGACTCCGACCAGCGCCTTGCAGCCAAAGCGGATGAATTCCACAGAGGTCAGCATGCCAGCTTGTTTGCTGCGGTCCTGTGTCATAGGCTGATAGCCTTTATCTGCCAAGCGTGGATCCCCAAACGCCAAAAACTTGCGGCTGGCAGAGGAATGGCGGCAGACTTAATTCTGGGCATGCTCCGGAGGGGTGGGAAGAAGTTTTTGCACTTGCAGATCGGCGCTGCCGTCCTTCATCCTGGCCTGCAGCTCGTCATGTTCGGCAAGTTGCGCAACGGAGGACACCACTTTGCCTGCTTTCATCAACATGCTGTAGCCTTGGTTCAGGATGGCGTAAGGTGAAAAGCCTTCCAACTGCAGTTGCAGCTTTTCCAAGCGGTTGCGGCGCGCCAGGAACCCCTGGGCGACGGAGTTTTCCAATAGGGGTCTGAAAGCCTCGCAGTAATGTTTTTTTTGGGTCAGGGCAGCGCTTAGCGAATTGCGGATGCTGTTGAGGGCGATAGTTTGCTGCAACGCGGAACGGTGCAAGGCCGCTTGCAGCCGGGAGCTGGATTTGAGCAGTTCTATGGCGGACATGTCCAGCCGCAGTTGCAGATTCTGCCAGACTTTTTCCGGATGGTGCCGCGAGAGGCGCAATTGCAGCTCGCTCAGGTTCTTCTTTTCACGGTCGAGCCGGTTGCCCAGTCCGGAAAAGAGTCCCTGGCCCAGCGAGTTGATATAGCTGAACAGTTCCTTGCGGTCCGGCACCGCCAATTCCGCCGCGGCGGAGGGCGTGGGAGCGCGCAGGTCGGCCACGAAATCCGCGATGGTGAAATCTATTTCGTGCCCCACGGCAGAAATGACTGGGATCCGGGAGGCGAAAATCTCCCGTGCCAAGGCCTCGTCGTTGAAGCAAAAAAGATCTTCCTGCGAACCGCCGCCCCTGCCGATGATGATCAGATCGACATCAGCTGCGGCATTGAAACACCGAAGTCCGGCGATCAGTTGCGCGGGGGCCTCGGCTCCCTGCACCAACGCGGGAAAAACGTCCACTGCGATGGGATAACGCCGCTCCAAAATGTTCAGGATGTCCTGCAAGGCCGCTCCGGTGGGGGAGGTCACGATGCCGATCCGGCGCGGGTAACGGGGCAGTTTTTTCTTGTGGGCCGGATCGAAGAGCCCTTCCTCCTGCAGTTTTTTCTTCAGCAGTTCAAAGCATCGCGCGAGGTCGCCCTTGCCGGAAAGGCTCATGCTCTGGACGTTGAGGTTGTAGGTCCCGCCTTTCTCATAAACGGTCAACTTGCCAAAGCAGATGACCTCCATGCCCTCTTCCGGCTTGAAATCGAGATGGATATTGGCATTGCGGAAAAAGGTGCAGCGCAGGGTGGCGTTGTCGTCCTTGAGGTTGAAATAGATGTGGCCGGAGCTGTGGCGCGTGTAGTTGCTGATCTCGCCGCGCACGTAGAGCGGCTCGATCTGGGTTTCGATCACCTGCCTCAGGTGCTGGCTGATCTCCCAAACGCTGAATACTATCAGTTCATCCATGTTGGCCACAAAATCCCGGCCCCGCAATTTGTCAATGCCACGCTGGCTCAGGGCCTCAATGCATCAGCACCAGCTTGCGCGCGACGGAAGCGCCGCCCTGCTCGGCCCGCAGCAGATAAACACCCGAGGCCACAGCCCGGCCGTGGCCATCCCTGCCGTCCCAGGCCAATTGGTGTTTTCCGGCTGGCAGGTCGCCCGAAGCAAGAGTCCGCACTTTCTGTCCGCGGATGTTGTAGATGGCAACGGTCGTTTTTCCTTTGTCCGGCACTTTCAGGCTGAGAGTGACACTTTCGCGGAAGGGATTGGGGAAGGCCAGCAGGTCCAGACCGGCGGGCGGGACTCCGGACCGCTCGCGGGAAACGGGATCGTAGCGCTGCTCGGTGAACCGCGCATTCAGGGATTTGGGATTCTCCGGCGTGCGCACCTGCATCCAGTAATAATTGTTGGGATTGGGAACCGTATTCAACGGCACGTAAGGCGTCCAGGGAGTCCATTCAATCAGGCCCACGTTGTCGAACAGAGCAATCACCGTACCGCCGGAAGTATTGCCGCAGGTCAGCCTGATGTCGTAGTACCACGCGTTGGAGGGAATGGTCAGCTCCTTCGAATACCAGGTCCACTCTGTGGAACCGCTGATGTTGGTGGTGACGGTTTCCGTGCTTAAAAGCGAACTCGTCCGGGAATTGTAATAGCGGATGATGATGTTGGCGTTGGAGGCGTTGACGGTCTTGATCCAGCCATGCAGCGTGTATTTTTTGGTGTTGTCGTACCACTTGCAGCGATCTTGGATCGTGGCGGTGGAGGTCTGTCCGGAAGAGGGCGCGATCATCGCGCTGCGCAACCCGTCAAGCACATCGTTGGTGGAAAAGGTATCCACGTCCCAGAGTGTCGAGCCCTCATCCTCGAAATTGCCATACCAGATTGTCTCTGTGCCCAGGCGGTATTCAGCGTCCGTAACGGGATCGAGGCTGTTGACGGAACTGATGCTGCCGTAGCGGGGGAGTTTGAAAGGGTCGCTGACGTTGCCCTGGCCAGTGACAGGCTTGAGGATCAGGTTCAGGCAGGTGTCGTGGCTGGCCACTGTGGCGTCGGCAGGATTGATCAGGATGGTCGCGCTGATATCGTTGTAATCGACCATGACCTTGGTGTTCAGTTCGGTGCTGCGCATGGCCACGTAATCCAAAATGTACTTTCCGAGTTGGCCAGTGGCGGGTTTGGGGATGAAGGCGTCGATGTAGACCGGTTTAATCAGGTAGTTGGAAAAGCCGGAGTGGTCGGCGTCGGCGTAGAAAACAATGGTGGGCATCGTTTCCGGGTAATCGAGGTCAAAAACGTAGTTTCCGAGCGAGTGCGCGATCACCTTGCCCTGATAAACCTCGAAGGCTTGGACAATATGCGGATGGTGGACGATCACGAGGTCGGCGCCCGAATCCACCGCGAAATGGCGGATGGCGATATCCCACATGTGCGGAACGTCGGTCTTGGGGCTGTAATCTTCGTCCTGGTCGTCGCAGAGGAAGGGATTGGATTTGTCGTAATCGCTGCCGGGCGTCAGGGAATATTCGCTGCCGCCGTGCAATTCCATGATCTTGAGGTCGGCCACGCCGTCCACCGCGGCCAGTTGCTGCAGCATGTAATAGGGTGTCATGTAAGCGAAGCCGTATTTGTTGTAACCGGCCTGCAGATAGGGCTGGGCGTTGTTGTATTGCCCGGTGCGGTCACAGCTGGCCAGAAAGGCGATGTTCAGCCCGCTTTGGTTGACGAAGGCGGGCGTGTAGGCCTCGTAGGAATTGAGCCCGGCCCCGCTGGCCAGGATGCCGTTTTGCTGGAGCAGCCCGCGCATCTGGGTGAGGCCCTCGGCTCCGTAATCGAGCGTGTGGTTGTTCGCGAGGTTGACCTTGTCGATCCCGGCGTATACGAGGCCGCTGATGTTGGCCGGATTGCCGCGGTAAACCACGCTTTTGGTGGGATGCGGAGAACCCTGGTCGGTGAGCACGACCTCCAGATTGGCGACCGTGATGTCGGCCGCGTTGCCCAGCAGATCGAGCGTGGGGGCGAAAATCGCGTTCACTCCCTGCGTGGGGATGATGCCCCCCGCGGATTCGTAACGCCTGGCAAGCATGATGTCGCCGACGAAATTCATCCTCAGGGGCAGGGTGTCTGTGCCCTGGTCCACCGTGACCAGGCAAGATCCGAAGCCCCATTTGCCAGTGTCGTCGGTGACCTTCAGTGTCGCGCGGTAGGGATGGTCGTCCGTGACGGTGTAAACGTGGTAGGGATTGGCTTCCGCGCTGGCCAGGCTGTCTCCGAAATCCCAGGCGTAAGTGAAGGTTCCGCTGTCTGGATCAGTGACCACGGAGCTGAATTGCACCCCGACGTTGCGGAAGCCCTTCTGGGGCAAGCCCTGATACGTTACCTGGCAGGAAACGGCCACCGTTGGCGCCACGCCAATGTCGTCGGAGATGTTGATGATCGTGTCGATGAGGAAATTACGGTTACTGACGCCGTCGAGGTCGTTCACGTAGATCAACGAGGTGATCACGGGCAGGTAGTCGAAAAAGGAATACCAGTCGTCGGCAATCGGGATCTGATAAGTGTTCCAGACACTGTTGGCAAAGGCGCCCTGATACACGGGCACCCATTCCTCTATGTCCATAACGAGCGTTCCGGAGAAAGAGTAGAACAGAGCGTTTTCGCCGTCGCTGAAGCCGATGCCCTGGACTTTGGCGCCGCTTACGGTTTTGGCCGCTACCTGGAAGACGTCGTTGGAATCGACGGCGACGGGCGCGATCATTTCCTGCTTCCAGGTATTGCCGTAGAGGAGGAGCGCGTAGGCGCTGCCGTTGTGGGTGTCAGTGGTGGTCAGTTGCCAGGATCCGGGGCTGAGATCCTCATCCTGCCAGGAAAGCAGGTTGACGCTGCCGCTCTCGAAATCCTCGATCGTGGTGAAGCGCACGGACTGGCCACCCCAGACCGGAACGCAGACCAAACAAGCAAACAAGGCCAGCCAGGCCAATTTGCCCCGCAGGGCACGAACGGACTCTCTTGCCTCTTTCATATCGCTACCTCGCTCCCCGGAAAAACGGCCGGGAGCCGCTCTCCCGGATGTTATCAAAAGAGGGGAACGCCGGTGAGACGTTCCCCGATCGTATCATTAAGCGCTAAGGCCGGCGTTGAGGGCGCGCAGGTTCGCTTCCACGATCGCTTCGCCCTTGCGGCTGAAAATGGCTTTGATGGCTGCTTCGATCTCCTCGGGCGAAAAACCGAGCTGCCGGACGGCAGCGCCCAGCATAACGATGTTCATCCCGCGGGCAGCCTTGACATCCTTGGCTATAGTGTCCGCGTCGATCAGCACGTGGTTCGGGTGCTTGGCGATCTCGGCATAGATCTGTTCTTCCTCGGGATAGACGGCGATGTTCTTGAACGGCGTTTTATTGGCGATGATCCAGCCGTCCGAAGCCAGGTAGGGCAGGTAGCGCAAGGCTTCCATCGGTTCGACTGAGA
>ENA-UOWO01003540-UOWO01003540.1-activated-sludge-metagenome-genome-assembly--contig:-NODE-3540-length-18025-cov-15.801503_pt1 | contig 18025 bp, 21 predicted proteins | sample MGYA00238148_ERZ761564 | MGnify/ENA primary metagenome ERZ761564 (study PRJEB28885, sample SAMN05720194) | activated sludge metagenome | isolation source: Anaerobic digester | place: USA...
CCGGTTGCCGCCATCTGATCGATCAGGCACGCATCGATACGAGACAGCCATGAATGACAAGCGACTGCTGATTCCCTGCATGAATTGCGGAGCCATGAACCGCTCGCCCGAGTCGCGGCTTGCCGAAGGTCCGACCTGCGGGCGTTGTCATCAGGCGCTGTTTGCCGCAAATCCTGCGATCATCGAGAGTCACGACTTCGATGCCAAGGTCTTGCGCGGCGACCTGCCGGTGCTGGTCGACTTCTGGGCCCCCTGGTGCGGACCCTGCCTCGCCATGGCGCCGCATTTCGCCGAGGCTGCAACGCGGCTCCAGCCTCGCGTGCGTCTGGCCAAGGTCGATACGGAGGCACAGCCGGCGCTCGGGGCACGCTTCGCGATCCGCAGCATTCCGACCCTGATCCTGTTCGATCGAGGCAGCGAACTCGCCCGGCAAACGGGTGGAATGGGCGCCCGCCAGATCATCGAGTGGACGGGGCATCAGTTGCAGAATCGCCGATGAATCCTGCCGACGACCCGAAACCGCAGGCGCCGGTCGAGCCTGATCCCTCGGAGTGCTGCGGTTCCGGTTGCCTGCGCTGCGTCTTCGATATCCATGCCGAAGCCATGCAGCGCCATCGCGAAGCGACAAGTGCGTGGGAGGAACGCCAGCGTGCCGATCCGGCTTGCTCAGGCGACTCTGAGGGTTAATCCGCCACGCGCGAATATCTCACGCTCGAGTCGGCAGTAGCCCCCGCCCATCGCGAATCTGCGACACACTGACGGGCGCTGCGCATAGATGCTGCAGCACTGCCTGGACCGATCGAGCGCGCTGCACCAGCCATCCTTGTCGTGCGCCATCGTATCGACGCCATTTTCGCCGTGTGCAACGAGATGTTCCGGGACCTCGTCCGACGCTTCGAGCACCACCGTCAAGCGGCAGCAGACCGCTTCACAGCTCGAGCATGAAACGTTCGGATCGATCTTGCTGTCGTCGAGGTGAATGCCAAGTGCCATGGTCGGATCCTCGCTGTCGCTCAGCGTCGATAGCTGAGCAGGTGGCCGCGAAACGGCGGGGTGTCGCTTTCGTTGAAGCGACTGCGCACTTCGGTGACGCTATAGCCCTGTTCGGCCAAAGCGCGCGTGAACGGCGCGCTGTTGCCGCGTCCCGGATCGGTGAAGACCACTTCCGCGCTGGCCAGTGCGTGACGCTTGAGCAGGATCGCGAGTAGCTCGATGTGGTCGCGCTCGTAGAGGATGTCGCTGCCGATCATCAGGTCGAAACGTCCGAGTTCCACATCGGGAACGGCCCAGTGCAGGTCCCGATAGGCAAGCTTCGGCAAATTGTTCAACCGCGCGTTGTGGGCGAGGAACGACTCCGCGAGCGGATGCTGGTCGCTGGCCGTGATATCCGCTTTGCGCCGCTGCAACACGAGACTCGAAAGGCCGAGCCCGCAGCCGATCTCGAGGATGCGCTTGCCGGCCACTTCGAAACTGCACATCGCTTCGGCGAGCACCCTGCCGGATGGCCAGACCTGGCCAAACAGGCTCCATTGCGCGGAAGAGATGCCGAGACGCTCGGCGAAACCATGCGGATCGGCGAATTGCCGCAGGTCGCTGAGGGCGCGGATACGAAAATCATGTCCACCCAGCCGGACGACCAGCTGGCGGGTACGGTAGCCCGGCATGGGCACTCCCGTGGAGGCGTCAAGGCAGGAATCGAGATGACGGCGCGAAAGGCGCGTAACGGCGACGGAAACCCGGCCGATCGAGACGCGTTCAAAGGACAGACAGCGCAGCCATCCTACGGCATGCGTTGGCCGGATGTTGGATTATCTGACTGACCGGATTGCGACGAACGGCGGATTCAGATCCAGACATCGTTGCCCGCGGTCAGTTCACCACCTGCCTCCCCGGTATTGACGACGCCGCGCGGCTCGACAATGAGTGCGTGGCATTCCTGCACTGCGCGCGTGATGTGCTCGACTCCCTTCGGGACGACGAACATCTCTCCCTGCCGAAGCGTGACCTCGCGATCGCGAAATCCGATCTGCATCTCGCCGGCGACAACGAGGAACACCTCGTCGGTCTCCGCGTGCTGGTGCCAGACGAAATCGCCCTGCAACTTGACCAGTTTGAACTGCACGTCGTTCATTTCGGCGATCACGCGCGGCGACCAGTGCTCGCGGATCAGGGTCAATTTGCTGACGAGATTGATCGCGATGTCGGACATGCGCTGCGCCGGATGGACGGACGGGAGGTCCGGCCCCATTGTGTCATGCCGGTGGCGTGCCTATCGCTTGCGCAGCCGAGTCCGCTATCCTGCGCCGCCTGCGATTGCGGATCCTCCGCGATGGGAACCGGACAGCAAGAACGAACCCGCGATGAAGATTCCTCCTGGCCTGCAGGCACTGATCGACGACGGCATCATCGATCGTGTCGTGCGTCCCCTCAAGAGCGGCAAGGAAGCGGCGGTCTACGTGGTCGGCGCAGGCGAAGACATCCGTTGCGCCAAGGTCTACAAGGATATGGCCCAACGCAGCTTCCAGCAGCGCGTCCAGTATCAGGAAGGGCGCAAGGTGCGCGGCAGCCGCGAGGCCCGCGCAATCGGAAAGGCGACCAAGTACGGACGCAAGCAGCAGGAAATCGCCTGGAAGAACACCGAGGTCGACGCGCTCTACCAGCTGATCGATGCGGGCGTGCGGGTACCCAGACCGTATGGCTATTTCCACGGTGTGCTGGTCATGGAGCTGGTCACCGATGCGGATGGCTACTCGGCACCGCGCCTCGGCGAAGTCGAGCTTTCTGCCGCGACCGCGCGTGACTATCATGCCTTCCTCATGCGCCAGGTCGTGCGCATGCTGATGGTCGGCTTGATCCATGGCGACCTCTCGCCGTACAACGTGCTGGTCGGCGAGGATGGACCGGTCATCATCGATCTGCCCCAGGTCGTCAGCGCGAGCGGCAACAATGCGGCGCGCACGATGCTGCAGCGGGACGTCAACAACCTCACCGCGTTTCTCGGCCGGTTCGCGCCGGAACTGTTTGATACCTGGTATGCGGAGGAGATCTGGGCCTTGTTCGAGTCCGGTGAACTGCGTGTCGACAGCGAGCTCAGTGGCCTGTTCGAACACGATCAGCGCGAAGTCGATCTGGATGGCGTCCGCGCCGCGATCAACGACGCCCGCGAGGAAGCCCTGATCCGGCAGCAGGGTCGAGAAGCGGCGGCGGAAGCCGACTCCTATTGATTCAGCTCGGGAATAGCCGCGACTGAAAGCGGTTCGGATCCGCGGCAGTGCGCGTGGAGCAGGACTTGCCGTCTCTCGTGCAGAGCCGGAAGACCGGCACGAGTGGCCTGGTTCAGCGCCGCTTGTCGAGCAGATCGGTCGTCTTGAGCCTGATCTCGAATACCTTTGGCCACAGTTTGCCCGTGACGAACAGGCGATCGGTCTTCGCGTCGTAGGCGATGCCGTTGAGTACGTCGACTCCGGTCGATCGATCATCCGCCGAGAGCAGGGCGGGCAGGTCGAGCTGCGCGGTGACACGGCCGTTTGCCGGATCGATCACAACGATGCTCGTGCTCTGCCAGACATTCGCGAAGATCCGTCCGCGGACGAATTCGAGCTCGTTGAGATTGGCCAGCGGCTTGCCCAGGTAGGTGACTTCGAGAGTGCCGGTCTGCGCGTAGGTCTTCGGGTCGAGGAAGCGCAGCGTCGAGGTTCCATCGCTCATGATCAGGCGTTTCGTATCATGCGTGATGCCCCAGCCTTCGCCGCTGTAGTGGAACGGCTCGCCGGGCTCGAAGGTCTTGAGGTCATAGGTGAAGCCCGTCTTCGATTGCCAGGTGATCTGGATCAGGCGGTTCTTCCAGTCGGTCAGCCCCTCGGCGAAGTATTCGTTGGCGACCTTCAGGTGCTGCACGACCTCCCCGGTTTCGAGCGAGACCTTGCGCAGGCTTGAGCGCCCGTTGAGACCGGTGCTCTCGTAGAGAAAGCCGTCCCGATAGATCAGGCCCTGGGTGAATGCGCCGCGGTCGTGCGGCCAGGCCTTGACCACCTCGAAATCGAGCACGGCCGGGGGACGCGCCGCCTCGCTCATGAGTGGCTCGTCGGCAGCAACCCCCGCCAATGGAGACAGCGCCATCAGCACGGCCGGAATCCGCAGATGGCGATGCGAGACCACGGTTGCGGACTTGGAACGACGATCAGTTGAGGGCATTGCTGGCTTCCAGAGGCTCGCGACGGCGCGGGTTGCAGGATGCGCTCCCCGGCCGCTGCCGATGAATGATCGGCAGCGGTGGGCAGTCGCATCAACTCACTTGCTCTTCTTCTTCTCGGTCTTGGCGGCGCGCTTTTCCTTCAGGGTCTTTTCGGGTTTCTTCTTTTCCGATTTCTTTGAATCCATACCTTTGGACATGATGCCCTCGCTGGTTTCCTGTACGGGTTGTCGTGAAGCGCGCCAGCGCCGGCTGACGCGCCATGCCTTTCTAGCGCGGAATGCGCTGAATGACCAGAGGTCGCGCCCGACTGATGCGGGCTTGGCGTAAAATTGCCTGATGATCCTGAACATCGCCGCCTACAAGTTCGTCACGGTCGACACGCCTGAATCCCTGGCCGCGCACCTGCAAGGGCTCGCCGAAGCGCATGCCTTGCTCGGCACGGTGCTTGTCGCAAGCGAGGGTTTGAACCTTTTTCTCGCCGGTCCGGATCCGGGCATCGAGGCATTCGTCGACGGTTTGCGCGCCGATCGGCGGTTTGCCGATATCGTCATCAAGCGCAGTCGCAGCGCGGCACAGCCCTTCGCGAAGCTCAAGATCAAGGTGAAAGCCGAGATCATCCGCTTCCGCCAGCCCGGAACCGCACCGCTGGCGGGCAGGGCGCGCGCGCTGGCGCCGATCGAACTTGCGCGCTGGATCGCACAAGGCTCGGATGACCAGGGCCGTCGTCTGGTGTTGCTCGATACGCGCAATCGGCAGGAAGTCGTTCACGGCAGTTTTGCCGGCGCCATGAGTCTGCCGATCGACCGCTTCACCGAGTTGCCAGGGGCGGTCTTGGAGCGTCGCGAGACGCTCGACGGAGCGGCTGTGGTCAGTTTCTGCACGGGCGGCATCCGTTGCGAGAAGGCCGCCTTGTGGATGGAAGCCGAGGGCATCACCAACGTGTACCAGCTCGACGGGGGCATCCTCGCCTACTTCGAGCAGGTCGGCGGCTATGGTTACGACGGTGGTTGCTTCGTGTTCGACGAGCGCGTCGCGCTGGACAGCGAATTGAAGCCCCTGGCGAGCGCACAGGCAGCCGAAACCATCGACTGATCGCGTTGGCGCGGCATTGCGATCACGGGTTCATGGCTTAGCCGGCCTCGACAGCGCCACGATGATTTCGCGCGCGACGCGGACCCGTTCGCTGGCACCTTCCAACTGCAGCTTGATCCGCAATTTGTCCTGGCCGTCGAGGGCATACACCTTGGGCAGGGTCTGGACCATGCGGATCACGGTCATCGGGTCGATGTCGGGCTTCGGCGTGAAGATCACGCGCCCGCCGTTCGCTCCGAGTTCGAGTTTGCGGATGCCGAGTGGCGTCGCCAGCAGCTTCAGCTCGGTAACGGCGAACAGGTTTTTCACTGCATCCGGGAGCAGGCCGAAGCGGTCGACCATCTCGACCTGCAGATCGCGCAGCGCCTCGTCGTCGGCGGCGCTGGAGATGCGCTTGTACAGCGTGAGGCGTGAATTGACGTCGGCCAGGTAGTCGTCCGGGATCAGCGCGGCCAGGTGCAGCTCGATCTCGGCCTCGTGTTCGCTGGTCAAGTCGAAATCCGGCACTTTGCCTGACTTGAGCGCGCGCACGGCGCGATCGAGCATGTCGCGGTACATCGAGAAGCCAACCTCCTCGATCTGCCCCGACTGCTCCTCGCCGAGCAGTTCGCCGGCGCCGCGGATTTCGAGATCGTGGGTGGCCAGGGTGAAGCCCGCGCCGAGTTCTTCCAGCGAGGCGAGTGCCTCGAGTCGCTTTTCCGCATCGGCGCTGATCGAACGCGTGTCAGGAACGATCAGGAAGGCATAGGCGCGATGGTGCGAGCGTCCGACGCGGCCACGCAGCTGGTGCAGCTGGGCCAGGCCGAACTTGTCGGCGCGATTGATCACGATCGTGTTCGCACTCGGCACATCGATGCCGGATTCGATGATCGTCGTGCAGACCATGACATTGAAGCGCTGGCGGTAGAAATCGAGCATGACCTGCTCAAGCTCGCGCTCGGGCATCTGGCCATGGGCGATGCGGATGCGCGCATCGGGAACCAGGGCTTCCAGCTCGCGCGCCGCCTTCTCGATCGTGTCGACCTCATTGTGCAGGAAATACACCTGGCCGCCGCGTTGCAGCTCGCGCTGGAAGGCTTCGCGAACCAGGGCGGGATCCCAGGCTCCGATGAAGGTCTTGACGGCAAGACGATGGGCCGGTGGGGTGGCGATGATCGAAAGATCGCGCAACCCGGCCATGGCCATGTTCAGCGTGCGCGGAATCGGCGTCGCGGTCAGGGTCAGCAGGTCGACTTCGGCGCGAAGCTTCTTCAGTTGCTCCTTCTGGCGCACGCCGAAGCGCTGCTCTTCATCGACGATGAGCAGCCCGAGGTCCCTGAACTTCACATCGGACTGCAGCAGCTTGTGCGTGCCGATCATGATGTCGATCTGGCCTTCGGCAAGTTTCGCCAGCGCGTCGCTGGTTTCCTTCTTCGACTTGAAGCGCGACAGCACCTCGACCCGGATCGGCCAGTCGGCGAGACGGTCGCGGAAATTCTGGAAATGCTGCTGGGCGAGGAGGGTGGTCGGGGCCAGGATGCCGACCTGCTTGCCGGCGACGGCAGTCACGAATGCCGCACGCAATGCAACCTCGGTCTTGCCGAAGCCGACATCGCCGCAGACCACGCGATCCATCGGCCGCGCACGCGCGAGATCGGCAATGACGGCTTCGATCGCCTGCAGCTGGTCCGGCGTCTCCTCGAACGGAAACGCGGCGGCGAACTGGTCGTAGAGAAGGCGATCGATCGCGAGTGCGGTGCCGGGCCGGGCTTCGCGCTGGGCGTAGATGGCGAGCAGTTCGGCGGCAACGTCGCGCACCTTTTCCGCCGCGCGCCGCTTCGCGCGATCCCAGGCCTCGCCGCCGAGCGAGTGCAGGGGTGCGAGTTCCGGTGCGGTGCCCGAGTAGCGACTGACCAGATGCAACTGCGCCACCGGCACATAGAGCTTGTCGCCCTTGGCGTACTCGATCGCGAGGAACTCGCCGTCCGCGCCGCCGACATCGAGCTTGAGCAGGCCCTGATAGCGGCCGACGCCGTGATCGACGTGGACAATCGGGGAACCCATCGCGAGTTCGGTCAGGTCGCGGATCACTGCTTCGGGATCGCGCGCGGCGCGCTTGCGCCGTCGACTCTGCTGGGCGCGCTCGCCGAGCAGTTCGCGTTCGGTCAACACGCTCAGCGCGGGCTTGGCCAGGGCGAATCCCTGCTCGAGCGCGGCAACCGTGATGGCGAAGCGCGCCGGCACGGCTGGATCGACGAATTCCTTCCATGAACCGACCGTCGTCACCGGCAAGCCGGCGGCCATGACCTGTTCGATCAACGCTTCGCGGCGGCCGGCGGATTCGGTGGCGATCAGGATGCGACCCGGATAGCTCGCCACGAAGCGCTGCAACTCCGCAGCCGGCGCCTCGTCCTTGCGGTTGATCGGCAGGGATGGCACCGGTTGCGTGCCGAGGTCTGCCGAGCGCTCGTCGCTTCCGGCCGCAACGAGATCGACGCGCAGATTCCCGTTCAGGCGTTCACGCAGGTCCTGGGCCGACAGGAACAGTTCGACGACCGGAAGGATGGGCCGTTCGATGTCGTGCGCGCGTTGCTCGTAGCGTTCGCGGGTCTGTGCGGAAAACAGCTCGGCGGCATCGAGTGCGCCCTCGCACACCACGAACAAGGCATTCTCGGCGAGGTAGTCGAACAGGGTTTCGGTAGGCCCGAACGGACCGCCATCGAAGAACAACGGCAGGTAGTACTCGATGCCGGCGGGAGCCGTGCCTTCCTTGATGTCCTGGTACAGCGGGCAACGACGCGGGTCGATCGGAAAGCGCTCGCGCAGGGTATTGCGGAAGCCGCGCGCGGTCTCCTCGGTCAAAGGGAATTCGCGTGCCGGCAACAGGCGCACGCGGTCCACCTTGCTTGCCGAGCGTTGCGACTCGGGATCGAACGTGCGGATCGAGTCGATCTCCTGGTCGAACAGCTCGATGCGATACGGCTCGATGCTGCCCATCGGGAAAATGTCGACGATCGCGCCGCGCACCGCGAAGTCGCCGGGTTCGACCACCTGCGGCACGTGACGATAGCCCGCCTCGGAAAGACGACGCTGCTCGGCCGCGAGATCGAAGTGCTGACCGCCTTCGAGGACGAGGCTCGATCCGCCGATGTAACTGCGCGGCGCCAGACGTTGCATGAGGGTCGCGATCGGCACGACGAGCACGCCGCGCCTGAGTCCGGGCAGGCGATACAGCGTGGCAACGCGCTGCGAAACGATGTCCGGATGTGGCGCGAACAGGTCGTAGGGCAGGGTCTCCCAGTCGGGAAACTGCAGGACTTCGAGCCCGGCACCCGCGAACACCCCGATTTCGGCTTCAAGTGCGTGCGCACTGTGGGTATCGCGGGTCACGACGACAACCAGGCCAGGGTGGCGCAGGCCCGCTTCGGCGAGCGCTAGCGCCAGCGCGGAGCCGTGTGGCGTGGTCCATTGGCGACGCTGCTTCGGCGAGGTCGGCAGCGGAGATGGGATCAGCGGAGGATGGGTCATCGAATCGGCAAACAGCGGCAGCGCGGTGCGCGAATGCGATCCGCGCGGGGGGCGCAGTCTAGCGTTTCACGATGTCGAGGTGTGTCGCAACCGGCTGCAGATCGAGCTGGAAGCGCACCAGGGTGGCATCATCGCTTTGCCTGCGATGGCTGAATCCGAGGCGCGTGGTCAGTGCCAGCATCGCGTTGTTCCCGGCCTGGGTATCGCCCCAGATCTCGCGCATGGCATGCGCCCTGCTTGCAGCGATCAGGCGTTCGATGAGGATGCGACCAAGGCCCCGGCCGGTGTAGTCCGGATCGATCGCGATCGCCAGTTCGGCGGACTCGGTGATCAGGTCGAAATGCACGCGCGCCTCACCACGGATCTCGCCGCCGTTCGGGTCGGTGGCAACCAGGGCCACCGCATGATCGGGATCGATCCGGCACATCGAACGCGCGACCGGTTCGGGCAGTTCGCTGAGGGCATGGAAAACGCGCGCGCGCACCTGTTCTGGTGTCATGCGCTTGAATGCGCGCATCAACGCGTCGACATCACCGGGGGCGATCGGCCTGAGCAGCAGCAGCGTTCCGTCGTCAAGGAAGATCGGCTCGTGCACCGTGGATGCCGAACGCGCGGTAGTGGAAGCGACCCTGGAACGACGGGGAGGGCGGCTGGATGGAAGCAGGAGAGGCGAATTCATTGGCGCATGGTGACGGGCGGAATTGGAGCAGACCATCCAATCCGCTCGTGATGTTGCGACCGGTTCAGCCGGGCCGGATCACGCGCCGCCGACATCGAGGTGCGCGGAGTAGGCCTCGAGGCGCTCGATGACATCGCCGACCTCGATCAGGTCCATGACGTCGCGGTATTCGAGCTTGGTGCCCCAGGCCAGCCTCGCCGCAGGCTTGCGGCGGAATTTTCGTGCCGCGGCGTCATAGCGGTCGACGCACCACTGGCGATCCGTGTACGGGCCGGAACGATGCGGATTGCTGGCCGCATGCAGGCCCAGGACGGCTGTGCCGACCGCGTTGGCCATGTGCATCGGCCCCGAATCCGGTGCGAGCACGAGGTCGGCGCGACGCAACAGCGCGAGCAACTGCTTGAGCGTGTCCTTGCCGGTCAGATCGATGCAGTGCGTTTGCATGTGGGAGCGGATTTCATCGGCGAATTCGCGCTCGAAATCACTGGGCCCGCCGCACAGCACGACGCGCCAATCGAGCTCGTGGGTGGCATGGTCGGCGACCGCTGCATAGCGTTCGGGTCGCCAGTTGCGCAGACGATGACTCGATGTCGGGCTGATCAGGAGGATGCGCTTGTCGTTCGGCACGTGGCGCTCGGCGAATTCCTGTGCCTCGAGCGGAATCGGGATGTCCCAGCGAACCTCGTCCTGGGCCAGTCCAAGGGGTTCGAGGAAACTGGCCATCGCATCAAGGACGTGTTCGCCACTGCGTGCGGGAATGCGGCAATTGATGAAAAGGCCGTGCAGGTCCTTCGAACGTGCGCGATCGTAGCCGATCCGCAACGGCGACTTGACCAGCACGCTGAGCAGGTTCGAACGCAGTGCCACCTGCATGTGCAGCAACGCGGAAAAGCGCCTACCGGCCAGTTTTTCGCGAACCGCGCGGAAGCCCTCGCGCTTGGCCGACTTGTCGAACACGATGAATTCGACGCCCGGCAGATCGCCGACGACGCGATGCTCGAGCTTGCCGATCAGCCAGGTCAGGCGGGTTTGCGGCAGGGCGGCCTGCAAGGTATGCACCAGCGGCACGACATGGGTCACGTCACCGATTGCCGAGGTGCGCAGGATGCACAACGACTCCAATTCGGCAGCAGGTTCGGCGGCAGGTTGTTTCCGCATGCGGAAGCGAACTCCTGAACGATCGGGACCTCGCATTGTCTCAGGCCGGCGACCACGGTGCGATCATGCATTCGAACACTTGCGCCTGCGGGCCTTCATCGGGCATGTGACAGGTAACGGTCCGCGCTGCATCCGTACGGGTTCATGGCTTGCCGGTTTGTCCGCTAGACTTCCCGATTCACGACGTCGACAGATTTCCGGAGTGATGATCAAGGCGCAGATCCAATCGACCGCAGACGGCGCCATCCTGTTCGATGCCGCGCAAATGGACAAAGCCGATGCGCAATGGTTCGATCGGACGGCGACCGTCGGCGAGGGCGAGCGCGCTGGTCGGGGCACGGTCATTTTCTTCGACGCTCCGTTTGGCGCCTGCGTGTTGCGCCACTACCATCGCGGCGGCCTTGTTGCACGCGTCAACACCGATCGCTACCTGTGGACCGGTCGCAGCCGCAGTCGGGCATTCCGCGAATTCCGCCTGCTAGCCGAACTGCACGATGCCGGCTTGCCGGTGCCGCTGCCGGTAATGGCGCGCTACGTGCGTTCGGGCATGAGTTACCAGGCGGATCTGATCACTGCGCAGATCCCGGCGGCGCTGACTCTCGCCGAGCGACTGGCTGCCCGCGATCTGGATGCCGCGCTGGCGACGTGGGTCGGTCGGACCCTGGCCGGCTTTCACGCCAAGGGCATCTGGCATGCCGACCTCAATGCGAGCAACCTGCTGGTCGATGGCGGCGGAAAGGTATGGCTGATCGATTTCGATCGTTGCCGCAAGCGCAAACCCGCGATGCCCTGGCAACAGGCCAACCTGCAGCGTTTGCTGCGTTCGTTTCGCAAGTTGCATGCGGGCAAGCTGATCGGCGATTTTGACGCGGTGTTCTGGCATCCGTTGCTTGCTGCCTACCACCGCAGCCTTGCCGATCGATATGCGCGCGGAGAGCGCACTTGAACCTCGCCCTCCGCTTCCTCGGGGTCGGCAATGCGCATGCGGTCGAGCTTGGCTCGGCTTGCGCGGTTGTCGAGCGCGAGGATGAGCCCCTGCTGATGATCGATTGCGGGCCCGATGCGCTGACCGCCTACGTGGATCGCTATCGGTCCGCGCCGACGGCGATCTACCTGACCCACGCCCACATGGATCATGTCGGCGGACTCGAACGCCTGTTCTTTTCGACGTACTTCGATGCCGAACGGCGCGGTCGCCTGCGCATCTACGCGCATGCGGCACTCATTCCGGTCCTGCAGTCACGTGTCGCCGACTATCCCGAAGTCCTTGCCGAAGGCGGCGCGAACTTCTGGGATGCCTTCCAGTTGGTCGCGTTGTCTCGGGGCTTCTGGCACGACGGGCTCTGGTTCGACGTGTTTCCGACCCGACATCACGCGCCGATGACCTCGTTCGGCCTCGCGCTGCGCGCGAGCCTGGTCTGGACCGGCGATACCCGCCCGATACCGGAAGCGCTGTCGAGCATGGCCGGCGCGAACGAACTGGTCGCGCATGACTGCGTGATGCAAGGCAATCCCTCGCACACCGGCATCGACGATATCGAACGCGAGTATCCGCTCGCGTTGCGTGAGCGCCTCGTGCTGTATCACTACGGGTCGCTGGCGGAAGCCGCGATGCTGCGTAAGCGGGGTTTTCGCGTTGCCGACCGCGGCGAGGCGATAGCACTGGCGCCGCCGCACGCATCGGTTGTAATGGCGACGCGGGCGGGCAACTGATGGGCACGGCCATTCCACTGCGCATCGACACCGCGCCGTTGCTCGATCGACGCAGGCGTGCGCTGACCGATCTGCGCATCTCGGTGATCGATCGCTGCAATTTCCGCTGTCCCTACTGCATGCCCGAGGACAGCTATCCGCGCGATCACCGGTTCCTGAGCAAGGCGCAACGCCTGCGCTTCGAGGAGATCGAGCGACTGGCGCGACTGTTCGCCGGGCTTGGCGTGCGCAAGCTGCGCCTCACCGGCGGCGAACCGTTGCTGCGCCGCGAGCTTCCCGAGCTCGTGCGCCAGCTTGCGGCGATCGAGGGCGTTGACGATATCGCGATGACGACGAATGGCAGTCTCTTGCCGAATTCGGCGCAGGCGCTGCGCGATGCCGGATTGCGACGAATCACCCTCAGCATCGACACACTCGATGCCATCGCGTACCGCCGCCTGTCCGGAGATCGGGGCGAGGTCGGCGAGGTTTTCGCCGCGATCGACGCCGCGACCCGCGCCGGATTTTCCTCGCTCAAGCTCAACAGCGTGATCATGCGTGGCGTCAACGATGCGCATGTCCTCGACATGGTCGATCATTTCCGCGGCAGCGGCCACGTACTGCGTTTCATCGAATACATGGATGTCGGAACCTGCAACGAATGGCGGCAGGATCTGGTCGTGACCAGTGCCGAACTTCGCGAGCGCATCGCAGCGCGATGGCCGCTGCGTGCGTTGCCCGCGAACTACGGCGGCGAAGTCGCGCAGCGCTGGGCATTCGCGGATGATGGCGGCGAGATCGGCTTCATCAGTTCGGTCAGCGAACCGTTCTGCGGAGACTGCTCGCGCGCAAGACTGTCGGCAGATGGACGGCTGTACACCTGCCTGTTTTCCAATGACGGACACGATCTGCTGGGTCCGCTGCGTGCGGGTGCCAGCGATGCCGAACTGTCTGCCCTGATCGCCGCCGTGTGGTCGTCGCGCGATGATCGTTACAGCGAGATCCGCGGCTCGACCGATACCTCGCAACGCAGGCACGTCGAGATGTACGAGATCGGCGGCTGAATTGCCCTCCATTGCTCAAGGCGGAAGCGAACTTCGATGACGAGAAAGCTGACCCATGTCGACGATCAAGGTCGACCAGCGATGGTCGACATAGGCACGAAACAGGCAACGCGACGCGTTGCGGTCGCCTCGGCGACGGTGCGCTTCCCGTCGGATGTTGCCGCGACACTGCAGGCGGATGGCCTGCGCTCGGCCAAAGGACCGGTACTCGACACCGCGATCATCGCCGGCACGCTCGCAGTCAAGCGCACGCATGAGCTGATCCCGTTCTGCCATCCGCTGCCGATCGAGAACTGCCGCTTCGAGATGGCGTTTGCGTCCGCAACCGAACTGGTGATCCGCTGTGAAGTGGCCATCACGCACAAGACCGGTGTCGAGATGGAGGCGTTGACCGGAGCGAGTGTCGCTGCGCTGACCGTCTATGACATGTGCAAGGCGCTCAGTCATGAGATCGTGATCGCCGACGTGCGCCTGCTCGACAAGAGCGGCGGCAAGCGCAAGGTCACGGCGGGCAGGGCGGAGCGATGAGGGTTCGACTGCTGTACTTCGCGAGTCTTGCCGATCGTGCCGGGTGCCCGGAGGAGTCTGTCGACACGCAGGCTGCCGATCCCGCAGCGCTTTACGACGCCGTTCGTCTGCGCCACAACTTCAGCCTGGGTCGCGAGCACCTGCGCGTCGCGGTGAACGGCCAGATCGTTGAATGGGATCACGCGTTGAACGACGGCGATGAAATCGTCTTCCTGCCACCGGTATCGGGCGGATGAGTCGCTTCAGGATGTCCGAAAGCGTGATCGATCCGGTCGTAGAAAAGGATCGCCTGGGCGACGCGGGCGCGGGTGCCTGCGTGATCTTCGAAGGCTGGGTGCGCAATCACAACGAGGGTCGCTCGGTGCATAGCCTCGACTATCAGGCCTATGCGCCACTCGCCCTGAGTGAAGGCGAAACCATCCTCGACGAGGCCATCGACCGATTCAAGCTGCGCGCCGCCAGCGCCGTGCATCGCGCCGGCAGCCTCGCGATCGGCGACATGGCCGTCTGGGTCGGCGTCAGCGCCGATCACCGCGATGCCGCCTACAACGCCAGCCGCTGGATCATCGACGAGATCAAGCGACGCGTGCCGATCTGGAAGAACGAACACTACGCCGATGGCGAGTCGGGCTGGCTGCATCCGGACAATTCGCCGGTCGAGCCCAATGCGTGATTGACGCCCTGCTCAACGATGCTGGCGCTTGCCTTGCGCCAGCGTCGTTGAGCGATGAAGCGCAAGGCTCATTTGCGGCGCGCCACCCTGATCGTCAGGGTGAAATCCAGCCGGGGCGGTCGTGGCGGGTTCGGAACGATCCAGCCGTTGAGACCGGGCTGGATTGACATCTCGCGTATGTCATTGAAATTGAAGGTGTATACGTCGCCAGGGTCTCCGCCGCCCCCTCCGCCTGGTCCTCCTGGTCCTCCTCCCCCTCCACTCGAACCCGACTTCCGGTCGCTGGCGGCCCTGCTCGCTGCCATGGGTTTGCTCGATGCCGGTTTCTTGATCGTCGCTGCCTTTTTCCCGGTTGCCATGCCGTTCTCCCGATTGAACCCACTGGGTGGTGGGTGGTTCAGTGCCGTCATTCGGACAGCGGAGCTGTCGTGCTGGGCTCGAGCAGGCCGAGACGGCGGAAGTCGGCATTGCTCGTGATCGCGATATCCGGGATACCTTCCTTGCGGGCACGCGCCAATCGTTTGCGTGCGCCTGCAAGATCGCCAAGCGTGGCCAGCGTCTCGGCGTTCAACAAGGCAACTTCGCCCGCCTGGGTGCCGAGGGTTTCGGCCCGCAGCAGCAGATCGCGTGCCTGCCCTGCTTCGCCGAGTTCGGCGCGATAGTGACCAAGGGCAGCGGTGGCCCGCGCATCCTGCGATTGTTCATGAACGTAGCGTTGGGCGAGATCGGCGGCCTGGGCGAACGCAGCGTGCACCTCGGCCGCAGGAGCCGAACCGGCTTTCAAGGCCATGCCGAGGTTGCCCCAGGTCATGAAGTCCACCGGATTGAGTTCGACTGCGCGGCGTTGCAGTGCGGCCGCGGCGACGTAGTCTCCGGCTTGATAACGGATCAATCCAAGATTGCTCAGAGCGGCATAGCTCGGTTCGATCGCGATCGAGTGTTCCAGGGCTTGCGCTGCTTGAACGGTGTCGCCGTCCACCCCGAGCAGGCTGCCCAGGGTCAGCCACAGATCGGCATTCCTTGGTCCCAGTTGCACCGCCTTGCGGAAAGACGCGATCGCGCGCTTCACATCGCCATCCAGGAACTGCTGATAGCCCGTTTCGGAATACACGAATGGGTCGTCCGGACTCGCTGCCTGGGCCTTGGCGAAATGCTGTTGCGCCAATTTCGGATTCTTCTGCGCGGCGTATACCTTGGCCATGCCGATATTTGCCTCGCTGATCATGCCGGGCGTGTATTCGATGCGCGCGTACTCTTGCAGTGCCTTGTCCGGTTGGCCTTGCACGCGGTACAGATCGCCGAGGGCCAGGCTCACTTCGGCCAGCGACGAATCCATGTTCAAGGCGCGCTGGCAGGCGATGCGCGCATTCTCGAATGCATCGACGTTGTGCAGGTTTTCAAACTTGCGGATTTCCGCCTTGCAGATGCCCGCCTGGGCGCGTGCGAATCCGGCATCCTTCTGCAGGGCATGGTTGAATCGATCGATGGCCTTGTTGTCCGGCTCGGCAGCATTCGCCTGGCGCAGCAGCTGCATGCCTTGCAGAAAAGCGTCATAGGCCTCGACATCGCGCGTCGGCGTCAGTCGTTTGCGCAGCGCCTCGCTTTCGCCGGGAATCGAGCCGAGCAGCGCTGCGACCACCTCGTTGGCGATCCGGCTCTGGGTATCGAATACATCCGCCACTTCGCGATCATAGGCCTGGCTCCACAAGGTGAAGCCTGTGGAGGTGTCGGACAGTCGCGCATTGATGCGCAAGCGCGCGCCCTGACGGCGGATGCTGGCTTCGAGAATGCTGGCAACGCCAAGTTGTGCGCCGAGCGCCCTGGCGTCAGCCGACGACTCGCGCACGCCGGGTGAAATCGATGCGGCAACCTTCAGTCCAACGACGCCGGCCAGTGCCGAGCGCATTTCCTCGGTCAGGCCTTCGACAAAATAATTGTCGTCCGCACTGCTGCTCAGGCTCGTGAACGGCAATACGGCGATCGACGCCGCGGGCGGGGACGGTCGTGGTTCGGCACGCCAGAACACAAGCATCACCAGCGTCAGCGCGACGATGGCGACGACGATGTTCAGCGGCGTCAGCCTGAAAACTCGTCGCAGGGATGCGGGTAACGAAGTGGGCGTGCCGGTCGAGGTCCTGTCAGTGGCGCGCCGGCCCGCCGTGGACGGGGTTTGCACGGGAGGTCCGGCGGTGGTCGGCGCAGGTGCGCTGGTCGCCGTTGCCGCGTCGGCCTGGTCCGCATCCGTATCCGGCGAGATGCGCTGTACCTCGGCAATGAAGCGATACCCGAGACTGTGCAAGGTCTGGATGAAGCGCGGGTTTTCGGCGTCGTCACCGAGCGCCTTGCGCAGGTGGCCGATGACCCGGTTCAACACGCCGGGAGTGACGTGCCGGTGGCCCCACACGCGATCGAGCAGGTCGTCACGCGCGAGGGCCTTGCCGGATTCTTCGAGCAGGGCCAGGAGCACTGCAAATGCCTTGGGCTCGAGGCCGAGGTCAATGCCTTGCCGGGTCACCCGATGTGCCAGCGGGTCGACCTCGATGTCGCCAAAACGGTAGATCCAGGACCCGCCGCTCATCACCGACGCCCCTTGCCGGAAGTCGCCGCCGCAAGATACGCCAGAGCGAATGGAAAAATCACCAAAAACCCGTATCCGACCGGGTTCCATCATCGCCCTGACCGGCTTTCCTCAAGCTTGGCCCCGCGGGTTTGCGCAATCTGGCAGGGCGCGGAATCGCCGCGCTCAATCCATCCAAGGAGTCCGCCATGAACCTCAATATCGCCACCTTGCCGTTGCCCTCGCTTCGCGAAGTCCGTCCAGGCCACGGTCGCCGCAGTCGGATCGGCAACATCGACCTCAATCACCTCGCGCTGCGCCAATTCCGGAACGTGGCCGAGTTCCTGCAACCGTCCAGCCCGGTACCTGACCGCGATGCGATCGTCAGCAGCGCAAGGCAACTGGACCGCCAATACTCCGGCATGCATCGCGCGCCGTGCATCCAGATGCGCCTGCGTTGCCTCACTGCGCTGCGTGCGATGTCGAAAGAACCCGAATGGCCGCTGCAGGCGAATCTGCGCCAGCCCATCGAGCGGATCGTTGACTACGCCGCCAAGGCGCAACATCTGATTCCGCAGCGGTTGCCGGTGATTGGCGGCCTTGATGATGCCATCCTCGTGGATCTGGCCTGGACGGCCTTGCGCTTCGAACTCGATGACTATCTGAGTTTTCGCCGCTTGCGCGCCGTCGAGGCACAACTGTGCGGCCTGCATCCGCGCGAACTGCGCTTCGGTCGCGCGCAATGGCTGGAATCGCTGGCTGCCGAAGCTGCGATGTTGCACCGGGTGCGCCGTCGGGCCCGCAGCCCATACGAAACCGCGCCGTCGGCCGCGATGTTCCGTGTTCATGGATGAGATGACCGGGCTGGCCTGCAGCGACA
>ENA-UOWO01003541-UOWO01003541.1-activated-sludge-metagenome-genome-assembly--contig:-NODE-3541-length-18025-cov-13.771119_pt1 | contig 18025 bp, 9 predicted proteins | sample MGYA00238148_ERZ761564 | MGnify/ENA primary metagenome ERZ761564 (study PRJEB28885, sample SAMN05720194) | activated sludge metagenome | isolation source: Anaerobic digester | place: USA...
CAGTTCGGCGCAGCTGACCAGGGCGAGGCCGGCCAGGAGGAGAACAAGCAGAGCGTACTTTTTCATGATGGCATCCTTTCTCAAAGGGTCCGCCGGCCCGGGGCCGTAAATTATTAAAAAAAGACAGCACTTTGCACGTGATTGGTATGTTTACAAGATAAAATAAAGGATAACTTTGAAAAAAGCAAGAGTAGTGATCCTGATAGAGGAGCTGCTCGTGGCAGCTCCTTTAGCTGTCTATCGTTTTCCTGTTGCTGTCGCCGGGGAGGCCACAGCTGAAAGCAGCATCACTTCTCTGGGCGGCATGAGATCATTGCAGGAAAAGGCCCCAGGCGCGGTCGAGCGCATGGGGCTTTTTCCCAATAGCGGTGCAGCCGGCATGCTATATGCTGTCAGCGCAGCAGGAGCATTTTTTCCCAGGTCGTCCCCTCATCGCTTTGCAGGCGGATGAAATAGAGTCCGCTCGCCCGGGTGCTGTTCCAGATGATTTCGTGCCAGCCAGTAGTGTGCGGGGCATCGACCGGCTGCGCCACCTGCCGACCGAGACGGTCATGGATGGTGATCCGCACCCGGCCCGCTGTCTGCACGGCATAGCGGATGGTTGTGCTGATATTGAAGGGATTGGGATAATTTTGCAGCATGGCCGGCCGGGGAATGGTGATGGCCGCTGCGGTTGTAGGGGCATAACAAGAGAGATCAAAGGCAGACCAGCCATAGCCCAGCTGATTGGCCGCAAAATAAAAACGGCCATTGATATCTCCCAGCATGCGCGAGGCGCTCGCCTCCGTGACCGGCCAGGCCCCGAGCAAGCCCCCCTGGTCATCCAAGCCGAGCACTTCACGCCGGCCGGCGCCTGCCTCTGTCAGCAGCCAGGTGCAGCCCTGGCGGTCCACCAGGCCATCGAGAAGCATCCGGCTTCCGATGACGGTGCGCCAGAGCACCTTGCCCTCTTTATCGATACGGGTGACAAAATAGTGCTGCGCTTCCGGGCCCTCCCAGTAATAGCCGGCTGCCGTGGCTTGGCCGTGGGAATCGACCGATAGAAGATTGGTACGGACAAATCCCTGCGGATCACCCTCGACGATCTGCCAGAGCCGTCTGCCCGCCGGGCTGAATTTGGCCAGTACGCCCTGCCGGCGTACGCCGGCCTGCAAATCCGAGGTATAACTCCACAGCCAGATGTTCTGCTCCGGATCGATGGCCAGCTGTTCAGGCCGGTCGTAGGAGGTGGCACTGCGGTTGTACCCCGCCCGCCAGAGCAGCTTGCCATCGGGATCGTATCTGAGAATTTCCCGATTCTTGCCCACGGTTGCGACGCAGGCATGGCCCGATGCGTCGATGGCCAGTGCGATGGGATGGTCATCCGATGGGGCGTCCCCAGAATAGACGGCCTGCCAAATCAGCCGGCCGCCGGGATCGAGCTTGAAGGTATAAACATCGCCGCCCGGATCCGCAGCAGCCGGGGTGCGATAGAATGAGCCGGTGACGACAAGATTACCCTGCTGATCGAGAGCCTGATCTGCGATTGTGCAGGAGTATTGTTCGACGGCCGTCGCAGTTTTCGACCACAACAGCTGTCCCCCTGCGCTGATGCGCACGATGACAAAGAGATCGCGTCCTTGCTTATCCTTGCCGGTTCCACCGGCATAGGCGGCGCCACCCCGGTCGACACTGAGAAATTGCAGCGCGGCGTTGCCCGCTTCCAGTCCTGCCAGGGGCAGCCGCCAGAGAAGCGCGCCATCCGGCTTCAGGACGGCCAGAAAGGTGCTGCTGATCTCTCCCTCCATACTTCCCATACTTCTGCCGAGGAGATAGAGGCAGCCAGAGGCATCCACCTGATAATCGATCCATAGATCCCTGGAAGTCATTTCTCCGCCGGCGTTCGCCTGCCAGGAGCTCTTGCCCGCACTATCGAGGCCAAGGACCAGGAGCCGGTCGTTAGCGGTTATGGCATCGCGCTGCTCACCCGCAATGATGCATCGTCCATCCCCGGTCACAGCCATGGCCGCGCCTTCGGCTTCAAACGATTCTTCGGACAGGGCCGGAAAAAAAGAGTCCCATGCCAACACTCCGGAAGGATCGAATCGGCAGATCAGCAGCCGGCGGTGCTCTTGCCAGTCTTCGGTGGTGGAGGCCAGATAGAGTCCATCCGGACGGCCGAGTGCCAGGGTATGGATCGCATTGATATTCAGCCAACCCCGGGTGTAGCCGGTCTGCCACAGTTTTTTTCCATCGTTGGCATAGCAGATGAGCACGATCGCAGTGGAATCTCCGTCCGTGGCCTGGCGGCCGGCGACGTAAAGGCGGCCGCTGTCGTCGCGCGCGAGTATGCCCTGGATCCCCGTTTCGAGACCGGTTTCATGGCGTGCGCTCCAGACCAGTCTGCCCTCAGCGGTGAAGGAGAGCGTCAGCAGGTCATTTTTGTAACTTTCCGGCGGATTGCTGCTAGTCAGGATGCAGCAGCCGCCTTGCGGATAGACTGTCATTTGCGGGGGAGTGTAGCTGCCCGGTTCGTTGTAGCTGCTGCGCCATTGCAGCGTTCCTGAAGTGTCAAATTTCCATACAAAGAGGTTTTCTGTCGGCTGGTAATTAATCCCGGCAGCATAAAGCGCGCCTGTGCTGTCCATTCCGATCGCGTCGCAGAGATATTCTCCTGCGCCATCCTCGCGGTGCTGCCAGAGCAGCTCCGCGGAGGGACTGTAGCGCAGCAGGATAATATCGTCTTGCACGGTGAGGGCGAGATGGATCTGGCTGAAACGATCAGCGATCATGCTGACCCTTGCCGGAACGCTTCCCGCTATCCCGCCACAGCGCACCTCGTTCAGGAGAACACCCTCCGGATCGTACCAGAAAAGGCGCAGGGCGGAATCGGGGTGCGAAGTGGTGGCGGCGAGGACGATTTGCTGCCGGGGGGTGAGGAGGCAGGCCCGCGGGAGAAAATCCCCCGGGTAGCCCGGATGGCTGCGGCTCCAGAGCAGTCGGCCTGTTGAGGAGTATTTTTGCAGGAGCAGAGCGGTGCCGAAAGGCGTTGAAGTTTGAAAACCGCTCACGTAGACGGCGCCGGAAGTATCGCTGACTACCTGCGTCCCCCAGGCTTCGCCCGCAGCCTGACCCGAGGCCTCGGTAAAATGCCAGATGCGCTGCGGCACATCACTGTTCAATGCTGCCGTCAGCGGCGGAGGCATCGCGATGCAGGCGGTCAGCAGAATCAGGTATAAAATTATCCTGGAAGCAGACATTGCCTCTCTCCGCCTGGTTGGTATGTTATTTGACGTCCACTGACGTAAATTTGCGTTACTGATCAGCTGGACGCCAGTAGCGTGGAAGAACAACCAAACGCCTGTGCTGTTGGCTTTGCGCACACTCTCTACGATAAAAATAGCTAATCGAGCGGGGAGAATCAAGTGAAAACAACATCGGCCAGGCGATTGCATGCACCCCATTCCAACAGGATGCAGCGGCTGCCGCAGGCCTATGCGGAGTTATTTGAAAAATTTAAGAAAACAAATCGTAATTTTATACGTATTATAATAGGCTTCTGATATCCCGCCCGCATTATTTCATATCATTCAAAGGAGGTCGTATGCGTCCAGGATCTACCCGTCATTTTACCCTGCTTTCAACAGTCCTTGTGGCTCTGTTTCTTTTTCTTGCCGGCTTTTCGACTTTTGCCCAGGAGATCGAAATCCCCTACCAGAAATTTGTCCTCGACAACGGCCTGACCGTGATCATCCACGAGGACCACAAGGCCCCCATTGTCGCCTTTAACGTCTGGTATCATGTGGGCTCCAAGAACGAAAAGCCGGGCAAGACCGGTTTCGCCCATCTCTTTGAGCACTTGATGTTCAATGGCAGTGAAAATTATAACGACGACTATTTCAAGCCGCTCGAGAAGATCGGCGCCACCGATCTCAATGGCACCACCAACGAAGACCGCACCAACTATTTCGAGAACGTGCCGGTCTCGGCTTTTGATGTCGCCCTCTGGATGGAGTCGGACCGCATGGGTCACCTCCTCGGCGCTCTCGATCAGGGCAAGCTCGACGAGCAGCGCGGGGTGGTCCAGAATGAGAAACGTCAGTACGAGAATGAACCCTACAGTCTGGTCGATGAGCTGGTGGCGAAGAATTGCTTTCCGGCCGGCCATCCCTACTCCTGGACGGTGATCGGCTCGATGGCGGATCTCGACGCCGCCCGGCTGGAGGATGTCCATGAGTGGTTCAAGTCCTACTACGGCCCGAACAACGCCGTCATTGCCATCTCCGGTGACATCAACACCCAGGCCGCCCTCGCGAAGGTGAAGAGCTATTTCGGCGACATCCCGGCCGGCCCGCCGGTCACCCGCTATGAGGCCTACACCGCCAAACGCAGCGGCTCCATGCGCCAGGTCGCCCAGGACCGCGTGCCGCAGGCGCGCATCTACAAGGTCTGGAACATGCCCGCCTGGGGCACGAAATGCGCCGACCATCTCGATCTGATCAGCGACATCCTCGCCTCCGGCAAGACCTCCCGTTTCTACAAACGCCTGGTCTATGAGGAGCAGATCGCGACCGACGTCACGGCCTATGTCGATGCCCGTGAGATCGCAGGCCTGTTCACCATCTACGCGACCGCCAAACCGGGCGTGGAGCTGCAAAAGATCGAAAAGGCCCTCGATGAGGAGTTGGCCAAATTTCTGGCCGAAGGCCCCACGGAACTCGAACTCAAGCGGGTCAAGGCCCAGTACATGTCCAATTTTGTCCGCGGCAGCGAGCGCATCGGCGGTTTCGGCGGCAAGGCTGACATCCTGATCCGCAACCAGGTCTTCGGCGGCTCACCGGATTACTACAAGACCACCCTGAAGCACATCAGTGAGGCCACGGCCGCCGACCTGCGCAAGAGCGCCAGTGAGTGGCTTGGCGACGGGGTTTACATTCTCGAGGTTCATCCCTTTCCCGAATTTACGGCCGCGCAGAGCACAATCGACCGCACCAAACTGCCGGAACCGGCCACGCCTCCCGCCGTCGCCTTTCCGGCCCTGCAGCGGGCGACCCTCTCCAACGGCCTCAAGGTTGTGCTCGCCGAGCGCCACAGCGTCCCCCTGGTCAATATGAACCTGATCGTGGATGCCGGCTACGCCGCCGACCAGGGTGCCCTGGCGGGCACGGCCGGACTGGCGCTGGACATGATGGATGAGGGCACCAAAACCCGCAGCGCCCTGGAGATCAGTGAGCAGCTCGCCCTGCTGGGTACCCGGCTGGGAACCGGATCGGGGCTCGATGCCTCCTCGGTCACCCTCTCGACGCTCAAAGCGAATCTCGATCCCGCTCTTGATATCTTTGCCGATGTCGTGCTCAATCCCTCCTTCCCTGAACAGGAACTGGCCCGGCTGAAGAAGCAGATCCTGGCCCGTATCCAGCAGGAAAAGGCCTCGCCGACCACCATGGCGGTCCGCCTCCTGCCCGGTTTGCTCTATGGCGAGGGGCATGCCTATGCGATCCCCCTGACAGGCACCGGGACTGAAGCATCGGTCGGCAAGGTGACGGTGCAGGATCTGGCCAGGTTCCATCAGAGCTGGTTCAAACCCAACAACGCCACCCTGGTGATCGTCGGTGACATCAAACTTGCCGAGATCACACCCAGGCTGGAAAAGGTCTTCGCCGCCTGGAAGCCGGGCAAAGCGCCGAAAAAGACCGTCGCTGCCGTGGCGCACAAGCAAAAGTCGGTGGTCTACCTGATCGACAAGCCGCAGGCCCAGCAGTCGCTGGTCATGGCCGGTCATGTCGCGCCGCTCAAGTCGGATTCCGACGACATCGCCATGAACATGATGAACAATATCCTCGGCGGCACCTTCACCTCGCGCATCAACATGAACATCCGCGAGGAGAAACACTGGTCTTATGGCGCCCGCAGCATGCTGATCGACGCCCGCGGCCAGCGCCCCTTCATCGCCTACGCGCCGGTCCAGGGCGACAAAACCCGGGAGACGGTTGAGGAGATTTACAGGGAGCTGAAGGATATCCTGGGAGCGCGTCCGGCCACGCAGGAGGAGCTGGACAAGATCCAGAAGAACGAGATCCTCGGCCTGCCCGGCTCCTGGGAGACCATCGCGGCGGTCGGCCGTTCACTGGCCGAAATTGTGACCTACGATCTCCCGGATTCCTACTACCAGAGCTACCCGGAGAAGGTGCGCAAGCTCAAGCTCGCCGACATTTCGGCCGCTGCGGCCAAGACTCTCCATCCCGATCAGCTGGTCTGGATCGTGGTGGGCGACCGCGCCTCCGTCGAGCCCGCGCTCAAGGAACTGGGCTGGGGCACGATCCAGGTGATCGACACGGATGGTCAGCCCGTGCAGTGAGGCGTCTGATCTGATTTCAAGAGAGCACGCAGGTGCTCTTGCTATCCGCCTTAAAACAAAGCCCCCATGGCCGTGAAGTCATGGGGGCTTTGCATTGGGCGCCGGCCTTTTTCACGACCTTGATTACTGAGGGGTGGCGATTTTCTTTTATTGCATATTGAAATGCAGGGGATTTTTCTTGATTATGGTTTTGCCGTGGAGTATTTTGAGAGAGAAAATTTGCAGTCTGCTGGCCCCTTTATATAAATGGCCGGAATCGGGGCAGCGCCGAATGCGCGCACGCGCATCCGCTGCCGGCTTGGGCAGGAGGGCCGCATCCGGCTCGTCCTGTACGACCGGGTGGGACGGGAAAAAGTTCTGCTGGCCGATGAGTGGCGTTCCGCCGGAGAGCATGAATGGGAGGTGGCAGGTGAGGGTCTCGCCACCGGCCTCTACTTCTGTGTGCTGCTGGATAGCAGAGGGGGGATGAAGGTGGAGAAACTGGCTTTGATACGGTGATGCTGCGGGGAGGCGCCTGTCGCGGGACTGACCTCACGCCGGGAAGGGGTTGGGCTGTTTTTTTTCTGAAATATTGCTGCATTTCGCCATTTTAAAGTTGACATCTTCACCGGCAGGTATTAGATTGAAATATCGATTTTTTCACAGCCTATTTGCTTTTTCTGCGATTCTCTTTTTATCCCCGCGCCATGGCAAGGCTTCTTCAACAGAGATCTTCCAATTGACGGCTCGAAGGTGATATGACACACAAATCCGCTCTTTTTCTGCTCGCTTTATTAGCGCTCTCCCCGGCCTTTCTGCACAGCCAGACCACCGGCAAGATCGCCGGGCAGATTCGCGATGGTGCCAGCCGCGAACCGCTGGCCGGCGCCAACGTGATGGTGGTAGGCATGGCCATCGGCGCAGTGACGGACCTGGATGGCCGTTATGTCATCCTCAATGTGCCGCCCGGCACGCATCAGCTCAAGATCGTCTACATCGGCTATCAACCCCTCACCGTCGCCAATGTCGGGGTCCGCATTGACCGCACCACGACCATCGATGCCCAGCTCAAGACGACGACAGTCGACCTCGGTGAATCGGTCACCGTGACCGCCACGCGGCCGATCGTCGAAGCCGACAAGACCTCCTCATCGGTGCACTATGACACCGATGAAATCGATGCCCTGCCGGTGGAGGGGCTGCGCAATGTCCTCGAGCTCTCAGCCGGCATCAACAAGAACGCCGACGGCACCTACAGCATCCGCGGCGGGGGCTCCTACGAGATCAACTATCAGATCAACGGCATGAAGAGTCTGACCACCAACACCGGTGTGCCGGCCTACGGCACCGGCTCGAAATCCGACAATGCCTGGAAATATGACATCAATCCCCTGGCCATCGCCCAGATGGAGGTGATCTCCGGCGGTTTTAATGCCGAGTACGGCAACGCCCAGTCCGGCGTCGTCAAGGTGGTGACCAAGGAGGGCGGCAATAAATTCAGCGGCGCTTTGATAACGGAATACCGGCCTTCGGGTCAATATCACTGGGGCGATTATCTCTATTCGCGCGACCAGTACGAATGGCAGAAATGGGGAGCGCTGGAAAACTGGCTGCGGGAGCCGCAGTATCGCGATTCTCTCGGCATTGTCGACGAAGCGGCAGCGCGGCGCAATTACCAGCTCTGGGTAAAGAATCACACGCCTTCGGACGATAATATTTTCGGCGTCTACGACTATCGCCAGAATCCGTACACCCGCACTCTCTTCAGTTTTGGCGGCCCCCTGGGCAAGAATGCGGAGAAGATGAATTTTTTCTTCTCCGGTGAGCTCAAGAACAAGCCGACACGCCTGCCGACGCGCGAAAAGATCCAGCGCCTGCAGAACTATTCCCTGGTGCTCTCCTACAAACCGACCACGCGGCAGAATTTCAAGCTCACCGGACTCTACCAGACCTACTATTCCGGGATGGGGTCCGGCTCGGACGACATCACCTGGGCCGGTCTGTGGGGCAGCTATGGCGCCAAACGTAAATATACCCTCATCTACGACTCGCCGCGCGAGGAGACCGTCTTCGCCCAGAATCTCAACTACAAGTACATCTTTTCCACCCGCTCCTTCCTGGAGGCCAATCTCACCCATCAAATTGAGACCCTCTACGCCCTGCAGACGCCCACGCCGGCCACCGATGTCGACCGCAAGCTGACCGAAGAGGAGCGCCTCCTCGAGGATCCCGGCCCCTGGTTCGACAAGTACCGCTCCTATTACACCTGGTCGAGCCTTTACAACCAGGCCTCGGTCACCCGCTTTTACGAGGGGCGGCTCAATTTCACCTCCCAGCTGACCAATACCAACCTCTTCAAGGCCGGAATCGAGACCAGCCTGATGGACCAGGATTATAACGCCTCCTCATCGCTCTGCGTCTCGGCCTATATCTGGCGCACGGGATTTGCCACCAATTACAAAGCCAAAACCTGGTATGCCGCCGGCTATCTGCAGGACAAACTCGAGTTCGCCGGCATGGTCGCCAACCTGGGCGTGCGTTTCGATGCCTATAATTTTGGCGTCGATGTGCCGGTCGACCGCTATGATCTCTTCTACCCCGCCCTCGGCAGTCCGGCCGTGGGCAGCCCCGCGTGGGAGCGTTCCAAAACCTTCACCTCGCTCTCGCCGCGGCTGGGCGTCTCTTTTCCCATCGGCGAAAAGACCGCCTTTCGCGTCCAGTACGGCCATTTCCGTTCCATGCCGCTGGTCAATCAGGCGCTTGACAACCAGACCTACAACGGCTGGGGCAGCTACGGCAACGCCAATCTCAAACCCAAGCTGAGCATCAATTATGAAGTGGGTGTACAGCAGAACCTGTGGGATACCCATCAGCTCGATATCGTCACCTACTACAACGACCTCAAGGACCAGATCTCGACGGTCTATGTCAAATCGACCACCGGCAGCCAGAACAAGGAGGGGGACCTCAAGGGGAGTTATATCTCCTACGAAAATCGCGGCTATGGCAACGCGCGCGGCATCGAGGTCACTTTCCAGAACCGCAACAGCGAGATCTGGCACTACCGCCTCGCCTATACCCTGAGTCAGGCCAACTATGGCAATTACGGGGTCTATCTCGAGCGCGATATGATGACCCCCGAGCTGGAGCAGAAATACCAGTACTCCGCCAGCGACTACCTGGCGCCCGAGGACCGCACCCACCGCTTCAACAGTTCTGTGACCTATTTCATCCCCTCCGGGAGCGGACCGGCGCTCTTCGGCCGGCGGCCGCTGCAGAATCTCTCCATCAGCCTCATCTACCGGGTCACCAGCGGACTGGCTTATTACTGGTCGCCGGAATTCCAGTACGCTTATCAGGTGGAGAGCAACCGGCGCTATCCAATGGAGTCGCAGACCGATTTACGCGTCGAAAAGAATTTCACCCTGTCCGGCCTCAAGCTCAAGGCGAGTTTGCGCATCCTCAACCTGCTCGACAACCGGCATCTCTCCGCCATCACGTCCAGCGATGAGCTCGACCGCTTTGTGCTGCGCAGCGTCACCTACATGGACCGGGATGATGACCCGTACCGTGATTACCGGCTCTATAACTATTTTCAGACCTTCAAGAATATTCCCCGGCAGGTATTCCTCTCGCTGGGCATGGAATTTTAGGGATGATCCGTATGCCGACATCAATGCGATACTGGCTTTTCGCTCTCTGCGTCCTTCTGGCGGCTTTTCAGCAGGCCGCCGGCCAGGAGCAGAATTATACGATCGATCTGCAGCGCGGCCGGCTCTGGCACGCCTTTTACTTCTCCCAGGAGTGCGAACCCATGGCCGACTGGACCCGCAAGACCTACGGTCTGGATTGGCCCGGCTTCAGCACCGAAGAGATCAAGCAGAACATCGGCGGCAGCAACAGCTATCTCCTTTCCGGCGGCTTTTTCATCACCGCTCTCAACGACACCGGCGCGGTCTGGGGCTGGGACAATTTCAGCAACCATGGCACCGATGTCGGTTGGAAGGGGGATGCCTTCCGCTACCTGGTCAAACGGCATCAGCTGCGCTGGCAGGAAGGCGAGAATTACTGGCTGGCGCGCGATCCGCACGAAGCGGAGGTGGTGCTCGAGACCGAATTCGAGATGAACGGCGCCTGGTATCAGCCCTGGGACAACCAGAATCTGCCGGTCAATGTCAAGCGCCTGGTGCGGCAGTGGTCCGGATCCCGGGCGGATGAGGACTATCTGATCATCGAATATACCATCACCAACACCCAGCGCCGCAAACCCCTGCGCGGAGTGTGGCTGCTTTTCAGCTATGCCCTTTCACCCAACCACCGCGGCTGGAATCTGACCTTTCCGAATGCCCCTGCGGGCGCCAAGAACGCCCGCTCGCTCTGGGATCCGGCGCAAAAGCTGCTGACCTGCTGGGCCGGCGATCTGGCAGCCACACCCGGCACGGATGAATCCTGGGATTTCTTCGAGCACTATATTTATGATCCCGTCACCAACCGCAACCGCATCGAGCCGGAATTCGTCGCTCCGGGCGTGCTGGGCATCAAGTTTCTCTCCATCTCGCCCGATTCGAACGGTGTGGCGGACCGGATCAGTGATTTTGTCTGGTCGGCGGCCCCGGCCACCAACGATCATGCCGCCCCTTTTCTCGGCGTCACCGGCCTGGACGCCAAGTATGACGCCATGGCCAATCCCCTCCTGCTCTCCGAAGCCTTCAAGGATCCGGCGGACTCGCGCATGGGGGCGAGCCGCCTCTATGCCAACTTTTCTTTGGGACCCTTCAATATTGCCGCGCGCGACTCGATCAAGATCGTGATGGCTGAATTCGTCGGCGGCATGCCCTATGAAAGGGCGCTGCAGCCGGATGTGACGCGGGCGATGGTCCAGGCTGCCGCTGACTCGGCCTCCGCCTATCTCAATGCGCGTATCGCCTTTAACCATGCGCACGATTACACCGTGCCGATGCCGCCGCCGGCGCCGCCCTTCACCGTGTCGAGCTATCGCGAGCCTTCGCGGGTGGGCAACGTCATCACCTTCGATCATCGCAGTGAATCGGTCCCGGATCCTCATCAAAAAGTCGTTGACATCGCCGGCTACCGGATCTACCGCTCCGGCCGCTATCCCTTCGGGCCGTGGCAGCAGATCGCCGATATCCCGGCCGGCGACAGCCGCTTTTATGACGCCGGCACAGGCCGCTATACCTTCATCGATCAAGGCGTCCCCCTCGGCTATGGCTTTTACTATTCCGTCACCGCCTACGATGCCGGTCACGCGGCGTGGAGTGAGGATGCGAGCGTGGCGGTGCCGCCGCTGGAGAGCTCGATCTTCGCCAACCGCAGTTCGGCGCCTTTTTATACGACTCTGACGCCGACAGAGAAGGCCCTTGGCGGCGTAACGGTGGTCCCCAATCCGTTTTACCGCAGCTCCGGGTTTGAGCTGGCGGGCGACACCAAGCTCATCCAGTTTGTCAATCTTTCATCCGCCTGCACCATCGAGATCTACACCGTGCGCGGGGATCTGGTCAAGACCATCCGGCATGCGGACAGCCAGTCCGGCGTGGCCACCTGGAACCAGATCAGCGATTACGGTCAATACGTCAAGAGCGGGATGTATTTTTTCAAGGTGTACAACGCCCAGGGTGAAGTCACCACCGGGAAATTTGCCATCGTCAATTGAGCCGCTGCTGCGGCCGGATCACCGGATGGGATCCGGTAAATCAATCCTGAATTCGTTCGGGTTCGAGTGAGAGAAGCGATGCATCGAAAAACGAGCTTTATACTTTTCCTGTTCTTCGGCTGGATTGCCGCGGCCCTGGCGCAGGAGTTCAATAAAACCGGCACCTCCGGATTCGTCTTTCTTGAAATTCCGGCCTCGGCGCGCTTTGCCGCGCTCGGTGAGGCCGGAATCACCATGCCCGACGCCGGCGCGGAGGGGCTGCATGTCAATCCCGCCCTGGCGGCCCTGGGCGGCAAGCAGTACGCTCTGACGGTTTCCCATGCCAACTGGTATGTCGGGAGCCGCCATCAGGCCTTTGCCTTCACCGCCCAGATCCCCCGCGCGGGGACCATCGGCCTGCGCGCGGTCTGGTTTGATTTCGGCAGTATGGAAAAGACCGTCAATCCCACCTCCTCGCAGGCGGGCTCCTACATCAGCCTGGGTCAATACTCCGCCGGGGCCTATGCCCTCGGCTTGACCTTTGCGCGCCAGCTCACCGACCGCTTTGCCTTCGGCGCCTCACTTCAGTATGTGCGCGAAGAGATCGATCAATGGCACGCCGACAATGTGGTCACCGATATCGGCTTCATCTTTTTGACCGGATTCAAAAGCCTGCGCATCGGCACTTTCCTGCAGAGCTTCGGACTTGAGGCCAAATACGCCGGTGAAAAATTCAAGATGCCGCAGCAGCTCAAGATGGGCTTTTCCGCGGAAGTATGGGGGGCGATGGCGGATCCCAATCGCCTGACCCTCCTGGTCGAAGCGGTTCAGCCCAACGATGGCGACGGACGGCTCCATCTGGGCCTCGAAGGCCTGCTGGCCGGAGCGCTCTATCTGCGCGGCGGCTACAAGTACGGCTATGAGCATGAGCATCTCACCGGCGGCGTCGGCCTGCGGCTGGAGAAAAGCTTCGGCGCGCTGCGCTGCGATCTCTCCTATATGGATCATGAGACCCTGGATAATACGGTACGTTACACCCTCGCCATGGAGTTTTAAGCCATGCGTTACTCCTGCCATGCACTTCTCTTCCTGGCGCTGCTTGCGATTCCGGCCGGCGCCCAACCGGAGGAGGACGGGCCCATCCAGACCCGGCTCTTCGGCGCTCTGCAGACTCTTGTCGACAAGGGACGGATCGACAGCGGCACGGGCTACGGCGCGGGCGCCGAGATCAGCACCCGGATCCAGCCGAACGTGCGCCTCCGCCTTTCGCTCCACTATGATGTCGCCCGGCTCGAGCAGCCATATGTGCTCGATGAATGGGACTGGGATTACTGGCAGACCACCTACATCCCTTTTCTGCCCGGCGCCAGTCTGGCGCAAATCAACCATGATCTGGTCTACAACAGCAGCGACAGCATTTATTCAGCGGTCTTTGAGCCTTCGCAGCGGATGAACGAACTGCGCATAGCTCTGGGCTTGACCTGGGAGGTGCCGCTGGGCAGCGGAGTGACGCCCTACATCGGACTGAATGGCGGCCTGGACCTCTACCGGCGGGGGCTGCAGATGGAGGAGCACTGGATCAAACGCTTCGATCTCGATTCGAGCCGGGCGGGTCTGGATTATGATTATGCAGTGGATGTGCTCCATTTCGCTCCGCTGAAAAAGGGCAAAAGACTCTTCGCCATGCCGGTCATCGGCCTGCGCTACGCCGTCTCCTCCTCCGTCGATCTGGATGGGGCTCTCCATTACCTCTTTTATCCCTCCCGCAGCACGATCGCGGGACTGGAAAAAATGTTCAACATCTCCTCCGACAGTGAGCAGTGGTTCCCTTTCAAGTCCAAGGCGATGATGACCCTGGGATTAACCTTCAAATACTGAGATCTGGTCCACTATGAAACGATTGATACTATGGATCTGCCTTGCCGCTGCGGCCGCTCCCGCCAACGCGGTCGAACCGGGCAAGTGGGGCCTCGCTCTTGAGGGCATCTACTCCATCCCATCGGGAGCGCTGGCGGAGTGGTTCAAACCCGCCCCCGGCTATGCTGTTGCCATCGGGCAGCAGTACAACCAGCAGTGGTATCTTGAAGGGGTCCTGGAGCACAACGCTTTTGACCGGGAAAACCTGAGTGGTTATCCGGCTGGACGGCTGGAACTCGCCCTCCGGCATACCGCTCTGCTCTTTTCCGGCCGTTACAGCCTGGCCCGCATGGGCGCACTGCAGCCCTCTCTTCATTTCGGCGCCGGAGTGCTGCACTGGCAAGGATCAAGAGGGGAGATCGCCGCTGATCCGGCTATTGACCTGCCGTACATCGAAGAAAAGGTGCTGCAGGAATACAACTGGACCTTTCGTATCGGCGCGGGGATGGAATTCGCCGCGAACTCCTCCCTGGGAGTGACGCTCTTCGCCCACTACCGCCTGGTCATGGGTGATCTCTATCCGACCATGCAGCCGCATATCGAGCTCGAAGGAGTTTCCGGCTTTCAGACCCTGAATGCGGGTCTAAGCCTGCGCTACTATTTTTAAGTGGCACATACGCTATTACATCATCATCAGGAGGTGTGCATGAAACGGCTGGTACTGGTCATCCTCATTCTGCTCACGGCGTCACCGCTGCTTTTTGCGGAATATCCTCTGCTCTGGAAGAGCAACAAATTCAGCGACCCGGCCAACGACATCTGCCGCGGTCTGGTTTACAATCCGGATACGGATCATGTGCTGGTGGTTTCGCGCAAGGGCGGTGTTCATGTCTACATCCTCGATGCGGCCACAGGGGATTCACTGGGCGAAATGAACAGCGCCGGCATCGGCGGAGGCACCTATGCCATCAATCTCATCGCCCGTGCGGACGACGGCACTCTGTATGTGTGCAATCTCTCCGCTCCGGTCTACTCGCCCGGCTCGATGTTCAAGGTTTACCGCTATACAGATGAGAGCGCCGCGCCGGAACTGGTCTTTGAAGATGCCCTCGAGAACGGCCGCTATGGCGACTCTTTTGCCGCAAGTGGCAGCGGTCCGGACAAATACCTCTACGCTTCCGGCCAGGACAACGCCAAGATGGCGGTGTTGAAGGATACGGGTGCAGCGACGCTTGGACTGGACCGCTACATCAACCTGCCGGTGCCGGGCAATGCCCGCCATGGCATCTCGCCGGTCAGCCCCAATGGCAACGTCTGGATCAATGCCGCCGGCCCGCTCTTTCCCCCCACCCTGATCACGGCTGACGGCACCATCATCGCCACCTGTCCGGACACCCTGGCCTCTCCGGGCGGCACCTCGGGCATCACCCATCTCCAGCTCGGCCTTTTCAGGTTCATTGTCGTCGCCAACGGCTACTCGGCCAATTTCCGGACGGTGCGTTATTTTGAGGATGAACTGGGCACCGTCACCTTTGACTATTACGGCGCCAACTCGGATTCGCTCGCTTCGATCTATGAACCCGGCGTCAAGGGTGGCAACGCCAATGCCACCGGACTCTGCTCCTACGACAGCAAGCGCAATGCTTTGGTGACCCTCATGGGTATGAACAGCGTCGCTTCGATCAGCTTTGACAAAATGCTCAAGACCAGCACGCCGCGCGACAGCGCGTTGACGGTCAGCATCGATGGTCTCAATGATTTCTTCTCTTCCGACTGCATCGGCAAGAGCGCTGGTCACGGCCTCTATTTCACCTGGTCCGAGGGCAAGCTTTTTCTCGGTCTCACCGGCGCTGCGCTGATCGATGCGACGCTGAAAAACCGGCTCTATTGGGTCTTTGATCTGGACCCGGACGGCCCCAATGGCACGACAGTGCCGCCGGTGGCTGCCGGCGGGGTCAAGGCGCTGCCCTTCAAAGCCGATGTGGTCTATGAGGTGGAGTCGTGGAATGCCGCTGATTTTATGGTCGGCAAAATCTATAAATGGAAGGGTTCGGCCTGGAGTTCGACCGGTTTTGACGGCAATCTGGCCGGGCAGGGCGCGCTGGCCTATGCGGTCGCCGATTTCGCCGAGGTTTCGGCGATCAAGAATGACCCGGGCATCGGCACAGTTTTCACCCGTTTGGGCATGATGGCTTACGTTGCGGAACAGGGTTCCGGCGGCAAGGTGCTGGCCGCTTTTCCAACCGAGAATCCGGCCGGCAGCGCCCCGGGCTTTAACAAATACTATTATGCCGACGAGCTGGGCGCGGGCATGTTCCCGATCGACCGCAAGTACATCGAAATCCGCAGCGCGGATGCCAGCGGAGTGCAGGATGCAGCCGCTGGACAGCCCATGCAGTTCAGCCTGGCGCAGAATTATCCCAATCCCTTCAACGCGGCGACAACCATCGCTTTCGATCTGCCGCGCAAAAGCCACGTCCGCCTGGAGGTGTTCGATCTCACCGGCCGGAAGGTGGCTACCCTTATCGAGGGCATGCGCGAGGCCGGTCAGCATCGGATCGCTTTCGAAGGCAGCCGCCTGGGCAGCGGCCTCTATTATTGCCGCCTTACCGCGGCGGGAACGACCCTGGTCCGCAAGATGGCCCTGCTCAAGTAGGGGGGAGCTGAGTATTGAAGATCAGGTTCCATGCCATCGCGCTGTTCTTCGCTGCGGCCGCTCTGGCGCAAGCCGGTCCGGAGCTGCGCGGGGTCTGGATCGCCTGGGGGGGAGGCAATCCTCCGACCAAGAGCGCCATTGCCGCGATGATGGAGGATATCGCCGGCCACAACATGAACACCGTCTATGTCGATGTCTGGCGTTACGGCTATCCCTATTTCCGCAGCCGGACCTTTTACGATCTGACCGGCAAATGGACCGATCCGGCGCTTGAAAGCGGCCGGGATGTGCTTGCCGATATGATCGCCGAGGGACACCGTGTTGGCTTGCATGTGGAAGCCTGGTTCGAATATGGCTTTTGCGCATGCCACGATGGCAATGACGATCTCTATCGCGCCCGGCCGGAGTGGTTTGCCCAGCACCGTGACGGCTCCGTGCTCTTTAACGGGGCTCTGCGCTGGAAGTGGCTCAGTCATGTGCACCCGGAGGCCCGGCAGTTCCTCGTCGACCTGTGCCAGGAGGTGGCGGCCAACTATGATGTGGACGGGATCGAACTGGACCGCATCCGCTACCCGGAGCTCGACTGCGGCTATGATCCGGCCACGGTGGCGCTCTACCGGGCGGAGCACCAGGGCGCGGATCCGCCCCGCTCTCCGGCCGATGGCGGGTGGGTGGCGTGGCGGGCGCAAAAACTGACCGAATTTGTCGCGGCCTTTTACGATTCGATCAAGGCGGTCCATCCCGATCTTTTCATCAGCAACGCTCCGATCTCCTACAGTTATGGTTATGACAATTTTTGTCAGGACTGGCGGCCGTGGATCAACTCCGGTCATCTCGACTTTGTCAGCACCCAGCTCTACTGGCCGACCAACGCGGTCTATACCTGGGAGCTGGACCGGCAGCTGCCCTATATATCTGAACGGGACAAGTTTTATCCCGGTATCTGTTCGATCGCCAATGAGATCATCGTGCCCGCTGCGGAGATCGCCGCCATGATCGAAACGACGCGGGCGCGCAACCTCGACGGACACGTCATCTGGTACTACACTACCCTTGCCGATGATCTGCCCTATCTCGCCGATACGGTCTATCGCGAGGCTGCGGCGGTTCCCGGGCGGCCGGCCGATTGGCGGTTGCCCGCCGTGGTGGTCAACGAAGACGATGCGCGGGCCAGCCGCTCGGAAGGGTGGAGCTATTACACCGGTATCCCGGGCTTTCAGGCGGGCTGCTATTACTGCCGGGCGGACGGCGAGCGCTGGATGGAGTATCGGGCTGATATCGCCGCGGCCGGCTGGTACGAGATCTATGCCTTTAATATTTTTCAGTTCCGGGCCAGCAAGCGGGCGCCCTACGAGATCCGTCACGCCGCGGGCGTTGACACAATCTATGTAAATCAGGCGCTCTCCGGGGAGGCGCGCTGGTTCAAGCTGGGCGATTTCTACCTTCGCGCCGGTTCAGACCAGCGGGTGGTCCGGCTGAGCAACCGCGGCATCGAAACCGATGCCCTGCTCTTCGCGGATGCCGTCATGCTGATCAGGAGCCGCCG
>ENA-UOWO01003542-UOWO01003542.1-activated-sludge-metagenome-genome-assembly--contig:-NODE-3542-length-18017-cov-10.542145_pt1 | contig 18017 bp, 14 predicted proteins | sample MGYA00238148_ERZ761564 | MGnify/ENA primary metagenome ERZ761564 (study PRJEB28885, sample SAMN05720194) | activated sludge metagenome | isolation source: Anaerobic digester | place: USA...
GGAAGGTTTGTTGGAACTCAAACAGAGGGCTAAATCCGAAAACGTACAGTACATTGAATGTATGTATCGCTCGGCCAAACACGGCCTTGATTTAAAAGACCTGGGCGCCTACAAATCAGCGTTGGACTCTTTGAATGAGCAAAAAAATGCACAAGCTTTATTTAAAGTTTTGGATACCCTTTACCTCCATTTTACCAATAAAGGTATCGAAGCCAAAGCGTTGGAGTATGCCCAGAACCTGGAGCGCATCCATCACGACCTTCGTTTGGATGATACTACTTTCACCTTGCGTTTTCAGACCTTCGTTACACGCGTAGTCGAGGATCAACTCGCCTTGTTTGGGAACTTGGTGGCCGGTTTTATCGCTGCCGAGCGCAGCCCCTTGCTGGTTGGTGTCAACATTGTAGCACCCGAAGACAATCCCAATTCGATGCGCAACTACTGGCTGCATATGCAATTTTTCAAGTGGTGCAAAAGCAAGTTTCCCAAAGTCAAATTTTCCATGCACGCAGGTGAATTGACCTTGGGATTGGTCAGACCAGAAGAGTTGACCTGGCACATCAACGCTGCTGTTCAGGAAGCTGGAGCCTATCGCATTGGCCACGGTGTAGATCTGGCTTATGAAAAAGATGCGTTTAAACTGCTAAAAACTATGCAAACCCAAAACGTCGCTGTGGAGATCAATCTTACCAGCAACGAATACATTCTCAACGTAAAGGATGATCGACATCCCATCACACTATACCGTCAGGCCAAAGTTCCCATCGTGATTTCTACCGATGATGCGGGTATCTTGCGCAGTAGCCTCACCGAGCAATTCGTCCTATTGGCGCACCGCTACAAGAACATTTCCTATGCAGAAATCAAGCAGTACATTCTCAACAGCATTCGTTACAGCTTCATTGAAGAGCAGCAAGTGAAATTGAAATTGTTGAATCAGTTGCAGGTGGGATTTGCAATTTTTGAACGAAAAATTGTGAATCGTTAAATAGGTTCACTCAGGGACGAGAAAGACACAAAATCTTTACTATCCTAAAGATAAACTTTATCATACAATCCAACACCTCATTTTTGCCTTCTCATTTTTTATCAGCAGTAGATTAATCCCAATGGCCATCTTACTCCGTAAGCACATCAATTTCTGCATACCCAGAAGCAGTAGTTTGGGTATTTTGTAATGCTTTGAGTTTGATGTAACGGCCTTTGATGGGAGTAAAAGTTTTGATTTGCCAAAAAGGGTTGTTTTTGATATTGGCAAACTCGCCTTCATTGACCAGTTTCCATTCTTGGTTGTCTGCTGAAACAAAGAACTGATAATGCGTGATGATGCTGCCATCAGCCCACCAATTTTGATCAGGCAAATACCGAAAACCCATTAAATTTTCTTGTTTACCCAAATCAATCAACAGTTCAACAGGCATCTTGGCGTTTCTGCTCTGGTGCCAAGAGCTATTCACATTGCCATCCAAAACCTTGTACACATTTTTGTCTTCGATTCCGAGCACCTTCCAATTTTTTCGGGCGATGTCGAATTTTTCCTCAGTAAGTGCACTGCTTTTGCCCGTAGCTGGGTTGTATGCCATCGCTTTTGCTTCCACTTTGCCATCATTGGTCTTGATCAAACCCGTGTATTTGTTCGACTGTAAAGTAGGAACGCTGCCATCCAGGGTGTAATAAATTTCAGATTCCGGGTCGCCGGGTGTAATCCGAATGTCTCCTGATTGTTCGCGCATCATCAGGGGTGGGGTCAAAATTTGAGGCGCTTTGTACACCCCAATATTGGAAATGAGCGGGCAACTTTTCGAATCCAGAATGCTAAAGCGCAGTTTAGTCGCTTCAACGGTAGGGAAGCGGAGAATGCGCTTGTACCCAATGGTGGTTTCCTTGGCTATTTCTTTCCAGGCACCATTCACGAAGGCTTCCAAGGCGAAGGCTTTGACCCTTTGTCCCAGGCGGATGTATTCCTGCACCAGAAAACGATTGAAAGCAGTAGGCTTGGCAAAATGAATGGTCAACGTGCCTTTGTTGACCCCATCATCGGTGGCCCAATAACTTTCTTTGTTGCCATCAATGGCTTTATTCGCCTGGTATTTTGAGCGCTTACCCCGAACGTTTGACGCCTCTGCACGTGCCTTTCCCGCCAGATTTACCGCAAAAACCTCTTTGACGGCTTGGGCAAATTCCAGGGCTACTTTTTCATCTTTTTCATGGATTAAGCCGTTGGGCATAATGGGAAAATTGAGCAATAAGGTACCATTTCGACCAATGGAATGGTAGTAAGTATCCATTAGCTGAGGTAGGGTTTTAACCTTTTTATCCTCACGTTCATGATAAAACCATTCTGGCCGGATGGAGGTGTTTACTTCCCCTGGAACCCAGGCATCTCCATTTTCCACGCCATGGCGCAGCATTTCCTCCGGAACATCTCCCGTTGCATTCAAGAGACTCCAGTTGGTTTCCCCTACATAACCAGCTTCTGTGCCTACCCATCTAAGATCGGCTCGATCGCCGCCATCGTTCCAGATCACGATATTGGGCTGCAGTTGACGCACCAATTTATAGGTATTGGGCCAATCATAGTAGGTCTTTGCATCAATTTTGCGGGTTTCGTTGGCTCCTCCATAGTATCCCGAACCACCATTGGCCCCATCATACCACACTTCAAAAATATCGCCGTAATTGCTCAAGAGCTCCTGGAGTTGGTTGCGAAAGTAGGTGATGTAGGCTGGCTTGCCATAATCAGCGTGGTTGCGATCCCAGGGAGAGAGGTATACGCCAAATTTTAAACCATACTCCTTACAGGCATCCGCCAATTCCCGCACGATATCGGCCTGGCCGTTGCGCCAGGGAATGTTTTTGATGGAGTAGTCGGTATATTTTGATGGCCACAGGCAAAAACCGCTGTGGTGTTTTGCCGTAAAAATGATTCCTTTCATCCCAGCTTCTTTACAAATACGCGCCCATTGCCTGCAATCCAAATCAGTAGGATTGAATAGTTTGGGGTCTTCATCGCCCTTGCCCCAGGCCATATCGGTATAGGTATTGATGGAAAAATGGATGAAGGCGTAATACTCCATTTCCTGCCAACGCAATTGATTTTCGTTTGGAACGGGCCCGTATGCCTGAGGGGCTTTTTGGCCAAAAACAGGAAAGATGGATCCCAGAAAAAAGAGTGTTCCAATAAAAAAACTTTTGGCGTGCATGTTTTTTTGTGTTTGTAGTTTCAAGGAATATGGCGGGTATCTTAAAACGAATGTCAAGACAAAGAAAACAAGATTGAAGCGTCGACAGAATCAAAAATAAAAATTAAATTTACATTTATTAGCAAACTATAACTATGAAACAAACAATCAACATTTTACTGTTCCTGGGTGCGCTATGTGTCAACCTCAGAGCTCAAAGCGGGTCTGTACCAGACCCGAATTTCCACATTTATCTGTGCATCGGTCAATCCAATATGGAAGGCCCTGCTCCAATTGGCCCGCAGGATACGCTGAGCAATAAACGGCTACAACTGCTTTCGGCACTGGATTGCCCCGAGTTGGGTCGGGTGATGGGCAACTGGTACGACGCCAAGCCGCCACTCTGCCGCTGCAATACCCGCTTGTCGCCAGCAGATTATTTTGGTCGCACCATGATTCAGCACCTGCCAGAAAAGGTCAGCATTGGCTTGGTACACGTTGCGGTAGCAGGGAGCAAGATTGAAATTTTTGACAAAGAGTTGTATAAAACCTACCTGGACACTTCGGCTGCCTCCAGACCCTGGATGATTAGAATGTCCGATGCCTATGGTGGGAATCCCTACCAGCGGCTGGTGGATATGGCCCGAATTGCCCAACAAAAAGGAGTGATCAAAGGGATCTTATTGCACCAAGGTGAGTCCAATACAGGCGATAAAGCCTGGCCCGCCAAGGTCAAAAAAATCTACGACGACCTACTCGCAGACTTGAAGCTGGCCCCGAATTCCATCCCTCTGCTGGCGGGAGAACTGGTGAATGCGGACCAAGGGGGCAGGTGCGCCAGCATGAACGAAATCATCGCCACTTTACCCCAAACCCTCCCCAGAGCCTATGTAATCCCCTCCTATGGCCTGGAGTGTGTGCCCGACAAATTGCATTTTGCTGCCGAGGCCATTCGCAAATTCGGAAAAAGATACGCCGCCCGGATGCTGTACTCGATGGGTATAGATATCGAACCGCATCCGGCTGAATCTATCGCCGCAGAAACCAATGCACCTGGCATGCAGTACCCTCGCGTAGATGCTCAAAACCGAGCCATCTTTAAAATTGATGCCCCCGGAGCAAGTAACGTGCAACTGGATTTGGGCAAAAAATACGACATGGTGAAAAACGAGGCAGGCTTGTGGACGGTGACCACCGAAACCTTGCAACCGGGCTTTCATTATTATTACCTACTGATCGACGGTTACCGTTTTTCAGACCCCGGCTCTGAGTCCTTCTTTGGCATTGGCAAAATGATGAGTGGCATCGAAATCCCAGCGCCTGATCAGGAATTTTATGCCCCGCGCAACATACCACATGGTCAGGTTCGGGAAAACTACCTTTTTTCGGCGGAAATGGGCAGGTACGAACGATTTTATGTGTACACGCCACCCACTTATGACCAAAATACGGCGGAGAAATTTCCGGTACTGTACCTGCAACACGGCATGGGTGAAGACGAACGCGGCTGGGTAGAACAAGGCAAGTTGAGTATCATCATGGACAATTTGATCGCCGATAAAAAGGCCAAGCCCATGGTCATTGTCATCTCAGATGGCGGTACCGGGGGCATGTTTAAACCCGCAGTAGGCGAGGATGTCAACGAAGCCAGAAAACAATTCGGGGCAAAGTTTACCCCCATGCTTTTGAATGAAATCATCCCGTATGTGGAGAAAAATTTCCGGGTAAAAACCGATCGATTGAGCCGTGCCATGGCTGGTTTGTCCTGGGGTGGCTTACAAACTTTCCAAACCGCTTTGCCCAACCTGGATAAGTTTGCATACATCGGTGGCTTCAGTGGCGCCGGGATGTTTAACCCTGAAACGGAATTAAAAACGGTGTACAACGGGGCTTTTGCCAACAGCGCTGATTTTAACAAAAAGGTCAAAGTGTTCTTTTTGGGGATTGGCTCCCATGAAGGCCAGCGCACCAAAACACTCAGCGATGCCTTTACCAAGGCGGGAATCAACAATACCTACTACGTATCCGAAAATACGGCGCACGAATGGTTGACCTGGCGAAGATGTTTGTATCAGTTCACGCAGCTATTGTTTAAATAAATTTGAATCAAAAGTTATGAAACGATTCAGTATACTTTGCTTACTACTGATGCTGGCCGCTATGGCTGGCCATGCTCAGCAATGGGAGCCCGTGCAAACCCGCGACGGACTTGTACAAGGTACCTACGAGAAGGGCCAACAAGTATTTAAGGGCATCCCTTTTGCCGCTCCACCCATCGGGCCAAACCGCTGGAAAGCCCCCCAAGCAGCTGAAAAATGGCAAGGGGTAAAAATGGCAAACCAATACGGCCCCAGCCCTTACCAGGGAGGTAATCCACCTGCCGGGAAAAGTGAAGATTGCCTGTACCTCAATATCTGGAGCCCTGCAAAATCACCGACAGAAAAGCTACCCGTTATGGTTTGGGTTTATGGCGGAGGTTTTAGTTTTGGCTCTACTGCCGAGCCTGTTTATACGGGTGAAAATCTGGCCAGTAAAGGGGTGGTTTATGTGAGCATTCCCTACCGGGTCGGCCAACTGGGCTTTCTGGCTCACCCTGAATTAAGTGCAGAGTCTCCCAACAAGGCGTCCGGCAACTACGGCCTGCTCGATATGATAGCGGGGCTGCAATGGATTCAAAACAACATTGCGGCTTTTGGTGGCGACCCTGGCAAAGTGACCATATTTGGAGAATCAGCAGGAGGAATCGCAGTCAGTATGCTTTGTGCCTCGCCGCTGGCCAAGGGGCTTTTCCACGGAGCGATTTCCCAAAGTGGCGGCTCTTTTGGACCTCCTCGGGTGACCACCTATCCAGGCGAAAACCAAAAACTGTTGGCTGATGCAGAGACAATGGGCCTGGAATTCATGAAAACGGCCGGAGCTAACAACCTAAAGGAATTGAGAGCCATGCCTGCGGATAAATTGCCAGCGGTTCGAGGTTTGGGCACCTCGTGGCCTACCATTGATGGCTACGTCATTCCGGCGGATCAGAGTACCCTTTACGCAAAAGGCCAATACAATGCTACACCGATTTTAGTAGGTTACAATTCTGATGAAGGAATGAGTTTTATGCCTCCAAAAACGCCAAAAGATTATGTTGAAGGCGTAAATAAGAGGTACGGAAAATTTGCTGATGACCTGATTAAAGCCTATCCGGTAGGTGAAAACAATGTACCCAAAACTGCTCGCGACCTGGCTCGTGACGCAGCATTTGGATGGCATACCTGGAAATGGGCGGTGTTGCAGGCTCAAACCAGCAAAAAATCAAAGGTGTTTTACTATTATTTTGACCAGCATCCCGATTACCCTACTGATTCTCCCCTTTACGGTACCGGTTCTCCGCATGGCCAGGATGTCGCTTTTGCATTTGGCCACGTCAATCCAGAGAGCAAACAAGCCACGTCTACGGATCAGGCAATGTCGGAAGCCATCATGACCTACTGGACAAATTTTGCCAAATATGGTGATCCCAACGGGACAGGAGTCCCTAAATGGGCGCAATTTACCAGGAAAAAACACGTAGTGATGCATTTCAAACAAAGCCCACAAATGGGTGGAGTACCCAGTGAGGAGTCGATGAAAGTGCTGGACACTTACTATACCTGGAGACGAACTGCAGAAGGTAAAGCCTGGGCCAAATAAATTACCTAAATTTTAACAACACAGGAAATGAAACAGAACATCCTTTTTTTGCTGCTCTGCAGCATAGCAACTCAAGTTTGGGCGCAACCCAACTCCCAACCGTCCTTTGTTTCCCCCGAAGTTTTTTCGGATGGAAAAGTCATTTTTAGACTATGGGCACCCAAAGCCAATGAGGTAAAACTCAATGCCCAATTTGAAAAGGCACCTCTTGCCATGCAAAAAGATGACCGAGGTGTATGGACTGTGACGGTGACAGGGGTAAAACCCGACATGTATCCCTATGCCTTCAATATTGACGGCATTCAGATCGCCGACCCCAAAAACTCCGCTATTTTTCCAAATGAGGGGTTTCAGAACAGCATTTTGGAAGTTACGGGGAATAGCCCTTTGGTGCATACGCTTAAAAATGTGCCTCATGGTACGGTCTCCTACCGGTATTACAACTCACTGGCATTGGGTATTCGCCCCGTAGTGATTTACACGCCGCCAGGTTATGAGGACAATCCGAAAAAGAAATACCCAGTATTGTATTTGTTGCACGGAACCACTGATACCGAAGAAACCTGGACCAAGGTAGGGCGAGCCAATATTATCCTCGACAATTTGATTGCGGAGGGTAAGGCCGAGCCCATGATTATTGTGATGCCTTATGGCCGGGCTTATCCTAAAATCAGCAAGTCTGCAGGCAGTCTACGGAATTGGGACAACCTCCAGGAATTTAAACCTGACTTTTTCGATAACCTGATGCCTTTTGTCGAAAAAAACTATCGAACCAAAACGGACAAAGACAGCCGGGCCATTGCTGGTTTTTCAGGAGGAGGTGGAACAACTTTATACTTCGGTTTAAACAACCTGGACAAATTCAGTTATGTGTGTGGATTTGCACCCGGCATGCTTGAAAACGAATTTGACCGCAACAATGTCGGTGCATTTGGCAATCCTGAGCAGACCAACAAAATGCTCAAAATGTTCTGGATCGGAGTGGGTAAAGAAGATGGACTGTATGCTGTAAACCAGAAATATATGGAAGTGTTGAAGCAAAAAAATATCCGGCACGAAACTTTTATTTCTGATGGTGGACATACCTGGATGAACTGTAAACTTTATCTGAGCACGATTGCCCAGAAATTATTTAAGTAACTAACTAGCCTTTTGAAAATAACAGTTCGTCATCCCGAATCTTTCAGAAAAAACAAAAAGCGACACAGTTTGTAATCATTTTTTTGCTCGTTTTATGCCTATATGAAAATTCGGGATGACGAACTGTTTTTAGTGCGAAACCGCTTTTAACCCAATAATCGAACCGATCAGGGTAACCAGAAAAATCGTTCGCCAAAAAGTCACCGGATCTTTAAATACCAACACTCCGATTAAAACGGTGCCCACCGCTCCAACTCCTGTCCACACCGCATAAGCAGTTCCAATGGGAAGATTTTGGGTTGCTTTAACCAACAAGGCCATGCTGATGGTCAATGAAACCAAAAAACCGCCGTACCAAAAGTACATTTCCGTTCCGCTCGTTTCTTTCGCTTTGCCCAAGCAAGCAGCAAAAGCAACCTCAAAGAGCCCTGCAACAACTAAGACAATCCAATTCATGACTGTTTCATTTGACTGCAAAGTTCAGCCCTAAAAAGGAGGAAAAATTTTACAAATGATAAAAAATAAGGCCCAAGGTTACCTTATTTCTGCCCGTATTCTACTGAGGCTAACCTGGGTGATGCCCAAATAAGAAGCGATGTGTCCTAATTGTACGCGTTGGATTAAGTCAGGGTTGACTTGCAAAAGTTCTTTGTAGCGTTCTGTGGCGGTGCGGAATTGCCGGGAAATGAGTCGCCCTTCAGTTTTAATGAGTTCCTGCTCCGCAAATTTTCGCCCCCAATTGGCCATGTGAATGTCTTCGTGAAAGAGTTTTCGCAGATCATCAATTCTCAATTTGTAAAGTTCACTGTCTTCCAATAAGGCAATGTTTTCATACCCCTTTTGGTTTTCCACATAACTTTTCATGGAAATAACCGTGTCCCCCTCTTTTCCAAACCAAAAAGTGATTTCGTTGTCAGCCGAATCGGCATAGGCCCGTACAATTCCTTTTTTGATGAAATAAACACTCGTTTCAATTTTGTCTGCACGGAGTAAAATATGCCCTTTGGGGTGACTGACTTCCGTAATGCAGGTTTTAAGCGCCAGTTTCGACGACTCAGGAAGCGGATGAATGTGGTCAAGAATCTGGTCTATGTTCACAAATTGTGATTTGTTGTTACCTAAGTGATTGCCAAGCACTCGTTGCTGGCCAATCAGAGGCAAAAATATCTACTACCTCAGATGTTAAACGCGCGTTGATGATTTTTTCCTATTTCACGCACTTTACGAGCATGTCTAATTTTTTTTGTTTTAAGCGAAAATATTTAGACCTGCTCTAAGAGCGCCACCCTTTTTTTGAACAAAAGACAAATAAAACTATCTTGCGCCACCAAAGCTCAACGATGGAAAACCAAACAGGCACTCTTCTTTGTAAGTCTTGTGCAGCACCCCTTTCTGGTGTTTATTGCGGACAGTGCGGACAAAAAGTGATCCAGCGTCGCATCACCATGCGTGCAATATTTGATGATATCTTTAGTCAGATCAGCAATGTGGATCACGGACTAATTTATACCTTTTTGATGTTGTTTAAAAAACCAGATCAGGTGGTATTGGATTACCTTGCTGGTAAAACGATTAAATACAGCTCTCCATTCAAATACCTGATTTTTTGGTCGGCTGTTTCTGCCTTGATCTATATTGGATTTGGCTTTTATGATCAACAAATTGCGGGTATGGACAACTTGATGCAGCCAAGTGAAGACCAAAAAATAAATGAATTTACTACGCTGTACAACGATTTGATGAAACAAAACTTTCAGCTTGTCTCCATTTTATACATCCCATTTTTCGCCATTTTCACCCGGCTTTTTTTCAAAAAATCTGGGCTCAACTACGCCGAACACTTGGTGACAAATGCCTATTTCAGCGCCCAGGCATCAATCGTGTTTATGCCAATTCTTCTATTTAACCTAAACATGGATTTGATCACCACGCTGAGTATGTTGATTATGACCTTCTATTATACTTACGCCAGTCACAAGCTATTTAAACAAGGCTGGCTTACTGCTTTTTTCAAAGTGGTCATGATCTATTTATTGAGTATAGTTTTATTCGGTCTTATGGCTGCAATTGTACTTATACCGATTGTTTTTTTGCAGAAACAATAAAAATGTGGCTGGGGCTAAAACCTATTTGTATGGACGCTGATCGCCTGGTTCATTCTCCCAAATACCGTGCTACAAACTTTACCAACTCCTCCCCATGCAAATTCTTGGCAATCACCTTCCCATCAGCATCCAGTAAAAAATTTACGGGAATGGTCTGAATGCGCAGTGCCTCCATCAAAGGCGCATCATCTCCCCGCAGGTGCGAAGCATGTATCCAGCGGTAAGCCCCATCTGCTTCAATCGCTTTTTTCCAGGCTGCTGCGCTGGCATCCAGGGCGTATCCAATGATTTCAAAACCTTTTTGATGGTACTTTTCCCACAAGGGTACCAAAAAATCCCGGTTTTCGCGCCGACAGGGGGCACACCAGGAGGCCCAAAGGTCCAAAAGGGTCAAGCGCCGTTTGCCGATGAGCTGAGTTAAGCTGAGGGTATCTCCGGCTAGCATTGGTAGGAGGGCATCGGGTAATTTATCTCCAATCAGTACGGGCAGGCGCTCCCGATTGCTTTTTTGGCAGAGTTGAGCCACCCAGGGATGGCCGGCATTGCTGCTTTGCCATTTTTGGCATTGGGAAAATAGAAATTCGGGGATACGTTCGTAATCCTGGTTGGGACTCACCCAACGAATGGCCAAAAGTGCGGGAAGCAGCTGATCGGTTTGTTGTGCGAAGTCTATTAAGGGCTTTTGAAAGTTTAATTTTGCCGCTTCGGCTTCGAGCAATTTTGTTGCCTCATGCGCTTCCTCCTTGTTTTTGGACATGAATTGCTGATAAGCCGCTTGCCGAATGTCTCTTAATTTTAAGAGGGCAGCATTCTCAGTGGAGGGATTTTCGATGGTAAAACTGCTTTGAAATTGGGCCATCGCAGCTCTTATTTTGAGTTTGAGCCCGTTTTTCCAGATGATCGGACAATAGTTGTCACTCCTGGGGTCTTCGTTGTTCAAGCGGTTGAAAAACTGCTCGCCTTTTTTTTGCACGGCCAATTCGAGTAACATGGGTTCCGGGCTATCCGGGAGTTTGTCAAAAACAAAACTGCCATCGACTTGCACTTGAGCTGAATCAATTACTTGTCCCAAAAAACTGGTCGCTACTTCATCCAGACTACGCGGTTGAATCAAATAGAGCGTAGGAGCCCACTGATCATTTGGTGATAAAGTGATTTTTCCAGAGAGTGGTGCCTGTCCAGTACAACTTGTATGCAAGGAAAGGATGAGCAAAAGAAGATAATTAAGCTGTTTCATGAGTTAAAGATAAAGCCTGATCAATTTATCGCAGCGTTTCCCACCATTCCTGGAATGCCTGCCCGATTTCTTGCAGGTTCACGCTTTCGCCAATCATCGGTGTTACCAAAGGTACATGATATCCACTATTCAAGCGGGTGATTTCGGTCAAGGGTTCATACCAGGGATGCATGGCCAATGCAAATTTGGATGAATGCACGGGCATCAGGCGTTTGGTCTGCAAGGCTTTGGCTGCTTTCAAGGTTTCTTCAGGCAGGCAATGAATCTCGTGCCAGGCCGGGTTGTACTGACCGTTTTCGAGAATAGCCAAATCAATGGGGCCAAATTGATTTCCGATTTTTGCGAAGTGTTCGCCATACCCACTGTCGCCACCCAGGTAAATTTTTCCATTGGGTGTTTCTAACAAGAAGGAAAGCCATAGTGTATTGTTGCGCTTGAATGAGCGCCCTGAAAAATGACGGGTTGGAAGAATATGCAAGATCTGGCCTTTTTCCAGGATGAGGCTTTCATTCCAATCTTTTTCAATGATTCGTCCAACCGGATACCCCCAACGTTCCAGATGTGCACCCACTCCCAAGCCACAAATCACATATTTTACCTTTCCGTTTAAAGCTTTTACCGTCTGGTAATCAAGATGGTCGTAATGGTCGTGGGTAATCAGCAGATAGTCAATAGCTGGTACATCTTCCACCCTATAAACGTCGCTGCCTTTAAAAGCTTGGTTTGAGCCTGGAACTGGAGACGCATTGCCACTAAAAACTGGATCCACCAGAAATTTTAGGCCTCCAATTTGTAAGAAATAAGCAGAATGACCTAACCAGACCAACACATCCGCTTCCGCAGGCAGTTGATGCAAATTGGTAAAAGCGGAGGGTATGATTTCCTTCGGCTTTACATCAGTTTTTTTTGCAAACAGGATGCTGTACAGTACTCCCCCAAATGTATGCCCTTCAGAGAATGTAGGAGTAAGTGACTCGTTCACAAAGGCGCCATCTTGATAATGTGGAGATTGTTTGATGCGTTGTAGCCTTTCACCCGAAGGCGCTTTCCCGAATTGCGGCAGTTGCAGAAACCACATAACGAAGCCAACAAACAACAAAAGAATGAAGAAGAGAATGAGCATGGTATGGTTGAATGGTTAAAAATAATTTTGTGACTTATTCCTGATTGACCCAATCGTAAAATTTCAAGCCATTTTCTAAACGCTCAATGGCCTTCTGAATTCTTTCCACCTTGGTTTCAATTTTTTTGGCACCTTCGATCCAGTCGATGTAATATTTCTGGTTGCTTTCCGACAGGGATGAAAAAAATTGATGTGCTTGGGGTGCATCCAACAAACAAGCCAAAATCTCATCGGGCACAACGACGGGTGAAGCATCATGAAACAAAACCACATACACGTAATCCCCTTCTTTTTTGCCAATCTTTTTACGCACAGCCGCATTCAGTGGCAAAAACATCCGCTGGTCTTTCATCGGCAACAGGTTGTACTGTTTGAGCTCGTAGGAATCAATAAATCCGCGTACCCGGATGGTGCCACCGCGTGCTTTGTATTCGGGAGGGATGTCAGGAATGATTACATAAGTCCAATTGCTCATGTCAAACCCACTTTGAGCGGCCCTTTTTTCGATTAAAAATTGTTTGTAGACTAGGGGAGTAGAAGACATGGTTGATGGATTTGGAGCAAAGATAAGGGACGGGAAAATAAATTATCCATACCTTTATGTCAAACGCCATGGTCATGAAGAAAATATTCAAAAGGATCCTGTACATCCTTTTCTCCTTACTCGCCGTTATTTTACTTCTTGGGTTGGTTTTGGCGTTCCTGCCAATGAAATCAAAAGTAAAGCAAAAGGGAATTTTGCCAGAGGAAGCAGCCATAATGAGGCGGGAATTCCGTGGAGCACATCATCAGATTACGACCTCTGATGGGGAAACCCTGTTTCTGCGCAGGTGGAATCCTGATCCAATTGATTCGACCAAAAAAGACCTGGCCATATTGATTCTTCATGGGGTTACCGCCCACAGCGGCGCCTATGACATGGCGGGTGTCCCCATTTCAAAAGGCGGGTACACGACCTTTGGTTTGGATTATCGAGGGCATGGTTTATCCGGAGGCAACCGAGCAGATTATCCCAACAAAGAACGTTGGCTTGCGGATTTATCAGAAGCGATTAGGTACATTAAAAAAATGGGTTACCCCAAAGTGGTTGTGTTGGGACATAGCTTGGGTGTAGCAGCGGCTATTTATGTCACCAAAGCAATTCCAACTGAAATTTCAGGGCTAATTCTGCTTTCAGGTGCCTATGAAGGCAAAAAAGGGGTGCGAACGCCCCCTACCCTGTTCGAAAAAGCCAGGATACTGTCCAGTTCTATTTTCCGTCCCTCCGTGCAGGTCGTTGAATACTACCGCGAGGGCATGACTGGCACCGGTGATCCACTGTTCAATTTCAAGTACACCTTGCGTTTTTTAACCATGCTGAATGTCAAAGAGTTGATCCTTCCCAAACAATTGAACATTCCGGTTTTGGTGGGCACAGGGGATAAAGATGAATTATTCGAGGTAGATAAAGTGAAGGAACTTTATGATGCTGTGCCCGGCAACAAAAAGGAATTTGTCATTTTGAAAGACACCTACCATGCCCGGTTTCCCGTGGAAAGTTGGGAACGAGTGGTGCTTTGGTTGGATGAAAATTATTAATGGCGTTTGCTTCAGTGCTTCTTACAAAGACAAATAAACAAGTCATCTTAGCGTAAACTCTGATACACGGCCACTTTAAACTTCCCTTGCAATTCACTTATAGCTGGAGTGCCCGGAAACTGCTGGGTCATGAATAAACCAATCAACTGCGCCTTTGGGTCCACCCAATACGTGGTAGAAAAAGCGCCTCCCCAGGCAAAACTCCCCACATTGCTTAGTTCATCGGACATGGCTGGCGTAACGATTCTAAAGCCCAAACCAAATGCGCCACTGCCGAAAAGTGCACCCACTTGATTGCTGGTCATGAGTTCAACGGAACGGGGTGAGAGCAAGGTTATACCGTTGTAAGTTCCTTTGTTGAGCAGCATTTGTAGGAAAATAGCATAATCATAGGCAGTACTGACCAGGCCACCGCCACCCGAGAAATAGGATTTTTTGATGTTGGGAAAATCTGCCGGGATACCCAGACCGTTCGCCCATTTTTTGAGCCGACCAGTGCTGTCGGGTGTATATATTGCAGTCAGGCGAGCATGTTTTTCGGCAGGCAAGTTGAAATAAGTGTCTTTCATCCCTAGCGGAACGCAGATGCGTTTTTGGAAAAAAGTCTCCAAATCCATTCCACTGATGATTTCGATGACGTGTCCCAATACGTCAGTACTAAGGCTATAATTCCATTTTTCGCCGGGCTGAACCTCTAGTGGTAGTTTTGCCAAACGTTTCATGGTCGCATCAATTTCATTGGTCATTTCACCTACACCTCCAGTGATGCGGTTTTTAGCATAAATGGCTTGCATCGTTGGCGATCCAATGCCAGCATAACCCAAGCCCGAAGTGTGTGTAAGCAAATCTTTGATGGTGATTTCACGTTTGGCGGGGACGGTGGTATAGCTGCTGTCCTTTTCGTTGAAGGTGGCCAATACTACCGGCTTGGCAAACTCAGGAATGTATTTGGAAACCGGATCATTGAGCAACAATTTGCCATCTTCCATCAGCATCATGATGCCTACGGTGGTGAGGGCCTTGGTTTGAGAAGCAATGCGAAAAATGCCATCTTTGGGCATCGGCTTTTTGGTCTCCACGTCATCGATGCCATAAGCTTGATGTTGCACCACCTGACCATCTTTGACCAGCAGTGTAACCGCTCCAATGATTTTATTTTGCTGAACAAATTCGTTGATCACGGCGTCGATGCGCTTAAGTCGTTCGTAATTGACCTTGGGATTGGGTTTGGTGTTGGGCTGTAAAACCTGCGCGGAAATGCTGAGGGTCAAAGTGCTGAGCAATAAAAGTAAAAAGCAGTTTTTGAAGACGGTCATAGCTTTGAGTTTGGGAACAAACATCACTTCGGTTCAAAAATATAAAGACTTTTGAGAAACCACGGGGATAAATGTCTTTAGGATGCTAAATATTTATGTTTTTCAAAACACAAATATTCCAACCCATTCGAACAATTTGCAGTCATTTAGAGGTTTAAGTTAAAGGCCCGGGCTGATGGGCAAATGTGATGATTTAACCAATTCAATCATGAAAAGATTTACACTGTTTTCACTTGTCCTGTTGGTGTGTTGTCCTTTATGGGCACAGGCGCAACTCAGTAAAGGCACCTGGTATACCGGTGGGTATGCAGGAAGTACTTTACCTGTAGCACACGGCTTGGCCGGGCTGTCCTATTCCAATGAATATAGCCCGAATGAAAGTCTATTTGGACTGAGTATCTCCCCTGAGTTTGGCTATTTTTTCTCCAATCGGCTATTAGTGGGAAGTCGTTTATCCTTATCTCTGTTAGATAAAACCAGTATTTTTGGTGGAAGTGCAATTGGTGCTGCGCCATTCGTGCGGTACTACCTCAATCCACAGGCGAAGAACAGTCACTTTTTTGTAAATGCCCAATTGAACCTATTTTCTTCAAGTGACTTGAGCTTCACCGGTGCTAATGCCGGCGTGGGTATGACGCATTTTTTGGCTCCAGGTATCGGATTAGATGCTTACCTGGCGTTAGTAGAGCCCGATTTCCAAATTAGGAAGAATACTCAATTTGGTTTGTTTACCAGCCTCAATGTTTACCTCAACCCAGAAATGAGGAGCACGCGCAAAACAGCGCTACCTGACTTGCAAAGGGGAAGTTTGTTGATTGGGGGGACAATGGTAAATGCTCGGTTCGGGATTACTTCTCCTAGATTGGGAACCTCCAATATTAGCATGCTAAATCTCTCTCCGAATTTGCTCTACTTTGTCACCGATCGTATGGGCGTAGGCGCAGCACTCAATCTTAGCTTGAGCGGAAACGCCAATTTTGATGCATCTATACTTGGGATCAGCCCCCAACTCAGATATTACCTCGCTCCATTAAAACACCGGATGTTGTTCCTCGCCGGAGCGTATCATTACGACGCAATTAAAACAACCCTTGATAGCCAGGAATTTCAAAGTAGTACTTCAAGCGCCAGCCTTGCGCTGGGTCTAAACAGTTTTTTCACGTCTAATCTTGCCCTAGAGTTAGCCCCTAACCTCAAGTATAACTTTGATACGGAGTCCATGCGCGTGGGAGTAGATTTAGGGATACAGTTTTTTTTAAACAGCCCCAAAAATCGGCAATAGTTCGTTTTGAGGCCATTGCCATTCATTAATAGCGGGGGATTGGGCCATTCCGGGAGGGACTGATGGATGAAAATTGTCAGCGTTAACTGGCCTTTCGCATGCCATTTACTTATACAAACCAGCACATCAACCCGAAGTGGGGCGCGAAGGAACAATCCTAGGGTCATTTAATGCTGTAAAAATCGCTTGAATGTACTGCCCCAATTGTTGTTGTTGACGTTGTTTTCCTGGCCCACATCGTCCAGCAAAGCATTTGGGTCACTGCTGTTTTTATTCCAAAGCCAGGCCAAAGTTGTCGTTTTTGTGGAATCAACAGCAGCAAGGAATGCCTCGGTTTGCATCAATCCGCTTGAATTGATTACGCCGATTTCGCCGAACAAGAGGGCACATTTGCGGTTTTTCAGCGCCTGTATTCTTTGGATGATGCCCGTTTCGCTGGTATTGATCAACCATTTTTCGTATGCGTGCAAATCAAACAGCAGGTTGTAACGCCCAGCCAGCAAGGCATCGCCTTTGGATAAAATGGCGCTTTCTGATTGTCCTTGTTCATTTCCAGGCACGAGAATAATGTTTTCAAAACCTACGACCCTCCTTAAATTATCCACCATATCTTTTTGGTCTTTGAGCCAAAGTTCATGGCTGTATCCGTTTTCATTGTTCCAATGGTAGGGTTCATTCCAGACCTCGATCCAAACATCTGGCTGGTTTTTAAAATGATTGGCAATGTCTTTCATTTTAAGTTTATACTGACCGTAAAAACTTTGAGCGGAAGGATTGAGTCCAGTGAAAAAGGTTTGTTTACCGCTTTGTTCAACCCAGGCGAATGGGCACAGCATGGTCACTTTGTGGTGGCGCCTGTTCTCATCAACTATGTTTTGCAGGGGGTGCAACCAAGCTCCATTGGCTCCCTGAATGGCATCCCCTGCAATGGGTTGTTCGCGGAGGTTGCCAATGAATTCTCTGACGATTTCAATGCGCCACTCGTCCATCAGGTTGTGATCTCCAATACCAAAAGTATTGAGCGCATTTACTCCTTTAAATTGGACTGGCTGGCCGTTTTGCAGTAGCTCGCCAGCCACTATGCCAAATGGAAGCGTTGGATTTGTGGGTACTGGAGGCAAATTTTCGGCTTGCAGATTGGGGCTGGCTAAGGCTTGCTCTTTTCGGCATGAGGCTCCAAGAAAAATGAGGAACAGGATGGCCAGGATGAATCCTGCCTTTGATTGATTGAGCGGCTTTGACATGAAATGAAGGTATGGAGGGGATGCTACAACAAACGCTAAGGCATCCCCCCTTCAAACTTACGAATTTTTCACCCGTTGTTGCTCGCTTTCTGAGCCGGAGCCGGTATGTTTAGGCCGGTTGTTGATGGCTTT
>ENA-UOWO01003546-UOWO01003546.1-activated-sludge-metagenome-genome-assembly--contig:-NODE-3546-length-18005-cov-5.541170_pt1 | contig 18005 bp, 15 predicted proteins | sample MGYA00238148_ERZ761564 | MGnify/ENA primary metagenome ERZ761564 (study PRJEB28885, sample SAMN05720194) | activated sludge metagenome | isolation source: Anaerobic digester | place: USA...
CCAGCGATTCGCTTCGCTCACAAGCTTACGAAAAAGCAATCCCGTCTTCTCGCCTTCGCAATTTTGATATTGAAGATTGGATTTTTGACCGAGAATTGCTGGGCCCGCTGCTGGCAGGGGTTGAAAAGCGATGGCGTAGGTGTGTTAAAATGATGGCATGGGAGGTAAAATATGACTGAGCATCGTACCTGTGTTCCATGCAGTTCTGATATGGAGCCTCTGACCCGTGAGGCGTGCGAAACATATTTAACTGGTCTGCCGGAATGGCAGCTCGATTCTGAAGCGAGAGAGATTACCCGCAAATTTGTTTTCAAGGACTTTGCCGAAGCCATGAGCTTTGCTGTTAAAGTCGGCAGGCTGGCTGACGAAATGGGCCATCACCCGGTTCTGACGATTGGCTGGGGTTTTTGCAAGGTAAAATTTAAAACCTCAAAAATCAACGGCCTGCATAAAAATGACTTTGTCATGGCTGCGCATGTGAATCGTCTCTGAAAAGCAGCAAATAAAAAAGGCGTCGATTACTCGACGCCTTTTTTGTTACGGGTTATTACTTTTTGTCGGTGCAGGCTTTTTCGCAGGTATCTTTGCAATCAGCTTTGGCTTTGTCAGCACAGGCTTCGTGTTTGTCAGAGCAAGCTTTGCCGGTCTTTTTGCAGCATTTGTCGCCCTTGTTGCTGCAGCATTCGGTTTTTGCCTTGTCTGTGCAGGCTTTTTCGCAGGCATCTTTGCAATCAGCTTTGGCTTTGTCGGCACAGGCTTCTTTGCAGTTCATGTGTTTGTGGTGGCGGTGTTTTCTGCTGCGCTTGTTGTAGCGTGACCAGGGTTTCTTGTCGCCACAGGCTTTTTTGCATTTTTCTTTGCATTCTGCCTTGTTCAGGCCCTTGCATTCTTCTTTGCAGAGACCCTTGCAGGTATCTTTGCACATTTCTTTGCATTTGTCTTCGCAGGCCTTTTTGACTTCGTCACATTTTTTGTGTTTGCTGCAATCAGATTTGCAGACGTGTTTGCCGTGCTTTTTGTGCTTGCGGCCATGCTTGTTATAGCGTGACCAGGGTTTTTTGCCGTCTTTTTTATCGGCCTTTTCAACTTTAGCCGGTTCGTCAGCCTTTTTAACTTCGGTTTCGGTCTGTTTGCCCTGGGCAACGCTTTCGAGATACTGTTCCCATTCGGCTTTCTTTTCGGCGAAAGTCAGATTGAGAAGGTCGAGATTCTGCCGATCTTCGACAGTCGGGTTGCTCTTGGTTACCAGCGCCATAATCTGCTGACGCAGTGACTGCATCTGAGAAACGTGGTCGAGCCAGGCTTCATTGCTGACAGCGCCAATGGTGCCTGCGAATGCCGGCACTGCGAAACAGAAACCAAGAAGAAGTACGAGAAATTTCTTCATATTGCCTCCAATGGTAAATTTAACTTGAGTATTTTACTTTAATTCAAAGCAAATTGCAAAAGTCAGGTTATTTTGTTGCGGCGTTTTCGCCGGTGCGGAAGCTGATAAAGTGCATTTCACCTTTTTTCAGCTCGATTGCTTCAAGATTGAGCTTGAAGGGGAACTTTTCGAGGTCGAGCACCGGGTTGATCTTTTTGATGATCATACCAACGAATGATCTTGGCATGGTCATGCGGTTGACTTTCATCTTTTTGGCATGAAACCAGATTTCTTTGCCAGCTTTGATCGAAAGATGCCCGTTTGCCCAGAATTCAACCTTAACCAGTCCATATTTGGTCGACCCTGACAGGGCCATATTGCCCGGGGTCAATTCGATGCGGGGCTTGTCGACCTTGATTGATTTGCTTTTGGCTTCGAGGAAAGCGTTGAGGTCAGATTCGAGAATGCTGACATCCATGTTGATGTTGCTCATCGAGACCGGGTCGATCTTTTCTTCTTCGAGCAGTTTGCGGGTGTCGAGCTGCACATCTTCGAAGTCGATATCGGCGCGGTTCAGGGTCAGATTATCAACGCTGCCGCGCGATGTGAAAACCTCAATCTTTTTGAAGCGGCCGCGGGCCGTGTGTTCATCGTCGATCGGCGTCAATTCGATGGTAAGGGTCGCCGGATTTTCGAGAATTTTATTCATCGAAGAGATCAGCCTGCTTCTGATAATTGAAGGATCAGAAGCGATTCTGGCGGTAATTTCGGGGTCGGGAGTGTACGAGGCATTATCGGCAAAAAGCGGAGCAAGAACGCCGAACACCATGACTATAAGCAGCGTTGAAAAAAATCGGCGCGGTTTTGGCATAAACTTCCTTTACTCAAAAAGGTTACTGTCAGATATTCTAACTGTTTTCAGAATGGTTTTCCAGCAATTCCATACACAATTGCCATCATACCGTTCAACGGTTCGACCGGCCAGAAAGTTTTTCATGACATGATCGCGCATGGTTGTGTCTGTGGTTGCAACCGAATAAATTTTTTCGGCGGCAATCGGCTGTTTCGAGATCAGCATTTCGCGTAACTGCCCGCCCAGAACCGAAAAATCACAACCCGAAAAAGCCAGTGCCGACATGCCATGCTCTTTTACCAGTAATTCTGCAAGGCTTTGCAGTTCGGCGCCTGAAAGTCTGAAACGTTGAACCCGGTCATTCGGCATGCAGGTCAGCAATTGCGCCGTTGTGACGACGTTATCAGGCAAATGCCTGAAATCAGGGGGAAGGGTAATCGCAATGTCGGTGCTGGCGCTAAGTCTGATGATGTGGGCGTGAGCCTGCGGGTTAAATCTTCTGGCGCTGGTTGAAGAGCCCGAGGTCGTTGGGATAACTCTGAGAGTTTCAAAAAGACCTGGCTTTAAGGCCTGTATTGCATCTCGATGCCAGTGTCTGGCATTGATCGAGCTGGTTTTGGCGAGTGGCAGCATGCGCAGAGTCAATCTCGGGAACCCATGGGTTTTGCGGATAATATTGAGCATCGGCAAAAACCGGTTGCCGGGCGCAAAGGTCATCATGAAAACATTTTCGCTGCGGGTCGGGTTGTAATTCGAGAGGGGCGTCTGCTGGCCAGACATTGGAACCTGAATCAGGAAATGAATTCCGGGGCGGCGCCTGAATTCACCGGCAATGCGCTCAAACATGGCAAAATCGCCATAAACGGTCGAGATGCTGAAGCTTTCAGGCCCTAAGCCGGGATTGAGCCGGTTGAGGGCTCTGACCGGGTCGTCGATCGTATCGGTTCCGAAGACCATCGACTGCAGGTTCCGGCACAATTCAGGTTCGATAAAATTGAAAAACCAGAAGTCGATGCCATCGAATTTTTGTTGCATGAAGGGCTTGAACATCGGGCTTTTATCTTCGGAATCAAGATTGGTGAATAATCTCTGCCGAAAACCCCGGTTTATCACATTACTGTTGAGAACTTCGATGTCAGCCGCACTTACGGCAGTGACCGACGGATTGCATCTGGCGATTAAATCTCTTTCGAGCTGGCCCTGGGTAAAGTAGCTTAACGGCACGAAAAAATCTGAATCGTTGCCAATTGCATAAACAATCGAGGTCTTTGACCGGTCGCGTTTGAAAGAGTCGATTGTATCAGGGATTTTCCATGCTGCTGATTCATGAAACTGCAGATCGGGCATGAGTTCTGAGAGTTGGCCCTGAAAGTTGCCCGGGAAAAAAATCTGAACCGGTTTAAACACCTCTGCCGATGCAGACTTTACCAGGAGCAGAACAGTAATGCCGACTGCCAGCAGAAGTCGTAAACGAAACTGCGACAAAAGACCGGAGCTTTTACAGTTTTCGCTATTGATAAGCATTTTTAATCATTGATTCTTTTCACAATGTAAAAGCCGACAAAGGCGAAAATGATGTTCTGGGCCCAGGCGGCGAGCATTGGCGGTAGAAAACCTGATTTGCCGAGGGCAGTGAACAGACTCATCATGACGTAATAGATGAAAATGATGAGAATCGAAACCCCGAAGCCGATAAAGGCGCCGCTGCGGCTGTTGGTGAGCCCGAAACTGGCACCGATGATGGCGAAGAAAAAACTGGCGAATGGCAGCGAGGTCTTCATGGCCAGACCGACCCGCATTTCAGTGGTATCCATGAATTGAGTGCGCTCATAAGCTTCGATTCTACCCTTGAGTTCAGAGTAGCTCATTTCATTTGGCTTTTTGCTTTGTCTGGCGAAGTCTTCGGGGCTTTCTTCGATTGTGGTTATTCGCATTTCGGGGCGGGTTGCAGGTGCTGCCAGCCCGTCTGTTTCAGAGTAAGACTGTTCGATTACCGATTTGAGAACCCATGCCGAGCCATCCCATTCGGCGGTGCCCGCAGAAATGCGTTTTTCAAGCACACCTTTGTCATCATAATATTCAAGCAGAACTTTTTCCATCAGGCCGCGTTTTTCGTAGACCTTGCGGGCATAGGCAAAGGCCCCGTCCGAAGTTCGCATTACTGAATTTTCAGATGCCTCCGGCTCGACAAGCCGCATGATTTCGAGCCGCCTGATGTTTCTGGCTTCCTGGTTTGCGGTCGGAACGACAAGTTCGTTGAACACGAAACTGAAGAGAGTGACCATCAGAGCAAAGATAACGACTGGCACAAGAATTCTGAAAAAATTGGTGCCCCCGGCCCTGAGAGCAGTTGTCTCGGAGTCTTTCGACATGCGGCCGAACACGAGAAGGTTTGCCAGCAATACTGACATCGGGAAGGTGAAAATCATATCCTGGGGCAGGCGGTTGAGAAACCAGCGCCCCATGACGCTCATCGGAATATTTTCGTTAACAATGCTTTGCAGAGTCGACATCAGGGGATCGATGGCGATAATGGTAACAAAAAGGAAAAAACCAAAAAGGAACGGCCCGATCAGCTGAGTGAATATGTATCTGTCGAGAATTCGGATCATTATTATGAGTTTAACTCTGGCGGTTTTAAATTTTTGAGGCAGATGGTATTATGACTCTCAATTTACCATATTTCAACCTTCGATGAGAAAGGAAACAGAAAATTGAAGATAGCCATGATTGGAACAGGTTACGTCGGATTAGTTACCGGCACCTGTTTTGCTGAATCTGGAAACGATGTTGTCTGCGTCGATACAAACGAAAAAAAGATCAATGACCTGAAAAATGGCATTATTCCGATATATGAGCCCGGCCTTGATTCTCTGGTCAAAAGAAATGTTGAAGAAGAGAGACTTTCGTTTACCACCAATCTTGAAGAGGCCGTAAAAAAGTCACTTCTGCTTTTTATCGCGGTCGGAACCCCGCCAGGCGAAGATGGCTCAGCCGATCTGCAGCATGTCCTTGCCGTTGCCCGTGGTATTGGCAGGTGCATGAATGAATTCAAGATAATTGTCGACAAGTCGACAGTACCGGTCGGTACTGGTGCCAGGGTGCGCGCTGCCATTCAGGAAGAGCTTGCCGGCCGCGGCGAAAATATTCCCTTTGACGTGGTCAGCAACCCTGAATTTCTCAAAGAGGGTAATGCCATCGACGATTTTATGAAGCCTGACCGCGTGGTTATCGGCTGCGAAGATGTGCGCACCGGTGAGTTGATGAAGGAGCTTTATTCGCCTTTTGTTAGAACCGGCAAGCCGATTCTCACCATGGATATCGCTTCTGCCGAAATGACTAAATACGCGGCCAATGCGATGCTGGCGACTAAAATTTCATTTATGAACGATATTGCCAACCTCTGCGAAAAGCTTGGCGTCGATATTTCGCAGGTGCGACAGGGGATCGGCTCAGACAGCCGCATTGGCTACCCGTTTATTTTTCCGGGGGCCGGCTACGGCGGTTCATGTTTTCCGAAAGATGTTCAGGCGCTTGTGAAAATGGGCGAACAGAACAATTATCATCTGCAGATTCTTGAAGCGGTCGAAGCGGTTAACGAGCGCCAGAAAAAGGTTCTTTTCAATAAGCTCAAAGCAAGATTTGGCGCAGAACTGAAGAACAAGACAATTGCGGTATGGGGTCTGGCATTCAAGCCCAATACCGACGACATGCGCGAGGCACCTTCGATCGTTCTGATCGAAAACCTGCTGGCCGAAGGCGCCAAAGTCAAGGCTTACGACCCCGAAGCGATGAAAGAGGCCCACAAGGTTTTTGCTGATCGCATCACTTATGGCAAAAAAGTCTATGAGGTTCTCGACGGGGCCGACGCGCTGGTAATTGTAACCGAATGGAACGAGTTCAGGCGCCCTGATTTTGATAAGATCAAGACCCTGCTCAAGCAGCCGGTCATTTTTGACGGGCGCAATCTTTTTGAGCCGAAAAAAATGGCTCAACTCGGATTTGAATATGAAGGGATCGGGAGAAAGCAATGAAACTGGTACTTCCTGTAGCAGGCAAAGGCACACGATTAAGACCACACACATTTACCAAGCCCAAATCTCTGGTTCGTGTTGCTGGTAAAACCGTTTTGCAGCACGTAATCGACGGGCTGAAAAAACTTAAAATCGATGAATACATCATCATAACTGATGAAAATGGCCATATAATTCAGCGGTATGTCGAAAAGCATTACCCTGAGTTGAAGGCCACCTACATTCAGCAGACCGAGCTTCTCGGTCCGGCGCATGCCGTTTCTCTGGCTGCTCCGCGTATCAACGAGGGCGATGATGTTCTTGTTGTGTTCAACGACACGCTGTTTGTAACTGATCTGAGCCGCATTCCGATTCTCTGCCAGGGGCTCGACGGTTTGATTTATTCAAAAGAAGTCGAAGATCCGAAGCGTTTCGGGGTTAACGTCATGAAAGACAATATCATCGTCGACATGGTAGAAAAACCCGATACACCGGTAAGCAACCTGGCTCAGGTCGGTATGTACTATCTCAAAGATGGCCGGCGCTTCATGAACTACATTCAGCGCAGCATTCAGCAGAATCTGCGCGTCAAGGGTGAATTCTACCTGCCTGAGGTTTTCAAACTGATGATCGCCGATGGCATGAAGCTCGGCGCTCCCGAGATCGAACAGTGGCTCGACTGCGGTAAGCCCGAAACACTGCTTCAGACAAACAAGGTTCTGCTTGAGCGGGCTCAGGGCAACCACATCTGTATCGAGGGCTGCGTTATTATTCCACCCGTATCGATTCACCCGAGTGCTGAGGTAAGGCACAGCGTTATCGGTCCATACGTGTCGATTGCCAAAAATTGCAAAATTCACGATTCGATTATCAGAAACTCGGTTATAAATCCATACTCGGTGTTGCGAAATACCATGCTTGACGAATCTCTGATCGGCGATGCGGTAGAACTGTCAGGACAACTGCAGAGATTGAACATCGGCGACAACAGCGTTATCGATCTGAGCGGGCGAAACTGAGACAAAAAAGGAGAACCGATGCTGGACGGCAAATCAATTCTGATAACCGGTGGAACCGGATCTTTCGGTAAAGCCTTTGTTAAAAAAGTTCTGCGCGACCACAAACCGCACAAGATCATTGTTTACTCACGCGACGAATTCAAGCAGTATCAGATGCAGCAGATGTTTGCATCTGACCGTCTGCGATTTTTTATCGGTGACGTTCGTGACGAAAAGAGGCTTTATCGCGCCCTTACCGGTGTCGATTACGTCATTCACGCAGCTGCGATGAAGCAGGTGCCGGCATCTGAATACAACCCGTTCGAAGCGGTTCAGACAAACATCATGGGAGCGCAGAATCTGATTACCGCCTCTCTTGAAGCCGGCGTTCAGAAGGTCGTCGCCCTGAGCACCGACAAGGCCTGCAACCCGGTGAATCTGTATGGTGCCACCAAGCTTTGCTCTGACAAGCTCTTCATTGCCGCGAATGCTTATTCCGGCAAGCTGGTTACCCGCTTTTCGGTCGTGCGCTACGGCAATGTTCTCGGCAGCCGCGGCAGCGTGGTGCCTCTTTACCGCGAACTGGCGGCGAAGGGCGAAGATCTGCCGGTTACCGATGAACGCATGACCCGCTTCTGGATAACCCTGCCGCAGGCGGTTCAGTTCGTTATCGACTCATTCAACCTCATGAACGGCGGCGAACTGTTTATTCCGAAAATCCCGAGCATGCGCATCACCGATCTGGCCGAGGCCATCGCCCCCGGCTGCAGAATAAAGAAAATCGGTATCCGGCCTGGCGAAAAACTGCATGAAATGATGATCTCGCGCGACGATTCGCGACATCTTTTCGAGCTGGGTGACCGCTACATTAAAATGCCCGATTTCCCGTTCTGGAAAGTAGTGCTGCCGGAAGGCGCCATACCTGTAATCGACGGTTTCGAATACGCCAGCGACACCAATACCCAATGGCTCGATGTTGAACAGCTCAAAAACGTTCTGCAGCAGGAAGGTGTAGTCGAGTGAGCTTTATTCCATACGGTCGGCAGCATATTACCGATGAAGATATCGCAGCGGTTGTAAAAGTTCTCAAGTCTGATTATCTGACGCAGGGGCCGGCTATCGAGGCTTTCGAAAAGGCCCTCTGCCAGGAAACCGGTGCCCAGTTTGCGGTGGCCTGCAGTAACGGTACTACCGCCCTGCATCTGGCAGCCATTGCCGGCGGAATTGGCCCTGGCGATCGTGTGGTGGTGCCGCCGATAACCTTCGTTGCCAGCGCCAACTGCGCCCGCTACAACGGTGCCGAAATTCTCTTTGCCGATATCGACCCGGCGACTCTGACGATGTCGCCGCTGGTCTGCCGGCGCATTCTTGAAAAATGTGCCGCCGAAGGGCGGCCGGTTAAGGCGGTAATCACCGTCGATCTGGCCGGGCACCCGTGTGACATGCAGGCTTTTGCCCTGCTGAAAAAAGAATTCGGCTTCGTCTGGATTCAGGACGCCTGTCATTCAATCGGCGCCAGCTGGGAAGACAACCTCGGCATACGCTGGAAAGTCGGTGAATTTCCGGCAGTAGATATGACGGTTTACAGCTTTCACCCGGTTAAACACATCACTACCGGTGAGGGCGGCATGATTTCGACACATTCTGAAGCTCTGGCGGCCAATATGCGGCTGCACCGCAGTCATGGCATCATGCGCGAGCCTTCAGGGTTTCAGAACGCCGCTGAGGCTTTCGCTGCCGATGGCAGCGCCAACCCCTGGTATTATGAGATGCAGAAGCTTGGCTTCAATTACCGCATTACCGACCTTCAGGCAGCTCTGGGGGCGTCTCAGCTGGGGCGCCTGGCAGAAAACATTGTAAAACGGCAGGCGATTGTCGCCGCTTACCAGAGCCGGCTTGCCGGTCTGCCGTGGCTGAAGTTTCCGCAGGTTGCCGACGGAGTCAGTCATGCATACCATCTGGCAGTCGTTCAGATAGATTTTGCTGCCGCCGGGCACAATCGTGCTGAAGTTATGACCAGGCTCAGAGCCGATGAAATCGGCACGCAGGTGCATTATATTCCGATTCCGATGATGCCTTATTATGCCGGCATTGCAGATTTGACAGAGGTTCCTGATGCGCTGGCCTATTATAGGCAGGCTTTGTCATTGCCGTGCTTCCCGCAGATGGGTGATGCGGAAATCGAACGGGTCTGCAGTTCTCTGAAAAAGGCACTGGCATGAACAGCAGGGTTAAAAATCAGGTGGTCATTCAGGCAAGAATGGGCTCGACCCGCCTGCCCGGAAAAACAGCTTTAAAACTTGGCCGCCGCACGGTTCTCGAACACGTTGTTCGCCGCAGTGGCGCCGCCATGCTGGTTAACCGGGTCGTCGTCGCTACTACCGAACTTGCCGGTGATGACGAGCTTGCCACCTGGTGCGATGAACACGGAATTCCCTGTGTGCGGGGCAGCTCAGAAGATGTTCTGTCACGCTATCTGCTGGCGGCTGAAAAGTTTCCATGTGAGAACATCATCAGAATTACCGCTGACTGTCCGCTGATCGACCCGGGCATCATCGATGCGCTTCTTTCGCTGCATGCCGGCAGCGGTGCCGATTATACGTCGAATGTCATTCCGCCGACTTTTCCGGTGGGTTTCGATGCCGAGGTTATCAAAACATCAGTGCTGCAGAATGTCGGCCGCCTGGCTGAGCTGGTTTCACATCGTGAGCACGTCACCCTGTTTATTCGCGAGAACCTTGACCGCTTCAAAACCGCCAACCTCAGCTACGGACAGAGCTATGAACATATAAGACTGACGCTCGATCGGGATAACGATTATCAACTGCTGAAAAAAGTTTTTGCCCATTTCGAAAACGGGCCTGAGCTTTTTTCATTCTATCAGATCATGGAATTTTTCGAACAGAACCCTGATTTGATTGCAATCAACTCAGATGTCGACCGATTCGAAGGCATGAAAAAGTCGGCGGCGTCAGAGAACCGCAGGCTTAAATGGCAATAGTTCTCAACCGGCGTGGGCTGATACCGACAAAAACAGCGGTTTTCAGGGTTGATGCCGGCCCCGGCATCGGCATGGGGCATTTCATGCGCTGCCGCACCCTCGCTTTTGAGATGATCAGGCGTAACTGGGTCGTTTTTTTTGTCGGGCACGGCCTGCCCGAAGAACTGCTTGAAGAGACTTCGGGCGATGTTAATCGGGTGATAAACCTCATTGACTTTGCCCACTTCAAAGAATCACGCGAAGATGCGGTCGCTTTTTTCAACTTTCTCAGTGAACGCTTTCATTGGTTTGTCGACTGCGTCATCATCGATACCTATCGCTACAGCCGAGATGATTTTGCTCTTTTTCAGCGGTTCAACCCGGGCAGAGTGCATGTCGTCGTCATTGACGACCTGGCCGACCGCGATACCCCGGCTCAGATCGTCATCAATCCGAACCCACTGTTCGATCCGATGCCCTACAACCGCCAGAAAATACCCTATATCATCTGCGGCGAAAAGTACACTCTGATCAGACCCGAAATTGCCGCCATTATCGGCAGAACTTATCGTGCCGATGGCCCGATCATGGTGACTCTCGGCGGCGGTGATGTGGTTGAGCATCTGATGAAAGTGCTCGAAGCCATACCCGAAGATATTCCGAACCCCGTATGCATTTCTGTTTCTGACAACTGCCCGCGCCTTGAGATTGAGGCGTGGGTGGCCCGCAATCCGACCCGGCGCTATATAAATACCGACAGCCGGAAATTTCCTGAACTGCTCGCCAGTGCGTCTCTGGCACTGACCGGCGGCGGCACCACGCTCTGGGAGGTCTATGCGCTCGGGGTTCCGAGTCTGTGTCTGCTGTGGGTTGACAATCAGCGCCAGACTTCGGTTATCATCAAGGAGCAGGCGACCAGTTTTCTGATCGACATTGTATCGCGCATAAACATAGACCTGCAGTCTGAATGGCTTGAAAACAGTCTGCAGACTTTTGTTAAAACTGCCGGGGTGCAGGGCCAGACAAGAAGTGTTCAGCAGCAGGGCTTTTGCGCCGATGAAGTGATCAGCCGTGAAAAAACCAGTCTTGGTATCGGCAGCAGCGATCTTATCGATGCCGACTTTATCAGAAAAACTCTGGCGCGTTTGCATGCTGAACCTGAATTCTGGAAGGAAATGATCAGGCGTCAGCAGGCGCTTATCGATGGCAGGGGTGCGCAGCGATGTGTCGATGTGATTGATAATTCTCAGTGGCTTGCGGTTCCGTTATTAGCAGCAGATTGGAGTAGAACCTATGAAAATTGGTAAATTCGAAATCGGTGAAAACCGGCCCTGTTTCATCATTGCCGAAGCGGGCAGCAACCATAACCGTGATTTCAATAACGCGAAAAAGCTGATCGACGTGGCAGTCGAAGCCGGCGCCGATGCGGTAAAATTTCAGATTTTTTCGGCCGAAGCGATTTATTCGAAGAAAACCCCGATGGCCAGCTATCTTAAAAAGGAAAAACTGGCAAAAGACAATGAAACTCTGTGGGATGTCATCAAACGCATCGAAATTCCGCGCCAGTGGACTCCTGACCTGATGGCCTACTGTCGCGAAAAGGGCATCATGTTTCTTTCGACCCCTTTCGATCTTAAAGCTGTCGATGAACTCGAAGCTGCCGGAGTTGAGGCTTACAAAGTCGCCAGTTTCGAAATTACCCATCTGCCGATGCTGCGGAAAATCTCGGCGACCGGCAAACCGATCATCCTTTCTACCGGCATGGCGAGCCTTGAAGACATCGAAGTGGCTCTGAAGGCTGTTAAAGAAGGCGGCAGCAGCCAGGTCGCCCTTCTGCACTGCGCCATTGCCTACCCTCCAAAATATGAAGACATCAATCTGCGGGCTATGGATACCATGAAGCAGGCTTTTCAGGTGCCGGTCGGTTTCTCTGACCACACCATGGGGCATGTAACCGATGTGGCGGCCGTTGCCCGCGGTGCCTGCATCATCGAGAAGCACTTCACCCTGTCACGCAATCAGGAAGGTCCTGATCACCCGTTCTCGCTCGAGCCGCATGAGCTGAAAGAGATGATTACCGCCATCAGACAGACCGAAAAAATTCTCGGGTCGCCTTTCAAACAGCATACTGTCGCCGAAAACGAACTTTATCGTATTGCGCGGCGCAGTCTGGTCGCGGCAGTCAAGATTCCGGCCGGAACGAAGATTACCGAAGAGATGATTGCTGTAAAAAGGCCCGGTTTCGGGATTCCGGTACGGCACATGGAAATCGTGATCGGACGCACCGCAAAAGTCGATATCGACGAGGACGACATTCTCACATGGGAAATGATCTGAAACTGAGACGCTGGCAGGCAGGCGACTGTCACCTGCTGCACGAATGGCGCCTGCATCCTGCTAATCGCCACTGGTTCGGCGACAGCAGTGAGATCGCTTTCGAGGCACACCAGGCCTGGTTTGAGCGTTTTATGGCTGACAAAAGCCGTTTTGGCTTCATTCTTGAAGAAGACGGGCGCCCGGTGGCTCAGATTCGTTTTGATCCGGCCGAGATGCCTGGCTGTTACCGCATTTCGCTGTCGACGGCCCCTGACTGTGCCGGCAGAGGTCTGGGCAGTCAGATTCTGCGAATGGGCTGCGCAAGCGCTGAAATGCAAGAAGGGGCCACGCTGTTTGTTGCCGAGACCCGCATCGACAACCTGCCGTCACAGAAAGTTTTTCAGCGGCAGGGTTTTGTCGAAGCCGGACGGCATATTTATGCCGGGGCCGAACATCTTGCCTGGGTAGCGCCTTCAGTGCGGCTGGCTGCTGGCCATCGCCTGTCTCTGAGGATTCTGGCTGATGAACCGATCATAGAAAGCCTCAGGCGCATGCTTGGGGTAACCGGCCTTGCCGATATTTCTGACGAGGCCGAAGTCAGCCTGTTTTTTGATGCGGCGAGCAGTGACGATGCCGAAGCTGGTGGGCCGGTTTTTCATTTCAATACCGCCGCTGCGGTGATTCTTGATCTGGCGAATGATGTGCCATTCAGCCTGGCTCTGCCGGTTGAATTCAGAACCATTGCAGTGGCAGTGGCCCAGACAGCGGCAGCGCTGCATCATGCGATTACCTGGGCCTGACTGCTTTTTCCCTGCGCGGGGAGGGCTTTACCTCGTGCCCTGTATTGTTATATATTCGTTGCGAATCAACATAAAGGAACCCTGCCGATGAAAGCCAATGTCTATGCACGGAACATGAAAGTGCTGCGCCGCCGTATGCCGGTGCTGGCCAAAGCCATGGAAATGATACCCCCTTCAGGGTGCGAATATATCGTCGAAGAGGCCAAAGACGGGTCGATGACCCTTGCCATCAAAAGAGATGACAAGGTTTATCAGGTTCACAGCAAATACAATCCCCAGCGTGAAGCGACTCAGCAGATCGAAAATTCTAAACTGATCAATCCAAAACTGCTGCTGGTGCTCGGGCTTGGGCTTGGTTATCATCTCAGGGCCTGTCTTGAGCAGCTTAAAGAGAAAAATCATTTTATCGTTCTCATCGAAAAAGACGTCGATGCGCTGCGGGTGGCCCTTGAAACCGTCGATATGACCGATCTGCTCGAATCAGAGAAGATTCGCTGGGTTGTCGGTGTGCCGGAAGAAGAGGGTTATGCGGTTCTCAACGATATGATCAAGAATGCCGGTATCGCGCTGCAGCTGTTTCTCAAGACCCTGCAGGTTTTCGACCACCCGGTTATCGACAAGGTGCATGGCAACTATCATAAGCACATGCTCAAATGCTTTCGCGAGGCTGCACACGCGATTATCTTCAATTACGGCAACTGCCCCGAAGATTCGATGATCGGTGTCGAGAACATCATGAAAAACCTCGCCACCATCATCAGAAACCCTGGTGTTAAAGATCTTTACGGGGCTTTCAAGGGCAAGCCCGGCATTATCGTTTCGACCGGGCCATCGCTCGACAAGAACGTCAGAGAGTTGAAACGGGCGGTCGGCAACTGTGTGATGATCGCCGCGGACTCAGCGCTCAAGAGTCTGCTGAAGCACGATATTGTGCCGCACGCCGCTGTCAGTCTCGAACGCATCATGCATGTCGCCACGATGTTCAAAGAACTGCCCGACGATTACAAAAAACAGATTTATCTGGCGGCCTGCCCGGTAATCAGGCGTGAATCATACGAAGCCTGGCCGGGGCCGACCTTTATGGTTTATCGCGCCTTTGCACACTTTGACTGGATCAACATGCCGAAGGGAACTCTGCAGGTCGGGCCCTCGTGCTCGAATATGGCATTCAAGATTCTCGAAGCCCTTGGCTGCGACCCGATCATTCTCGTCGGTCAGGACTGCGCCTTCAAGAGCGCCGAAAAAACCCACGCCGACGATGCGCCCAGCGTTACCAACCTGAAGCTGAAAGAAAAAGATCTGATCAAGGTTAAAGGTAACTACGAAGAGTTTGTTTATACCAACCAGATTTATGATCTGTTCAGGCGCGGTTTTGTCACCGACCTCGCCCAGTATCGCGGCACCTGTATCAATTCTACCGAGGGTGGCGCTTATATCGAAGGCACGACCCTGATGCCTTTGAAGGAATCGATCGACAAATACTGCACCCGCCCGATCGCGACCCTCGATCTGATTAAAAAGCATCTTCGCTACCCGACCGATGGTGATATCACCCGCGAATGGCGCAATTTTCGCAAAATCATTCTCGAAACCCGCAAAGAGGTTGAGGGTGTCATCGACTACTGCGACAAAGGCGAAAAGCTCGTCAGAGACTTTGAAGAACGGCTCGAACGTGAGTCTTTCAGCCAGATCGAAGATTTTCTCGCCAGGTTTCCCGATGCGGATCTCGACAAGATTCACGGCGAAATGACGATGGCGCGCAGTAAAATAATCACCTTCGGCAAATATTTTGCCCTGTATCTGATGCATATCGTGCAGATGATCATCGTCAAATTCGAAATGGATTTCAACGAACTGCCAACCCTCTGCCAGGACCCGAAACGTTGCAAATTACAGGGAATAAAGCTGATGAAACGCTGGTTTCCGACGATTGGCGATGTCTGTCGCCTGTCTCTCAAACTGCTGGTAGATGCCTTCGAAGATCTCGACAAGGAATTCGGCCATCTGCTGGAAAAGCGAATTTGACAGAGCTTTTCGCCTGACCGGCTTTCTTGGGTTTGCGCATGGGTTGTGGTATAATTCGACCCATGAACCGTTCTGCACAAGTTAATCACACCCTCGGGGGCCTCGAATGGGTTCCCCGTTTTATTCATGCTCTCGACCAGAAATTGTGCAGCCAGTGCTGCCTCTGCGTCAGACTCTGCCCCGGCGGAGTGTTTCGCCGCACGGTTAAAGGAACGGTAGAGCCGGTCAATGCTAAAAACTGCATCGGCTGCACTGTCTGTGAAAAGAACTGCCCATGTCACGCTATCACCTGTCTGCCATACGAGCAGCATTCTGCCGGCAGACATGACAAAACACCTGAAACATAAAGGAAGACAAGGAAATGATTGAACTTAACGGTAAAGACCTGACCATTGAAAAAGTCTGGCAGATTGCCTGTGGCGAAAAGGTTGGCATTGCCGCCGATGCCATGCAGCGTGTAAAAGCCTCACGTCAGATCGTCGAACGTCTGGTCGAACAGAACCGCGTTGTTTATGGCATCACCACCGGGTTTGGTCACCTCTGTAATACCCGCATCAACAAGTCAGATCTTGAAAGACTGCAGACCAACCTGATTCGCAGCCATGCCACCGGGGTTGGCGAACCATTCGCCAGAGATGCGGTGCGGGCCATGATCGCGATTCGCATCAACTCTCTTCTGCACGGTGTCAGCGGTGTTCGCCCCGAACTGATCAATGCTCTGGCAGACCTTCTCAACAAAGATGTTATTCCGTGGGTGCCGCAGCAGGGTTCAGTCGGCTGTTCAGGCGACCTTGCACCGTTGTCGCATATTATGCTGGTTCTGATGGGCGAAGGCGAAGTGCTCGGCGGCGAGTGCTGTCAGCGTCATCCGGCCCTGCCTGCTCTCGAAAAAGCTGGCCTGAAACCGATTCAGCTGCAGGCCAAAGAAGGCCTGGCTCTTATCAACGGTACTTCGGTAATGACCGGGGTGATGGCTCTATCTCTTTATCGCTCGCTGCACATGTCGAAGTCAGCCGATATCATTGCCAGCATGACCGTCGAAATGGTCAAAGGCTCGACCAAACCATTCGACCCTGATTTTATCGCCCTGCGCCCATACCCAGGTCTCAAGCAGGTTGCGGCCAATGTTCTCGCCTGTGTCGACGATTCTGAAGTCAGAGACAGCCATATTGGCTGCACTCGCGTTCAGGATGCCTACAGTCTGCGCTGCATTCCGCAGGTGCATGGTGCGACCCGTGAAAATCTCAACCACCTTGTCGATCAGGTGACCATCGAGTTGAACTCGGTCACCGACAACCCGATTATTCTCAGCGAAGACAAAATCATCTCGGGCGGCCATTTTCACGGGCAGCCGATGGCCTTTGCCGGCGATTTTCTTGGTATCGTCATGGCCGAACTTGCCAATATCAGCGAAAGACGCATCGACCGTCTGCTCAACCCGCTCATCAACGAAACCAAGCCGTTTCTGTCGGTCGACCCTGGCGTCAACTCTGGCCTGATGATCATTCAATACACTGCCGCCTCACTTGTCAGCGAGAACAAGATTCTGGCACACCCGGCTTCGGTCGATTCGATCCCGACCTCAGCCTACCAGGAAGACCACGTGAGCATGGGCACGATTGCTGCCCGCAAGGCCGGCAAGATTCTCGAACACACCGCTCAGGTTCTCGCGATTGAATGGGTCAGCGCCGCTCAGGCCTATGAATTCGTCAAACCGCTGCGCCTCGGAAAAGGCAGCGCCATTGCTTATGAGCTGCTGCGAGAGCATGTGCCGGCCCTCGGCGAAGACCGCATTCTTGCTCCTGATCTGCGCATTGCCAAAGATCTTCTCTGGAACAGCTCTTTGCTCGACCGTGTCAGCAAAGTGGTTAAAATTGTCTGAGGCGCAGTCATGAGTAACAAACAGCATGCAAACCGGCCAATGGCCGACTTTATTGTTCATAATCTCGATTCGGCCGTAATTTTTCCGAAGCCATGCCGTGGTGGTAAAACCGCGGTAAACTGGCAGACTGAAGAGCTGCAGCACGTTTCGATCGCCTCCAGAGATGGCCGCATCGTCTGGGTTGGCCCGGCGGCTGAACTCGGCCAGAATGTGACAATCGAAGGTTCTGCCCGCTTTTACAATGGTGAAGGACTTCTGGCAGTGCCCGGCTTTGTCGATTCGCATACCCATCTGGTTTATGCCGGCGACCGCAGTGATGAATTCGAAATGCGGGTTCAGGGCCGCAGCTACCTCGACATTCTTGCCGCCGGCGGCGGCATTCTGCGCACCACCAATGCGGTGCGCGGGCTGAGCGAAGAAGAGTTGTTCGTTAAGTCAGCGCAGCGTCTTGAACAGGTCATGAAAACAGGTGTCACCACCGTAGAAATCAAGACCGGTTACGGCCTCGATCTCGAAAACGAAATGAAGATGCTGCGGGTTATCGATCAGCTCAAGGCTGCTTACCCGGTGCGTATCGTTGCCACCTTCATGGGAGCACATGCCGTGCCGGCCGATCGCCGCGCCGATCCCGACGCTTTCGTCGACGAGATCTGCAATGTCTGGATACCAGAAGTTGCCCGTTCGGGTCTGGCCGAATTCAACGATGTTTTTACCGAGAACAAGGCTTTTTCGGTCGCTCAGTCGCGCCGAATTCTCGAAGCTGGCCTTAAAC
>ENA-UOWO01003547-UOWO01003547.1-activated-sludge-metagenome-genome-assembly--contig:-NODE-3547-length-18003-cov-5.421161_pt1 | contig 18003 bp, 19 predicted proteins | sample MGYA00238148_ERZ761564 | MGnify/ENA primary metagenome ERZ761564 (study PRJEB28885, sample SAMN05720194) | activated sludge metagenome | isolation source: Anaerobic digester | place: USA...
CGCAATTCTTGGGTGGGAAGTTTTAAGCGTCTGGCCAATTCACTTACATTCATAGTTTTGCTAAAGTTAAAAATGGCGAGCTTGTGCCATTATGAGTTATAATTCTGAAAAATAAGACCTTTATTAAATTATTAAAATTGTATAAGATTTGTTTGTTGAAGTCAAGAATCATAATTTGAAATTTTTATGCATAATTTCGGTTTTTTGTGGATAAATAAGCCGTTGGGGATCAGCTCTTTCGCGGTGGTGCGACGATTGCGGAAAATCACCGGTGAAAAACGCATCGGGCATAGCGGTACTTTGGATCCGTTAGCGTCCGGCGTGATGATTTTGGCGATTGGGCGACCTTATACTAAGAAATTGAATGAATATTTGAAACTTGATAAAACTTATGAAGCGGAATTGACTTTGGGTTACAACACTGCCACCTGGGACGCCGAAGGAGAAAAAGTGTTTGTTTCTGACAATCAGCCGAGTGAAGCGGAAATCAAAGAGATTTTAAATTCATTTATCGGTGAACAAATGCAGGTACCACCGATTTTTTCCGCTTTGAAAATGGGCGGTCAGCCATTGTATAAAATGGCGCGACAGGGGACTGATTTGTTGGAAGAAAATTTGGGTGCACGGCGTATTACCATATATGATTTGCGTTTGTTGTCTTATGAATATCCGCACCTGAAATTTGCGGTGGACGTTTCTTCCGGCACTTATATTCGGTCTTTGGCGCGGGATATTGGCAAAAAATTGGGTACCGGTGCTTATTTGAGCGGGCTGGTGCGTAGCAAGCTGGGAACGGTCAATTTAGCCGATTGCGTGGATTTGGAAACGTTAACGGAGAAAAATTACCTTGATTATTTGAAGGAATAGGGTGGGGGGACGTTTTGTTATTCTGTTGTAAACTAAATGTAATATTGGGACTCTTGTGTAGGGGCGTTGCATTGCAACGCCCTTGAAACAAAAACGTTTGTTTAATATCATGAAAACGAATAAATATAAAATATTTTCATTAAAAATCACATAAAACGAAAAATCACGAAAAAGGGCGTTGCAATGCAACGCCCCTACGGTAGAGATTGTATAACACGATTGGTTTCTTTTGTAGAGGTTCTGATATTAATCAGGATGACAAATGGTCCCCCTTTCACTCGTAATGACCAAAATAATATGTTAAAATATAATATCAGTAAAAAAATAATTAAGAAAAACTATGGGAACATTAAGTTTAGGGGCGATTATCGCGGCAGCCTTGATTGATTCCATCAATCCCTGCGCTTTTGGTGTGATGGTCTTTTTATCAACATATTTGGCAGCGGTTGGATCCAAAGGACGTTTGTTAAAAGTTGGTTTAATTTATGTTTTTACGGTTTTTTTGACTTATTTGTTGGCCGGTTTGGGCTTGCTTCAGTTTTTAAGCAGTTTCAGCAGCGTAACAGTGTGGATTTATAAGATTGCCGGTGCAATTTTGATTATTGCTGGTTTGATTAATGTGAAAGAATTGTTTTGGTATAAAAAGGGAGTGAGTTTGCAAATCTCAGAGGACAAAAAACCGCTGATTGAAAAATTTATTTATAAAACATCAATTCCGGCAGCGATTATTTTGGGTTTTTTGGTCTCGGCTTTTGAATTGCCGTGCACCGGTCAGGTTTATTTGGGAATTTTGGCGATTTTGGCCAAGTCCGCTGCCAGTACGCAAATGTTAGGTTTTGTCTGGTTGTTTATCTATAATTTGATTTTTGTTGCCCCGCTAATTATCATTTTGCTGTTATTTTATTTTGATAAGAAGAGTCATTGGTTCACTGATATGCCGGAAAAACGTAAAAAATGGTTGCGTTTTTTCATGGGATTGGGTATGTTAATTTTAGGTATTTTAATGATTTTAGGTAAATTATAATATGGGATTTTTTGATAAAATTCTCGGTGGCAATACTTTGTATTACCCCGGTTGTTCCACTAAATTTGTCGCCAAAGACGTGGAAGAAAGATATAAAACTTGGTTTAAAAAGTTAGGTTTGGATTTTGTGCAATTGTCGGATTTGGAAAAATGTTGCGGCTCTCCGGTTTTAAATGCTGGATATATTGATGATTTCAAGAAATTAGCTGAGGCTAATTGTGATTTGTTTCATCAAAGAGGAATCAATCGGATTGTCACTAATTGTCCGGGATGTTATTTGCAATTTAAAAAAGTATATTCAGAATATTTGGGGGCGAAGTGGGATTTCCAAGTGGATTATTTGTTGACGGTGATGTTGGAGGCGGTGAAAGCCGGTAAAGTTAAATTGAAGCAACAAAGCGGAAAAATCACTTACCACGATCCCTGCCACTTGGGACGCGCCGTCGGTGTTTACGACGAGCCACGCGAATTGTTGCGTTTAAGCGGTTATGAATTGGTGGAGATGAAATCCAATCGTGAATATTCTTTGTGTTGCGGGGCGGGCGGCACCGCCAACATGAACGCCACCGAAACCAGCAAGAAAATGGCCGGGGCACGTTGGCAGCAAGCCGTGGACAGTGGCGCACAACAATTGGTCAGTCCTTGCGTGATGTGTACTTATCAGTTTAGACAAAATAATCAAAGTACCATGGAAGCGAAAGAATTTTGTGAATTAATTGATTTTGAATAATTTATATGGACCATTTTAATCATTTGGTAAAAGTGTTTGATGAATATCGCTTGAAGCGAGATGTTTTTGATAAAAAAACTTTATCTGACGAATTGGCCGCTTTAAAAAAGAAAAATTTTGACAAGCGGGAAGAACTTTTGAAAATCGCCGTGGATAATTTGCAGAAACATGGTTTTGAAGTGTTTATCGCCAAGGATAAAAATGAGGCGACTGATATTATTAAAAAATTGGTGGCGGATAAAAAGAAAATCGTGAAGAGCAAAAGTAATGTTGGTAAGGAAATTAATTTGACCGAAGTTTTGGAAGCTCAAGCTTGTGATGTTAAGGAAACAGATTTGGGAGATTGGTTGTCGGTTGTTTGCCAAAGTGAAGAAATCCATCCGGTTTTGCCGGCTGTTCAATTGACGGAAGAATTTATCGTGGAAAAAATTAAAGCCAAATATGGCGTGGAAATAGAAGCTAAAGCGGAAGCGATCGCCGCCTTCGCGCGCGAGGAAATCGCCAAGTTCATCGCCGCCGCCGACGTTGGAATCAGCGGGGTGAACGCCATTAGTGCCGATGGGGCTTTGATGATTTTGGAAAACGAAGGCAATATTTCCAAAGTGACGCGCTTGCCGGCGCACCATATTGCTATTTCCGGCATTGAAAAAATCGTGGAAAATTTAACGGAAACTTTGCACGTCGCGAAGTGCGCAGCAGTGTGGGGGACGGGGCAGGATTGGCCGGCTTATGTCAGTATTATTGCCGGACCGTCCAAAACCGCTGATATTCAAAATAAAGTGGTGGTGGGGGCGCAGGGCGCGCAACGCGTCAGCCTCGTTTTGATTGATAACGGTCGTTCGGCCATGGCCGCCAAGTATCCGGAATTATTGAATTGCATCAATTGCGGCGCTTGCGCCAATTTTTGCCCGGCTTATTATCAACTGTTGGAAAAATTCGGTTATAAATATTTGGGAGCCAAAGGAATTTTGTGGACCGCTTTTAATGAATCTTTGCAAAAAGCTAAAGAAGGCAATCTGCACGCTTGTACCTTGTGCGAAGCTTGTGGCGTTAATTGTCCGGCAAAAATTCCTTTGCCACAATATATTCGTCATTTGCGTGAAGATTTGATTAAGTCCGGTGACGAAACCGAGGGCAATAAAGAAATGATGGAGCATGTCAGAAAACATGGTAATCCTTTCGGTGAAGTCAAAGAAGGGGAGATTCCCGATAAATTATATTGTTGTTAATATGAAAAATATTTTGCAGGAAAATTATCCTTTGCGTTCACTCAGTACTTTTTTGATTGGCGGCACGGCCAAATATTTCGCGCACAGCCGGGATCTGCAAGAAGTTTTTGATTTGATGAACTGGGCGAAAAGTGAGAATTTAGCGGTGCATGTTTTGGGTCGGGGCAGTGATATTTTATTTGCCGATGGTTTAATTGAGGCTTTGTTTATAAAATACGAAAATCAAGAATTGGCGGCACTTGGCGAGGGGCGTTATCGCGTGGCGTCGGCGCTACCTTTGAATTATTTGTTGATGCGTTTGGCACGAGACGGTTGGGAAGACGCACATTCCTTGATTGGTATTCCCGGGACGGTAGGGGGTGCGGTTTGGGCCAATGCCGGAGCGTATGGGCAGGAGTTTGCCGATATCGTGGAGAGCGTGAAAGTGATTTTTTTGGATGAGCCGGAATTGCAAATCAAAGATTTAAAAAAAGAAGAATGTTTTTTTCAATATCGTGACAGTATTTTTAAACATCGACCGGCTTTGGTTTTTGAAACGATTGTCCGTTGTCAAAATAAAACCACTGACCAAGAGGCTTTGATGAAAAAAATGGTGGAAATTTTAAAATCACGTCATTGCAAACAACCTTTGAATTATCCCAATGCCGGCAGTATTTTTAAGAATGTTTCCGTCACTGATGAAATCCAACAACTGCTGGGCACGAATTTTCCGCATAACAAAATCCCGGCCGCTTGGTTGATTGAACAGGTCGGTTTGAAAGGTTTTCGTATCGGGGACGCGCAATTTTCCGAGAAACATGCTAATTTTATTGTCAATTTAGGACAGGCGAAAGCCAATGATGTTTTGGATTTGTTGGCCTTGGCTAAACAAAAAGTTGAAGATCATTTTAAAATGAAATTAGAAGAAGAATTAATTTATATTAAATAGTTATGCGTGAGCTTTTGATGGATTTGATGGAAAATTTTGCCCAATATGGTTATTTGGTGATTTTTTTAGGTTTGTTCATTGAGGGCGAAGTTTTTCTTCTGGCCACTTCTTTGCTGGCGTATATGGCCGGTTATTCTTTGCCATTGGTGATTTTGGTGGCATTTGTTGCTTCTTGTTTGAGTGATACTTTGTGGTTTATGGCTGGTCGTTTAGTTGGAGAGGAAAGAATGAAAAAATATGGAAAATATGTTTTTATTCCCCCAGTGCGATATGAAGTGATGAAAAAGTTTTTTTGTGAGCATGGTAAAAAAACCTTATTTTTTGCCAAATTTATTTATGGAATCGGAAGAATTACGATTTTCGTTTCCGCCGTGTCCGGTGTTAAATTAAAAATGTTTATTTTGATGGATATTTTGGCAACGGCCGTTTGGTCAGTTGTTCTGTGCAGTTTTGCTTATTTGAGTGCTGATTATTATGGATTGTCACCAAGTAAGTTGGTTCATTCTTTCCGGATTATTTTTGGCATCGTTTTGGCTTTATTTATTTTACAATTTGTCGCTCGTTGGGTATATTTCAGTGTTACCAAAAAGCAACAGCAATGTGATAGTCTTGAGAAATAATTTTTAACAATATGGCTTTAAAAGTGATTTTGAGCGGTGGGGGAACCGGTGGTTCGGTATCGCCCTTAATCGCGATTTATCAAAGGATGAAAAAACTGCAACCGGAAGCGGAGTTTTTGTGGTTGGGCCAATATGAAGGTGTTGAAAAACAAATGGTGGCGCAATATGGTATTCCATATCAGGGAATCAGCAGTGGGAAGTTGCGTCGTTATTTTTCTTGGCAGAATTTTGTTGATCCGTTTCGTTTATTAAAGGGGTGGTGGCAAGCACGTAAAATTATTAAGGAATTTAAACCCGATGTGATTTTGAGCGCTGGATCTTTCGTATCCGTGCCGGTGGCTTATGCCGCCAAGAATTTGGGAATAAAATTTTTAGTTCATCAGCAGGATATTTCCATTGGCTTGGCTAATCGTTTGATGTTGAAAAAAGCCACTTGGATCAATTTGACTTTAACCGATTTAAAATACACTTTGCCGAAAACCGTGGAGGTTTTACCATATGGTAATCCGATTCGTGAGGAAATTTTGCATGGCAGTAAGGAAAAATTTTGCACTCGTTTCAATTTTGATGCTTCCAAGCCAATTGTTTTGATTACCGGTGGCGGCACCGGCGCTTTGCATTTAAATCAAGCAATTGATCAACAAGCTGGGAATTTGGCACAATCAGTGCAAATTGTTCATTTGTGCGGAAAAGGAAAAAATTTGCGAGATTTTGGTGCTTACTATGATAATCAATATCAGGTAGTGGAATTTTTTAATGCACGGGAGATGGGTGATGCGCTAGCCGCCGCCGATCTCGTGGTGACGCGCGCCGGTTTGTCAGCCTTGAGTGAAATCAGTGTTTTGGGAAAAGCAACCATTATTATTCCTTTAATCAATACTCATCAAGAGGAAAACGCACGTTATTGGGAGGATCGAGAAGCGGCCGTGGTTTTGTCTGAAAATAACTTGGATGCTTTGACAGAAACCATTGAAAATTTATTGGCTGATAAACAGCAATTGGAAAAATTGTCTTTGAATATCAAAAACATTATGCCCGGTGACGCCGCGGAAAAAATTGGGGAAATGTTTATGGGTTTGGAATAAAACATGATAGCAAGATTCTTGTGTAGGGGCGAATAATTATTCGCCCTTTTATGTTGTTATTTGTTTGATGTGATTTGAAATGACGTTCGTGCTTTGCAGTGGAATTTTATTTTTTGTTTTTGGATTTTTGATAATGTAAGAAGGAAATTTTGTGTTTAAAGGGCGAATAATTATTCGCCCCTACGGTAGAAATAAAAATTCTAAATTTAAGGTAGGCATCACGGGAAAGTGTCATCCTGGGGCTAATCCGAACAAAGTGAGGATTAGAACCCAGGATCTCGACTACGGTAGGAACGAACTTTCTCCCACGAAACAATATAATACCAAAAAATTCCCCTAGATTCTCGCCTAACCTACCTCGGCATGACAATTAGCAATTGTATGAATTATCAGCCGGGGGTAGGGACGTCCCTACTATAAGCGAGATCCTGGATAAAATTTTTCTTACAAAAAAATTTTTCCAGGATGACAGATTCCTAGAACACTTTTTATTCTCCCAACAACATCTCCGGTAAATAGGCGTCAATCGCTTGATTTAGTTCGGGGACAAGTTTTAAATAAGTATCCTTTTCTTCGTTTTTATCAAATTGATGAAAGATCGAATATTCCTGGTTGGCAGAATTTCCTTTGATAATAATATTTTGATCAACATATTGAAAATTGTTGGTGCATTTAGTAATCGCTAAATTGCGGAAATTGCTATTGAATAAACTTTGGCCAATAAAATTTTCCGGAATTAATTCGTTTTGCCCTAATAAATCCAAGAGACTGGGAGCGATATCCAAATGTGAAGCCACGCTCGCCCCGCCTTGCCCGGTATTTTTGGGTAGCACCATGATAAATGGTACTTCATTGTAATTATAAAAATTTTCTAGAGTGTCAGCTGGTTTAAAATGATAATAACGATGATCACCGTAAAGGAAAATGATGGTCTTGTCTAATAATTGGTATTCTTCCAGTTTATTGAAAAAATGTTCTAATGATTGGTCTAGGGCTTTCAATAAACTCAGATAATAATTAGTGGTGCTGCCCGTTAATTCAATGGAATTTTTTAGTTTGATTGGCAAATCATTTAAAGTAAAAACTGGAATATCAGGATAATCAAAATTTTCTTGATTATATCGAGTGACATAATTTTCAGCGTGGGGGCTGTGGGAAGTAAAACTGATAAAATAGTTAAAGTTTGGTTCTTGGGCATTTTTTAAATCATTGGCTAGTTTATCTAAAACCACGATATCACCAGTGCGAACTCCAAATTCCGGGGAAACGTGGAGATTGTCAAAGCCCCAGCGCGGTGCCAATTGATCGCGACTCCAAAAGTCAGGATAGTTGGCATGATAGAGATTGGTTTTGTAGCCTAATTTGTCGCCAAGGATTTGTGGCAAACAATAATAATTTCCTTGTTTGTAGTTGTTGGGAATCGGTCCGCTACTGTCCACGGAAAAACTGCAGAGTGAGGAAAATTCGGCGTTGATGGTCTCGCAACTGTTGGCGAAAAAATGATTCACGGTTAGGTTGTCCTGTTTTAATTTTTTTAAAAATGGCATTACCGAAGTGGTTTGATCAAGTGCCCAGCTAGGTACAGATTCTAATTGGATAAAGACGATGTGTGGTTTGTTAGTAAAATTTTCCTGATACAAACAACTGCGACGCAAATCTTGTTGATTTAATTTAGCCAATTTAGCCAAACGATTTTTGATGATTTCTAGTTGATTGTTTTCTGTTTGTTGCCTCTGTTCTTCGCTGGGGGAATCATCTTGCTGGATATTTTCAACAATAATGGTTTCTGAGGCCAAGGCCCTTTTTTTGTTGATAAAATTCCCCAGTGGTTCAAACACAGTTTTGTAAGTCAAGTCACCCCAAATGGTAAAATCTTGTTGCTGGGCAGAGCGTTCCCACCAGTAATCAGCAGGTTTTTGGCTTAAATAGTATTGATAGGCATTATTGGTGATAAATAAGCCCAAACCAAAAAAAATCGTCAGTAACAAATAATATTTTTTTAGATTTTTTTTCCAAGTGTTGAAAATGGTCTCATTCATCATTGGTAGTTTTTCAGCATAGAGATACTTTGGGCGGTAACTGATGATGATGCCAATCATTAGAAACATCCAAGTGAAATTTACAACGTAGAGCAGTGGCGGAATATCTTTTAGATAGGCACTGAAAAACCCTAAATTTTTTGTGTCTATCATTGCTCCGAATTTCCAAACATTAAAGAATTCGTGAAATACTTTGAAAAACACAAAATTGGCACTGTAATAAATGGCGATGCTTATCACCAAGATGATGTTCACAACTTTCCATATTTTTTTTGCGGAGATGGTAATCAGCCACCATAAAAATAACGAGAAGAGGCTCGTGAAAATCAAATTATACTGATTGATGGACGCGCCACTTAAATAATAATAAAGGATGAAGTGGAGAAGATTAACGCCAAAAATCAAGATTGCATATAAAAGTAATAAGGGCATTTTTTATTTTCGTTCGCTGATGGTATAACCGTTTGGATCAGCTTTTAATTCATAAGTGAAACAATTATTTCCGGCATTGTGCGGGAACATTTCTAAGGTGTAAGTATTATAACTGACGTTCTTGATTTGTTCGCTGGATAACAAGAAATCAGCGCACATCTTATAGCGATTGTTTTCCAATCGTTCGTAGGTGATAGAGTGATCTTTATCAATGGTATTGAAATCTTCGGCGTAGATATAATATTTATCACCTTGATTTTTTAGCGTATCCAAATCATTCGGTAAATTTTTGTTGTTGAAATAATAGTTTTCCATAACACTTTTGATTTGACTCATGGTGTCCATGGTTTTTTCGTCAATGCGGCGAGAGCGAGCTTGGGTTGGTGATTCTACTAAAAAGAAAGCGATGATTAAAGAAATAACAGCCAACGGGATGACGACGCTGTTGAAAACAAGGCGCAAAACATTTTTTTTCGGCACATCTTGGCGACGAATGTCAAAAATATTATAAAGCAAAATCATCGTGCTGATGGCCAAAACCACCGCCAATTCCAAGAACATTCGCAAACTCAAATTGCCATCCAAATAATTAACGATAATGCCAATCAAGACACCGATAATCACACAACTGGCAATGAAAATGGTCACAAAGCTTAACCATTTGCGAACTTGAGATTCCAGGCTGATCCGTTCACTTTTTATGTATTTTTGGATATAATTAGCAAGGACAATAAATAATGGGGCAGTGATGATTAAGCTGGCAATTGAGAATTTCAAATCGCGATAGGCCCAAGCGGTGTTGTCCAATAGGGGATCGGGGACATACTTGGTGATTAAAGAGAATAAGATGTCGCCGATGGCGAAAGCGGTAAAGCCCAAAGTGACCAAGCTTAATAGATACAAAAAGGCGGTCACGGCGGAATGTAAAGGTTTGCTGTTTGTCATATTATTTTTTTTAAATTAATTCTGCCTCTATTTTATCACATTATGAATAATTGTCGAGAAAAAGAATTGTGGTTGGAACATGAAATCATTGTTGGTTTTGATGAGGCCGGCCGCGGCCCGTGGGCCGGTCCACTGGCGGCGGCGGCGGTGGCGTTCCCGCGCCATTTGACGGGCGTGCCGGCGGGGTTGGCCGCGGCCATCAATGATTCCAAAAAATTAACCGCCACCACGCGCGAAGCGTTGTTCACGGACATCGCCCAACACGCTTTGGCTTGGGAAGTCTTGTTTTTCTCTTCGGAAATGATTGACCAAATGGGAATTGGCGTAGCCAATCAGCAAATTATGATTCAGCTTTATCATAAATTATTGGCTAAACTAGGCAAGATTGATTGGGTGGTTTGTGATTATATTGGTCGCATGGCTTTTCCTCAACCTAATTTTTCCATTCACAAAAAAGGCGATTCGGAGTTTTTATCAATTGCCGCCGCTTCGATTATCGCTAAGGTCAGTCGGGATCGCTTGATGACTCGTTATGATGAGCAGTATCCGCATTACGCTTTTGCCAAGCATAAAGGCTATGGGACCAAAATTCATTTGGAGGCCTTAAAAGAGCATGGTCCCTGCCCGATACACCGTCGGTCTTTTTCCCCGGTAAAGGACCTTTGACAAAATAAAAAATATTATCTACAATGTTTTTGTTATACGCCGATGTGGCGAAATTGGTAGACGCGCACGACTCAAAATCGTGTGTGGTAACACATGTCGGTTCGAGTCCGACCATCGGCACCAATAATAAAAATTCCAGATTTAATCTGGATTTTTTTTAAGAAAATTATGAATAGTAAAAAATTCACTCGTTACCAGGAAGACTTCACTTGCGAAAAGTGCGGTTTTTCAGTTAAAGGTAATGGCTACACCAACCATTGTCCGCAGTGTTTATGGAGTAAGCATGTCGATATCAACCCTGGTGATCGGCAGGCCACTTGTCAGGGATTGATGGAGCCGATGTCGGTAGAAATTAAAGGCCATGATTATATTTTGCTTCACCGTTGTCAGACTTGCGGGTTTATTAAAAAGAATAAAGTTTCCCCTGATGATAATCGTGAGGTCTTGATTAAATTATCACAACAACCGTTTTAGAAATTTTCACCTGTGGATAAATCGTGAAAATTTTATGTTATTTTTATGTTCATTGTGCTATAATACTCTGTTATGCATTGACTAAGTACTTTAGCAATGCGATCTCTTCTTATTGTGCTCGTCTTTTGCTCTCAGTTTGTTGGCGTGATGCCGGTCTGCATCACCAACCCTTGAGAGTGCTTATTAAAAATAAAAATCCGCATAATATGAAGATTTTATATTTTGATGATTGCCATTATTTATATGCCAGCATTCGCCAACATTGTCGGCAGGTTTCTTACGTGGTGGATATTGTCTCTACGGAAAAGCAAGCTTTTTTTCAATGGAAAAGCACTGCTTATGATATTTTGATTATTGATTTACAGGCGGATTTTGAAGCAGGACTGCGTTTAATTGAAAAAATTCGGTCGCTGGATTTAGATGTGCCGATTATCGTCACCGCGCGCCACGCTAACCGTGAAACCAAGTTACGTCTCTTGGAAAATTTTGTTGATGATTATTTGGAAAAACCCTTCAACTGGGAAGAGTTGATTGCTCGTTTGAAATGCATCGGGCGCCGCGCCCTCCGGCAAAGTGAGGGTAAAAATGCCATTTTTGATTACGGTCCGGTGAAATTGGATCAAAATAATTTATCAGCCAAGATTTATGATCAGATGGTAATGTTGGGACCAAAGGAATTTTTAATTTTAAAATATTTGATGGATAATTGTGATCACTTGGTGACCCGTGAAGAATTATTTTTTAATTTGTGGGATGCCAACGCTGACGTTTTTAGCAATTCCGTCAATGTGCACCTGGCTAAATTAAGTCGTAAAATCAATACTTTGTTTTCAGAAAAACCTTTGATTCAAAATTTGCGTGGTCGGGGCGTTAAGCTTTGGTTGCCGGAATTGTCTTTGTGTGAAGCAGTTGGCTAGCGGCAATCAGAAAGAAAAATAATAAGGCTAAATCATTTTTGAAAATCGGGACATCCACTAGACCATGAATCACCAAAACTATTAATGATAAGGAAATAATTAATAAATATTCATCTTTGTTGCGCCACCACGCTCGCCAGCCATCCACGAGCGTCAAAATTATCAGGCTGCTCATGGCAATCAAGCCCAGCAAGCCCAGCTCAGTCCAAAAATTGAAAAATAGATTATGCGGATACATATATATTTCGACGGTTTGTTCAAATAATTTTCCGGCTTCATCGCGAAAGATCATCACCGGCCAATGATAAGCTGCGACGGCTGTTTGGTAGGCTCCTAAACCGGCTCCCAGTAAAAAATGATCTTTTAACATATCACCGGTTTCCAAAATCATTTGTCGGCGGATTTGTCCGGAAAAATCTTGTAAAGATATTTTGTTGATGATTTTTGGCCAAAATTGATAATACGTGATCGCTCCAAGCATTAAAACTCCTCCGATTAAAGCCAGATACATTCCTTTGGGACGACTTAAAATCCATAAAGCTAAACCAGCGAAAAGTGCCAAAATGGCCGCTTCACTTTGGGCTAAGAAAATTAAAATTACATTTGCGATTAACAAGAAAATCAAAGCACCGGCCAGCCACCATTTTTTGTTTTTAAAAAAATCTTGAATCAGAATCAGTAATAACAAACTGGCAGGAGCGAGAAACAGTCCCAAAGCGTTGGGGTAGGGATATGGACCGGTGGCTCGCCAATTGGCATCGTTGCCGGCCATTTCCAAAAACGCGTAACCATTAATTACTTGATTAAACACCAAAATATTAAGAAAAATAAAAGTGGGAATTAACAAGAGAATAGCCGTTTTTAGATCTTTTTTCTCCCAGTACATTAAGATTAAAAACAAGTAAATCAGCGGTTCCCACAGGTAAGCTTTGGCTAAACCCAAGGCACTTAAAATATTGGGAGCAATTATGATACTGCTGAGACTGGCTATAAAGATTAATAAGCAGAGAAAAACTAAAAGTTTTTTTTCTTGATAAAAAGTGTTCCAGCGTTTGCTAAAATCCGTTCGAAAATTTTTTTGGAAAATTAATGAACTGAGGACGGCTATAATAATTCCGATGATGGCCATTTCCAACCAAGTGCTTGGTAAAATTCCGCCCAACTTAAATCTCATCAGGTATGCCGGACTGATTGCCAAGAGCGTTGCCAACGCAAAATTCAAATGCCGGCTCGCCAAGACCCAGAAGCTTACAAAGATTAAACCGGCACCGATTGCTATCATCATAAAATTATCGCCAAATTAGCATCATTTTTAAATGTTTCAGTTGTCGCCACTGCAAAGCACCCAGTGCCAGCAGGGTGACAATATAAATAATAATTCCTAGAACAATATTGGCAAGTAAATGATTAAAGTTCAAGGCGAACAAGCAGGCCCCCATCACTCCGGCCGCGAGCAAACTTTTAACTGCGATCGCCCAATTAAGTTTGATTTTACTGACGCGTAAGACAATTCCGTAACTGGCAATGGCAATAATCATTTCTGAAATAATGGTAATGATGCCGGCGGCCCAATATCCGTAAATTGGAATGAAGTAAATGTAAGTAGCTAAAGAAATTAGGGCAGTCGCCCCATAAACCCACATCATGGTTTTTTGTTGATTGATAGCGACAATCGTATAACTGGCTAAACCGCCGATAAACAAAGCGATAATCGCCCAAATTAACAAACGTAAAATATTAGCCGCGCCCAAAAACTCCGCTCCGGAAATCCAATTAATAATTTGTGGCGCGGTGACCATGACTCCGGCGACAATCGGAAAAGCAAAAAGGGAAAACAAATTAAATGATTGTTGGAAATAATAAGTGAATTCGGTTTTTTCACCGCGTTGCCAATGCCGACTGAGAATCGGTAAAACCACGCCCATCAGTAAGGGCGCCATCATGGTGAGAATATCCAAGAATTTATAACTTAAACCATAGAGTCCGACTTCTTCCGGACTGCGCGTTAAAGACAACACAAAAACATCAGTGCGCAAATACATTAAATTGAAAATCACGGAAATCGCTAGAGGCCAGGCATATCGTAAAATTTGTTTTTGGCAGTTTTTATCCCAAGCGAGTTTTAATTGAAAATATTTTAAACCGTTTTTTAATAATAAAATTACATTTAAACCATAACTCAAAGCCATGGTGATTAAAATCAAATATAAATTTTTGGGGAAAAAATAAAAAATCGTCAACAAGGCGAATAAATAAAATAATGATCGGTAAATTTCCGCTTTGATGACGGCAATCATTTTTAATTGCATTTGGAAAATGCCGGTTAATAATTGAATGATGCCATTAAACAGCGTTGAAAAGGAGATAATGATAATTCCGATTTTTACGGTTAGGGTATATGGTAAAAACCAAGCGACAATAATCCCTAAACTTAAAGCCACGCCGGCACTGATTAATCTTAAGGTCAAAATATTTTGAATGATTTTTTCTTTGGCACTTTGCTCGGCTTCGCGTTCTGTCAGTTGAATCATTGTTAAATGTAAGCCACCATCAATTAAAACGCCGACAATCAATAAATAATTAATAATCGTGGTGTAGTGGCCATAATCAGCCACGCCCAGCGAGCGCGTAATCAAAGCGATACTGGCAACGCCAATCAGCACGGATAAAACTTTTCCCGCGATTTGCAGGATCGTGTTTTTTAAAATTTCTGGGAATAGATTCATTATAAAAGTTTAGGGTTTTTATTCGTTTTGAGAAATGATTGGTGGTTTTTCCGGTTTTTGTTCATCATCATCCAAATCCAATTCAAATTTGATGCGGTAACGTTCGGCGGCGTCAGTAATGGCGTGGACGGTGCGACGAGGATTAGGAATTTGTTTAAAAACAAAACGTTCTACGCTACCGGCAGTTTGAATGTGAACATCACCGTAATTGAAAATAGTGGCCCAAAAACCTTTAGACACGACCGTAATGTCTTGCATTTTATCCAGTTGTTTTTCGGAGATTAAGCGCGAAAACAAATTAATTTGTTCAACATTGATGATTCTTTCATTGGTGACAATCCAAACATCAAGATAATGATCAAGCAAACTGTTGAATAAAAACAACCAGACATATAAATAAAACAAACTGCTTCCCAAAATAAATAATAATCCGCTGAGACCCTGCCATTCTAAAACACCTTGAAGTATCAGCCCCCAATAAACGATGATTGGCAAAACAATCAAACTTAATGATTTTAAAATACTGGCAAATAAAATAATCCAATGGCGATGAATGTATAAGATGATATATTCACCGGGGCGTGGATTGTGGAGCCTGTCCGCGAGATTGGCCATATTGTTAATTGATTTTATTTTTTAAAGTTTTAAAAAGGATTGGGGATGCTATCCATATTACCGGCTTCAAAAATAGTGATTTTTTGTGATAAATCAATATCTTTAATTAAGAAAGCGGTGATGGCCATAATGGCGATGGTCACTAGAAAATAGGCGAACATCAAAATTTTACCACCCAAGGCCCCTTTGGCGTATTTGAAAAGGTGGTAGACATTCATCAAACTGATAATAAAGAAAGCGAGCACACCGACAAAATAGATGCCCAGAAAAAAAGTAAATTGGATTTCCATACTTTTATTTTTATATTAGATTAATTTGTTCGAAATTAGCCGGTGGATTGATACCCAAATGTTTATAGGCGTTGAGCGTGGCCATGCGCCCGCGGGGGGTGCGTTGAATAAATCCCAATTGCAATAAATATGGTTCATAAACATTTTCAATGGTATCTTGATCTTCACCGGTGGAGGCGGCCAAAGTATTTAAACCAACCGGCCCGCCATTAAATTTTTCAATGATGGTTCTAATTAATAAACGATCTTGTTCGTCCAAACCGGCTGAATCAATGCTTAATAGTTTTAAAGCTTCTTGGGTTAAGGCTTCATTAATCATAGCAACATTTTGCACCGCAGCGAAATCACGAATTCTTTTTAGCAAACGATTGGCAATGCGTGGCGTGCGACGGGCTCTTTCAGCAATCAATTTTAGGGCTTGTTCATCTAATTGTACATTTAAAATTCCGGAAGCACGTTTAACGATTTGTTCAATTTCATTATTTTCATAAAAATTTAAATGATAGATATGTCCGAAGCGATCACGTAGGGGATTGCTTAACATACTGATTTTTGTGGTTGCCCCGATAATCGTGAAAGGTGGTAAATCAATGCGGATATTTTTAGCACCAGCCCCTTTGCCGAGAATAATATCTAAGGCATAATCTTCCATGGCCGGATAAAGAATTTCTTCAATGTTTTTATTTAAACGATGGATTTCATCAATAAAGACAATATCATTGGCTTCTAATCCGGTTAAAATTGAGGCCAAATCGCCGGCTCTCTCAATGCTTGGTCCGGATAATAATTTGATATGACTGGCAGTTTCATTGGCGATAATATAAGCCAAAGTAGTTTTTCCTAAACCCGGGGAACCATATAATAGGATATGTTCCAATGGCTCTGAGCGTTGTTTAGCAGCCTGAATGGCAATATCAAGGCTGGTTTTAATGGTTTCTTGTCCAATATATTGCTGAAAACTCTGCGGTCGTAGACTGGTTTCAATAATTTCTTCTTCTTGGTTATTTAATTGTGCCTGACTCAAATTGTCCATATTTCTTATAAATTCTGTTAATCAAAAATATCACTGATTTAGATATCTTATGTTCATTTTATAAAAAAAGGAGAATAAAAGCAATGGAGGGGGAAAGAGGGGGGATTGGGGTGTCATTCTGGAAAAAGCGTAAGTGTCATCCTGAGAGAACATTGGGCCCTTCAGTAGTCATTCCGGGGCTGAGCCACAGGCGAAGAGCGAGCTTGCCCCGGCACGTGGATTAGTAAAATCTATAAATAACAGCCGGGGGAATCTCGTGATAGTAAAAATCTAGCTTCGTCTACGAGGGCCCTTTGTTAGTCATTCCGGAATTTTTCCAACGGAAAAATGTCCGGAATCTCGTGATAGTAAGTATCTCTACGTTCACGAGATCCCGGACAAAAATTTTTTTCAAAAATTTTTTCCGGGATGACTACATTACAGCCGATGTTTTCCTGATGACTACCTTACAGCTGATGTTTCGTATTATCCGCACCCTTACCACGCCCCAGGATGACAAGGCACCATCCTCCCAACAAACCCTTGACAAACACAATAATAATTGATAAGAAATGGGCGTAAGCGTTAATGTTTAAAAATATTGTAGTGTTTTTGTAAAGTATTGACAAAAAAGATTGCTTATGCTACAATATGAGCGTTAGAATAGTTGTTTGACAACTGAATTGATATTGAGAATATAAAGAACTCATCGGGTGAAACAAGCCGGTTTTCAAAGAAAAAGCGGTTTATTTCACCCTGTGAGTTTATAAACCGATAACAATTTCTGCCCTTTGGGGCAAAAGGAGTAGAGTCATGTCGAAATCCCTGTTTTTCAGTTTTTTGGTGGTTCTGTTTTTCGTCACCCCCAACCCCGTGTTCGCCGCCCCCGCCCGCAAGGGCGAGGACCCGCACATGATTCCGCGTGACATCGCGGAAGCCGCGGGCCTGGTCTGCAACGCCAAGTTCAACAAGACACCGGCGATCGGCAACTACAAGCCGGGTGACTCGTTCTGCGTGGGGGATATCCCCCTGGGCAGGACGATTTCCCAGGCCTACGATGAGGCGGATCCGGGATTCGAATCCCTGATCGAGTTCTTGGAGGCGATTACTGATGATTCGGATCTCCGAATCATCTGCTCCCATGACGAGATCAAGCCCGTGGGCTGCCAAGACGGCCTCTACGGTAAGGCCAATGCCTGCGCTGCAGGCGTGGCCTTGAGCCGTTGCGTGAATGCCTACAACCTTGCGGTGCAGGCGAATCCGAGCCTGGCCACGAGGACAACGCAAGTGTTTACGGCGATAAAGGCAACCCGTCAGGTTGTCTTTATGGTCCAAAAACGCCCCGTCGCCCCTGCCTCCGGCAACGAACGTTGCACGGCTGATGAGGTCGCTGCCGCCAGCAAG
>ENA-UOWO01003549-UOWO01003549.1-activated-sludge-metagenome-genome-assembly--contig:-NODE-3549-length-17986-cov-6.617980_pt1 | contig 17986 bp, 13 predicted proteins | sample MGYA00238148_ERZ761564 | MGnify/ENA primary metagenome ERZ761564 (study PRJEB28885, sample SAMN05720194) | activated sludge metagenome | isolation source: Anaerobic digester | place: USA...
GCTTCGGTCTCGGCTTCTAGATCAGCTAGGTATTGCTCGCGTTTTTCATCGTCTTATCTCCAAAGCCCCAGCTCAGAAACCGAGCCAGAAAAATATCTTGCATGGATTTCTCAACTACAGATTGCGCAACAATTTGATTTGGTTATTCCCGTTACCGAGATTACCAGCCAATTGTTGCTAATGAATAAAAGCCGCCTCAATACCCTTAAACTCCCTTTTGCGGCTTATGAAACTGTTATGCAATTGGCCGACAAAGGTAATTTGGTGGAATCTGCACTAAGCCTTGGCGTGCCCTGCCCGCAATCACAGCGATTTGCCTGTGCTGCAGACTTAACTTTAGATGATGTTAAATTCCCAGTGGTGCTCAAACCTTGCCTCTCAAAAATTTTTACAGCGGATAAATGGATTGCTACCACAGTGAGAGTCTTGCACTCAAAAGACGACTTGGTGAAAACACTCGCACGGGATACTTACCTGAATAATTCTGCGTTTATGCTGCAGGAGTTTATTCCGGGCCATGGTGCCGGCGTGTTTTGTTTGTATCACCACGGCAAACCGCTCGCCTTTTTCGCGCACGAACGCTTACGCGAAAAACCACCGCAAGGTGGTGTGAGCGTGCTGAGCCAAAGTGTTGCTGTTGACCCGCAATTGAAAGATTACGCAATTCGTTTATTAAACGGCGTGCAATGGCATGGCGTGGCCATGATTGAGTTTCGTGTTAACCCGGAAGGCAAGGCCTATTTAATGGAGGTGAACACTCGCTTTTGGGGATCGCTTCAACTTGCGATTGATTCTGGTGTGGATTTCCCGGCGTTACTGGTTGAGGCTGAACGAACGCAGCAGACTACGGCGGTTTCTAGCTATGTGTTGGGGCAGAAACTTCGCTGGCTTTTAGGTGATCTAGATAGCCTGTATATATTTCTAAAATCTCCCACCTCTATTTCGCAAAAGATCGCGCGCCTACTCGCTTTTTTAAGGCCGCACTTTTTTAAATGCCGCCATGAAATTAATCGCTTAAATGACTTTGCGCCCGCCAAGTACGAATTCACGCTTTATATTAAGCAGTTGCTGGGGCGCTAATCATGAAAAGCCGCTTAAAATCTTTTGTAAAACCCGTTTTGGTATCGCTCGCAAGCCAATTTGGCCCGCATGCCACCAGCAATAAAACACCTAAACTTTGGGTACTGATGTATCACCGAATTCTGCCGAGTTCCGACAATCGTTTTCAGCAAGAAGAACCCGGAATGCTAGTTCGCCCAGAAAGTTTTGCGATGCACTTGAAGGAGATAAAACGTAACTTTGATGTGATGTTTTTGAGTGACTGGGTTAAAGCCAAGCAAAGTGGGGAACCGCTCCCCGCAAAAGCCTGTGCGGTTACCTTTGACGATGGCTGGCTGGATAATTTTGAATTCGCGTTACCTGCCCTTAAAGCCGAAGCCGTACCCGCTACCCTGTTTGCGGTTGCCGAAAAGATTGGAACCGATTTTCAGTTTTGGCCGAATATAGTTTCTATGTTGCTGCTAAATGGCGCAGGTAGACACCTTGCCAAGCAACCTTTATTTAGCCACTTAGAATCCCAACTGAATTCGATGGCGGCGCAACCGAGCCGTGATCAGATTGCGCATATTATTTTTCAGCTTAAACAGCGTTCTGACGCTGATATTTTTAACGCGTTAAAGGATATTAATTGGCGCAGCTTATGCCCCGATGAGATTCCTCCCGCATTAATGAATTGGGAGCAATTAAATAGTATGCAGGCATCTGGGCTAGTGGAAATTGGCTCACATACCTGCACCCACAGGCGCTTAACCAGCGCGCTTACATCTGCCGAGCTTGAGCACGAAATTGTTAATAGCAAAAAAATACTCCAAGCGAAGCTAAACGCACCCGTAGAGTTATTTTGTTTTCCGAACGGCGATTACAATGCTGAAGCGCTCTCGCTCGTAGAAACGCACTATGCAGCAGCAGTGACCACTAAGCGTGGCATTAACCTTGGTGATTCTGCAACTCACACAACCAAGCTACATGAACTCACACGCATTGGCTTACATGATGAAGTCAGCCATACTAGAACCCTACTGCGCTCTCGCCTTTCTGGATGGGTATGATGTACTTGGACGTAATTTACAATCTGCATTGCTGGATACGCTTTTAATGAGCAGCCACACCTATGCACATGACAAAGGTTCTGTACTAGACCGCTTTATGACAAAGCTGTTCGGTTCCTTTGTCACGATTTTTACGATTCATAGGCCTACGCCTATCAGCGGTGCATACAACGGGCTTGACGAGAAACTACTTGAAAAATGCTTGGGTTATGCCAAAGACCGAGGCTATCAATTTCTCTCTATTGACCAAATTGTTGCGGATGCCGCACAGGGCGTTCAATACAAGCAACCAACTATTTGTTTTACACTTGACGATGGATACTCCGATCAAGCCAATCGCTTATTACCGCTTTTATTAGCCGAACGTGCATCGCCAACCTTATTTGTCATCACTGATTTTATTGATCAGCAGCTTTGGCCCTGGGATGCAAAATTAACCTATTTAATTTGGAACACACCACTGCAATCGCTTCACCTTGTGATTGGGGCGCAGACATTATTGTTTGATTTGTCGTCTACCAACAAACGTGTCGCTGCACGCCGCGAAGCTATTCAAGCGGTTAAGTTATTAGACCCTTCGCTGCACGCGGCAACCATCCTAAATATCGCCAAGGCTTGCCAAGTTTCTATCCCTGAATTACCCCCGATAGAGTTTGAACCTGTTAGTTGGCAAGTACTGCGTGGTCTTGAAACACAGGGCTTGCGAGTGGGCTCTCATTCTCAGTCACATTTAATTTTTAATTCCGCAACTGAGGCGACCATAAGCAGCGAGCTTGAATACTCCAAACAACGGCTCTCAGCTGAGTTAAAAAATCCGTCCTCTGTTTTCTGTTATCCATTGGGTACCCGCAAGGATTTCTCCGTTAATCATATTGAACTGGTTAAAGCAGCTGGTTTTAATTCTGCAATTTCCACCATTTCAAATGTTACTACTCTAAGGTCTATTCAACAGAGCCCTTTTCAAATTCAGCGAATTGCGTTCCCTAGTACCTTTGAGAAATTTGTTCGCTACACTTCGTGGAAAGAAGCATTGCGCAGCAAGCTCCCATTTTAATTGGCTCCCCCTCTGTTTTCATTGAACATTCAAACAAGTACAACTTATGACGCATTCATCTGGCCACAATGATCTTTTAATTGGCGAAGTACAAAATTATAAATCACAGCTAAAACAAGCAAAAAAAAATAAGGCTGAAATTGCGGTTCAATTTAAGAATGCAGAGCCAGGTTCAGACCTACACACAGATTTAATTGCGAAAATGCAAGTAACATCTGCGGAGATTAAGGCAATAGAATCTTGTTTAAAAAATGCTGAAAAGAAATTGCTAGATGACAACACCAAGCCTATCGAACTAAAACTTCCACCGCTATTGACCATAGACCCCGCACATAACTGGCAGGGAGATTTTAGCATTCATGAAATAACGTCAAACCAATTGGAAAGTTGGTATGCCTTTGTTAGCACAATGCCTAATGCCACTGCATACCATCAAAAAGCATGGGCAGATGTAATTTTACAATCCTTTGATAACCCTACGCGAGTATGGGCTGCATTTGATAGCCACAACAATATTATTGGCGGTATTGCGCTCACATTTTTTAGTAGTGCCTTGTTTGGTAAATTTGCGGTATCGGTTCCTTATGTTAATTATGGTGGTGTTTTAACAGCTTATTTTAATATTGCACAGGCTTTACTCGCCCACCTACCCAACATATGTACGGATGAATCGCTTTCTCATATTGAAGTAAGAACGATGCAGGAGAATCTTGCCCGCGATAGCTCTTCTAAAAAAGCCTCTATGATTTTAAGCCTACCGAAAAGCAGTGAAGAGTTGGACAAAAACTTAGGGTCAAAAATTCGCGCCCAATATAAGAAGTGTGAAGAACATGGGCCTGAAATTCGCTTCGGAAAAATTGAATTGCTAAATGATTTTTATGCCGTTTTTGCTCGCAACATGCGCGACCTTGGAACGCCAGTGTACGGCAAGAATTGGTTTGCCAATATAATCAATTCGACAGCAATAGACTCGACCTTGGCTGTTGTTTACATCCATGAAAAACCTGTATCGGCCGGGTTTCTGGTTGGCTATAAAGGAATGCTAGAAATCCCTTGGGCATCTACTGTGAAAGAAGCTAATGCATTTAATACAAATATGTGGATGTATCGAAAAATTCTAGATTTTGCTATTGAGAAAAATTTTGATTTTTTTGATTTTGGTAGATCCACGCAAGACGCAGGAACTTATAAATTTAAAAAGCAATGGGGGACAGTGCCTTTTGTTCATCACTGGTATAAGGTTTTGCCGAATGGAAATAGCGATGCACCAGAATTAAACCCCGACAATCCTAAATTTGCATTAATGATTGCCGCATGGAAGATGATGCCCGTTTGGTTAAGCAGGATTGTAGGGCCAAGAATTATTCGGAATATTCCTTAATCCCCGAATGGTACTTACTTAAGAAGGGAGTCGTCATCCTCGCTTGCGGGGATCCAGCAGTTAACAAACTACAATCAAGAACTGGATACCCGCTCGGCAACTGCTCCTGCGTTGCTCTACCTCCTGCGTCCATGCAGTCGTACGCGAGTATGACGACTCCCTTTTTGCACGAAGTATGCTCAAATTGCGCTGAAGTAAGTGCCATCTCCCTAAGGGCAACTTAATACTTTTTATTTACCAAACCACTTACGAATTTTGTAGAGCATTTTTAAGATAGGGTTTCTTACCAAAATTACCGTGTTGAATTGTGCGGTTTTGTTTGCCAAGCTGGCCTTATAATTTGAATTCTTACCATTGCCCGCCATAAAATCATAAAAATCAATTTGATCAGATTTGAATGCAGCTTCAATTTGGTAACCAAAGTGCAAAGTTCCTAAGGAAATACCTTTTGCAAAATCCTCTAGATAGCCCGACTGCAGGTTATAGACTCTTCCGTTAACCCTTATATCTAGCACAACAGAAATAGGCTGTTTATCAATAGTCATTACCGACAAATCCACGCTATGCCCCTCTTTCACCAACCCTTCGAGAAGCAGGCAAATAAATGCAGCATTTTTACCTTGATAGCAAGGCTTACCCCATCTTCGCTCATGAAAAACATTAATAATTTCTATAAAGTGATTTTTATCTGGCCAGATATTTTGTATTTCTAACTGCCCTAAAGCGTCTAGATTTTTTCTTCGGTTATACAACTTAAGCCGAGTATTTGCGCCCAGCGAGGCCAAATAAGAGGGGAATGTGTGATTACTTACATCGATACCATAGGTGGTATTTTTATCTGCTATAACAAAATCCCACTGTTGAAGCGAAGCAGCTTGTTGTAATGCAAAAAAATCAGCGGATTCTGCAAGAACGTCGGGAATATAAAACTGGTCCCATTTCGCAATAGCTATAGCGTTCAAATAGGTTTTAGCTGCACCCACTGAATCATTGTTAGATTTTTCCGGCAAAAAAAAGTATTCACTGCGAATACTTGGGGCGGCCGAGGTAGATATACCGAGTGGGAATGCAGTGACAACGGGAATAATTCTTTTTATGTTTTGCTTGTAGCTATAGACCGACTGATTGAGATTGCCTTCAAAGCACAGCTCTATTGCCGGCTCATTACCCCAGATAGTTTTCCACGCGTGCAGCCAAGAATAGGATCTGAATAATCCGGGGTAATGCTCTAAAGAAAAGTAATCGGGCAAGTTATTACCAAACTTTGTAAAAACCAATGAGAACGCAGAAACCTCTTTTGCTTAGGTATGGAGTCTAGACCTAAGCAAAAGAGGTTAAGCCATTAAATCGCTATTTATTTCTTTAAGCGCTTTTTGGCTTCTGCAAGATGCTGTTGAATTTCGGTATTCTTAGGAGCAAGACTTAGCGCTCGCTCTAATAATTCGTAACCTTCTCTTACCTTGCCAGTCTCTACCAAAATCCAGCCATAGGTATCAATAATCGCAGGATTATCGGGAGCCAACTTATAGGCCTTTTCTGCAAATTCAGTCGCTTTTGGATTTTTCTGCTCGTAATAAAGCCACGCTAAATTATTCAGAGATGCGGGCGTGTTGGGTGCTAGCGCTAGTGTTTTTTCATACCATTTGATAGCTTCTGCGGGATCCTTTTTGTTTTGCGCATCTACCGCCATAAGCAACGCTGACTGCGCACTCTGAGGCAACTTAGCAGACCAATCATTCGCGAACTCAAACAAGAGATCGTCTTTATTATTCCTTTGATAGTGACTGTAGATTGCAACGGCAACCACTTCCATAGGCTTTTTAGACCAAGAGCTCTTGAACATGCTGAGTGCCTCTTCAGGCTTGTTTTCCGCTGCTCTAATTAAACCTTGTAGGTAATCTCGCTCAGCGGCAACATCGGTAGAGGCTGAGAATTGATCCAACACTTTTTGTGCCTCTGGGATATTTTTCTGCGCGATCTCTAGTTGAATTAAACTCGCAAGAATATTCATATTTTCTGGCGCAAAGCTAAGCGCCTTTAATATCATCTTCTTGGATTCTTCGGGCTTATTCTCTTTAAACAATAGGCTAGCGTATTGATTGTAAACATTCGCCGCTAGTTTCTTAAGTTGCTCTGCTTTACCACTGCGTTCCAACGCTATATCTATATGCTTTACAGCATCAGCGAATTGGTTCTGATTCACCAAAACTTGCGCAAGTACAACCGAAGGCTGCCATGCATCTGACTTAGCTTCTAAATCCTGCAAAAAAGAAACGGCTTCTTTGCTGCGATTTAATTTTTGCATTAACTGAAGCCAATCAGAGTATGCAGCAACTTGTGAAGGGTCTTCTTGCAGCAACAATTGCCAAGTATTAACAGCCTTTTGCAACTGACCTTGCACTTTATAGACTTCAGCTAAGCCCGCATAAGATAAGTTTTTTTCTTTATTTTCTTTTTTCGCTAAGGCTTTTTCAAATGACTGCTGGGCCAAAGTATAGTTTTTCTGAGTGAAAGCGAACCACCCTTCTAAGAATAAACCGCGAGCCTCACCAGGATAAGTTTTTTGATAGTCTGCAATTTCACTTTTAACTACCTCCGGCTTACCTTCCTGAAATAGGGCTTTAAAGTAAGTCTGCTGTATTAATAAATCCTGTGGCTGCTCTTTGTAGGCTTTTTGTAATTGACCTAAGCCCAGCCCAGGGTTTTTCATTGCAAAATCGCGCTTAGCTAAGGAGAGACGTAGGCGTTGCTGCTTAGGATTCAAGGCCAAACTTTTTTCAATCGCCTTTTGCCCTTCCTCACTGGTGTTGTCTTTTTCTAATAACGCCAAACCATAGGTTGCCAATATTTCTGCATTATTTGGCTGACTTTCCACACTCTTTTTCAGCATTGCGATGGCTTCATCCATTTTGTTACTACGGAATTTAGCGAGCGCTGCTGCCTGAATAATTGAAGTCGATGTGGTTTCGGGATCGATGAACTGATCAAATAGTTCAATAGCTTCTTTGTTTTGCCCTTTTTGATACTCAATCAAACCCAACAACATTGCAGTGTTTTTGTCTTGCGGGAACTGTTCACGAAGTTCTTTCAGCGTTTTTTCAGCGTCAGCAAATTTTCCTTGGCGGAATAATTCCATAGCATCATTGAATTTTTCTTGGGCTTGATGACTCTCAGGGTTAGCCTCCGCCAAAAGCTTTTGGTAACGATAAGCTTCTCCAGATTTACCTTGCCTAATCAAGGTTTCAGTGAGCTGGCCCAACACTGACAACTTGTTTAAGGTAAACATATCTGTGTTCGGCAGTATTGATAGTGCCTTTGTAAAATACTCTTCTGCTGCGGCAAGGTTATTTTGACGGAGCTGTAGATCTCCTAGTGTCATGAGGGCTTTGATATTTTCAGAGGCACCAATTAATTGGTTCATTGCATCTTCGCTCAACGCCGTCGTACCACCTTGCGCAAATGATGCCTCAGCCTTAACAAGACTTAATTCTATTTTTTTCGTATCTAAGCGCTCTAAATCTACCAGAACTTTAGTCAACTCTGTTTTATCACCAAGATATATGTTGGCTCTCGCCATCAATATTTGCTTTTGCAGAGAAGCTTCTATGTCATCTTTATTGGGGCTGTATGAAGAAAGAATATTCAGCGCTGAGCGAAATTTTTTATTCGCAACATATGCCTCTGCCAGCACCAAAGAGACTTCGGGCATTTTTTCGGCCATGGGCTCAAGCATGGTTTGCGTTGCATTAAATGCACCCAGCTGATTGTATATTTTAGCAAGGACAATAAAACTTTTGGGATCGCTTGGATCGTTCTTAATGGCATTTTTAGCCTCAAGAATAGCTGCACGAAATTGCCCCTGCGCGCTATAAGTTTCTGCAGATTTTATAAAGCGAGCTGCGTCTTCTTTATTTACACCTTTATCATCGCTGCAGCCAATAAGGCATAGACTTAAGATCAGCAGCAATAAAAGAGGCGAGAAAAAACTCAAGGGTCTCTTTATGGGATTGTTTGTGGTTCCTGCACTCATGGTTTTTCGCCTCTTATTGAGCTACCCGCATCTAAAATTTAGTTAGAAACTATAGGTTAACTTTATACCCACTATATTTTCATCATAGGTTGCTAAACTGCTTACGGAATCGCGGATGTATTTTCTAATAAATACATTCGTCGAAAGCTTATTTATAAAGCGGTGACTATAGGCAACCTCATAGCTTTCATCGCTAAAACTCTGTCTTGCGGAGCTGAAGTCAAAGCTTCGCTCATTGGAGCGATAACTCATCGATAAAGTACCATTGCGACCAATTCTGTAAGAAGCATTTGCTCCTAAGGTATCGACAATGGCGTCTTCAGCTAACGATTGATAATTTTCTTTGCTTCTTCCTGCTGAGAATCCAATGGTGCACCTTTCACAAACCCAATCGGTAGACCAGTGGAGCGAAGCTTCAGTTATATCGATAATATCTATGCCATTTTCAGAGGTTGTTGTTGGAGTACCGCCAAACATTGCCCCATTACCTGATGACGAATCGCTAACTCTACGACTTAAATCCAAGCCAAACTCATTGAATGCGTTCTCATAGTTAACGGAAAGCTGATAGTTTGGGCGAGTGAACTCTAGATTTTTTGACTCTTGAGCAACTCGATTTATACCCGCCGAGGCAGAATAACTTAGATGCCTGAGTTTGGTAGAAAAGCTGGCAACTGCACTCTCTAATTTGTAATCAAAAAGTGGGCTGATATCAAACGACACCTCGCTTGAAATGAGAGCCAGCTTAAGGCTGCTAATTTTATTAATTTCACGCTGCCACGCCAACTGACCTGCAACTTGTGATGAATCTTTTTTTTCTTGCTTGTCGTAGGCTACATCTGTAAAACGCACAGACGCTTCTACAGAGTCGGCTTCTGAAGGGCGCCAACGCACTGAAGGCATTACCGACAAGGTGGAACGCTCTTCTCTGTTAGTGGAAATATCAATCGCATCTGGAGCATTCAAAAGTGACTCATTATTATGAGCAATATTTAAATGCAAAGGCTGGTAGTTATTACCAATGTCCAACTGCAAGCTGCCCACCAAACTCGTATAACTTGGCTGTGAATCTTCAGTGTATTGTTGATCACTAACTACATAGCCTGCGGACAACACAACGAGTTCGCCTGAGTATTTTCCGCTGACGCCAACCTCATAGAGATTTTGCTGCTCAGATAGGTTTGAGTTGCCTACCTGTTGTCCATACTTCCTTGCGTTATCTGTTCGTAGCGTCGATGCAGACAAATCCACATTAAAAGCATCTGAGCCAGGGGCGGCATAAACCGGCGGCACAATGAAGATTAAACCAAAGAGTTTGCGCACTTTCATTCCCTGCTCACCTCGCGTTAATTATTAAAAATCAAACCGGCAAACTTTTCTTTGCCCACAGCATCAACTGCTGCAAGAACTTCATCTTTCACAGCTTTGCCAAAGGGCACAACTAATACCGCATGATCACAGTACTGGGCTAGAATTCTCGCCTCAGTAGACTGCTGAATTGAAGGCGCGTCTAAAATAATAAATCTATCTGGGTAACGATTTTTAATTTCTTGAACTAAAACTTCCATACGCTTAGAACTGAAAAATTCAGCTGCGGACTCACTGGAGCCACCAGATGGAATGACTCTCAAACGCTCAACGCCACTGGGATAAATAATGCGCTTTAGCTGGATATTGCTATCGGTAAGGTATTGAGTAAGACCCAACTCAACAGGGGTGACTATGTAGCGATCAGCTGAAGACCCATATGGATTACAGTCCACATAAAGTGCAGTTTTGTGCAGATCCAGCGCAAATGTCGCTGCCAGATTAAAGCCTACAAAGCTTGAACCGCCCTCACTACTAACTGACGCAACCAAAACAACAATATTGTCTGATTTACTTTTTTGTAAGAGCTTAATTTTTACTTCTCTTAGCGCGTTCAACAATTCCCGTTGGCGCATACCCGCAAAAATCACCTTTTTTTCATAAAGCTCATCTTGTGACCAAAGTGCAGGCAGAGCCATGTTTTTTATCTGCTCTTTTTTTCGGTGCTCATCAACGGCCGTTTTAACCAAGGCTCCTGTCGATTCAACCAAGCCGTCATCTATTTCTTCTATAAGCTGTTTTAAGTTGAGCTCTTTATTACGATCCATACTTATACCCTCGCCACTAGCCAGTAACTAGCCAATAGAACATATAGAATTAACGAGCCAGTTGTTAACGCAAGAATGGCGATCATATCCTTTTTTAATAAACGCTCACCCAAAGGGGTATTGTAGTGAGGAATAACACCTAGGATTCCGATTTCAGGCGGTAACTGAGCCTGCAGTACACGCGACATGCGAATGTGCGGGTCAACAACTACAAATGCGATTAACAAAACAATTGGCAGCAGGAGACCTAAAATAGGCCCTAAAATTGCGAATTGAAAAAAACCTATTCCGGTAGGTTTCAAAGGAAATACTGCAGGATCTTGAATGCGATAGCTCACGCCTTGCCCTTCTATATCCAAGGTCATAGAAACACGAGCAGCATTTTTTTTCTCTAACATATCCTCATAAACCTTGCGAGTTACATTGTAGTCTCTGGTTAAATCTGAGTACTGCGCTTGGCCCGCCGCTACCCGTTGAGCGCGCTCTTCTTCTTGCGACTGCAACCGAACCAGCGATTCCATTCTTCTTTTTTGCGAACGCAATTCAACATCTGCCACCGAAAGCTGTTTGCGCAACTCTTCGTAGAGTGGATTAGCGATGTTTTCACTGTTGCTATACACCTGACCAGACTCTTCCATTTTTTTTATGCTTGCGTTTAATGTAGTTAGCTGCGCTCGTGTAGAAACAACATCTGGGTAATCTTCTTGATAATCCATTAATAACTTTTCTAGCTGTGTACTTAATGCAGCGCGGCGCTGTCTTAAATCATCGGATACGCCTTTCCCTTGTTGATACTGACCTTCATTGCCCAACTGTTGCTGCAAAGTGTTCACCCTTGCCTGAGATTCCTCAATGGTGATTTTCAAGTTTTCAATTTCCGATCTCAGCCCGGCTAAACGCCCCGTTACAGTTTCTCTGCTGCCGTCTAAATTCTCAGAGTTAAATTCTTTTAGCTTTTCTTCTGCCAACTCTAACTGATGCTTCAGAGACTGCACTTGAGCATCTATAAAGTTATATGCACCCAAGCTTTCTTCACGCTTTCTCTTCTCTGTATCTGCCAAAAAAATATTAACAATAGCGTTTAACATTTCAAATGAGTTATCTGGATCACCTGAGCTAAAAGACAATTTAAAAATATTATTTTTATCGGCTTTAACCTCTAGGTTTGCGCGTACACCTCGAATGACTCTATCCTGATCTTCAGGCGACATATCCTTTTTTATCAGGCCGCGATCTTTAGCCGCAGCCTCCATTACGCCACGACTATAGATGAACTGTTGCGCCTGCTCCGAGCGATCTATCTTTGTCATCTCTGCCTTACCTTCAAGGAGAGACCCTACAATTTTGGTGGTATCTGCAATTAGTGTAATAGACGTAGAATATTTTTTTGGCCAGCTCATCCCCGTTAATAAAACAGCAAAACTTACACAGATAAACACACCAACAACCCAAAATCGGAATCTAATCAGTTCCGATTTTAATGCGCTTAGTAACTCTTTTAAATAAACCTTATCCATGAATAGTCTCTAAATTAGAATGAACGTTCTGGAATTGTCACGATATCCGATGGCTGCAATGGGTAGTTAGTTTCTACTTTGCCATCCTCCAAAATATCTTCTATGTAAATAGGGTAAACTTTTGTCTCATTATTCACTTTGCGATAAAGCTTTGCCTTGTTAGACGAGGCAAACTCATTTGGACCACCCGCCATTAATACCAAATCGAGAACGGTCATACCCTCACGATACGCTATGGATTGAGGGCTGCGAACAGCACCCGTAATTCTCACGCGAAGTTGAAAATCTGAACTACTAGGGTTGGTGACGATAACAGTGACCTGTGGCGTACGAACATAATTAGTCAATGAATCTACTATGTTGGATGACAGTTGCTTGGTAGTTAAATTTGCCGCAACAATATCGCCAACCAAGGGCATAGAAATTTTTCCATCCGGCCTAACAGGAACAGATAGAGATAACTCAGCATTCTTCCAAACGTTTACCTGCAAGATATCACCCACACCAATTCGATATTCGTCTAAAACACCGCGATCAGAAATAGGAGGCATATTTACTTTTTTGGAACTGCTGCAAGCGGCAAGTAGCATAGTGACAAATACCAAACCTAAACACACAAACTTTTTCATAATGTATTCCTTGAGAACCTGAGGTTAGTGGACGCCTTTGCCTAATAATATAATTTCAACCGTCTGAATCATGATTAACATATCCATCAGAAAGCTGTGGTTTTTGGTGTAATAAAGATCATATTGCAATTTGTTTTTTGCATCTTCAACAGAGGCGCCGTAGGGATACTTCAGCTGGGCCCAGCCCATTAACCCCGGCTTAACTTTATGGCGCGTATCATAGAAAGGAATCTGCTGTGAAAGATCGGTCACAAATTCGGGGCGCTCGGGCCGAGGTCCAACAAAACTCATGCTACCCGCAAGCACGTTATATAACTGTGGTAATTCATCTAGGCGGGTATTACGAATAAAAGCCCCCACTTTCGTAACACGTGCATCATTTTTTTGAGCCCAGACAGCGCCGTTTTTTTCTGCGTCTTGACGCATACTACGGAATTTATAGATACGGAAATGACGCCCATTCAAACCAACTCGAACTTGGTGATAGAGCATAGGCCCTGGACTTTCCAATTTAACTGCGATTGCTGTCAGTAGCATGAAAGGCCACAGCACCAGAAAAAATGTAGCCGCTAAAATTAAGTCGAATAGGCGTTTAGCTATGAGGCGGCGCTTCGAATACTTGAAGCCATCTGAATAGAGCATCCAACTCGGTTGCAAGAGGGTTATATCAATTTTGCCTAACTCTCGCTCACAAAAACTTAGCGCATCGCAAGAGGGAACTCCTGCCAATTTGCAATCCAAGAAATCATTCAACGGAAAAGCAGCATCACCCTGCGCACGACGACGCTCATCGGGTGACACCACTATCTCAGAAATGTGTGAGCCTTTAACAAAATCCAACCAGCTGTTAGGCAAAGGGAGAATGGTTTTTTCATCGACCTGAACATTCTCATTGGCATTGGGGACGCAACCAACCACTTCAACGCCTAGAACATCCACTTCGGGGGAAAGATCTTCCAAAAGTTTCTTTGCACGCGCGCCAGCACCATAAATGACCACTCGGCGCTTAAGCTTTGCAGTATCAACAACCAGCATAAAAACAATGCGGGCCAAAATCACGACAATACTTGCCAGGATTACGCCCCAAAAAATAAAGCCTCGAACTATAAAGTCACGAGGCAACAAAAGATCCAGTAAATATAAGCTGAGGCTTCCCAGAAAAAAGAAACTAACAACCGTGCGCAACACCATACTGCGGAAACCTTCGCGAACCATCGCGAGGTATACCCCCATAGATAAAGTACAGCAACTCAGCACAAATGAAAAAACGACAAGTGGGGGCCAATCAAAGGGGATTAAAGCAAACGTGGAATCTACGCTGGACATACTTTCAATGAAGCTCAATGCAAGCCAAGCGGCTAACATCAATAATGCAGCTTCCATCAAACCTAAGAAAAGGTAAGGGAGGTGGACATAATGTTTGTTCAAGCGAATGTAAGACAACTTCGGATCCTTCACGCTAAAGTGATTTTTGGTGCGTAACTCCACATAGACGCAATAAAGGTCAACGCAAAGCGAAGCATTATAGCGAGTTTTATGACAAATACTCGACCTTCGACAAGCTTATTCCGTCAGTTCGTCGATGGATTCTGTATTTTTCAGAAAGAGCGACGGAAATCCAGCTTTAATTTCAAATTAGACGGGCACTTGTGATAAGTTATCGACCCTTTGGATACTACTGACTGCTAAGGAATTAATCTATGTTCGCCAGCAATCCCACAATCTGCATTATCGGTTTAGGCTATGTCGGCCTTCCCCTCGCCGTTGAATTCGGCAAAAAGACAAAAACCATTGGCTTTGATATCAACCAAGCGCGAGTTAATGATCTCTTAAAAGGCATTGATAATACGCTTGAGCTAAATACCGATGAATTAGCCGCTGCCACCAAGCTGAGCTTTAGCACCAATGAAGCGGATATTAGAGGCGCAGATGTCTATATAGTTACTGTGCCCACCCCAATAAACTCCAGTAACCAGCCAGACTTAACACCTCTTGAGAAAGCATCTGCCCTGCTGGGCCGTGTGATTGCTAAAAATGCAATTACCGTTTACGAATCTACCGTTTACCCTGGCTGCACTGAAGAAGTCTGTGTACCCATTATAGAAAAGACGTCAGGCTTAACGTTTAATAAAGATTTCTTTGCGGGCTATAGCCCTGAACGAATTAATCCGGGCGACAAAGAACGCCGTGTTCACAACATCATCAAGATCACATCGGGCTCAACACCTGAAGTTGCTGAATATGTTGATCAGCTTTATCGCAAAATTGTTGTGGTTGGAACACACAAGGCAAGTAGCCTAAAGGTCGCCGAGGCCGCGAAAGTCATCGAGAATACCCAACGTGATTTGAATATTGCACTCGTCAATGAACTCGCCTTGATTTTCAATCGCCTTGGAATTGACACTTTGGAAGTACTTGAGGCCGCGGGGACCAAGTGGAATTTCTTGCCATTTCGCCCAGGCCTAGTAGGCGGTCACTGCATTAGCGTAGACCCCTACTATCTTACTCACAAAGCGCAGCAGGTAGGTTATTACCCAGAAGTAATATTATCTGGCCGCCGGGTAAATAATAGCATCGGCGCCTTTGTCGCCGACTCGGTCGTAAAAATGATGACCAAGCGCAAAGCCCACGTTGTTGACTCTCGCGTGCTCATATTAGGCCTAACCTTTAAAGAAAATTGCCCTGACTTACGCAATACCGGCGTTATCGATATTATCGAAGAGCTAGCAACATACAACACAAACGTCGATATTTACGACCCTTGGGCAGACCATAAAGAAGCTCACCACGAATATGGCATAAGCCTTATAGATGAGCCCAAGCTCGGCACCTACGACGCCATTATTATCTGTGTTGGCCATGATAAGTTTAAACAAATGGGCGCTGAGGGCATACGCGCACTAGGCAAACCTAGCAGCGTTTTGTTTGATGTTAAGCACATTCTCCCCAAAGACAGCGTAGACGCTCGACTTTAACTAAAACGATAAGGTTTTTATGAAAACTCTTGTAACAGGAACTGCAGGTTTTATTGGTGCCGCCTTAGCTCAGCGGCTTTTAGAGCGCGGCGATGAAGTTGTTGGTGTAGATAACATCAACGATTATTACGATATAGAGTTGAAAAAAAACCGTTTAGCGCGCTTAACACCCAACGCCAACTTTACTGATGTTCGCTGCAATCTTGAAGACAAGGCAGCCATTGACCAGCTTTTTAAGATCCATAAGCCGCAGGCTGTGGTCAATTTGGCCGCCCAAGCCGGAGTGCGCTACTCGCTGGTCAATCCACAGGCTTACATAGACTCCAATATCACCGGCTTCTTAAATATACTGGAGGGGTGTCGCCATTTTGGTATTGAGCATTTAGTCTACGCCTCCAGCAGTTCGGTTTATGGCGCCAATACCTCCATGCCATTTTCCGCCCAGAATAATGTCGATCACCCTGTTAGCCTCTACGCCGCCAGCAAAAAAGCCAATGAATTGATGGCTCACACATACAGCCACCTTTTTAATATCCCCACCACCGGCCTGCGTTTTTTCACGGTTTATGGCCCTTGGGGTAGACCTGATATGGCACCCATTATCTTCACCAAAAAGATTTTAGCGGGCAAATCCATTGATGTTTTTAACTATGGCAACCATCGCCGCGACTTCACTTATGTAGACGATATTGTAGAGGGGATCATTCGCACACTGGATAAACCTGCAGCCACCAACCCACTATGGACAGGTGACCACCCCGATCCGGCCACATCAAAATCGCCCTATAGAATTTACAATATCGGCTCCAATAACCCCGTGGAACTATTGCATTTCATAGAAGTGCTTGAGGATTGCTTGGGTAAAAAAGCGGTCAAAAACCTGCTACCCATGCAGCCGGGTGACGTGCCCGACACCTACGCAGATGTTGATGCACTTATTAAAGATGTGAATTACAAGCCAACAACTTCCGTTGAAGTTGGCGTAGAGCGGTTTGTGAAGTGGTATCGCGATTACTATCGCGCCTAAATCTATTAACTTCTGGCCCTAGATTATGACTCAGCACAAAATCACTCACGCCATGACCGTAGATGTGGAAGATTACTTTCATGTTGCCGCTTTCAATAAGGTTATAGACCCTAATAGTTGGGATACTTGGCCATGCCGCGTAGAAGCCAATACGCACAAGTTATTGCAGCTCTTCGATGACAAGAACATCAAGATCACATTTTTCATCTTAGGCTGGGTTGCAGAGCGCTACCCAGAACTAGTGAAAGCGATTCGCGCGCAGGGTCATGAAATTGCCTCCCATGGCTATAGTCACCAGCTGATCTATAAGCAAAACCAAGACGTTTTTCGTGCAGAAACAGCAAAATCAAAACAGATTCTGGAAGATTTAGGCCAAGCACCCGTAACAGGCTATCGCGCAGCCAGTTACTCGATTACTCGAAAATCCTTATGGGCCTTGGATATTTTGGCAGAATTGGGATTCACTTGGGACTCCAGTATCTTCCCTACCCGTCATGACAACTATGGAATCCCCGGCAGCCCCGAAGAGCCCTATAAAATCATTACCAGCAACGGCAACACGCTTACCGAATTTCCATTAACAACCGCCAAGGTTTTTGGCCAATCTGTACCCGCTGCAGGTGGAGGTTACTTTCGCCAATATCCCTACGCGCTATCGCGCTGGCTATTTGAACGGGCCAGCCTGAATCAAACCAAACCTCAGATTTTCTATCTGCACCCCTGGGAAATTGACCCCGACCAACCGCGCGTACCCAACGCTAGCTGGTTTAGCAACTTCCGCCACTACACCAATCTCAAGCGCTGCTTACCGCGCCTTGAGCATATGATTGATGATTTTAACTTTGGCACCATCAGCCAAAGTTTGGGGTCAGTTTCGGTTTCAAAAACGATCAAGCTAAATGATCTTTTGGAAGATATTAATCCATAATCCGTAGTGGACGCATTTCGACTATACCAGTAGAATCGCGCCTCACTTGCTATCCCCCTCCTTTGCACCCATAGCTCAGTTGGATAGAGTAGCGGCTTCCGAAGCCGTTGGTCGCAGGTTCGACTCCTGCTGGGTGCACCAATTTCTTTATGATTCAATACAACAACTCTGCATCTTTATGAAAGTGTTCCACAACAGAAAC
>ENA-UOWO01003550-UOWO01003550.1-activated-sludge-metagenome-genome-assembly--contig:-NODE-3550-length-17984-cov-19.102683_pt1 | contig 17984 bp, 15 predicted proteins | sample MGYA00238148_ERZ761564 | MGnify/ENA primary metagenome ERZ761564 (study PRJEB28885, sample SAMN05720194) | activated sludge metagenome | isolation source: Anaerobic digester | place: USA...
GCAACAGCCTTATTTATTATTTCTACTACACTTCTAAACAACAACGATCATTTAATCGTGCTGCGTCCCAACTATGCCACCAACATAGAAACACCGCGTGCCATCAACTGCGAAATTTCTCTTATCGATTTGGCGTTTGAAAACGGCTTTCAATTCGATATCGAACAAATTAAAAATGCGGTAAAATCAAACACCAAATTAATCAGTCTAACATCGCCGCACAATCCTACAGGTGTGGTGTTTGATAATAAAATTATTGAAGAAATTATTGACTTTGCTAAAGAAAGAAATATTTATGTGCTGGTAGATGAAACCTATCGTTACTTAAATTTCCAATCGGAATTGATTCCGTATTATGCAGCAAAAAGCAACAATGTAATTTCCGTTTGTTCTTTATCCAAAGCACATGGCGTACCCGGCATCCGCACCGGCTGGTTGATTAATAAAGATGAAAAACTGATGTATGATTTTTTGGCAGCCAAAGAACAAATCATCATTTGTAATTCGGTAGTCGATGAAGAAATTGCACATCACATTTTATCTCAAAAAGATTATTTGCAAGCAACGCATCAGCACATCCGACAAAACTTCTCTATTCTGAAAAACTGGATGGAAAACGAACAAAAATATTTAGAGTGGACCGAGCCAAATGCAGGTGTCGTTTGCTTTCCGAGAATTAAAAATGAATACAAGGTGGATATCGCAAGGTTTTATAAAATTCTATACGAACAACATAAAACACTGGTCGGTGCAGGCCATTGGTTCGAGCAATCTGACAGATATTTTCGTTTAGGTTTTGGGTATCCTTCTAAAGATGAATTATTACAAGGTTTAAAAAACATAGACGCTTCGATTGAAGCGTCTATTATCATATAGATGCTGAAACGAGTTCAGCATGACGTTTGTAAAGTGAACTATTTCTGTGCGGTTGACGGCAAATTCATTTCCTTAAATTCGACATCGGCCGGCACATCAAATGTTCCGGCTGGCAAACTCGGATTTTCTTCCAGTTTCTTTAAAGTACTGGTCACGGTTTTGCCAACTACCGACATTTCCATTTTCATCGGTATCTGTTTCCACATCCATACTTTTCCCTGCATCTGTTCATTGCTGAAGCTGGCCACTTTACAGTCTTTTCCATTCACCGTTTCATTGCCTTCTTCTTTAAAGTTCATTTTCTTTTTCATTTCTTCCGTCATCTTGGAAAAGTCCATATTGCTGGCATCAAACCTGGATTCGTCCAGCTTAATTTTAGAACCTGTTTTTGTGCCTTCTGCCCATGAATAAACAAATCCATCCACCATTAAGCTGTTTGATGTGTTATTCATACTTTTGCCTCCAAATGAAATGGCTGTTTGTAGTTGCGTTCTGGATTTCTTGCCATAATCATCAAAAACGACTTTGGTTGTGGTCGTTCCCATTCCGCCAGGCATAATGGTTTCTGATTCATAGCTGCCGGATTTCAATCCGTCGCCGACAACCGCTTCTTTTACGTCTGCTACCACCGAAGATGGCTCAGCCGTTTCATTGGTTGCCGTGTTGTTTTTGCAGGCAGTAAATGTTGCCGCAATTCCTAAAATCAACATTAAGTGTTTCATAGTCTAATATTTTATATCAAAATTAATTAAAAAAAAGCACTCTGACAGGCTGAGTATATTAATTCTTTTTTTAGAGTGAATCTACGTACAAATGTCTATTTTTGGAAACTGTATTACAACAGCAATTTTATATGCACTGGCAGGAACTTTCAGACGAAACCAAACAACTATTAGAACGGTTGAAAATTCAACAGTTAGGCAAACTCAGCGTTGATGGAAAAGTTATTTGTGTGGTCAGGCTGGAAGATGGATTTTTTGGCATACACAATACCTGTCCGCATGCAGGCGCGCAATTGCATCATGGACATTGCAACAAAAAAGGCGTGATTGGCTGTCCTTTGCATGGTTATAAATTTGATATAAAAACAGGAAGAAGTACTGACGGTAACAATTATAAAATTGCGCATTATCAGTTTAAAGTTGAAGATGATAAAATGTGGATTGGTTGGAAAAGTTATTAGTTAAACGTTATTTGTTATAAGTAGAAAGAATGAAATATAGCATTGCAGAAATAAACAAGATTGTTAACGGAAAATTTCTTCAGGAAAAAGAAGATACTGTACTTACACAAGTTTGTATTGATACTCGACAAATTACCCATGCAGCTGCTAATTTATTTTTCTGTTTGATTGCACGAAATGATGGTCATCAGCATATAGAAAATGCCTATAAAAAAGGAATCCGAAACTTCATTGTATCAAAAGAAGTTGATGTTGAAAAATATACTGCAGCTAATTTTATCTTAACAGAAAATACTACCGCTGCGCTGCAACAGCTAGCACAATATCATCGTACACAATTTTCAATTCCGGTGATTGGCATTACCGGCAGCAACGGGAAAACGATTGTTAAAGAATGGCTCTATCAATTGCTGAGTGGTGAAATGAAAGTGGTGAAGAGTCCGAAAAGTTATAACTCACAGGTAGGTGTGCCGATTTCGGTTTTAAATATGGAAAAAGAGCACGAACTGGCTATATTCGAAGCCGGAATTTCCACCATTGGCGAAATGGAAAACCTGCAAAAAATTATCCAACCAACAATCGGAATACTCACCAACATTGGCTCTGCACACGATGCAGGTTTTTCATCCAGAGAAGAAAAATTGCAAGAAAAGTTAAAACTATTCGAAGGTTGCGAGCAAGTAATTTATTGTGACAGATATGTCGATCGTCCACAGTCGATTGTCCACAGTAAAGAGCTTATTAGTTTTGGTGAAGATGTGAAATCAACTTTTATTCTCAAACAAATAGAAAAGAAAAATAATGCTACGATAATAGAAATTTCATCCATTCCTTTTTCTATTCCTTTCACCGATGATGCAAGTATAGAAAATTGTCTGCATTGCATTATCGCACTAAAAACACTTGGTGTTGATGACACAAGCATACAATCTAAAATCTTATCGCTGCGCAATTTACCGATGCGACTGGAATTAAAATACGGCATCAACAACTGCACTATTATTGATGATTCTTACAGTGCCGATTTTCATTCTTTGCAAATTGCGCTCGACTTTTTTAAACAACAGGAAACGCACAAAAAGAAAACATTGATAATTTCTGAGTTTGAAGAATCAGGACTCGACGAAAAAGAATTCATTCAGAAATTAAAAACGGTGTTGCAGCAAAATTCTTTTGACAAACTAATTGGTGTCGGAAAATCATTTATGCAGCATATCGAATCGCTGGCTTATACCATTAAAGAATGGTATGTTTTTGAAAGCACCGAGCAGTTGATTGAACAATTCAATGTATTGAAATTTGAAAATGAGTTGATTTTGTTAAAAGGTGCCCGAAAATTCAGCTTTGAAAAAATTACCGCACAATTAATCGGACAGACACATGCCACTGTACTGGAAATAAATCTGAATGCGCTGATCAATAATCTGAATGTTTATAAGAGTTATTTGTCAAAACAAACCGGTGTGATTGCGATGGTGAAAGCGTTTTCATATGGAAGCGGCAGCACCGAAGTGGCCAGTTTACTGGAAAAACAACATATTGATTATTTAGCAGTGGCGTATGCAGATGAAGGTGTTGCGTTGCGTAAAGATGGCATCCAATCAAAAATAATGGTGATGAATCCTGACGCGGTAGATTTTGACCGAATGTTGGAATATCAGCTGGAACCGGAAATTTATTCGTTGCAGATTTTGAGGCTATTAACTAAAAAAATTGGTGAAAAGCCGATAGATATTCATATCAAATTAGAAACCGGCATGAACCGGCTAGGCTTTGTAGAAGCTGATTTACAGGAATTGATTTCTCTTTTACAACAACACCAAAACATACACGTCAAAACCATCTTTTCGCATCTGGCAGCCAGCGAAGATGCAAATTTTGACAACTACACCAAAGAGCAAATTACCTGCTTTGAGCAATTATCCGACACGCTGATTGCTGCTCTAAAGTATCCGGTAAAAAAACATTTACTCAACTCGAGCGGCATCCTTCGTTTTCCGGAAGCGCATTATGATTATGTTCGATTAGGCATTGGTTTGTATGGTGTGGATAGTTCTGCCAGCATTCAGGATAAATTATTGCCTATCGGAAAATTAAAGACAAGAGTAGCGCAAATAAAACACGTAAAAAAAGGAGAAACGATTGGTTATTCGCGCAAAGGTATTGCTGATGAAGACATGAAAATCGGTGTGCTTGCCATTGGTTATGCAGATGGCTACGACAGACGTTTCGGCAATGGCGCAGGCCAAGTATTTATTTCCGGTCAACGCGCAAAAATTATCGGCAACATTTGTATGGATATGTGCATGGCAGACCTTACCGAAATAGAGGATGTTCAGGAAGGCGATGAATGTGAAGTGTATGGCAAAGAAATATCCATCATAGAACAAGCAAAAAAAATCGGCACTATTTCTTATGAGTTGCTGACGCATATTTCATCGAGAGTGAAGCGTTTGTATTATCTGGATTAACGGACTCTATAGCCAATTCTGAAACCAAAGACGGTTTTAAACATATGGTAATTTCCCATTTTTCCATAGCCATAATAATCTTGTAAACCACTAAGAAAACCTCTTCTTTCAAAGGAAATGGTGTTATTATCATTAATATCCGGTGGCAACGGATTGGATGCTCTGCGAATAAACTTATATCCGAAACCGCCATAAACATCTATCACACAACGTTTATTTTTTCCAAAGAAATACATTTTTCCAAATTTCAGGCTTACCGCAATTTCATTAGTGGCATACACCGATTTTATATCTTCAAAATAAGAACAACCGTATCTGCAATAAGATTCTTCATTGCTGTACTTATAAAATGCATATTCAATTTCCGGTGCCAGATATACACTGCGCCACCATTTTTCCGGACTGTAGTTTTTAAAATAATATTTTAATGTGGTTTTCGATTCTATACCAATCAATGTATTGGGCACAAATGAATTATCTTTTCGGTAGATGCTGGTGTATGCGTTCAGGATACCAACACTCTGCTCTACTGCGAAATTTCTTTTTAGAACTACTTCCACGCTTGCATCAAAGAAAGTGGGTTTGTGTTCAAAAACAGACATTGGGTTTAGTTTAACTATAATGGCTGTCTTAAACGGAATGGTATCTTTTGTTTTTGAGAAACCAAAAGATAGCATCAACAAGAAACACAACAAACTGCAGTACTTTTTCAGCATTTTAATTTTTGTTGATTGTTTTCACAATACGAATGTTGTTCAAATCCGTGTAATCACAGAACGTATAACCTGATGGCGAAGAAACGATCAACAGATTATTTTCTGCTATCACATCTACTGCGTTTATATCCGAAATTTTGGTTAGATACTCAGGATTGCGATTGTCTGTAATATCATACACATGCACACCGTAGTTTCCGTTACAAACAAACAAAGTATTTCCGTCATAGCTCAACCCTTGCGGTTCTTCCATCACGATAAAAGTAAGTTCTCTAGGATACAAGGCATCTGTAACATCATAAACCACCAACATACCATTTGACCTGAAATTATTATTACATACGGTTCCGGTTCTAACGGTAGAATAAGCTACGTTAGCTTTCGCAATTGCGGGATCGCAACCGACAAAATGCATGGCCTTACTTTGTACAACAGGTTTTGTTTTGTCTGTTATATCTACAATAAATACGCCATCGGTAGCACCAATATATAAGCGATTGGTAAATGAAAAGATGGTTTCTATATTATATGCAACCGTGGTGCTGCCAACATTTATCATGTTGTTTTTGTCGGAAATATCATATACCACAATCTTATTATCTGATAATGCATAGAGATAATTTTCTACCACGGTAAACTTAGTTATAGAACCGGACTTGCCGTTATTATTGGGTGCAACTTCAGCATCAGAATACAACGTACATGATGGAAGAAACAGCAGTGAACAGCCTACAACGAATAAAGAAAAAAGTATTTTTTTCATAAACTAAAAATTTAATTCGGTTTGTAACATTTTGGATTTATCAGCAATGTATCTTTCCAGCCAACGAGCAATCCTTTACGTAAGTCGACGCATTCGAAATGACCATTATACGCTGGTGGATAGTTATTATAATTGACGATTCCATCTTTCACAATACTTAAAACGGAAACGTTCAACACATCACTGATATCAATAGCAATAAGGTCTTTTCCATTATCAGCCAAGAGTGTATTATCGCTGATGGTGAAATTTCTGTTACCAATGATTTTTATAAACGTAAGCTTTACAGGATTGGAAGAATCTGATTTATCTATTACATGAATTCCTTTATATACTTCATTGATAAAGAGATATTGGTTCCAGGAATAAATATTACCGGCATTTACAATGAGCTGTGTGTCGATATTTTGGATTACATACAGACTGTCGCCATTTGAATAAATAGGTTGCTTGCCGAAGACTTCATAATCATCTGGTGTGCATGCATTAAACAGCTGCATGATAAATAATAAAAATAACGTATAAAAGTGGCGCGTAAATTTCAACAGTTAATAATTTATATCTAAAAGTATAAACTATTATCCAATCTTGCAACTATTTATAAAAAAATACCTAAAATCAGGCATTGGCTGATTGTTCATTTTCATCTGAAACCTGGTCTGCGGTTGTTGCTTCCAACACTTCTGGTACATCCGTGATGGTTGGAATTTCTGCCGTTTCAACTACCTGTGCAACTGGTTCTTCAACAGTTGGTTGTTCTATCACCGGTTCGGTGATTTGTTCGTCTGTGTTCACTGCAACTGCTGTAACTACTGCAGCTTGTGCGTGTTCAATTTGTTCATTTTCTACAGCAACAGCTTCTTTTTTAGCCAGTTTTTTAGCTTCCAGTTCTTGTTGTTTTGCAGCTTCTTCCTGCTCGCGTTTCAGTTTTAGCTGTTCGCGTTCTACTTGTTGTTTCTTTTCTTTTTCGATATCTGCTTTCAGCTGTGCGATGGTTTGCTTGATGCCTTCTGCTTTCGCTTCTTTTTCTTTTGTTCTGTTTAAAATATCACCAAAACGACTTTTGAGTTCCTCCACGGATAACTTTCCACGTGTATAGTGCTGCATTTTTTCTACCTGCATCGTATAACTTTCGTTATCGCGTGCAATAGAATCTTTCAGGCCATCCAGAATTTTAGTCAACTGCGAAATTCTTCCCTGCGTTTTGCTCACCACTTCTGTCATTCTGTATTTACGCAAATCATCAAAAATGGCATTCACCTGATTATAAATGGTACGTTTGTGATTCCAGCGAATGGCAGCATCCTTTAATTCTGTCTGAATTTTTTTCAATTCTTCAAAAATAAATTTCCACTGATCATTGTAAATCAGCTTTGCCTGCAAGTCTTCAATTCGTTTGTAATAATTTTTAACGAGTACAGCATTTGCCTGATCTTCATTTTCATTATTGATACGTTTTACTGCTTTGAGTGCTTCAAAAACAGCATTTATTTTATCTTTTAATACGGTAGTTTGTTCCCAGGAAATTTCATTTTTTTTCTGATAAGACGCAATTTTTTCCCATTGTGCTTTTGCTTTATCCCATAGTGACTGATCATATTCTGCTACAACAGATGCTTTTTCTTCCAGCAATTTCACTTCGTCGGTGAGCAGTTGATTGATTTTAGAGCTCATTAGCTTTTTGCCCCATTTGTGTTGTGATTGCAAGACAACATCCAATCTATCTACCTTTACTTCTTCCGGCAAAATGGTATCGCTGTTGGCATCAATTTCCCAATGAATGGCATTATCCGGAAATGTATATTCTCCACCATTTTTCCATTCTACAAAAACAGCATCCTGGATTTCTTTGGTCACATCTTCTTTTGGAAATGCGTGAATATGGATTTTTGCAGTTTCTTCATCTAAATGGATGGCAATTAAGGCTTTTCTGTCGGTGCCGATTTCGCCCCATAATACTAGTCTTGTGTTCATGTTAAAAGTCGTAAGTAGTAAGTAATAAGTCGTAAGTATTCGCCGATAAAGTCAGGATCCTATTTACGATAATCAATTTTGTAATGAATAATCTGTTTAATAAAAAAACAGTTTGCAATACATGCAAACTGCGATACAAAATTAAAAAATTATTGGTTAATTTTTCAGTGTTGCACGTTTTGTTTTTACCGTTTCAATGATTTGTTCCTGCAATGAAATCTGTTGTTGTTTGGCCGTTTGGTCAGCATCATTTTTCTTTATTTCTTGTTCCAGTTTTGAAATTTTGGTCTTAGAATCTTCAATTGCCTTTAGTGCTTTATCTTTGCTTTTTTGCAATGACTTTAACTCTTTATTTAAGGTTTTCAACGCTTTTTCTTCAACTTTTTGCTGGCTACTAACCATCGCAACTGCCTGATTCTGTGCAAACTCTTTAATTACAGCTTCCATAGCTGCATGTTGAGTGCCATATGCATAAGAAGTAACAAATGCACCACCTAAATCGGTAAAAAAGGTCACTTTAGAACCTTTGTCAACCGGTGTAACGATAGCATAAATATCAACGGTGTTAGCGCTAACAGTAGAAATCTGTGCATTGTCTATTAATATTTCCGGTGATTTTTTAGTGCTGACAAGTTTAGCGTTATACTTTTTGCTTAATTTTTTTAAACCATCTTTTGCTTCATTTACGCTGGTTCCGTTTAAAATTACTTCAATACCATTTTGTTCGCCTCTGCTCATAAATTGACGGACTTCGTTGGTTGTAAATGTAGTTTGAGCATTTACAAAAGTGATTGACAAGAAGAGAATGGTTAGTATGCCTGTTAATTTCAAAAATTGATTGTTCATTTTGATAGTTATTTGTGTTTAAAAATTGATGCTTTATCGCATAAAAAAAGCAGCTTGCACTGCTGCAAACTGCTTTAGTAAAATATACTTTTTTAATTTAATGTTGCACGTTTAGTTTTTACCGTTTCTATAATTTGCTGCTGTATAGAAATTTGTTGTTGTTTAGCTGCCTGATCTGCATCATTTTTTATGATATCCTGTTCACGTTGCTGTATCAGTGCTTTTGCTTTTTCGATATCTTTTAAATAATCTTCTTTGTCTTTTGTTAAATCTTTCAGATTACCGGTTAACGTTTTTAAGATTTTTTCTTCTGCTTTTTGCTGTTCTTCTACCACTTCAATAGCCTGATCTTTAGCAAATTTTTTCAGCGAAGCATCTAGTCCTGCGTATTGTGTGCCATAAGCTGCAGACGATACGAATGCACCGCCTAAATCTGTATAAATAGTCACTTTAGAACCATTATCTACCGGTGTAACAATTGCATACATATCTACCACATTTGCACTTACAGTTGGCATTTGTGCGTTGTCTATAAAGATTTCAGGACTTTTCTTGTCGCGAACAATCTTTGCTTTCATTTTTTTGCCCCATTTTTCAATGGCATCTTTGGCGTCTTCAGGCTTAGTGCCGTTCAGAATTATTTCAATTCCGTTTTGTTCGCCTTTACTCATAAACTGGCGAACTTCGTTGGTGGTGAACTGTGTCTGTGCGTTTGCTGCTGCAAAAGTGAATAGTAATGCCGCTGTAAAAAGTGACACTTTCAAGTTTTTCTTCATATTCATACAATTTATCATTTAACAATACCTGTTACTTTCTCTTTATTATACTGCAAAATAAATGCCACAAAATATCCTTGTGAGCGAACTAATTCTAAAATCTCTTTGGCGCGTTCCAGATTGTCAAAATTTCCGAGTCGGTAAATATACCGTTCGTATGCTCTTACTTCTTCCATTTTGCCAAGCATTTCAAATTCAGGAAACTTAAGATTTCCAACATCATAGCTTGCCAATTGTATTTTATAATAAACATCCGGCAAAATCTCCGTTACTGTTTCGGCTTTACTTTCTGCAACTACTGCTTTTTCCTTAATCTCTGTTTTAATAGTTGGAATGTCAGTTAGTTTGGTTGCATCTTTAGATATATTTTCAGTTTTATTTTGAAAATCTTCTACTTTTGGTGTTACAGTTGCTATTGGTGTTTCAATCACCGGAGTCGGTATGTTTTGGATTTTAGTGGTTTCTACCACCAACTTTTCCTGTATTGAATCTGACGGAATTACTTCAGTTTCATCTGTCGCAAATTTTATTTTCTTAGGCTTTTTAGTATTCACCATATCTGCAGCAAATTGCGGTGCACTTTCAGTTTTTACAGTTACCGGTATTTTCTGTTCTGCTGATTCTTTTGTTGCTTGTATTTTATTTTCTAAAACTGCTGGTTTGTTTTCTGTTTCCAATGGCAGCTGAATTTTTTCTTCAGTTTTAAGTGTATCAGCTATTGAATTAGTAAGCACAGATTTATTGGATGCTGTAAGAATTTCAGGCTCTTTATTTTCAGGAATAATTACCGGAATTGGAGTTGGATTCGGGTCGGCAGTTGTTGTCACAACAGATGAAGAATTATTTACACTTATTTCAGGTTGGGTTTTCTTTGAATTTTCTGAAGCTATAATTTTTAATAAGGAATCAATTTTTTGCTGCGTGATTGGCTCGTGATATTCAGCAGCAGCATTTGAATTTAAAGAAGTGCTTTTATTTGTTACTACATTAATGATTCGGCTAGGTGGCAAATTACCTTCTTTATAAACTTTATTTTCAGTAAGTTTAAATTTATTGCCGGTTAGTAAATAATCGCGCACTTTTATGCTGTTTTTTTCAAGTCCGTAAGTGGTAAGTTCATCTGTAATTTTTTGCTCCTGCGTTTCAAAAATAACTTTGTAATCATTATTCAGCAATAGCTTGATTTCAAATTTTCCGGTGGCATCTATATCTACTTCGCGTAATTTTTGAGTGGTGTAGTTAACCATTCTCATCTTGGCTTTTACAGCAGGTTTTCCGGTGGCTGCATCTGTTACTTTTCCTGTAAATATGATGTAATTTTCCAGTGACAAATTATTCGTAGCACCTTTATTAATACTGAGCTGTGCATCCGGTTTTAACAAGCTATAACCAACAACAGAATCGCCATTTGATTTGCCGGCTGCACTAATCTTTTGTGTGAAAGTGCGGTATCCGTCTTTTGATGTTCTTATGGTGTAGAGTATATCCTTATTTATCTGAAATTCAGCTTTACCGGTTTGGTCTGTCATTCCTTCAAATATCTTCTCATTATTGTCGAATACCTGAACCAACGCATAGTCTATTGGCTTTTCTGAAAAAGTATCATTTGCGTATACCATTAATTTCAAACTAAACGGTGTGAACCGATATACATCAAAGCCGCCTTTTCCACCAGTTCTGTTGGAAGAAAAATAACCGGTTTTTGTTTCTTCATCGTATATCACACTAACATCATCACCTGCAGAATTAATGGGTGCCGTTTGCAGTACAACATCTTGCCAGATAGCATTGACTTTTTTAGAAGAAAAAATATCAAAGCCACCAAAGCCACCTTTTCTGTCTGACGAAAAATAGAGTGTATTGTTTATTCCATCCTGTACTAAAAATGGATTTGTTTCGTTTGCTGTTGAGTTCAATAATTTTCCTAAATTTTCAGGAGCTGTCCATTGCTGATTTTCCCAACTGCTTTCCCAAATATCAAAGCCACCAAAGCCACCAGGTTGGTTAGAAGAAAAATAGATTTTATTTCCTTCTGTATTAAATGCCGGATTTTTTAAAGAAAATCCATCTGAATTAAATGGAAATGGTTTTACATTTAAGAAATTTCCGCCTAAATTATCTGCTGTAAATAATATTTCATGTTTAGTTTTTCCTTTTTTAGAAACTGTTTTTTCTTCTACTGCAGAAAAGACTACGGTGTTGCCATCCTGTGAAAAAGACAATGCGGTGATCACTAATTTTGATAAGTCTTTATTGTAAGCGCTTACCGGCACATCAAATCCCTGAAAAGCACGAACAATCTGGTATATATCATAGGTTGGAAGAACATCTTTATTATCCTGATTTTTTATGGTTACATAAACAGGATTTGTTCTCAGTACCGCTACATTGGTTTCATCAGCAGAAGTATTGTAAGGATAATTTTCAAGCTTATAATTATAAGATAATGCCGATGACTTCAGGATATTTTCGCATTGATTTGCTAAATCCATTACTTTGTTTAAATCACCTGTCATTGCTGCATACATCAGATAGCCATCTAGTGCTTTCTGATACTCACCCATTATGTGATATGTGTTTGCATAATTGAATAAATTTACTTTAGATGTTTTAATCAGCTGACTTTCCTTATCATACCATTCCATTGCGGTGGCATACTCTTTTTTCTTTACATATAATTCTGCAATTCTGAAAGCATCCTGCGGATCGCGGTTATCGCCAAAATATCTTCCTTTATAATATTCTATTACCTTGTCGATTCCACCGCTTGCTATTAACTTACTGATGTAAGTGGCATCCCATTTTTTTGCAAACGACATACTCACCAGGAGCATACAACTAATAAAAAACAATCTCTTCATACTATTTATGTTAATGTGCTTCCAGCCAATTATTTCCAAAACCAGCTGATACTTCTATAGGTACTTGCAAAGGTAAGGCATTTTGCATTTCGCTTACAACGATTTGTTGTATTTCTTCTTTTTCAGGCAAATATACATCAAACAATAACTCATCATGAACTTGTAATATCATTTTGGATTGCATCTTTTGTGCAGACAATTGTTGATGTATATTTATCATCGCTACTTTAATCATATCTGCAGCAGTTCCCTGAATGGGTGCATTGATGGCATTTCGTTCTGCAAAACCACGTATGGTCCAGTTGCCTGCATTGATGTCGCGCAAATACCTTCTTCTGCCGAGTAATGTTTCAACGTAACCATGCTCGCGTGCAAACTGAATGGTATCGTCCATATATTTTTTGATGCCGCTGTATTTAATAAAATATTGTTCAATCAACGCAGCAGCTTCTGTTCTGGAAATACCTAAACGCTGCGCCAGACCGAACGCTGATATTCCGTAAATGATGCCGAAGTTGACCATTTTTGCCTGTCTGCGCATTTCTGAAGTAACGTCTTCCAAGGCAACACTAAAAACATTTGCAGCGGTGGCAGCATGAATATCCAAATTTTTTTTAAAGGCATCTATCATATTTTCGTCTTCACTGATAGAGGCCACAATTCTCAATTCTATCTGGGAATAATCGGCAGAAAGTATCGTGTGATTTTCATCTTTTTGTATAAATGCTTTTCTGATTTTTTTACCACGTTCTGTTTTAATTGGAATATTCTGCAAGTTTGGATTTACAGAACTTAGTCTTCCTGTTGCAGCTATAGCCTGATTAAAGGTAGTGTGCAGTCGATGTGTTTTTGGATTTATTAAATTAGGCAAGGCATCAACATACGTACTTTTAAGTTTGGTAAATTCACGATAATCCAATAATTTTTCTACAATCGGATGTTCGCCAGCCAGCTTCTGTAGTGTTTCTTCATCGGTAGAATATTGCCCTGATTTTGTTTTTTTTCCGGGATATTTTATACCCATTTTTTCAAAGAGCACATCACCCAATTGTTTCGGTGAATCAATATTGAACTGAACACCACAGGTCGATAATATTTCATCTTTCAACGCTAGTATATCCTGCGCAATTTCATTCGAATATTGTTTTAAAAAATCCGTGTCCACCTTTACACCTTCAAATTCCATATCCGTTAAAACAGGTATCAACGGTGTTTCCACTTCATAGAATAATTTATGAAGATGCGTATAATCAATTTCTTTTTTAAAGACGTTGTACAGCTGCAAAGTTACATCTGCATCTTCTGCGGCATATTCTTTTACCTGCTCTATCGGCACATCGCGCATGGTGCCCTGAGAAGCTCCTTTTTTGCCAATTAACTCAGTTATTGATACCGGCGAATATCCTAAATAATTCTCTGACAATACATTCATATTGTGCTTAGTATCTGCATCCATTAAATAATGCGCCAACATGGTATCAAACAAAACACCTTTCACTTCCACATCATACCATTTTAACACCAGCTGATCAAATTTTATATTCTGACCGATTTTAGTTATATGTTCATTTTCCAGGATTTTCTTGAACTGATGTACTTGCTTTTTTGCCGTATCCTGATTGGCATCAATCGGAATATAATAGCCTTCATGAGGTTTGATGCTGAAGGACATACCAACTAATTCGCAGTTATTGGCATCTACGGATGTGGTTTCCGTATCAAAACAAATTATTTTTTCTGCTGCTAATTTTTGTATTAAGTTGTCAATTGCTTCTTGCGTATCTACCAGAAAATACTGGTGTTCTGTATTCGTAATATTTTTTCCGAAATTAATTTCTGCGGCGTCTGCAGCATTTTCCATTTCAGAGGTTGGTGCATCAAATAAAGAAGTTTGTGCTTTATCTTTTGGTGCGGCTTGCTTTTTGGAAGCTGTTTCATTCATGGAATAATCATCGCCAATAATTTTTTTCCCGAGTGTTCTGAATTCCAGTTCTGCAAATATGGAAGCTAATTTTTCTTTATCAAATTCTTTCAAAATAAAATCATCTTCTTTCCAATCTATTGGTGCATCTGTAATGATGGTGGCAAGTTTCTTAGATATCAATGCCATCTCTTTGTGTTCGATGAGTTTATCTTTCATCGCACCTTTAACCTCATTTATATTTTCATAAATATTTTCAATAGAACCAAATTGGCGAATCAGCATTTTAGCCCCTTTTTCACCAATGCCTTTTACACCGGGAATATTATCTACTGCATCGCCCCAAAGTCCTAGAATATCTATGATTTCTTTTGGATTTTTGATTTCCCATTTCTTATTTAATTCCTCCACACCTAATATTTCTGCAGGCTTTCCCATAAACGGTGGTTTATGAATGAATATATTTTCTGAAGCCACCTGTCCTAAATCTTTATCTGGAGAAACGATGTAACATTCAAAGCCTTCTGCTGCTGCTTTTACTGCTAACGTACCAATTAAATCATCTGCTTCATATCCTGGAATTTCCACAACAGGCATATTCATCGCTTTTATTATTTCCTTGATATATGGAATCGAAGTGACAATATCATCTGGTGTTTCCTGACGGTTTGCCTTATAAAAATCGTGTTCAGCCTGCCGGTCAGTTTGTGCTGCCGCATCAAATACTATGGCATAATGAGTAGGCTGATATTTTGTTTTAATTTCCCAAATGGTATTTAGAAAACCTTGTATGGCAGAAACATTAAATCCTTTTGAATTAATTAATGGTGCTTTCTGAAAAGCAAAATAGGCGCGAAATATAAGTGCGAACGAATCGAAAAGATATAATTTTTTCATTATTTACTTGTAGAATTATAGAATTGAATACATATAGAATCTCCACTTTATTCAAGATTTTTATCAGAAGTTCTACCTTCTTTAATTGTTTATTTATTTAATTGCAACGCTTGCCAGTATTCTGCTGCTCTGCGTGTGTGCGGAATACAGATGCTTCCACCAACAAGATTGGCGATTGCAAAGACTTCATAAATTTGTTCTGTAGTGACACCTGCTTCATGCGACTTGCCGAGATGGTATTTTATACAATCATCGCAACGCAGCACCATAGATGCTACCAGTCCGAGCATTTCTTTTGTTTTAGCATCAATTGCTCCGTCTGCATAAGCATGCATATCGAGGTTGAAAAAACGGTTGAGCGTTAAATTCTTTTGCTCCAGAATTACTTCGTTCATTTTAGAACGATAGTCATTAAATTCATTTACTAAATCTGCCATAAAATAAGAAAACTATTACTTGTCTAAATTACGACAAATAATAGTTTTCTGTTTGTTTTGAAAAAGTAAGTGTATTATTTTTTCTTTTTTGTGGCTTTACGCGCTTGTGTCCATTCTTCGAACAAGTCAATTCCACGGTGCATTGCTTCCAAGCGATCGTAGTTTAATGAGTAGTAAATTTTCTTACCATCTCTTCTTGTTCGAACAACATCAACACCTCTCAGGATTTTTAAATGCTGAGAAGTAATGGATTGCTCAATTTTAAGCGTGTTGTAAATCACATTTACATTTACTTCTTTTTTTTCGTGGATCAGCTTGATGATTTTTAATCTCAAGTGATGCGCCACTGCTCTTAAAAGCTCTGCGGCTTTCTCGATCTTTTCTGTGTTGAATTCAAAATTTTCCATAAAAACTTTTTTACAATTTAGTTCGCTACAAATATATAGAAATATTTGGAAATAAAAATCAAATATATTGCCAAATCCAAATATTTAACACAAAACATATGAATAACGATGGAAAACTATGAAATTTTTGAAAAAATTGATATTTATCAAGGAAAAATTGTCTTATTTTATCAATTCTAGCATCAGTCTGTTTATTTCATCCAACCTGTCATGGTCAACAGAGTAATAAATATACTTGCCGTCTCTTGATGTATAAACTACACCTGCTCTTCTGAGTAGTGCCAGATGTTGAGATGTGACGGATTGTTCCAATCTTAATTTAACATATAAATCAGTAACGGTCATTTTACCTTCCTGATTTATTAACCGAATCATATCTTGACGTAATTTGTGATTTACTGCGCGTAATACTAAAACGGATTTACGTAGAACTTGAAAATCAATTCTCAATTCTGGTTGCATGATGCTCTTGCTGTTTACTGACATGGTCGTTTTCATTTTAAAAGTTTCTAATATTGGTATATCCAATAGTATACCAAACATTAAGAATAGTTTTAATACTGAATGGTTGCATGAAAAAAAATAAATTTTTATTTTTTTATGTTAAAAAATTATTCTTTAAATTTTGTGTTGAGTAAAATGCTTTTGCATAGTTCGGTTCAAAGTAAGCAATATCAGTAAAATTATTTTTTATAAAGCTTGAAAAGGCCAGTAAACAAAGGTCTTGAGCACTTGGTCTAAAATTTTCAAACACTATTGTTGTATCTACATTTATTGTAGATACTGCTTTTGAAGCACCATTTCCGAATAGCAAATATTTTTTTTCTGATTCCAATAAATCTTTGAAATTTTCGTCAATAATCAAGCTGGTAAAATGTTGTACTTCTTGAAGATTTTTATTGAAGAAAGAAGTAAAAACTTCCATTCTTCTTGCATCTATCATAGGCACATACACATCAAAATCTTGCTGATTGTATCTTGTCTGAATTCCATTTACCATTGCTTCCAGAGTAGACACAGGTATTAATGGAATATCTAATGAATAACAATATCCTTTTGCTGCAGCTGCAGCAATGCGCAATCCGGTGTAGGAACCAGGACCTGCACTTATGGATATAGCATTTAAATCGGAAAAAGAAATTCCGGAATCTGTCATTAATGTATCCAATAATACATGTAATGTATCTGCTGCTTTATTAGATTCCTGTACTTCCTTGAGTGCTATGCATTGTCCGTCTTTAGAAATCGCTACAGAGGTAACGGCATTGGCTGTTTCAATACATAGAATATAAACCGGATTTTCAGACAAATTCAACTCTTTACTTAAAATACTGCTTTCTATTTTTTAGCTGTCAGGATGGATTTATATTTCAATCCGTCACTTAATAATTCAACAGCTTTTTTAACTTCTTCATCTTCTTTTAAACTATTGGCGATTCTACCTTTTTCGTAGGTGTATCGACTCACAATTTCCTGCTCCAACAATCGTTTTATTTCAGCTTTATTTTTCAATAAATCTTTTGATTTATCGTGTTTAATTTGTGTTTCCAGATCTTTGATTACTTTTTTTACATCATCGGAATAGCTATCATCTTTGATACTTTTTTTCAAATCTTCCAGCCTCACTTCACTTTGAGTGGTATACTCATATTCTTTGCCTTTTAAATAGTCTGAAAATAAATTGAATTCTTCATCCATTAATGTAAAATTATTGCCATCGCGTAAAGTCGTATGGTCATGTTTATATTGGTTGGCAAACTGGAAAATATGGTTATTGGTATATAAAGCAATTGCTATTTGTGATATTTTCTGTTCTTCTGTTTTTATATCTGGTTCAATGCCAGCTCCATCTTTCA
>ENA-UOWO01003551-UOWO01003551.1-activated-sludge-metagenome-genome-assembly--contig:-NODE-3551-length-17983-cov-5.881526_pt1 | contig 17983 bp, 15 predicted proteins | sample MGYA00238148_ERZ761564 | MGnify/ENA primary metagenome ERZ761564 (study PRJEB28885, sample SAMN05720194) | activated sludge metagenome | isolation source: Anaerobic digester | place: USA...
GCGCTGATGTGGGTCATGACGGCGGTATTGTTGGCCGCCTGAAACAAGGCATAACCGGCAGTAATCATAACCAGTGGGGTGATGTAGCCGGGAACGCCGAAGCTCGTCGGAAGCATTGGCAGAATGCAGGTGCCGATTGCCATGCCGACCAACCCGGCAATGGCCATGCGATGCGCACCGAAGCGGTCCACAAGTCGACCGGCTGGCACACCCGTCAGGGCAGCAATAATCGGACCACACGACATGACGAGTCCGACATGGGTGGTATCGAGCAACAGTGCCCCGGAAAGATAAAACGGACCCACCACCAGTGTGGCCATGACGACCGTCGTGACCAGTGCGCTCATGATGAATCCGGCACGCAGGGTTGATTGGCGAAATATTGCCAATGGGATCAACGGTGATTCGGCTTTGCTTTGTGCGAGCAAAAACGCGCCGCCAATTGAAAACGCCATCAGCAACAAGCCGAGATTCACCAGACCGAAACTGCCGTGCCCCAAGGTAACGGCGAGCGCGTAAGCGGCCAGCGTCAGGGCGAGCAGTACGGTACCTGTGACATCGAAGCGTTTGCGATGTGCATTCGCGGTTTGACGATCCTCGGGCAAATAAAAACACGCGAGAACGAAGGCAAGAACGCCCAATGGCAGATTGATGTAAAAAAGCGATCGCCACCCCAGGCCTGCGATCAATAAACCGCCCAGCGAAGGACCCATTGCCGTACCGATGGCCGACATGGTTCCCAGCAGACCCATGGCGCTACCGGTTCTTTCTTTTGGCGCTGCCTCCGCCACGAACGCCATCGTCAATGCCATCATGATGGCCGCACCCAAACCCTGCAGCGCGCGGGCGGCAATCAGCCATGCGAGTGTTGGAGCGACACTGCAACCTATCGAGGCGGTGGTGAACAGCATTATTCCGGACAATAGAAGACGTCGCCGTCCAATCATGTCACCCAGCCGCCCGACACTGACAATCAGCGTGGTGATGGCGAGCAGATAGGCCAGCACAACCCATTGGACTAGCTGGAAAGACGCATTGAATACCTGCGCCAATGTCGGCAACCCGACATTGGCAATACTGGTGCCCAGCGAAGACAGCAGCATCGACAGCGCCAAGCTGGCGATTAGCCAACGGATCGAAACGCCACGCTCAGCCTTGGCAGGGGCGTTACCATCCGCATTGTTTGCCGTAGGGCCTGACCTGAAATCCATCGTATTTCCGCCACAGGGTGTGATGCTGGAAATTCTCGGTTACTTTTTGGCATGGCGGAAGACGCAGCATTTGCAATTTATAAGTGTATTTGACGCCACATGCCCGATTAATTGTGCTAGTTTTTGTGTATGTCGATACCTGATCTGAATCTGCTGATTACGTTGGACGTCTTGCTCGCCGAAGGCAGTGTTGCGCGCGCGGCCAGGCGCTTGCGCTTAAGTCCCTCCGCCATGAGCCGTGCCCTGGCGCGACTGCGCGAAACGATGGGGGATCCGCTGTTGGTCAGGGCAGGGCGCGGTCTTGTTCCGACGCCAAGAGCGTTGGAAATCCGCGAGCAAGTCGCGCAGCTGGTACAGGGAGCTGAATCGGTTTTACGTCCTGTGCAGATTTTGAAACTCAAACAGCTTGTCCGGACATTCACCTTGCGGACCAGCGATGGCTTCGTCGAAAACTTCGGACCAAAACTCATTGCCCGCATTCACGGTGAAGCACCCGGCGTGCGAATTCGCTTCGTGCAGAAAACCGAGAAGAGCAGTGCCGCGCTTCGCGACGGAAGCGTTGATCTTGAAACCGGCGTCGTCGATGAAACGACCGGACCGGAAGTTCGTACGCGCGCGCTGTTTCGTGACCACCTGATTGGGGCGGTGCAAATGGGGCATGCATTGTGCAAAGGTAAAATAACGGACGCACGTTATGCCGCCGGCAGGCATATTCTTGTTTCGCGAAAAGGCCTTGAAAAAGGCGACCCGGATGAAGCATTGGATGCCGTCGGTTTGACGCGGGAAATCTCGACGATTGTTTCCGGTTTCTCCGCCGCATTGGCACTGGCGCGTGACTCGGACTTGATCGCCACCGTGCCTCGTAGACACACCGAAAATCTGCGGAGCGGAATGTATAGTTTTTCGCTGCCGGTATCGACACCGGAGTTCACCGTGTCGATGCTTTGGCATCCGCGAATGGATGGCGACGCGGCGCACCGCTGGTTGCGGGGGTGTGTCCTGGCTGTCTGCACAGAGTAAAGGCATCGTGCTTTTCGCTGTATTAAGCCCTGGATAAAAAGAAGGCGCCTTTCGGCGCCTGCTCTGTCAAACCAATATCCGGATGGGGATATCAAGCCTTCGTGTTGCCGGTCGATGCGGAATCGGTTGCAGGTGCGGATTTGGATGTGTCGGCATCTGCAGCCTTGTTGGTCGAAGCATCTTTGGCTGCCTGTGGTGCAGGTTGTTGAGCCGGTTTGGTGGTATCGGGCGCAGGAACTTCCTGCGGCATCGAATTGCCCTGTGGCTTCGGATTGGTTTTGTCGGTGGCCGGGGCCGGAGTTTGATGCTGGGTCATGATGTTCTACCTTTTTTGTGGGGGGCGTTAAAGAATTCGACCTGATATGAAAGTAATTTCATTGGTGGTGCCAGGAATTGAATCTTGAACCGGTGATGAGGCGTTTATTCCTTGACGATCTTGGCATCCAGATCGGTGACCGTGTTGGTCAGCAGCGTCAGGCTGAAGCGTTGCTTGTATTTGACCAGTACGTCCTCGCCATCATCACGTTCGACCTTGATGCCGCGTGGTGCATTTTTCTTCAGTGCATTTTCGACCAGCTTGGCAATATCGTTTTCGCTCAGATCCTTGGCCACCGATATGCTGATACTGATTGGCTGTGCATCCTTCAGCGCAAACAGGAACACGAGTTCGCCGGAAGAATCGGTGCGATTATCGAACTTGATGCGCCATTTATTGGAATACTCGAGTACAGCCGGATTCACAGACGCTTCCGTGCTGACATTGACATCGTTCACCACGGCGACTGGCTCGGCAAGCACGGCTTGCTGTGAAAATCCACTTGCACTGAAAGACAGTAACAGAGCGGCCAACGCGGTGCGGCTTGTGTTTTTCATGAGTAACTCCTGGTGTTTTTCATTTGGGTTGTTTATGTTGCAGCTGCCTGGACATCAAGATCAGGTTTCTTTGTAAAGCGGACTTAAACTACCGGTCCGGTCCTTGCTTTCCTGCTCTTCGCCTTCCAGTTCCTGCGTGTCACGAATTTCTTCCGGTCCGGAATTCTCGGCGGCATCAATCAGCGTATGACTGACGGGGTTTTCATTGTCGTCATCGATCGCATCATCCAGATTGATGGCTTCATCATCCTGCATGGCGGCGATTTCAAGTTGATACGGTTCATCGTTTCCGCTTTCCAGATCGGATTCGGACACGGGAATTTCCTGTTCGATGTCGAGAGTGTTTTTATTGCCGGGATGATTGGTCATATACGCCTCGCTTTGTCTGGGCATTCTTGAATCAGGTCTTCAGCTTAGGCGGCCAGGGAAAAACCATCCGTGCGTTGGCACGCACAAGCCATGCAGCCGTAAATAGAACATTCATGCTGATAAATGTCGGCTTTCCATGAGGGAGATTCATTTTTCGTTATTCGTAAAAAAACTTGCGTTCGGAAATTGTTTATTTGGAAAACGAGATTGGCAGAAATTGACTGTTTAATGTCATTTATGCCGCTTGGCTAAACGGAATACTGGATTCCCCGGCATAAGCCCGTATTCGAGAAATCACCATGCCATCTTCTTTGCGTAATCTGCTTGCACTTGCCTTGACGGGTGCATTTTTTCTGCCCGCATCCAGCGTCCCGGCGAAAGCAAGCCAAAATCCCCTGTCTTTCATCCATGCCGATTCGGCAAGTCCGGAAAAAATCCCGGCCTATCAAAAGCGTTTTGGTCGCAGCCGCCCGGTTATTGTCGTGCTGGCTGAAAATGGCGGTACCGAATTGACCGATTTTGCCATTCCCTACACGGTGCTTTCTCAGTCCGGCGTCGCCGAAGTATTTGCGGTCGCAACGCAATCAGGCCCAATCACTATGAGGCCGGCACTGCGCATCCAGCCACAACTGACGGTGGATCAATTCGACCAGCGGTTTCCGGAAGGCGCGGATTATTTGATCGTGCCGGCGATGGTGAAGCAGGATGATCCGAAAGTTCTGGCCTGGATAACTCAGCAAGCGGACAAGGGCGTTACGGTAGCGAGTATTTGCGATGGCGCGCTTGTGGTGGCCAATGCCGGTTTGCTCCGCGACCATCGGGCTACTGCGCATTGGGCAACGCAAAGTCTGCGCGCGAAAAAATATCCGGATACGCATTGGTTGAAAAATATCCGTTACGTGTCAGATGGTCGCATGGTGTCCAGTGCCGGAATCAGTGCATCGATGCCGATATCAATTGCATTGGTGGAAGCCATCGCCGGCAGAGATAAAGCCGATGCATTGGCGAACAAGTTAGGCGTGAGCGACTGGAGTTCAAAACATGATAGCGATCGATTCCAACCGAGATTCGGAAAAAACATCACGGCATTTGCCCGTACCTTGTATTTGAACAGGTGGTTTCATTCCGTGCACCGTGTCGGTGTGCCTTTATCCACCGGTGTGGATGAAATCGCGCTGGCATTTGCCGCTGATGCCTATTCACGTACCGGCCGTAGTCAGGCTTTTTCCGTATCCGCTTCCGATGCACCAGTACTGACGCAGTATGGCTTGCTGGTCTTGCCCGATAGCGTTGCAGGCACGAAAAATCAGCTGCCGTTGGATCGTGTATTGCCCGCATTTGATAACAGGCCATCGGCGCAATTTCTTGATCAGGCATTGTCGGATATCGCAAAGAATTTTGGCAGAATGACGGCATACGGCGTAGCCTTGGATTTCGAATACCCCGGGTTCCAACCATGAATCAGATGATCAACAAGAATCCATGTCGTGTGGTATTGCTTGCCTACGAGCAGATGAACCTGCTTGATCTGAGCGGTCCCTTGCAGGCGCTGTCCACCGCCAGTCGTTTGTTTGCCGGAAAGGGTGCTCCGTTGTATGAAACCCATGTGGTTTCCGCGGAGGGCGGCTTGGTGATGACGAGTGCCGGCCTGTCGATCATGACTCTGCCTTTGTCTGCCTTCGACGACATGGAAATCGATACCTTGATCGTCGCCGGTGGCAGCAAGCATGATGCTTTTCATTCGCCACCGGCTTTGGTCGCCTGGATCGCAAAACGTGCACCGACCGTGCGCCGCTTGTGTTCGGTGTGTACCGGTGCTTTTTTACTCGCGGCAGCCGGCCAACTCGATGGTAAAAATGCAGCGACGCATTGGGACTGGATCGGACGATTGCACAAGCTGCATCCGAACATAAAAATCGACGGCGATAAAATTTTCGTTCGCGACGGATCGGTCTGGACTTCAGCCGGTGTCAGCGCCGGAATCGATTTGACGCTGGCATTGATCGAAGCGGATTACGGTCATCAAGTGGCGATTGCAACCGCGAGACAGTTGGTGATGTTCATCAAGCGCTCCGGCGGCCAATCGCAATTCAGCGTATCGCTCTCGGCACAGCTGCAGGCAAACAGTGACTTTGCCGAATTACATGCCTGGATCTCGGCCCATCTACGCGACAAACTGAATGTCGAGCGATTGGCCGAGCAGGTTGGCATGTCGCCACGTACTTTTGCCCGCGCCTATGTCGCCAAACACGGTCGTACTCCGAGCAAGACAGTGGAAGCGATGCGGCTCGAAGCTGCCTGCCGTGCATTGGAAGAAACCCATCTTCCGTTGAAAACCATAGCGGCAAACAACGGTTATGTTGACGAACAAACTTTGCGTCGTGTATTCCAGCGTCAGCTCGCGATAAGCCCTACCCAATATCGGAGTCGTTTCTCACCACATCAGGAGTCTGGCTCAAAAGCCTAGATGATAAATACATGGAAATTCTTGTCGGTATTTTTCTTGCATTAGGCATCGCGTTTTCATCGACCATGATTGGCTTCGACAAGGATCGATCCTTTTATCCCGTGATCATGATCGTGATTTCATTGATTTACGTTTTGTTTGCAACGATGGGTGACTCATCGCAAACCTTGATCGTCGAAATTGGTATTGCCATAGTTTTTCAGGGCATCGCCGTTTCCGGATATAAATCGAGTCTGTGGCTGGTGGTGCTGGCTCTTGCGGCGCACGGCATATGGGATATTTTCCATGGCCATTTCATTAATAACACCGGCATGCCAATCTGGTGGCCGGGGTTTTGTTCGGCCTATGACATCACTGCCGCGCTTTATCTTTCCTGGCTGCTGGTTTCGTTAGCGAATTCGGCAGAAGCGGATGCAAAAGAATCGGTGGGTACTTAAAGAAAACGATATTTGGCTGCGAGTCGACAGGCAAAAAAATTAGGTGATTCTTCGGAAGCTGAACAGCTTTTTCCCCAAAAACCAAACCTAAATTCGAGCTAGTAAACGCAAGTTGTTGAATGTTGCGAAGCAGCATAAAAAAATGTGCGTTTTGTCACGTATTTGTTCAATTTATGTCACTTTTCAGGTGCATAATCGCGCCGCAATTCACGGTTAGGCATTGCCTAGCCGTTATTTTTTGCACTGCAACAAATCTAATCATAAATTCACCAGGGGACTCCACAATGTCACATCGCTCATGGCCACGCCGCTTGGCGCTGCCTCTATGTCTTGCTGCTGCCGTTTCGGCCTCCGCTGCCGGTGGCAATAAAGAAGGTTTAGTCCGTTTGCCCGATCATTACGAATTCGATGCGCAATTGTCCGCGTCGTTTCAAGCCAATGCCGTCGGACAATATCCGATTGCAGTGAGCTTCGATTTTCCGGCCGGCGCGTATCCGACCATGGGTACCTGGCAACTTGACGTGGTGTCTCCTCAAGGCAAAGTCGTGCAGCGCTGGTTGGGCGAAACGCCATTGGCGGATGGCCGCGGTAATTACCGTTTCAACTGGAATGGCCGCGACAGCAAGGGCGGCGTTCTGAAAGCGGGTTTTTATACCTTGCGTTTGCGCGCCGTTCCTTCGGTGATGCTGGATGAAGAAAAAAATCTTTCGCGGGCCGAACGTGCAAAACGTTCGTTCGCATTGGGTCGCAATGAATTGGTCGAGCAGCGCTACGATATTCGTATCGGCAATGTCGCTTCGCCCAATATGCCTTCCTTCAGCGGATTGCCACATGGTGCGAAAGCACGGAATAAATCCGTCGTCGGCATCAAATCCGTTGGCGCGAGCACGCTGCCTTACACGATTTACTACGGCAACATGCACAGCCAGACCAACCACAGCGATGGCGGTACGCCGGTAGCGAGTTGTGGCGGAGCGGAGACACCGCAAGCTGGCAGTTTCGGGCCAGCCGATGCTTTCGCGATGATGGACAATCAGGCCGGCGGCGATTTCCTGCTGGCCTCCGAACATAATCATATGTACGACGGTTCGACTGGAACCAACACGGCAGCGAGCCCTGTGACGGCAAACAACCTGTTTGCATCGGGCCTGACGGCGGCGGCCAATTATCGCAATGCACATCCGGATTTCCTTGCGCTCTATGGCAACGAATGGGGCGTGATCAGCAATGGCGGCCACCTCAACATCATCAATCCGGACGCTTTATCGAGCTGGGAATACAATGCCAGCAACCAGTTGATCGGCAGCGTCGCTACCATCAAGTCCGATTACGCCAATCTTTATGCCGTGATGAAACAACGCGGCTGGATCGGCCAGTTCAACCATCCATCGAGCAGCCAGTTCGCCATTGGCGGCACCGGCATGAAATACGATGCGAATGGTGCCGAAGTGATGGTGCTCGCCGAAGTTCTGAACAGCTCCGCGTTTTCGACCAACACCACCGAAACTGAAACCGGTCGCAGTACCTACACCAGCGCCTGGAACGTTTTGCTGGAACGCGGTTACAAAGTCGCACCGACCACCGACCAGGACAACCATTGCGCGAACTGGGGTTTGAGTTTCCGTAACCGTACCGGTGTGTTGTTGCCGAATGGCGTTGCTCTGAATGTCGCGAATTTCGTCGATGCTTTGAAAGCGCGCCGCGTGTTTGCATCGGAAGACAAGAATGCGCAATTGGTGTTGACCGCCAATGGCCAGGTGATGGGTCAGACCATCAGCAACAATGGCAGCCTCACGCTGACCGCAAACTACGCCAGTACGGTTGGCGGTACCGCCGCACGCGTGCAGTTTTTCGAAGGCGTACCGGGCCGCAACGGCACCGTGACGCAATTGTTCGAAGGCGCGGGTAGTACGTCGATTACACCGACGGCAGGCGCGCATTTTTACTACGCCGCCGTGACTGAAGCGGATGGTGACCGTCTATGGTCTGCACCGATCTGGGTGAATCAAGGTGCGGGTTCAGGTGATACCACCGCACCGACCGTATCTGCTTCCGAAACCGGCACCAGCGGCAATATTACGTTGGCGGCAACGGCGAGTGACAATGTCGGCGTCACCAATGTCGAGTTTTATGTTGATGGCGTGCTGAAAGGTTCGGACGCAAGTTCACCTTATTCGCTCGTACTTGATTCAACCACGCTGACCAACGGTTCACACAACCTGACCGCGAAAGCCTCTGATGCTGCCGGTAATTCGACGACATCAACGACGGCTGCGTTTAGCGTCAACAATGTCACTGCGGATACCACGGCACCGACCGTGTCGGCATCGGAATCGGGCACCAGCGGCACGATTACCCTGTCGGCAACGGCCAGCGACAATGTCGGCGTGACGAATGTCGAGTTTTATATCGACGGCGTGTTGAAAGGCGCCGACGCCAGCTCGCCATACTCGCTCACTGTCGATTCGACAACACTGAGCAACGCAAGCCACAGCCTGACGGCAAAAGCTTTCGACGCCGCCGGCAATTCGAAAATATCGACGGCCGTGAGTTTCACCGTCAGCAACACCACTTCGACACAATTCAACGAAACCGAATCCAATGGCAGTGTTGCAACGGCAAACGCGGTGGCACGCAGCTTCAAGACCATCGTCGGTACGATGGGGAATACTACCGACAAGGATTATTTTGCCGTTGCCCTGGCGGCCGGTGAAACGATCAAGATCGACATGGTTGGTCCGAGCACGACGGATTATGATTTGGCCTTGGTCAATGCCAGCGATGTTGCGTTGAAATCTTCGGCTGGCAATACCAGTACCGAAACATTGACGTATACCAATGGTGCAAGCGCAGCGACAGTCTATGCGAAAGTGATTTCGTATTCGGGTTCGAGCACGACTTCGCCGTACACCTTAACGCTAACTTACACGACCGGTACCACGACCACCGAGCTGATCCGGAATGGCGGTTTCGAATCCGGCAATACGGTGTGGACGGCAAGCAGCGGCGTGATCGACAACGGTACCGGACAAGCCGCGCGTACCGGCAGCTGGAAAGCCTGGATGAACGGTTATGGAGCGGTGCATACCGATACCATGGTGCAAACCGTCAGCATTCCGGCAGCGGCCAGCACGGCGACCTTGAGTTTCTGGCTGAAAGTGGTCAGTAGCGAAACCACGACGACATCGGCCTACGACACCCTGAAAGTACAGGTCCGCAATTCCGGTGGTACCGTGTTGAGCACGCTAAAAACCTACTCGAATCTCGACAAGGGTACGACCTATGTGCAGCGTACTTTCGACCTGAGCGCCTACAAGGGCCAGACCGTGCAGATCTATTTCGAAGGCGTTGAAGGCTCGACCGTTTCGACCGCATTCCTGATCGACGATGTCAGCCTGAAATAAGTTTTATTTTTGATGATGTGAAAAAGGGAGCCTGGTGGCTCCCTTTTTTATGAATGAAACAATGATCATCATTCCCCGGGAAAGCGAGACCAAGGGTATTGCCGACATCAATTGGCCAAAGGATGAACAGAGGCTTCAAGTCAAGCAGTAGCGTCGTATTTCACCGCCATTTTTGGCAAGCGGATTTGCGAATTGCTATGGGTATTCTGGTTTCAATCCGCTAGTATTTGATCTTCATTTTTTTTGTCGCGGGATGTTTATGCAAAAAATCTTTTCTTTCCTGATGTTGCTCGCGGTATCGAGTCCGATCCTGGCCGGTGAATGCGAAGATAATTTCACCAAGTCCGGCAACCCGTTCAAGGGAACCAATTTCAGCAGCACGGTATCGGTGCCGAATCTCTCGGTGAAGGACGGTCTTGGGCAGATGCGCGCCATCATGATCAAGGAAAAAATGGATGTGCTGACCGAGGATGCCGACACCGGCACCATGCTGGTCGAGCAGCGCTCGGTCGGCATGACGCGTCCGATCCCCACGATCATCACGGTCAGCTCCGAAGGTGGCAATGCCAGTGTTGAAATGACCGTCAAAACCGAGAAGGGCATGATCGCCAAGGCCGACCAGATGAAGCCCTATATGTGCAATCTTCTTGCACAGCTGAAAGGCGGCAAGGAAGGCAAGCTGGCCGGAGCGCAGGGTGCGAAGACAAAAAACAATGCCGATACCACGAATCGGGATGTCTTTATTTTCTCGCGTGAAATCGCCAACGAAGCGAAGAAAAATGCGGTCGCGGTGAATGCCCGCCACAAGGGGCGCTCCTATTCCCTGAAGGGGCGGATCGATCACATCATGGAAGATGGCGATGAATACAATGTGTCGTTCGATATTCCGGAAATTTCGGAAATGGTGTTGCGTCCCTTGCCAAACGAGGCGCAGTTCAAGGTCGGCGTCGCCTGTCTGTTTCGTCCGAACCAACTGGCATGGGTGTTGACCATGCGAGAGGGACAGTCAGTCACGTTTACCGGCACTTTTCTTCGCTACGACGATTTCAAGAAAATGGTCTGGCTGGAAAATTGCAAACAAGCCCAGAAAAAATAACACGACGGTCAAAGCACATGCCGGGTGAATACCCGGCATGTTTTTTCAAGCAGCCTTTGCTACTCGAGGCAGAGGCTTGCCCGTTTCCAGCAAGGTCTTGAGATTCGACAACACCTTCGGCCAGCCTCCCGAGATACCGGCGAGCATTTGTTCGTCCAGGCCGTCGTGCGTCACTGTCAGCCGAACCGTTCCACCTGCGATCGGTTCGATATCGATCGATACCCGTGAATGTTTCGATTCATCCTCTTCTTCGCTCGGTCTTGCCCAGCTTAAAACCATGCGGCTATGCGGCGTGAATTCCAGCACTTTGCCAATGATGTCGACAATACCCGAGCCGTCGGTACGTTGATGCTCCCACTTCGAACCTATTTTCCAATCCGAGACGTTCACGCGCGAGCAGTCCGAACCCGGGCCAACCCAATACTCGCGCATGATGTCGGTATCGATGAACGCCTGCCACACTTTTTCCGGCGTGGTAGCGATGTAACTTACGTAAACATAATCAGGTTTTTTCATCATCGTTTCCTTCGAGTTTTCTCTTCAGTTTGCTCAATGAATCGAGGCGCTTGTGTTCGAATTTTCCGATCCAGCGTTCGTGGATTTCTTGCAACGGCACCGGATTCAGGTAGTGCAGTTTTTCCCGACCCTGCCAATGCACGGCAACGAGGTTCGCTTGTTCGAGTTGTTGCAAATGTTGGGTAACCGCCTGGCGTGTCATGTCCATGTGCTCGCAGAGGGCGGAGAGTGTCTGGCCGTTATCCTGATGCAATACATCCAGCAGGCGTCTGCGTCCCGGATCGGCCAGTGCTTTAAATACTTTGTCGATATCCAATGGCTTTGCCGCTGATGGGTGTGTGGAAATAATATGCAAGTAAATACTTGCATGTTAAGTGCCGATGCTGAAGAATCGGTAACAGCGTGCGAAATATGAATACAGGCGTCATGAAACTTCGCTCAGCCATGCAGGCGTCCTATGACTTTTGGCGGGTGTGGGGAAACCCGATTGGGGTAAGCTTGGGGTTTATCCGTTCGGAACTCCGTCATGAAACCCACCCTTCTCAGTTTCAGTCTTGCCCTGGCACTTTCTACATCGCTGGGTTTTGCCGCCGATGCCGCTGCACCGGGTCCTAAAATCGGCAGCTTCGGCGTTGATTTGAGTGTCCGCGATTTGTCGGTCAAACCCGGTGACGATTTCAACCGTTTTGCCAGTGGTAAATGGCTCGATACTTATCAACTCAAGGATTATCAGGTCAGCTTCGGTTCGTTCACTGGCTTGCGTGAAGATTCCGAAGCGCAGACGCGCCAGATTTTTGATGCCCTGGCTGCGCGTACCGATCTTGCACCAGGCAGCAATGAGCAGAAGGTGCGTGACTACTACAACAGCTACATGAATCGCGATGCGCGCAACGCGGCAGGTATTGCGCCGTTGAAACCGGTGCTGGACAAGATCGCCGCGATTGATTCGATGCCTGCGTTGGTTTTGGCGTTTGGCAGTTCGAATATCAACGGCACCAATTCTCCGGTGAATGCCGGCGTCGGCCTGGATCGCAAAAATCCTGACGCTTATCTGGTCGGAATCGGTGTTCGCGGCTTCGGCTTGCCTGACAAGGATTACTACGTGAATCCGGAACCACGATTCGTCGCGATTCGTGCCGCGTATGTCCTGCACATCCAAAAAATGCTCGGCTTCGCTGGCGTGACCGATGGAAAGGCACGTGCGGAAGCCGTCTACGCACTTGAAGCGGCACTGGCCAAGGAAACCTGGGAACGCGCCGAATTGCGAAACCGCGACAAGACCTACAACCTGACCAAGTTCGCCGATTTGTCGAAGCTCTATCCGGGCTACGATTGGTCGGCCCACTTCAAGGCGCAAGGTTTGCCGATTCCTGCAGAAGTCAACGTCAGTACGCCGAGTGCAGTGGCGCCGATTCTGGCCATCGTCAATAAAACACCCTTGCCGGTTTGGCGCGATTATCTGACCTTCAGCGCCATCGATAACAATGCTGGCTTACTGAGCCAGGAAATCGATGACGCCTCGTTCGCGTTCAACGGCACGATATTGTCGGGTCAGAAAGCTCAGAAAGACGATTGGAAACGTGCTGTCGCGCTGGTGGGCGGAACCCAGGGTCTGGGCGATGCGGTCGGGCAGGTGTATGTGGAGAAATTCTTCACGCCTGAATCGAAGGCTTCGATGGACGAACTGGTCGCCAACCTTCGTGTGGCATTGCGCCAAAACCTTAGCAAGATCGACTGGATGGGTGATACCACCAAAGCGCAGGCGTACAAGAAACTCGACTCGTTCCGGCCGAAGATTGGCTACCCGTCGAAATGGCGGGATTACGGCACCGTCAAGATTGTGCCCGATAACCTGATGGCGAACGTATTGGCTTTGCGCGTTTACTACACGAATGACCAGAACTCCCGGATCGGCAAGAAAACCGATCGCGAAGAATGGTCGATGACGCCAAATACTGTTAATGCCTATTACAACGGTTCGTTCAACGAGATCGTTTTCCCGGCCGCGATTCTGCAACCGCCGTTCTTTGATGCCCATGCCGACGCAGCAGTAAATTACGGCGCCATTGGCGCGGTAATCGGCCATGAAATGGGCCACGGTTTCGACGATCAGGGTAGCAAGTCCGATTGGCAGGGCATCCAGCAAAACTGGTGGACCGATGCTGATCGCGCGAATTTCGAAACGCGTGTGAAAGCGCTCGGGGCGCAATACAACCAGTTCTGCCCGCTTGAAAAAATCTGCGTCAACGGCGCTCTGACGATGGGCGAGAACATCGGCGATCTCGGCGGCTTGTCGATGGCTTACACCGCATACCACCTGAGCCTGAAAGGCAAGGAAGCCCCGATCATCAACGGATTGACCGGCGACCAGCGTTTCTTCATGGCCTACGCACAAATCTGGCGAACCAAATATCGCGATGAAGCGCTGGTCAACCTGATCAAATCCGATCCGCATTCGCCGGGGATGTATCGCGCCAATGGCTCGGTGCGCAATTTCGATCCGTGGTATGCCGCGTTCGACGTGAAGCCGGGCGACAAATTGTATCTGCCGCCGGAGCAACGCGTGCGGATTTGGTAAGCCGATGTGAAAAATAAGAAAAGACACCCCGCCAAGGCGGGGTGTCTTGATATTGCTAACAATCAAGGCAACGTAGCATTGATCAAGGAAGGCTGCATGTTGAAAATTGTATTGGCCTTGCTGGTGCTGTTCGCGAACCCGGCATTCGCCGTTGAAGTGAACGAAGCTGCGCTGAAAGGTAGCTGGAAAATAGTTTCCTATAACGGCCGGGATTACGGCGATGATGACGACCGTTGGGAATACAGCGGTAATCACATGTCGCAAGTTTCTTATTCGACTAACGGCAAAATCCATTCCATGAGTCCGTCGGTTTATTACATTACCGATGGTCATTTGCTCGAGTTTGATTTTGGTATTCTCGATATCACTTCACTGGATGAAAAGTCGATGTCCGCGAGTGTCAGCGGTTCGGATTTTGTATTTGAAAAAATCAGCGACGAGGTATATGTAAAGCCGCGGGCAAAAGAAAAGGCGGTTTCCGGCGAGGTGGCTGCAGTAGCAACGGGAATGATGAAAGTGCTGTTGGAAACCGGCGAGGACAATGCCGAAGCATTGAACTGCTCCAAAGCCGTAAAGGATGCCTGGCGCTTTCTGGATCAGTCCGTATTGCAAGCCGAAATGAATTACAACGATGGCTATATGACGAAGCAGGAGCTAGCTGATGCCGGCAAAAAGGTGCGTGTCGTCCGGGACGAAATTGATGTGAAGGCATGCGAAATTTCCGATGGGGATACCAGGAATTTTTATCTTTGCCTGAGCAATCCGAAAAACATCGTTTTGTATTGCGCCGATAAATACAAATTCAGTGCGGGTGGCTCCAAATAATCGGAAAGCCGCATTTGTGTCCGAGTATGACAGCCAGGCTGCCTGGATCGGTCATTCCTGTGCCATTAGTCATAGACAAAAATGTCTAGACAAGATGTTCTAGATGCGATAAGGTGCCGTCAGTCTCATCGGAAAGCCTTGTCAACATGACCAAGAAAACATTACCGAAACCCACCGCATCGGAATTGAACCTGCTCAGAGTGTTGTGGCCACTCGGCGCGGCAACCGTGAAGCAGGTGCACGAAGCGGCACAGAAAGACAAGCCCGAGATCGCCTATGCCAGCGTGCTTCGCCTGATGCAGATCATGCATGGCAAAGGCTTGCTGATTCGCGACGAAAGCGAACGTTCGCACGTGTATGCGCCGGCTCAGGCGCAAGACGACATGCGCACGAATTTATTGAAAGAGCTTATTCATAAAGCCTTTTCCGGTTCCGGCAAGGAGTTGGTGATGGCGGCATTAAGTGATCACGTCACCAAGAAAGAGCGCGAAGAAATCCAGAAATTCCTGCATGGAGAAAAATCATGAACGACATGATTGCCTCTTTTGTCGATGCCTGGGGCGGGGCTTTGCTGAATTTTATATGGCAAGGTTTTCTTGCCGGCATCATCGCCGCTTTTCTGCTCGGGCTTACTCGGCAGGCCAGGCCGCAGGCTCGTTATGCCATTGCGTGTGTAGCCTTGCTGCTTTGTTTTGCATTGCCCGTGATCAGTGTCTGGCACGCGCTTTCGATTGTCACGAATAACGATGCCGGTTTTGTCGCCATGCCGAAAGCAGTGGATCTCGGTGCATCTCTCGATGCCAGGATTTCAACAGACATGGTGACTGACGGACTCTATCGGCAAATCCCCTGGATAGTGATTGCATGGTCTTTGGGCTGTGCATTTTTCTCCTTGCGCATGGCGATGGGATTGTCCTGGATATCCAATGCACGACGTCATTCGATTGCCAGCAGTACAGGATCACTGCAGTCGAAACTGAATTTGCTTGCCATACAATTCAACGTGCGGCGCCCCATCCAATTGCTGATCTGCAATGACATAGACGGTCCTGTTACTGCCGGTTGGTGGAAGCCCGTAGTGCTGGTTCCGGCAGCATTGGCTTCCAGACTGCCACCGGACTACATCGAAGCACTGCTTGCGCACGAACTTGCCCATATCAAACGTCATGATTATCTGGTCAATCTGATTCAAAGCTTTATCGAAGCCGTACTGTTTTTTCATCCGGCAGTGTGGTGGTTGTCAAAACAGATTCGCATCGAACGCGAAAACATTGCCGATGATCTTGCCGCCGAAGTGCTTGGCGAGCCGCGTCAATTGGCGGTCGCACTCGCTGCGTTGGATGAATTTCAATTTGCCGGACCCTTGCTCGCACCGGCCGCCCATGGAGGAAATCTTATGTCGCGTATCCAACGATTAATGAAACCCACCCAGCACGTACTTGGCTGGAAAATGTCAGCCCTGCTGATTGGCCTGACAATGGCATGTATCACCGTGTATGCCCATGACGAAACATCAGTGTCAGGAAAGACTGCAGCATCGACTTTAACCTCCGTCGCTGCCGTTGATGCTGCCGATGCAGTCAATGAAGACGCAGAAGTCATGGCAGCAGATGCTGAAACAGCCGCTTCCGATGCTGAAACGGCTGCGGCAGATGCCGAAACCGCTACCAGCGACGCCGAAACAGCCGCCGCCGATGCAGAAACAGCGGCATCCGATGCGGATACGGTCGCTGCAGATAATGCCGCCTCCGCCGCCGACGAAGTTGACGATGCGGATAACAGTGGCGTGACAATCAACGGCCCGTCCCGCCATGAAACCTATGCGCTGGTGACCGCTGGTAAGGAAGGCATGATGATCTCGGGCAATTGGAAGGACATTGCCGCAGTCAAAAAAGCCCGGAAAACGATAGCGGGGGATTTCCTGTGGTTCCGCCGTAACGGCAAGACCTACATCGTGCAGGACCCGGCAGTCATCTCGGAAGTAAAAGCCGCATGGCAGGACAGCGAGAAACTGGGTATCCAGATGGATGCTCTCAGCGCAAAGATGGATGTGCATAGCAAAGTCATGGATGGCATCAGCGCGAAAATGGATATGGCATCCAAGGGTGGCGATGAACACAGCGAGCTGATGGAAAAAACCGGACGACAAATGGAAGTGCTTGGAAAACAGCAGGAAACCATTGGCCGCGAAATGTCAGCCATCAGCCAAAGAATGGCCGTTGCAAAAACCGATGCACAACATCAAGCCATAAGCCGTGAAATGCAGGTGCAGGAAGATAAAATGGCCGCACTGAGTCGAGAAATGCAAAAGCTGAGCGCCATCATGGATCAACACGGCGCGCAGCTTGAAAAACAATTGAAGCCCCTTGAAACGCTGGGCAGGGAAATGGAAGTTGCCAGCAAGCCGCTTAATGAATTAGGCCGGCAAATGTCCGAGCTCGGCAAGCAACAGGAACGCTTGAGCAAGGTGGCTGATGAAAAAGTATTGGGCATCATCGACAGCAGTCTGAAAAATGGCCAGGCGCTGCCGGCTGGAAATTTCGCGCCAAAATAAAAACGGGATATTTACCGGTAAAAAAGGCAGCCGTGCTGCCTTTTTTACTTTTCGGGAATATTTGCCGTTGCCATCAGTAAAAAAATGAAATCCTGTCCAACAACTCCCTGATGCTTGTGCGCAGCGTCTGCGGTTCGAGGACCCGCACGTCAGCTCCGATGCTCAACAATTGTCCCGCGGCAAACTCAATCGATTCAATCGGTACTACGACTTTCGTCCATCCTGCGTTGTCGGAATCGGCCACTGCGCTGCGTTTTGCGGCTTCACCCACGGCAGCGCTCAACTCCTGCAGGCGTTTCATGCCGCGCGGCGTTACAAGCAGCGTTGCTTCGTCACGGTAGATTTCGGTTTCAAACCGCTGCGTGGATTGTTTCCAGAATTCCGCCAGGTCAAATTTTTTCGGACGCCGAAATTTTGTTTCGGTGATTGCCAGTTGCAGGATGTTCGAAAGTCGGTAAATTCGCGGCTCCCTGCTTTCATCGGCGAGTGCAGCGGTGTACCAGATGCCTGCTTTCAGGATCAGGCCGAGCGGTTTGATGGTTCTTATCTTCTCGCCTTTCCAGCTTTCATAGCGCATCGTGGCGATTCGCTGGTTCCAGACGCAATGTGCAATCGCCTGCAAATGATCGGTCG
>ENA-UOWO01003553-UOWO01003553.1-activated-sludge-metagenome-genome-assembly--contig:-NODE-3553-length-17976-cov-16.315217_pt1 | contig 17976 bp, 14 predicted proteins | sample MGYA00238148_ERZ761564 | MGnify/ENA primary metagenome ERZ761564 (study PRJEB28885, sample SAMN05720194) | activated sludge metagenome | isolation source: Anaerobic digester | place: USA...
AAACTTAGGCGCGTTTATTCTTTTTTTTTAACATCATTTTATTACTTTTGCAGCCGATAAAATATTTATAACAAACATTTATTTATGGAATCAATGATGATTTACGTGCCGATAGTAATGGCATTAATAGGACTGCTTTTTATGGCAGCAAAAAGAGCCTGGGTTTTGAAACAAGATGCCGGCGACGGTAAGATGAAAGAGATTTCTGATTACATCTACGAAGGCGCTTTGGCTTTCCTAAAAGCAGAATACAGATTATTGGCAATTTTCGTTGTAATTGCAAGTGCTGTTTTGGCTGGGATCACTTTTATCCCTGGCGTTAAAACACATTTAATGATAGTGATTGCATTTATTTTTGGTGCGGTGTTTTCGGCTTTGGCTGGAAACATGGGAATGAAAATCGCAACCAAAACCAATGTAAGAACCACGCAGGCAGCGCGTTCTAGCTTGCCGCAAGCCTTGAAAGTTTCTTTCGGAGGTGGAACAGTAATGGGATTGGGTGTTGCCGGTCTCGCAGTTTTAGGACTGACCGCATTTTTCATCATTTTCTTCCACGCTTTTATGGGCGGTGTCTGGACAGATACTGAAGGAATGACCGTTGTTCTTGAAACCTTAGCCGGTTTCTCGCTTGGCGCGGAATCAATCGCATTGTTCGCACGTGTAGGTGGTGGTATTTATACCAAAGCTGCCGACGTAGGTGCTGACCTTGTTGGTAAAGTAGAAGCCGGAATTCCTGAGGATGATCCACGTAACCCAGCTACGATTGCCGACAACGTGGGTGATAACGTAGGTGACGTTGCGGGAATGGGTGCCGATTTGTTCGGTTCGTATGTAGCGACTGTTTTGGCTGCGATGGTACTCGGAAACTATGTGATTAAAGATATGGGTGGGAAAATCGAAGACGCTTTTGGCGGAATCGGACCTATCTTATTGCCTATGGCGATTGCCGGTTTTGGGATTTTGTTCTCCATCATCGGAACCATGCTCGTTAAAATTACAGACGACAGCGCTAAAGAAGCACAAGTACAAAAAGCGTTGAACATCGGGAACTGGGTTTCTATTGTTTTGACTGCTATCGCTTGTTTCTTCCTAGTACAATATATGTTGCCAACTACCATGAAAATGGAGTTCTTTGGTGAAGGTTTGCAAGACATCTCTTCAATGAGAGTGTTTTACGCGACGATCATCGGTTTGATTGTTGGCGGAGCGATTTCTTCGGTAACCGAATATTATACAGGTTTGGGTACGAAGCCGGTTTTGGCAATCGTACAAAAATCTTCAACCGGCGCGGGAACCAACGTAATCGCTGGTTTGGCGACTGGTATGATTTCTACATTTCCAACCGTATTATTATTTGGTGGTGCCATCTGGGCCTCTTACGCTTTGGCCGGTTTCTATGGAGTAGCTTTGGCCGCTTCTGCCATGATGGCCACTACAGCGATGCAGTTGGCTATCGATGCTTTCGGACCAATTTCTGACAACGCCGGGGGAATCGCCGAAATGAGCGAATTGCCTAAGGAAGTACGTACGCGTACAGATATTTTAGATTCTGTTGGTAACACCACTGCTGCAACAGGAAAAGGTTTCGCTATCGCATCTGCTGCCTTGACTTCCCTGGCTTTGTTCGCGGCTTATGTAACCTTTACAGGCATCGACGGAATCAATATTTTCAAAGCTCCGGTTTTGGCGATGTTGTTCGTAGGAGGAATGATTCCCGTTGTATTCTCGGCTTTGGCCATGAATTCTGTAGGTAAAGCAGCCATGGACATGGTGTACGAAGTGCGTCGACAGTTCAAGGAAATTCCAGGAATCATGGAAGGTTCAGGTCGTCCAGAATACGGGAAATGTGTAGAGATTTCTACCAAAGCGGCTTTGCGCGAAATGATGTTGCCAGGAATCCTTACCATTGGTTTCCCTATTGCGATTGTTATTTTGGGTAAACTGGTTTACGGAGACAACAACCAATTGATTGCAGAGATGTTGGGTGGATATATGGCTGGAGTTACCGTTTCTGGTGTGCTTTGGGCCGTGTTCCAGAACAACGCCGGTGGTGCCTGGGACAACGCTAAGAAGTCTTTCGAGGCAGGTGTGATGATCAACGGAGAAATGACCTACAAAGGATCAGACGCGCACAAAGCAGCCGTTACCGGAGATACCGTTGGAGATCCGTTTAAGGATACTTCAGGTCCGTCGATGAACATCCTGATTAAATTGACTTGTTTGATTGGATTGGTGATTGCTCCTATCTTGGGTAGTGGAACACACACGATGGCCGAAGGTGCTGCTGCAACGTGTTGTGTGGCCGAAGGTAAATGCACTTCGATGACCAAAGAAGAGTGTATCGCTAAAGGATGCACCAACACTACCTGCGAGCATATGGTGGCTGCGCAAGGCGAAGTGAAACAAGAAGTTTCTAAAAAAGTAATGATTGAGAAAACCAACGCTGACGGAAAAGTAAAAGCTACCGTTACCACGACCATCAATGGCAAAACAGAAGTGATGAACATTGAAGGAACCGAAGCCGAAGTGATGGCCAAAGTAGACTCGATCCAATAATAAAATATCCAATAATACAACAGATAATGCCTCATGAAAATGGGGCATTATTTTTTTATGCCATTCTGATGAATACAAAAAAATTACTTTCGTTGGTTGCCATCTTAGGTATTGCAGCAGCGGTACACTCTCAAGGCAATGTAAAATTTGGCGCAAAAGCCGGTTTGAACGTGGCGACCTTTTCGGGGACATTCTTGTCTGGCACCACAGTCACACCTAAAGTGGGCATCCATGCGGGTTTGTTTGCTGAGATTCCGTTTGGGAAATCAAAATTTTCGTTTGTTCCCGAATTGTTGGTTTCGCGACAAGGCATTGACCAGGAAATGAACCAGGTTACTTTGGATGGATCGATCATCGTTTCTGAAAGAGAAACCCAAGACCTGAAATTGACTTATCTCAATGTGCCAATGATGTTTCGGTACTATGTGATCAAAAACTGGGGATAGAGGTTGGGCCACAGTTTGGCTATGCGATTGGGAGCAACTCGAAAATAACCTACACCAATTCGGCCGATCCCTCGCAAAACCAAAACCTTACCATCAGGGGCTAGATGGTATCTTCGTCTCTAACGGCGTTACGTACAGCTATACCAATACGATGAAGCGGTTTGACGCCGGTGTGAATTTTGGCGCATCTTTCAGTATCACCAAAAAACTAAGTATTCAAGCGCGTTACAATTTAGGATTGACCGAGGTGGATAGTCGCCCCGATTCGGCTTCTGGCCGCAAGTTCAACAACAAGAATTCTGTTTTCCAGGCTTCGCCGGGTTACACATTCAACAGATACAAAGCCTCATGAAAATGGGACTTTTTTTGGATGAAATGCGCATGGGCCGACTTGAAATTTTTTTTATCAAAAGATTGGGTTATTTTTGAACGTTTGTGGATGTGAAGATTCATGAAAGACGCCAATATCATTTAACGCACCGATGCTTTTTAACTCCTTAAATTTCGCCATTTTTCTCCCGGTTGTTTTCGTGCTGTATTGGTTCGTGGCCAACAAAAAGCTTAGACACCAGAATTTGTTGCTTTTGGCGGGTAGTTATTACTTTTATGCCTGTTGGGATTGGCGCTTCCTGTTCTTGCTGATTTTCTCTATTGGGCTCGACTATCTTACCGGAATTAAGATGTACGAATCTAAAACTGCAGCGAATAAAAAGTTTTGGTTTTGGCTCAGCGTGTGCATTAACCTTGGTTTTCTGGGTGTTTTTAAATACTATGATTTTTTTGCAACTTCATTCGCCGAGTCTTTGTCGGCGTTGGGCATACAGGTCAATGTTTGGACTTTAAAAGTCATCTTGCCGGTGGGAATTTCGTTTTACACTTTCCACGGATTGTCTTATGTAATCGATATTTATAAAGGCCGCATCGCACCCGAAAGAAATCTCATTGACTATTCACTGTTTGTTAGCTATTTCCCGCTGCTTGTCGCCGGGCCTATAGAACGCGCCACCCATTTGTTGCCTCAGGTCAAACAAAAACGCACATTCAATTACAACAAAGCCATCGACGGATTTTACCAGATCCTGTGGGGATTGTTTAAAAAACTTGTGATTGCCGACAGCTGTGCGCAGTATGCCAATAGTATTTTTGGCCAGTACGAAAGCATGAATTCGGCGACGCTTTTGCTGGGCGCCTTTTATTTTGCCTTCCAGATTTATGGTGATTTTTCGGGCTATTCGGATATCGCGCTTGGTACCTCAAAATTGTTTGGTATCGATTTGCTCAGGAATTTCAACTATCCCTATTTTTCAAGGGATATTGCAGAGTTCTGGCGCCGTTGGCACATTTCACTTTCTACTTGGTTTCGCGACTATCTGTACATTCCACTCGGCGGAAGCAAAGGCGGGATGCCGGCCAAAATTAGGAATACCTTTATTATTTTCCTCGTCAGCGGATTCTGGCATGGGGCCAACTGGACCTTTATTGCCTGGGGCGCGCTCAATGCTCTGTATTTCCTACCGCTTTTAATTTCGGGCAAGAATCGCACAAATATTGAAATTGTCGCAAAAGGGCGATTGTTCCCAACCCTCAGGGAACTCGGCGGCATCATCGTTACTTTTGCGATGACGGTTTTTGCGTGGATTTTCTTTAGGTCGGCTACGGTTACCGATGCTTTTCTATACATCAAAAAAATATTGGCTTTCGATTTTTCGGGCAAAGTACAATACCTTGATATCGAACGTTACACGGTGGAGTTACTGCCGTTATTGTTGTTGGTATTCTTGCCGGTCGAATGGTTGTCGCGGGAACACGAGCATCCGGTTTTCGGAAAATTCAAAATGGGCAAAGCATTGTTAATCATCGCGACAATCCTCGTTTTCGGGGCCTTTTCTAATGCAGGCGATTTTATCTATTTTCAGTTTTAATATGAGGCGGTTTTTAATCCATATCGGTATTTACGTTGCTGCAACACTCTTGTTGATGTTCGCCTTCGATGGCATTTACACCGCTATTTATTCTAAGTCGATTGTGCGCAACAAGGTACAGCTACTTGTCAATGGCGCGGCGCAGCATTACGATGTTATTATTGTGGGCTCGTCAAGGGCAGAGAACCATCTGATACCCGAAAGGTTCGAAAGGCAAGGCCTCAAAACCTACAATATTGCGATGAGTGGTGCCAATCTTTGTGAGAATGCGTTGCAGCTAAAACTCTTTTTTGACAAAGGAAATACGGCCAACACCATCCTGCTGCAAGCAGATACCAACTTTCAGACTACAACGCCCGCTACAGGCATCCGGGCTTATGCATTGCCTTATCTGCGGCAAAATGAAGTGGTTTACGATCATTATGCGAAAGCCGAACAAAGCAACCTGTTTGCCGAACGGCGTGTTCCGTTTTACCGATACATGATCTACGATACGAAGATTGGTTTTAGGGAAGTTGCATTCACAATACTGAAAAAGCAAAATAATTTGATAAAAACCAAAGGGTTTTGGGGTCTGGATGGCGTGTTGCATCGGGGAGCACCATCATATTTGCCCAAAAAGATCGTAAAGCACAACCGCTATTACGAAGAAATCAAACAGATCTGCAAAACCCGCCGGGTCAAACTGATTGCTTTTGAAGCGCCATTTTGTGACAACATCGTTGATCGTGGATATTTTAAACAACTCCAGAAGCACAATCCCGAATTGTACGATTACAGCGGCGCTGTTTTGGCCGACAGTTTGTTTGCCACCTGCGGTCACATGAACCGCAAAGGCGCCGAAGTTTTCACCGATTTCATCCTCCAAACACATTTTTCAGGTAAAAAAGCTACAGAGAAATAAGGTTTCTTTTGTATTAAAATCTTAATATTGTTTATATCAAAAATCAAATCAAATGAAAACAAGAACAATACTTTTGGCATTGTTGTGCAGCTGCGCAACCACCACCGGATTCGCACAGCTTAGGTTAGGCGGTAAAATCGGGATGAATGTAGCTACGCTCAAAGGGTCGTACGGAACTGGCGAAGCGGCGAAGCAAAAAATAGGTTTCCATGCGGGGTTGCGCGCCGAGTATCCGCTTGGCGAAGCTTCTAAATTGGCGCTTGCGGGCGAATTGCTTTTCTCTACACAAGGATTGATTACAGATTCGTCAAATCTACAAAATGATGGGAACGGGAACTTTTCTTATCGGGAAACGCGCAACACCTACAGCCTGAATTATATTAATTTGCCAGTTTTCCTCAAATACCAGGTACTAGAACAACTAAGCATTGAAGGCGGTCCGCAATTTGGCTACGCGATTAGCGGTGAAATCAAAACCGAGATTACAAACACTGAGAACCCTGCACAAAACCAGACCTATACTCAGGATGCGCTCAAAGCCGGTTACCGACTCAACGGGACAACACTTCAGCCATATCCCAAAACCATCAAGCCGCTGGATATAGGTTTAAATTTTGGAGCGACTTATGATTTTAGCGACAAAGTATTTGCGCAACTACACTATTATTTCGGACTCAACGACATCGACGCGCGTACTCCGGCGTCGTATTCACCGTCGGGGCCAAATTATTTTTTCACGACACAAACTTACACACTCAGGAGTTCAGTTTTCCAGGTTTCATTAGGCTACCGGTTCATGTAGTTTTTTTAACGTCGGACTAATGTAATTGTTGATTAATGCTTGTAATCAAAATATTTTTTTTTTGATTTAAAAGGGTTTGTTACAAAATAGGTTAAAGTATTTCCAAGCATTTACATTTGTAACCAAATTGCATAACAATAAAAAAAGGCAACCGTGATGGCTGCCTTTTTTTATAGTGCTTTTGGGATGCTAGAACAATCCGTTGAGTTCTGCGTCAATGCGGTTGAGGATGGTTCCCAAATCTTCGGGATTATTCACAAAATCAATATTGTCTACGTCGATGATGAGCAACTTTCCTTTATCATAGGTGTGTATCCAGGCTTCATATCGCTCGTTAAGCCTGCTCAGGTAATCGATTGAGATCGAATTTTCGTAATCGCGCCCGCGTTTGTGGATCTGGCTTACGAGATTCGGGATAGAACTTCTCAGATAAATCAACATATCGGGCGGCGCCACCAGGCTTTCCATGAGTTCAAAAAGCGAAGAATAATTCTGGAAGTCTCGGTTGGTCATGAGTCCCATAGCGTGCAGGTTGGGCGCAAAAATGTGGGCGTCTTCGTAAATCGTACGGTCCTGGATGATCTTTTTTCCGCTCTGACGAATTTGTAAAACCTGCCTGAAACGGCTGTTGAGGAAGTAAATCTGCAGGTTAAACGACCAGCGTTCCATCTGGTGGTAGAAATCATCGAGATAAGGATTGTCCACTACGTCTTCAAAATGTGGTTCCCATTTAAAATGTTTGGCCAATAAACGGGTGAGTGTGGTTTTTCCTGCGCCGATGTTTCCTGCTACTGCTATGTGCATTATGGTAAAGTGATTTTATAATTCGTGATTCCTTGTTTGGTAAAAATAGCTAAAATTTTATCCTTATACAGAAAACTTTGGTAGGTTTTTTTATCAACATCGACGAGCGGATGGGTATTGCCGTTCAAGTCTAAAAAGTATAGTTTTTGGTCGTTTTTGTAAATCAAGCCGCCGTCTGCTACCAATTGTAATTGTTCTGCAGCGGGCACCTTTCCCAACGTTTTAACCTTGCCGTAGATGTCGCAGCGGTACCAATCCGATTGGTCATCAATCCATTGAAAATAGTTAAAATCAGAGGCGTAATGTTTTACACTGCCACTACATGGCGTAGTGATTTCACGGTAATCGTTTTTGAGATAATTGTACAGACCCACCTTTTGGGATAGCGTGTTGTACACCCACAAACGATTTCCAAAAGCAAGCCCTACCGCAGTAGCCACAAAGGGGTTGGCGATTTTCCCGAACTCGATTTTCTGTGTTTCGTTGAGCTGGTTGTCAAGGATCACGACGGTGTTGAAACTTTCGTAAAACAGCACGATCTGTAAGGGATTCTGCAAATCTACTTTGGCGATTTTCCCCAAGGCCGGATTTTTATACTGCCAGTCTTTGTTTTTGAGTCGTTTGGACAACGTATTTTCAGTGATGCCGTACCACGCGCCGTATACGTCCTGGCCGAGGTAGACATCGGTGTGGAGTTGCAACGAATCGGTCTTGATAGCGATTGTATAATTTTCCTGCGAAAAGACTAGGTTCGAAAGCAAAAGGAAAAACAAGGGAATTTTTTTCATACGGGCTAAAATACGACTAAAAAACACAGCTTGGATGTAAAATCGTTCGCAAAAGGATTTAACATCAGATGCAGATTTTCTGCGACGCCTGTATCGGGAGAATTTGTATTTTACCTTCAGGGAAGGGGCTAATGCGTCCCTAAGAATTTTTGAAATATCGGCGGTGCAGATTAACTGGATGATTTGTTAAAAATTATGTTTCCTTGTAAGATTGTTTGGGATGTTGAGAAGTAGCATAAAAAAACCTTCTAGTCTGCTGCGTCTTATCGGCTTGGGCACGACTCGAGTTAACTGCTCCTCACTCAAAAGTCAATAAAAAAACCCGATCCAACAGAACCGGGTTTAAAGTATTTATTTGCTACGGATTACAATCCAAAAGCTGCTTTAACTTGGTCTACATAATCCAATTTCTCCCAAGTAAATAACTCAACAGAAACCGTTTTTGGCGAGCCGTTTGGCAATTGAAAGGTTTTGCTCACCGTTTGCGGTTTGCGTCCCATGTGTCCGTATGCTGCGGTTTCGCTGTAAATCGGATTGCGCAATTTAAGGCGTTGCTCGATAAAGTACGGACGCATATCAAATACGTTCTCTACCACTTTGCTGATTTCGCCGTCGGTCATGTTCACTTTAGAAGTCCCGTAAGTCACCACGTTGATAGACGTAGGCTTAGCCACACCAATCGCGTAAGAAACCTGTACCAAAACTTCGTCACACAAACCTGCGGCTACCAAGTTTTTAGCAATGTGACGCGTAGCATAAGCGGCAGAACGGTCTACCTTGCTCGGGTCTTTTCCTGAAAAAGCACCACCACCGTGTGCGCCTTTACCGCCGTAGGTATCTACGATGATTTTTCTCCCGGTAAGTCCGGTATCTCCGTGCGGTCCGCCAATTACGAAAACCCCTGTAGGATTGATATGGTAGGTGATGTTTTCATTGAACAAATGCGCGTATTGCGGATATTTCGCCTTAATCCTAGGGATCAGGATAGAAACCAAATCGCTTTTAATTTTGGCCAGCATTTCATTGTTAGCGGCTTCCTTATCTTCTTTGGTGTTCGATTTTGGCTTTACGAAATCGTCATGCTGGGTCGAGATCACAATGGCATCGATGCGTTGCGGTTTGTTGTCATCAGAATATTCCAAAGTCACCTGTGATTTGGCATCGGGGCGCAAATATTTGATTTCGTTGTCTTCTCTTCTCAGGTTAGCCAATTCAATCAACAACGCATGCGACAAGTCGAGCGCCAAAGGCATATAATTTTCGGTTTCATTGGTGGCATACCCAAACATCATTCCCTGGTCGCCGGCGCCCTGGTCTTCAGGATTGGCTCTTTCTACGCCTTGGTTGATGTCGGCAGATTGTTCGTGGATTGCAGATAAAATTCCACAGGAGTCGGCGTCGAACATATACTCGCTCTTGGTGTAACCAATTTTTTTGATCACCTCACGCGCAATTTGTTGCACATCAAGATACGTGTTCGATTTTACTTCGCCTGCCAGAATCACCTGCCCGGTTGTTACCAAGGTTTCGCAGGCTACTTTCGAAGCGGCGTCGAATGCAAGGAAATTGTCGATCAATGCATCCGAAATCTGGTCGGCAACCTTATCCGGATGCCCTTCGCTGACAGATTCTGACGTAAATAAATAAGCCATAAAGAATGTATTTTAAATTAATTATTCCGGGAAAAACACTGAAAACGCACTAAAGAAGAGAGGCTCTGCTTTAGCATTTTTATGAAGCCAGAAACAAGTCGGCTCCAGAGGTTGCAATCAGTCAAATTTTTCCTCTTGTTTTTACGGTCGCAAATGTATGAAACCATATTTGATTATGAAAAAAATTATTGTTGAATAAAAAAGGCCGGTTGAAAAACAATCCATTAGTCGTCAGACGCACAGTATCAAACACGGCACTAAAAGTGCAATAGGCTCCAAAAAACAGGGCAAAGACAAAATTTAACTATCAAAATACAATGATGCGTCCAGGTGCTTGCGTATTGAATCATTTTTTTTCCTAGTTTTGCCCCATTAACAAAAAACATAAATTATGAAAAAACTATTACTCTCTTTGATTGTTCTTTCAGCATTCAATGCTAAAGCACAAATTACCCTTTTCGAGGATTCATTTGAATTCTACGATGATTTCGCCATTGCCAACGTTGGTGACTGGACCTTGACAGACGTTGACGGTAAAGTAACTTACGGTTTCAACGGAATCACCTTCCTTAACTCAGGAGTTGCCAAATCATTCCAGGTATTCAATGCAGCTACGACAACACCGGCCTTGACGCCTTCTGCTACAAGCGACTGGACTGCCAGAACCGGCGAAAGACACATGGTTTGTTTTGCTGCGGCAACTGCTGCGCCATTAAACAACGACTGGTTGATTTCTCCACAAATTAACTTAGGCGCTACAGGAAACACTTTGACCTTCTGGGCAAAATCTTGCGACGCTACTTACGGTGCAGAAAGGTTCAAAGTAGGCGTTTCAACTACAGGAACTGCTCCTGCTAACTTTACTGTAATCTCTCCCGGAACATTTGTTACAACAACTCCACCGGTAACCTGGCAACAATACACTTACAACCTTGATGCTTACGCTGACCAGGCTGTTTACATCTCTATCAACTGCGTATCTCCGGATATGTTTGGTTTTGCAGTAGATGATTTCTCAGTGACCGCTACTGCCTTGGCTACAGAAAGCTTCTTCAGCCAAAACTATGCAGTATATCCAAACCCTGCCGACAGCGTGTTGAACATCACGGCTAAAAACAACGTAGAAGTAACGTCTGCACAAATCACCGACCTTAACGGACGTGTTGTTAAAACCGTAAACGGAGCCGTATCTCAAATCAACATCACCGATTTGACTGCCGGAGTTTACTTCCTTAAACTCAACAGCGCCCAAGGTGCCGGAACCACAAAAATCGTTAAGAAATAATTTCAGTTATTCACGATACCAAACCCGCTCAGAAATGAGCGGGTTTTTTTATGCGCGAAATCTTTGTTCTTTCAGCGAAGCGGTCTTTCTTCTTTTTTTTTTACTACAACGTTGTCGCACAAATTTCAAAAACCCCTTGCAAATTCGCCCCACGTTACCTTATCTTTGCCGCAGTTCCTGAACATAATGACCAGTTATCACGAAAGCCCGAGGGATTAGACCCGTTGAAAGCTTAGCAACCCTTTGCCAAAAGAAGGTGCTACATTCTACTGCAAACGCAGACAGATAACCACGAGAATCCTTTCTCTTTCCCGATAACTTTTTTTATTTCCAGAAGCACAAGAACATTGTCCCATCGGGCATCTGTCCTGCTGTCCGCTTTATCTTTTGCCCATCCCTCGACTGCGCTCGGGATGACAAAAGGATACCGCTGCCATCAGGGCTAAACCCAATGTAACATCAATTAAGAACATCCAAAGTTCAAAGTCCAGAGCCAAGGGTTACACCAGACAAACCCTAAACCCTGCACCCTGAACCTTGCACTCAAAATACAAAGTATGTCCATCCAACAAGAAATCCAAAAACGAATCCTCGTGCTAGACGGCGCCATGGGAACCATGCTGCAGCGTTACAATTTCTCCGAAGCCGATTTCCGTGGCGAGCGTTTCCGCGATTTCCCGCATCCGCTCAAAGGCAATAACGATTTGCTGTCTATCACGCAGCCCGAGGCCATCCGGGAAGTCCACGCCAAATATTTCGAGGCTGGCGCCGACATCGTAGAAACCAACACCTTTTCAGGCACCACTATCGGCATGGCCGATTACCACCTCGAAGATCTCGTGTATGAACTCAATTACGAATCGGCCAAAATAGCGCGCCAAGTCGCCGACCAGTTCACCGCTTTGAATCCCAACAAACCCAGATTCGTCGCCGGTTCAATCGGGCCCACCAACCGCACGGCCAGCATGTCCCCCGATGTCAACGATCCCGGTTTCCGCGCAATCACCTTCGACGAACTGCGCATCGCCTACAAACAACAAGTAGCAGCGCTCATCGACGGCGGTTGCGATGTGCTTTTGGTAGAAACCATCTTCGACACGCTCAACGCCAAAGCAGCCTTGTTCGCCATCGAGGAAGTCAAGGAAGAAAGAAACCTCGACATTCCCATCATGGTTTCGGGCACCATCACCGATGCGTCAGGAAGAACGCTTTCAGGACAAACGGTAGAAGCCTTTTTGATTTCCATCGAACACATTCCTTTGCTCAGCGTAGGCTTCAATTGTGCGCTCGGCGCCGACCAGCTCAAACCATACCTTAAAAGATTATCACGCAATACATCCATGAACATTTCGGCGCACCCAAATGCAGGACTCCCGAATGCGTTTGGCCAATACGACCAAACACCCGAGGAAATGCAAGCGCTCATCCGCGAATATTTGCAGGACAATCTCATCAACATCATTGGCGGTTGCTGCGGTACAACGCCCGATCATATTCGATTAATTGCAGAAGTTGCAACAGAATTTGAACCGCGAAAAATTTTAGAAGAACAGCATTAAAACACAGATTTCACAGATTTGCACAGAATCAGCGCCAAAAAGAATCTGTGATAATCTGTGCCATCTGTGTTACATAAAAACACAAATGAAATACTTAAAACTTTCCGGTCTAGAACCCTTAATCATAACTCCAGAGACCAACTTCGTCAACGTCGGCGAACGCACCAACGTCACCGGCTCGCGTAAATTTTTGCGATTGATTAAGGAAGAACGGTACGAAGAAGCGCTCGACATCGCCCGTGCGCAGGTAGAAGGCGGCGCCCAGATCATAGACATCAACATGGACGAAGGCATGCTCGACGGCGTACACGCCATGACCACGTTCCTCAATTTAATAGCGTCAGAACCCGACATTTCGCGCGTTCCGGTAATGATTGATTCCTCTAAATGGGAAATCATCGAAGCCGGGCTTAAAGTCGCGCAAGGCAAAAGCGTCGTCAACTCAATCTCGTTAAAGGAAGGCGAAGCGGCGTTCATCCATCACGCCAAGCTCATTAAAAGATACGGCGCGGCGGTGATCGTGATGGCTTTTGATGAGGTCGGTCAAGCCGATAATTACCAGAGACGCATTGACATCTGCAAACGGTCGTACGATATTTTGGTCAACCAGGTTGGTTTTCCTGCCGAAGACATCATCTTCGACCCCAATATTTTCCCGGTCGCCACGGGAATGGAAGAACACAAACGCAACGCGCTCGACTTTTTCAACGCCACCAAATGGATCCGTGAAAACCTGCCGCATGCGCATGTTTCGGGTGGTGTAAGCAACGTCTCGTTTTCATTCCGTGGCAACGACAAGGTTCGCGAGGCGATGCACTCGGCGTTTTTGTACCATGCCATAAAAAACGGCATGACCATGGGCATCGTGAATCCCGAAATGCTCGAAGTCTACGACGAAATAGACCCAACATTGCTGGAACATGTAGAAGACGTCTTGCTCAACCGACGCGACGATGCGACCGAAAGATTGCTCGATTTTGCAGAAAACTTAAAAGGAGAATCGAAATCTACAGAAAAAATAGTGCAGGAGTGGAGAAGCGCGCCGTTACAGGAACGCCTCACACACGCACTGGTCAAAGGCATCGACGAATTCATAGAAATCGATGTCGAAGAAGCGCGCCAACACGCGTCGAAACCCATAGAAGTCATAGAGGTCAATCTCATGGCCGGTATGAACGTCGTGGGCGATTTGTTTGGTAGCGGGAAAATGTTTTTGCCGCAGGTCGTCAAATCGGCGCGCGTGATGAAAAAAGCCGTGGCGTATCTGCTGCCGTATATCGAAGCCGAAAAAGCCGGTAAATCGTCGTCGGCAGGAAAAGTTTTGATGGCCACCGTAAAAGGTGACGTACATGACATTGGCAAAAACATCGTCGCTGTCGTTTTGGGTTGCAACAACTATGAAATCATCGATTTGGGCGTGATGGTGCCGCCGGAGAAAATCATCGAAACCGCGATCAAGGAAAACGTAGACATCATTGGGCTTAGCGGATTGATTACGCCATCGCTTGACGAAATGGTTTATCTCGCCAAGGAACTCGAAAAGCAAAACATCCAAACCCCGATTATGATTGGCGGTGCAACGACTTCGCGCGCGCACACCGCCGTAAAGATCGCGCCCGAATTTTCGGGAACCGTGGTACATGTCAACGATGCCTCACGCGCGGTAACCGTTGCGGGCAGTTTGCTCAACGCGGAGACCAAAGCGATTTACAACCAAACCATTCGCGCCGAATATGACGAGTTGCGAGAAGGTTATTTGAACCGTTCGCGCGACAAAAATTTCCTCACCATTGAGCAGGCGCGAGCCAACAAACTACAATTGGATTGGAACCATTTCACACCGGTAAAACCCAACGCAATCGGTACACAAACCATTGAAGTGCCGATTGAAACTTTGGTTCCTTACATTGACTGGACGCCGTTTTTCAGGACTTGGGAATTGTTTGGCAAATATCCTGGGATTCTAACCGACGAAATTGTAGGCGAACAGGCACGATCGGTTTTTAAAGACGCGAGTGAAATGCTCGACAAAATCCTGAACGAAAACAAGTTCACGGCCAAAGGCGTTTACGGCATTTTCCCGGCGAATACCGTAAACGACGACGACATAGAAATCCGTCCCAACACTGGCCAACCAACAACCTTTTTAACCCTAAGGCAGCAATCCCAAAAAACAAAAGGCGCATTTAACCTCGCGCTCGCCGATTTTATAGCGCCCAAAGATTCGGGCAAAACCGATTATATGGGCGCGTTTTGTGTCACGACCGGTTTTGGTGTCGATGAATGGGCGGCCGAGTTCGAGAAAAACCACGACGATTACAACTCAATTATGGTCAAAGCGCTCGCCGACCGTTTGGCCGAAGCGTTCGCGGAATATTTGCATGAGAAAGTACGAACCGAAATCTGGGGTTACGCCTCTGATGAACAACTGTCGAAAAACGATTTGATTGAGGAAGAATATAAAGGTATCAGGCCTGCGCCGGGTTATCCGGCTTGTCCAGACCACCTTGAAAAACCCACGATCTGGAAGTTGCTCGACGTGGAAAACAACATCGGCGTGACCTTGACCGAGAGTATGGCGATGTGGCCCGCAGCCTCGGTTTCGGGGTATTATTTTGGGCATCCTGAGAGCAAGTATTTTGGGCTTGGGAAGATTAAGGAAGACCAGGTTAGGGATTACGCGGTGCGTCGTGGGATTGCTGATGAGGAAGCGCTGCGCTGGCTTGGGCCGAATGTGGCGGATTAGAGAAGAAAGACCGCGTTGCTGCAAGAGACGAGACCGCTACGCTGCAAGAGGGAAGATTTTGAAAGGAACGGGATCAGCGTGAGGGATTGCAGTGGAAATCCTTTTTAGCGGCGCAGTGCAGCGGAGCCGTAAAAAGATTGCAACGGAAAGCCCGACGGCAACAAAAATATCAATAAATAACGGGAAGCCGATTGCCGGCACGCCCCAAAAAAGAAAATAAATATGGTACAAGGTACAAGGTTCAGGGTTAAAGGTAACGGCAAAAACGGCCGCTCCAAACCCTGCGCCATGTACCCTGCCCCCTAAACCTTAAATAATGAAAGTTACCCAACACATACAAAACGCCCAAGGCAAAACGCTTTTCTCGTTCGAGATTTTACCGCCATTGAAAGGGCAGAACATCCAGTCTATTTTTGACAGCATTGACCCTTTGATGGAGTTCAATCCGCCGTTTATAGACGTGACTTACCACCGCGAGGAATACGAATTTAAGGAATTGCCGAGCGGACTTCTGGAGAAGAAAATCGTCAAGAAACGTCCCGGAACGGTTGGGATTTGTGCGGCGATCCAGAATAAATACCAGGTGGATGCCATCCCGCATATCTTGTGTGGCGGATTTACCAAAGAGGATACCGAGAACTTTTTGATTGACATTGACTTTTTGGGCATCCAGAATGTGGTGGCGTTGCGCGGCGACGCGATTAAGAGTGAGATTTATTTCAGGCCTGAAAAGGAAGGGCATCACTATGCCTCGGAGCTCGTGTCGCAGATTTCGAGTCTCAACAACGGTGTGTACCTCGACGAAGATTTGCAGAACTCGCACCCGACCGATTTTTGCATTGGTGTGGCGGGTTACCCGGAGAAACATATGGAGGCGCCGAGCATGGACAGCGACATCCATTTCCTTAAACAAAAGATTAAAAACGGCGCCGATTACATCATTACGCAGATGTTTTTTGACAACAAGAAATTTTTTGATTTTGTGGAGAAATGTCGCGCGGCGGGGATTACCGTTCCCATTATTCCCGGACTCAAACCCATTGCGACCAAAAAGCAGCTCAACCAGATCCCACATCGTTTTAGCGTAGACTTGCCCGATGACTTGATCATGGCCGTGGTGAAAGCCAAGGACAACGATGCCGTAAAAGAAATTGGGATAGAATGGTGCATTGCGCAGAGTAAGGAGCTCGTGGCAGCGGGGATTCCGGTGTTGCATTACTACTCTATGGGAAAGGCCGAGAATATTAAGGCAATTGGGAAAGCGATATTTTAAAAAAGAATATATTTGCCGCTTTCCCCTTGTAAATGAAAGCAATTGCATCTGTTTTTTTGTTGTTTATCTCTGCGCTGGTTTCTGCGCAGCAGTTTGGTGATACCGATGCTTTTGAGGTCAATGTTTTCAGGGGTAACACTATGTTACACTCGCCCGAATTGGTGCAAGTCATTACAGGCCATCCCGAGTCGGTGATGCTGAGTTATATGCGCAAGACACACGGCGGCGAAGCCTGGCACGATTTGTACAATTTCCCAGATTATGGCGCGTATTTCCTATACCAGAATTTCAATAGCGACATTTTGGGAAAGAATTATGCGGTAGGGGCATTCTATAATTTTTATTTCCTGCGCAGGCACCTCATGGTGAAGGTGGCGCAAGGTGTGGCCATGACCACCAATCAGTACGATCCGGTGACCAACTATAAGAATGTGGCCTTTGGCTCGAAATATATGGCCAACTCGGTGTTTGCGGTGAATTACAAAAAAGAACACCTTATTGGGAAGTTGGGCATCCAAACCGGCCTCACGTTTACGCATTTCTCCAACGGACGGCTCAAATCGCCCAATAGCGGCATCAATACCTACAATATTAATTTTGGCGTACATTACAATTTTGAGCACGTCCCCAACAAGTCTAAGGATTCGGTACCATTCAAAATGAAATTCACCGAGCCCATCCGCTATAATGTTTTGTTGCGCGCCGGATTCAATGAAAGCCTGAGTGTGGGCAGCGGCCAGAAGCCGTTCTATCACATGGGATTTTATGCCGACAAACGCATCAACCGTAAAAGTGCTTTGCAGTTGGGCGCCGAATTGTTTTTGACGACTTCCTTTAAAGAGTACATCCGTTTCCGCTCGATTGCGTTTCCCGAAGAACCCATAGACGCCAACACCGATTACAAACGCGTGGGGATTTTCGTGGGCCACGAGTTGTTCATCAACCGCATTTCGATTGAGGCACAACTGGGGTTTTATGTGTACGATCCGGCGCGGCTCGATACGCCCTTTTACGACAGGCTGGGCATGAAATACTACCTGACCAAAGACATATTCACCGGCGTTTCGGTAAAGACGCATGGCTTTTTGGCCGAAGCGCTCGAAGGCGTAATAGGAATTCGTTTATGATAAAAAGAATATCCATAATCGTGGTGCTGCTGTTGCTGCTGGGTTGCGAAAAGCCGGGCGACTGCATCAAATCGTCGGGGCCTATGCGTTCGCGGACCTACAGTGAACTGGT
>ENA-UOWO01003556-UOWO01003556.1-activated-sludge-metagenome-genome-assembly--contig:-NODE-3556-length-17970-cov-13.188055_pt1 | contig 17970 bp, 12 predicted proteins | sample MGYA00238148_ERZ761564 | MGnify/ENA primary metagenome ERZ761564 (study PRJEB28885, sample SAMN05720194) | activated sludge metagenome | isolation source: Anaerobic digester | place: USA...
TTGCCGCCGCCGAAGGAATAGACATATTTGGTTTTGGACATTCAAGCCTCCTGAAGTACCATGGTGATTGGTTGGGTTATTTTTTGGTGTTGCCTAAAAGCCTGTTGTACTCTTCCGGATTCCGCAGCACGGCGATGCCCCTGGTCACGCAGGAATCGGCGGCAAACAGGGTCCGGTAATAGTGGTCGCGGCCGAAAAGTTTGCCGGCGATCTCGGTCTTCAGGGCCAGCCTGAGATCCTCCTTCGCCGTGAGGCGGTCCCGCTCCTTCACCGCCTCAAACTCCGCCTTGACGGCCTCGAGGTGCTTCGCGATTTGGGGCAGATAGCCCTTCGTCCGGGCGCTTTTTTCGAGCTTTTCCAGATCGGCATAGCCCTCCGGCTTGTAATCGAATTTCTTCTGCTGCACAAAAACGTTAAACTCCTCGAGCAAGGCGTCATCGACCTCAAAGTCGCTCTGCAGCTCCGGATGAGCCGCGGCGTAATCGAGGCTGAAATTGAAGAACATCGAGCGCCGCAGCAGTTCCAGCTCATACCGGCTCATCGGCTCCTGGCTGATCTCGATATCGGGTTTCAAGCCGCCGCCCCCGAGCACCGTGCGCTGGTTGCGGGTGAGAAAAGTTTTAGCCGGAGGCTCCGGTTTCTTCTCCAGCGGGGCCGCGCTCGAAGCATCGGGGCCGCCCTCCTCCTCGCCCTCCACCGGCTCGTCCAGCATTTCCTCCTCTTCCACGCTCTCGTCCGTGGTGCCGTTCAGATAGACCGACTGCGGGCCGTAATTAAAGACCTCCGGTTTCTGGATGTTGCGGCCGCTCGGAGTGAAATACTGCATGGTCGTGATCTTGAGCTGGGTGTCGCCCTGGCGGTCGAGCGGAATGACCGTCTGCACCAGCCCCTTGCCGAAAGTGGGGCTGCCGATCAGCACGCCGCGGTCGAGGTCCTGAATGGCGCCGGCGACGATCTCTGCGGAAGAGGCACTGTAGCCGTCGACGAGAACCACGAGGGGCAGGCTGCCCAGGATCGGCTCCTTGCGCGCGCGGTGCTCCTGGCGGCGGTATTCCCCGCGGCCTTCGGTGAAGACGATCATGTCGCCGCGGGCGATAAAATTCTCGGACACGGTGACGGCCGCCTCGAGCAATCCGCCCGGATTGCTGCGCAGGTCGAGGATCAACCCCTCCAACCCCTGATCCTTCAGTCTCTGCACCTCGTCGCGGATCTGATCGCCCGCACTGCGGTTAAAGCTGCTCAGCTTGATCAGCCCGATCCCCGGTGCGACCAGGCCGCTGTACTGGATGTCGGTCACCTTGATCTCGTCGCGGATAAGGGTGAAGCTGAGGGGCTGTTCCTCGCCGACGCGGCGGATCTTGACCACCACTTCGCTCCCCTTCTCGGTGCCGCGCAGGCTGTGGGCCGTCTCCGAAAGCTTCATCCCCCGGGTGCTCTTGCCGTCGATCTCGATGATCTGGTCCCCCTCACGGATGCCCGCGCGCGCGGCGGGGCTCTCCGGAAAGGGCTGCTCACCGACCGTCGCCCAGCCGTTGCGGATCTGGATGCGCATCCCCACGCCGAAATACTTGCCGCGGGTGATGATCTCGAGCTCATCCTTGCCATCCTCTTCGAGAAAAACGGTATAGGGATCGAGGCGGTCGAGCATGCCGTTGATGCCGGCGCGGATGAACTTTTCGGGGTCGATCTCCTGGATATAGCGGTCGTTGATCTCCTGATAGATCTGGCCGAAAAGCCGGATATTCTTCATCGCCTGGTAATAGGGATCCTGCTTCGCCTCTGCGGCGGCATCAGCGACCTGGGCGCTGAGGGGAAAAACGGGCAGCAGCGCCAGCAATACCCAAAGCAGAAGACGACTTGGTTTCATGCATTCTCCTCTCCAGGGCGGTTCAAATGCCGCTGGAATCTGTTAATGAATAAATGCCAGATATGGCTCTGGATCTGCTCTATCGGGCGGTTTCCCGGAATGAGATAGACCCGTTCGGGCGCAGCGGCGGCCAGCTGCAGATAGCCCTGGTGCACCCGGTCCTGAAAATCGAGCCCCGCGGCTTCCATGCGGTCCGCCGCTGAGGCGCGCGCGGAGAGGCGGCGGCGGACCACCTCCATCTCGACATCGATGAGAAAGGTGACATCGGGCACCAGGCCGCACGAACCGATCCGGTTGGCCTGCCGCACCAGCTCGAGATCCAGCTGCCGCCCGTAGCCCTGATAGGCGGTGGTCGAATCGTAGTAGCGGTCGCAGACCACCATCCTGCCCTCCGCCAGGGCCGGAATGATCTGCTGCCCGGTCATCTGCGCCCGCGCCGCTTCATAGAGCAGCAGTTCGCTCCAGGGCGACATCTCGGCGAGCGCGCGGTCGAGTAAAAGCGCGCGGATGCGCTCCGAAATGGCATTGGCGCCCGGATCGCGCAGGGCGAGCAGGGGCACCCCCTCCTGTTCAAGGCGCCCGGCGAAAAGGGCCGCCTGGGTTGATTTGCCGGAACCGTCCACCCCCTCGAAAGTGATCAGCAATCCCGCGCCTGTCTGCGGATTCACGCCGCCTCCCTGCGCCAGCTGCCGGTGGCGAAGCGGATATAGTTGAGCCCGAAACGGATGGTCTCATCGAGACACTGGATGCCCCAGACGCCGAACAGGCCCCAGCCCAGAACAAAGGCGGAGACCCAGTTAAAGCTGATCTCAAAGATAGCGACAAAGACGACGGTGAGCCACATCAGCCAGCTGAGGTCGCCGACGCCGCGCAGGTTGCCCGAGATGACGTTGTTGAGCGCCTTGGGGATCTGCGCCGCCGCGAAAAAGATGATCGCCAGCCGGCCCAGTTCCATCACCGCCGGATCGGTTGTAAAGATGCTGATCAGCGTCCGCGAGAAGAGGATCATCACCGCGACGATGATCACAACAAAAACCCCCATCACCCGGTGCGCCGTGCGCGCCATGCGGTAGGCGAGGGTGCTGTCCTCGGCGCCCAGATTCTTGCCCATCGTGGCCATCGCCGCCAGACTGAAACCCATGTAGACCATCGAGAGCACCGACTGGATGCGCACAAAGAGGGTCTGCGTGGAGAGTACGACGACCCCGATCTTGGCGGTATAGCCGGTCACCACCAGCTGCCCCAGGGCCCAGGTCAGCTGCTCCACAGTGGTCGGCCAGCCCGATTTAAAGAGCAGCTTGAAGCTTTGCCAGTTGGGTTTGGCCAGCTCGCGGAACGAGAGAAAGATCGAGACCTTGTGGCGGCGCAGCAGATAAAAGGTGACGAAAAAACCGATGCTGTGGGCGATGCCCACAGCGAGAGCGGCGCCCTGCACCTCCAGCCGCGGCAGGCCGAACCAGCCGAAGATCAGGGTCGGGCAGAGGGCCAGATTGACGCTGTTGATCAGAACATTGACCATCATCGAATGGCGCGTATCGCCGGTGGAACGGATGATCCCCACGGCGATGAAATTGGTGACGAGCAGCGGAGCGAAGAGGGCCAGGGTGCGCAGATAGGTCACTCCGGCATTCTGGGCCAGAGCCCCTTCCCCCTCCTCGATCAGTTTGAAAATGTGGATCGCCCCGGAATACCATATCAGGGCGAAGAGGAAGGACATGACGATGCCGATCATCATCGCCTGGCCGAAGATGTGATTGGCCTGCCAGAAATCGCGCGCGCCCAGGTGACGGTTCATGATGATGCTGGCGCCCATGATGAAGGTCAGCAGCAGGGAGAGAAAGACCACGATGATCTGGATCGCCATACCGACCCCGGCAAAGGCTTCCGCGCTCAGGCGGCCGATGAAGATCGCTTCAACCGTCCACATCAGAGTCTGGGAGGAAAGATCGATCACCGCCGGCAGGGAGGTCTTGAGAAAAGTCGCTATGGGGGTCGTATTCTTCAAACGCGCTTGTCTACCTTTAATAGGGCCAGCACCGCCCCGGAGGCCCGGCATCCGCTCCCCGCTTCACAGCGGGGAGCGGCCGGTTCCGGATCAACGGAGGATGTCAGTCGTAGTATTCCAATCCCAGATGCGTGATCAGCTCTTCACCGCGCAGATGGCGCAGGGTGTTCTTGAGTTTCATCAGCTGAATAAAGACATCATGCTCCGGATAGAGACCGGGCGCGGTCATGGGACTCTTGAAAAAGAACGAGAGCCACTCCTGGATCCCCTTCATATGCGAGCGCTGGGCCAGATCGAGCAGGAGGGCCAGATCAAGAGCGATCGGCGCGGCCAGAATGCTGTCGCGGCAGAGGAAATTGACCTTGATCTGCATGGGATAGCCGAGCCAGCCGAAGATATCGATGTTGTCCCAGCTCTCCTTGTTGTCACCGCGCGGGGGGTAATAGTTGATGCGCACCTTGTGATAGACGTTGGCATAGAGATCCGGATTGAACTCGGGCTGGAAAATGGTGTCCAGGACAGAAAGCTTGGAGACCTCCTTGCTCTTGAAGGATTCGGGATCGTCCAGCACCTCGCCGTCGCGGTTGCCAAGGATGTTGGTGGAGAACCAGCCGGAGACGCCGAGCTGCTTGGCCTTGAGGCCGGGGGCGATCAGGGTCTTCATGAAGGTCTGGCCGGACTTGAAGTCCTTGCCGCAGATGGCCACGTTGTGACGCTTGGCCAGATCGGTCATGGCAGGGATGTCGATGGTGATGTTGGGGGCGCCGTTGGCAAAGGGGATTCCCGAGGTGATGGCCGCATAGGCGTAGATCATGCTCGGAGGAATCGCGATATGATCCTCGCGCATCGCCTTTTCCAGGGCTTCCACCGAATCGTAGACCGGATCGTGTTCCTGATAGATCTCGGTGCTGGCGCACCAGACCACCACGACGCGGGAGAGATTATGCTCTTTCTTGAAATCAGCGATATCCTGCTTGAGCTGGTCGGCCAGATCCATCTTGTTCTTGCCGCTCTTGACGTGGGTGCCATGCAGGCGTTTGACATAATAGTCGTTAAAGACCGCCTTCATCGGCTTGATCGCCTGCAGCTCTGGACGGATCTTTTCGATGTCTTCGGTAGTGAGGACGCCGGCCGAAAGCGCCGCATCGTAGGCGCTGTCGGCGAAAATATCCCAGGCGGCGAAAACGATATCATTCAGATCGGCGAGGGGGACAAAATCCTTGATCTTCGGGAAGCGGTTGTCCGTGCGCTTGCCAAGGCGGATGGTGCTCATCTGGGTGAGCGAACCGATCGGCTTGGCCAGTCCCTTGCGCACCAGTTCCACTCCGGCTACGACCGTGGTCGCTACCGCGCCCAGACCGACGAGCATAACACCGAGTTTCCCCTCAGCTTTCTCTATCGTTACTCCTTTTTCCATGACCTTGTCACTCCTTCATCTTGTTGGTTTGCCTATTCATGCGGAATATCGGGAGGCAGATTATTCCATTTGGCGGCCTTTTCCGATCTCCAGATATGAACAAGCCTTTGCAAAGCCGTGAGATTGGCAAAAAAAGCGATCACGATCAAAGCCACAATCAGCCAGCTGTCATTGAGCAGTGCTCCCAGGCTGATGAGGACGAGACGTTCCGGGCGCTGCAGAAAGCCGACCCTGCACTCAAAGTCAAGCCCCTCGGCGCGTGCACGGACATAGCTGACCATCAGAGACCCGGCCATGGCGAGAAAGACCACCATGCTGATGATGTGGGCATGCTCACTCCCCTCGCCGATCTTGTGGACAAAATAGTAAGCGATGCCGAAAAAGACGGCGATCTCGGCGTAGCGGTCCAGGACCGAATCGTAAAGCGCCCCGAAACGGGTGACACGATTGGAGGCCCGGGCCACCGCCCCGTCAACCATGTCCAGCAGCCCGCCCAGCAGGAGCAAAAAGGCGCCCCAGCGCAGCGAGCCGCGTGAAAAGGCGACGGCCGAGAGGATGATAATAAAAAAGGAGAGGGTTGTGAACCAGTTGGGATTGAGATGCAGGCGCACCAGCCGGGCGATGAGCGGCTGGAGTATCCGCTTGAAGCCGTTCTTGACTGCGGGAGGAATCAGTTCTATTTTCATGGTCTGTTATTCACTCGCTTCCTTTGCGTTGCGTGAGCGCCCCGCTACGATGAGGACGAACTCACCCTTTTTGACCATCTGCTCCGCGCCGGCGATCAGCTCGGAGAGCGTGCCGCGTCTGATCTCCTCAAATTTCTTGCTGATCTCCCGGGCGATGGCCGCGGGACGGTCGCCAAGGTGGTCAAAGAGTTCACGGAGAAGACGCTCGAGCCGCAGCGGAGACTCGTACAATATTATGGTGCGCGTTTCATCTTGGAGCAGCTTTAGCCGCGTCTGCCGGCCTTTTTTGTGGGGGAGAAAGCCCTCAAAAACAAAGCGCTCGGCGGGCAGACCCGAAGCGACCAGGGCCGGAACAAAAGCCGTGGCGCCGGGGATGGCGACAACCCTGAGACCGGCCTGCAGCACGGCGCGCACCAGATAAAAGCCGGGATCCGAAATGCCCGGCGTGCCGGCATCAGTGATCAGGGCCAGACTCCTGCCCTCCTGCAGCTTGCGCACCAGCACGGGGGCCACCCGCTGCTCATTGTGATCGTGATAGCTGGTGAGGGGCGTCTGAATCCGGTAATGCTGCAGGAGAACCCTGCTTGTGCGTGTATCCTCCGCAGCGATGAGGTCGACCTGGCTGAGGATATCGAGGGCGCGCAGGCTGATATCGCGGAGATGGCCGATCGGCGTGCTGACCAGGTAGAGTGTGCCGGCCTCCACCTCCACGGGCCGCTCCGGTTCATGCGCTGAGGAAATTCCTGCCTCGCTCATCACTCTGCCTTCTGGCCGCCGCCGGCCTGACTGTCGGGAAACGTTTACTTGAAAACCTGTTAATTTACTTATAAATTGTCCAAAAGTCAATAAAAAGGATACCTTTAAGGCGGCGGCCGGTGTGGATCATGGCCGGGGAGGCGACTCCGCCATCATCTCCGGCATCGTTTCCGGTGAAGAGAAGGCGAGGCATAACCCGCACTCCCCGCGGCGGCAGCGCGTCCCGGCGAGCTGGATCAACCCCTGCTGCCGGGCGGCGCCCGCAGCGGGAACGTGCTCCGCGGAGAGACCGCCGCAGAGTTTACGGCGCATCCGGCGGGTGAGATCGTTTTCCGGCAGCCGCGGACAGGCGAGATAGAGCGCCCGCACCGCCGCCGAGAGGCGGCCGTCCTCGCTCTCCCGCGCAAAGGCGAGCAGCGCCGGCAGAAAAACGTTGACGGCGATTTCACGGCTGCGGCCGCGCCCCACCAGCCGCACCCGCCGGCGGCGCAGCGGCGGCGAGGGGTGCGCCGCCAGGTCGTAATGATGAGCCCAGTATCCGTCGACCTCGACCATCGCATACTGATCGAGGGCGAGGAGGGCCGCTGTCAGGTCGCTCCGGGCAATGCGGCCGATGGCGACCAGCCCGGGCAGCATGCCCCGCCGGCGGCAGCGGGCCAGCAGCCTGGCCGCCGCCGCGATCCGGCGGGTGGGAAAATTGCAGGGGCGCAGCCGGAAGAACTGCCATGATCCGGCCGGCATGGGCTCGAGACGCAGCGCCCGCCCGGCCTCGCGCCAGCAGGCCTGCAGCCGGCGTACGTGGACCAGGGGCTCCTCCGGATCCTCCCCGGCGGAAGTGTCACCCCCCGCGTGCACTTGCGCGGGCGGCGACAGCGGCAGCAAACCCGCAGCGCCGAGAAGGAGCGCCTCGGTGCAAAAGGCGGCTTCCTGCTCGTCCAGCTCTGCGGTCACGGCATGGATCACGGCGGCGGGTACCAACCGGGCCAACAGCCGGAAAGGAGGCTGGTTTTTGCCGTACCCGAGGGCATCGAAGAGGCCGGTGTGGAGGATCTCCTCCCAGCCCGCGCCCTCCCGCATCTCCAGGAAACGGGCGGCGTGCATCTCCAGCCGCTCCATGCCCGCCCGATCGAGCAAGCCGAGGATCTGATTTGGGGGAGCGCCGGCAAGGGGACAGACGGATGGCGTCGTGGAGGCGGCCGCCAGGGGCCCCTCCTCCGGTACGGCCGGAAGGGGTTCAAGGACGAGGGTGGGGATGGCGGCGCCATCCTCGCGGCGGGCAGCGAATCCCGCCGGGCAGGGGCGGAAAACGACATGCAGGATGACGCTGTTGTAGCGGGGATCACTGTCGTGGTGGTGGAGATACCAGTCGCGGGCGCGGGTGTGGATCTCCACATCGCCGCGCACCAGTTCGCCATTGATGCGGAGAAGGGCAGCGAGAAAATCGGGGCCGGCATCAAGATTGGCGGTGCCGCTCTCGAGGATTTCAACCCGGCGCCGGTCCATGGTGAAGAGTTCGAGCCCCGCCAGCGCGGGGCTCTGCCACTGCTGATGACAGGGTGCTTCGTGCGCCGATTCCGCCGGTCTGGCCATGGCGCCTCCTGCAGGTCACTCCCCGGGCGGTACCTCCTGGTGCTCGTTCTTCCTGGCGTGCAGGCGCTCGTCATATGCCTGCAGTTGTTTCATCCATTCCAGGACTTCCGGATCCCGGCCGATCATGGCCTCGGGATCCTGGGAGAGGAGTTCGAAGGTACGGCCGCCCAGTTCGGAGAAGAGCCGCTCGATCTCCCGCCGCAGGGCGATGAGGTCGATGTGATATTTGACATTTCTTTTGATCGCGCCGGCCTTGCGTGCTGCGGCGCTGAAGAGCCCCGTCACACCCCTGCCCCTCGTTTCAGAAATTGAAGCCATCAACCGGATTCCTTTCAGCCCCGCCGCTTACCCCTGCAGCAGACAGATCTTGCGCACAACGCGCCGGTTTTCATAGACAAAGACGAAGAAATAAACGCCCGCAGCCACCCGTTGTTCCCGCTCTGTCCGGCCATACCAGACCACTGCGCCGCGCCCGAAGGAGGCGGTATGGCGGTAGAACCGGGCCGGCACCCGCTGACCCAGGATATTGTAGACCAGGATCTCCGGCTCCTGCTCATACCCGTCCACAGAGGGAACCTGATAGGGTATGGTTGTGGAAATGATGAAGGGGTTGGGATAGGGGAGGAAAAGAGTGCTCTCCTCCTCTTCGGGCAGCGAGTCCGGATTGACGCTCACAAAAGCGGCGGCATTCAGTTTGCCATAGCCCCACTGATCGGCCCTGGCCGTTCCGGAGACCGGTCTGGCGGTGCGGATCAGCACCTGGCGGGCGCCGGCGGCGGAGAGACCGGGATATTTCTCCATCAGCAGCGCGATCGCACCGCTCACATGGGGAGCGGCCATGCTGGTGCCGAGCGAAAGCCCGTGCATGCCGCCCGGCAGGATGAAGGCGTTGGGGTAACTCCCGTTGGAGGAGGCGAAAACGCTGTAACTGGAGAGGGGATCGGCTTCGCTTGAGAAGGTGCTGCCGATGATCCGGCCGGGGGCGGTCAATTCGGGCTTGATGCGGCCGTCCCGCGTGGGTCCCGCACCCGAAAATTCGGCCACATCCCCGATCTTGATCGTCCCCTTGGTGTCGAGGGTGAGGTTTTCGCCGTCGATATTGAGCCAGCTCTTTTTGGTCGTATAAGCCCCCACCGCGATGACGCTCCTGCTGCTGGCGGGGACGGTGAGGGTGGTCTGACCGCTGCTGCCGGAGATGAAGGAGACGGACATGGATTCGCTGGCGATCCACATATCGAATTTATCACTGGTGCCGCTGAAGCGGAGCTGCCACTCCCCCGCCGCCGGCGGAGTGCCGGCCGCATCGCTGATCTCGATGATGCACTCCTTGTCGCCGTTGAAAGGATTGGGGCCGCCGATGATCTCCTCGCCGCTCTCGTAAAACCCGTTCCAGATGTTGACCGCGCCGCTGCTGGTGCTGCCGGAATAGTAACGGCCATAACCGACGGGTCCGATGGTCTCGTTCTCCGGAGTGATGAGGGTGACGGCAACCTGGCTGCCGCCGTCATACCAGCCGTCGAGGAGGAGATAGTCATTGCCGCTGCCGGCCGCCGGATTGTAAGCCGGGATGGTGAAGGAGATCCTGGCGCCGCTCGAGGAGGGATTGACCAGGGCGTGATGCTTTTTGTCGGCCTCGTTTCCGGCGGCGGCGACGAAGATCCGTCCCGGCCCGGAGAGGGCATCGATATATCGCTCCACCGCCGCTGTGCCGTCATGGGCCCCGAAAGTGGTGCCGAAGCTGAGATTGATGATGCAGGGTTTGCCGGCTGCGGCGGCCACACTGTCGATGAATCCGATCGCGATCATCTGGTCTTCCGAACTGAATTCGGAGACAAAGGGATCGCGGCTGGCCTTGACGATGACCAGGCCGGCCGCCGGCGCCATGCCCGCATAGCTGCCCAGGGCGTCACTGCTGCCGCCATCCCCGGCTGCGATGCCGGCGACATGGGTGCCATGTCCGCTGTAATCATGCGTGGGAAGCTCGAGCCCCAGAGCCAGGGCCTCCTCGATCTGATCCGCCGTGGTCAGGGTGCCGCCGTAATAATCACCCGGCTCGCTCAGATCCAGAATCGCCACAATGCGGCTTTTCCCTTCCGGCGTAATGAAATCCTGGTGACGCCAGTCGATGCCCGAATCGACGATGCCGATGAGAACCCCGTCACCGGTCAGCCCGCTGGCGTTCCTGGCGGCGATGCCGCCCACGTCCGGTATGCTGATATCGGTCACCGGCCGGGAGCTGACCCCCGCCTCGAGGTAGCGCAGCCCGGGGGTTTGCGCCACTTCATCCAGCCGGCCGGCTTCAACCATGACAATCGCGAACTCGCCGCGCTGCCAGCGCACCCGGGCTCCGCGCGCGGCCAGCGCCTCCGCAGAAACATGGCCGCTGGCGATGCAGATTATGCGCTCGCCGGCCATGGATTTGCCGAGGCCGTCAACGGCCCTCAGGCTCTCCCTGATCGCCCTCAGTTGAAGAAGCGGATCCATTTTTGCGCTCTTCTCCCCCCCCGGCACAGAGGCTGCCAGCAGAAAAACCACCAGCCCAACCATCCACATCATCTTTCTCAAGTTCATCTCGCTGCAATGGGTGTACGTTTCTGATGATAAAATTTATCTGAATCCGCTCTCAAATACAAGCATTATTCTGAGCAAGGAGGGTGTAAACCTGCTGCTGCGGGCTCAGCGGACGAGAATCATCTTCCGGCTCTGCACCTCACGGGCGGTGCTGAGGCGGCAGAGATAGAGGCCGGCGGGCAAGCCGCGGGCGTCCCAGCTGACCGTATGGGTTCCGGGCTCCCGCCATCCCTCAAGCAGGAGCGCCACCTCCCGGCCGGCGGGATCGTAGACCGCGAGGCGGAGACCGCTGCGGCCTGCGCTGTGCTCGCTGCCGGCCGGGATCTCGAAGGTGATGGTGGTGCGCGGATTGAAGGGGTTGGGATAATTCTGCACAAGCCGGATGGTGGCCGGCGGCGCGGCAGGGATTGGACGGATACCGCTGATGATCTCCGTCAGCGGGTAGCGGCCCACCCCCCCGCCGTAGATCCCGACGTAAAGATGGGCCGGAGAGATAAAGATGGAGTAAAGGGAGAGCCGGCTCAATCCTTCGTTCATGGAATTCCAGCTCTCGCCGCCATCGGCCGTAAAATAGACCCCCACCTCCATCATGCCGATGAAGACGTGGTTCCCTCGCGCCGCCAGCGTAAAAACCGTTTTGGGCACCAGAGCATTAGTGGCAGCCGAGGATTTCTCATCCAGGCGCGGCACCGGATTGGCCCCGGTGGGATTGATCTGGCGCCACTGCAGGCCGTCGTCGACCGAGAGAAAGAGACCGCCGTAGGTCCCGGCGAAAAGACGGGATCCGGTTGCGGCGATCGACATCACGTTCACATTTTCCAGACCGGTGTTGCGCTGCTGCCAGGTTGCGCCGCTGTCGGAGGAGAAATAGATGCCCCCGCCCAGGGTGCCGGCCCAGACCTTGCCCGCGTGGCAGTGGAGGGTGCGGACGAAGAGGTTGGTCACGCCCTCATTGGCAGCTTTCCAGGAGAGGCCGTTGTCGGCCGAGCGGAAGATACCCCCCAGCGTGCCGGCGAACAGTTTTACGCCGTCGCCGGCCAGGGCACGGATGCGCCGGTCCGACAGTCCATGCTTCATACGGACCCAGGTGTAGCCGTCGTCCCAGCTGCGAAAAGCCCCGCTGTCGTTAGTGCCGGCGAAGAGCAGTCCGTTGTGGACGGCGACCGTCCAGATCCGGGTGTCCGTCAGCCCGTCGTTGATCGCATTCCAGGTGGTGCCTGAATCGGCTGAGAAGAATACACCCGCGTTCGTACCGGCGTAGAGACCGCCGGCTTTCCAGGCGAAAGAGTTGACCGTGCCGCCCTCAGGCCCGGATGAGGTGAACCACTGGGCCGTGGCCGGGAGGCTGGTGCCGGCGATGAGGAGAGCAGCAATCGTGATGATTCTCGTCGGTTGCACTGGATCGCCCTTCCGTCTCCATCCTTAAAACAGAAAGCTTCCGGAAAAGTACTCTTCCGGAAGCATGGGAGCGCCTTACCAAAAGTTAGCGGAAGAGATCGGAATCCGCCTTTTTGCCCAGCTTTTGCAGGTAATAGTCGTCGCGCACCTCGCCGCGCTTGGTGGAGTGGAGCAGCTGGTAATCGTTGATCCCGAAGAGATCGCCGAAGACAAAGATGACGCCGCCCTCGAGGTCATCGTAATTCCAGATTTCGTAGGGCTTGACCTCCAGCTCATTGGGATAGCTGTCCACCGAAGTGGGCGGGCCGAAAAGGAGTAAAGCCCGGCCCCGATCGGTATGCCACCCCTCCCGTTTGGGCCGGCTGTAGTTCCGGTTGGCGAAGCGCACCCGCTCCATATAGGCGAGATAGAATTCATTGACCGGAGTTTCGGGCGTTGTATCGCGCTCACGCCAGAGCGCAAAGAGATAGCGCCGGCGTGCATCGAGATCCTTGAGCTCCTCGAAGGCTTTGCGCTGCTCCTTGAGGAAAAGATAGGAGCCGTACTTGAAGACCTGCTCAAGCTGTTTTTCGTCCATGACAGCGAAATCGCTGGTCAGAAAGAGCTGATCCTGGTTGAGGGCGGCGATGCCGGCCGCAGCGTGCTGTGGCTTGTAGAGATAAAATTGTTTCTCCCGGTGCGCCAGGCGGGTATGGCTGGTATCGAGGAGTTCGAAATGGAGCAGATAGCTGCCGCTCAGCATGCCGGTAAGGCCAAGGGCGCCGAATTCGATCCGCCGGTCAGTCGTCGCCTTGCGTTTGAGATCGACCGGCAAGGAGCCGGCTGCCGGCACCCCCTTGAGATCCGAGATGTAATAGCGGATCCGGTAAAAGGGGTCCGGGAAAGCGGAGTACAGGTTGTAGCATTCGACGTAAAAGAAGAGCTGTTCGGCTTTTTCATCGTAAAGCTGGGAGGGATTGGGGATCACGACCAGCCTGTTTTTGAGAAAGGGGGAGCTCTCTTCAGCCCCGGCCTGGGTGATCGAGCTGGCCAGTTCGATTTCGCTCAGCTCAGGTTGGCTGGAGCTGTAGGGTTTGATCTGCTCGTCCCACAGTACCGTATCGATGAGGGCGGGGTTGTTGAGGTCCTGCGCTATCAGGATGCCGGAGTAGCTGCCGCCGGGAGCCAGGAGATAAAAGTGGTCGACCATGACCGCATCCATGTTGGCCGCACCGGTATCAGCGACTGTATCGACGAACTTCCAGGCCTTCTGCGCCCAGAGGGAGTCACCGCGCTGCAGGGAGAGGCGCATGATAAGCTGGCTGCTGAAATCGCCCTGCTCGCTCTGCTGGTAGGTCACAGCTTTCCGGTAGACGGAATAGTAGAACTCCCAGTAGGTCTGCGAAGAGTCGTATTTAAAGGTGGCATAATCGGCCTGGAGAAAGCGTTTCTTCTCCGCAGCAGCGGCGCCCGCGGCCAGCAGGGCCACCAGGGCAAGGACAGCAAGATATCTTTTCATGGTAGTCCCGGGGTTAAAAGATAAGAAAAAAGGGATGGCCCTTGCGGGCCATCCCTTGTGGGGCTTGAAAACGTCTAGAAAGTGAGCGTCATAGTGAAGAGTTGATTGGCATCGAAATACTCCGCCATCCGGTAAGCATAATCAAAGCAAACCTTGGTGGTGGCGGTGAGGGGATATGCCAGACCGAAACCGAAGGCCGGGCCGTAGATGTAGCTCAGTCCGCCCTGGATATCCTCTTCCGAATTCAGCTGGTAGCTGTAGCTGCCGCGGAGGAAGACAGTTTTGGCATAATCGAACTCGGCGCCGGCCAGCACTTCGTCGTTCTGGAAGTTGTGATTGCGGAAATTTCCCATGAACGACATGTTGACCTTCTCGACGGGAACATAGTCGTAGGAGAGACCGATTTCAAAGACCGAAGGCAGCTCGGCCTTTTCAGCCGGGATGGCCATGCGGCGGTCGGCCGCAGTCGGCTCCGCACCGGGGACCCCGACCAGTTTCTCGAGGTTTTGCCCGGAGTATTTGATCGAAGAGCCGATATTTTTCATCGACACGCCGATGTTGACACCAGCGCCGGTGCGGTACTGCACGCCGAGATCGAAAGCGATGGCGTTGGCGTTGGTGCTCATGATCGACTCATTGATCAGCTTGAGATTGATGCCGGCCGTGATGCGATCGGTCATGGAGCGTGCGAAGCTGAGGCCGACGGTCATGAAATTCGGCGAAAAGGTGGCGCCGGTACCTTCCGGGGCCTCCTCGGTGGTGACGGGGATATCGCCGAAGCTCAGTGACTTGAGGCTGATACCAAAGTTGCCGATGCCAGTCCGGGCGCCGAGGGCGGCATAGTTGACACCAATATCAGCCAGGTACTGCTGGTGCGAAAAGAGCACCTCCGCAGCACCGTCCATCATACCGAGGCCGGCAGGATTGTAGAAAATGGCCTCGGTGCCAATGACTGTGGAAAGATTGGCGCCACCAAGCGCAGTGCCTCTCGCACCGACCGGGATCAGCAGTTCATCAGCAGCATTCGTGCCGGTACGCTTCGAGGTACCGGCTTCTGCCTGAAGAACTAGCCCGATGGTCAAAAACAGGCTGAGAACGAACAGAACAGAATATTTAAATTTCATATTCTCTTTCTCCTAGTTATCAATTGAGACTAAAAGTGCGAGTATCTGGCTTCCCGGTTCACGACCGCAAGCTTGAGGATTTTTTGTCCGACATTGGGGACATCGATATGGACGATGAAGACGCCGCTGCCGACGGGCACCGAGTCGTCGTTCTTGAGTTCCCATTTGTCCATGGAGGTTCCATTGTCGTGGACAATAGTCCTGATCAGCTGACCAGAGAGTGTGAACACGCGAATCGTGCACTCATCAGTCGGCAGATTGATGAAAGAGACGAATTGGTCAAAGTTCCCTAGCTCAGCTGTATTGACACCGAAATAGGGGTTCGGGAAAACACTGATCTTTTCGATGTTCTTCGCACCGGTCTCATCACTGGCGACCGCATTCAGGCCGGCCGTCGAGAAGGTGACGTAATCACCCGCCTTGACCGGATGGTAGCAGTGCCAGATGATGCCCCACTCGCCGTTCTGGGTTACACTGGTGTATGCGCTACGGTTGTGCGCCCAGAGGGCATAGAGGACGTCGGCGTTGCGGGCGTTGGGTTTGTCCGCACCGTAGTAAGTCTCAGCGCCATCATCATAGGTGCTTCTCATGATGAAGAGGTATTCGCGGCCACCCAGAGCGTCACCAAAGTCGGCGGCGTTCACATCCCAGTGCATATCGACAGCGTTAGAGGCGCCCGGTGATTCCCTGAAGGCGATGTTGAGGCGGCGCGGAGCGGCCGGATCGCTGATGTCTTCCGCATAACCCGGGAAGGTGCCGACGCCCATATAGGCGTAGCCGCCCGGGTTGTGGTAGACATAGGCCTTGCTCCACTTGCTCTCGTCCGGGGTGATGATCAGTTTGACGTCGACATAGTCAAGCGCGCCCAGTGTCGAACCCAGGAAATTCTCGCCGATGCCGCCGCCTGCGAAGAAGGTCTCCATGCCGGCGTTGACACCGGTGATGGTGCGGGCGGAGTTATTAATAATGGTGACACCGGCATAGGGAACACCGTTGGCGACGTAGGTACCCTTGTTTTTATTGATGCCGTACTGGCCCGGTTCCGGAATGATGACCTTGACCTCAAGGCCGTCGACGACCGGATAGTCGGTGCCGCCGGCGATGGTGTCCCAGGAGTTGATCAACACCGCTCCGGTGGTGACATCGACCAGACGCCAGCTGTTGGCAAAACCCGCATAGTCGCCGCTGTCCAGGTAGTTGAAATCGACCTTGTAGTCGTGGCCCGTCACAGCGGCGGGATCGACGACCGTGACCATGGCGGTGATATCGCCGGCGCTGACGCCGTCACCCGGAACGATGTTGGGGGTGAGTTCCGAAGTGGTCTCGGCGCGCAGCTCGGTTTTCATCTCGGGCTTGTGCGGCACGCAGGTGATCGCAGTGATCACATTTTCGAGCGCCTTCGGGGTACCGGTGATGTTGACGGTATAGCCGGTGACGGCGAAATAGTACTTCTTGCCGTTGACCAGGGGGGTACCGCCGGCGTAATAGTCCTTGTCGATGATCATCTGATAGGCCAGGCCGGCGTCCGTACCGAACTGGACCGGCTTTTCCACGATGGCATCGGACTCATTGTCGAAAGCCTCGTCGTAGACCTTGGTGATAAAGTTGACCTTGTCGAGGGTGGCGATGCGCTTCCACTTGCCCTGGGCATCACCGGAAGCAGCGGGCGCCTGATAGATATTGTAGCCTTCAAAGGCGTAACCGGCCGCATCCGCATAGTCACGGGCGGTCTCATCCCAGGTCAGCACGATCTCCTGATCGCCCTCGAAAACCGTCACCACAGGCTGCGGCGGGGGATTGCCGACGACAAAGTTGTTGTCATAGGCGAACTGGGCAACCTTGTCGTTGTACTTCATGATGGAGACGGAGTTGAGATTGTTGTTGCCCAAGCCGGCAACCAGACCGGCGACCACTTCCATCGGCTGGCCCTTGACGAGCTTGAAAGGACCGGAGGCGATGACCATACGATGGTCGGCGGGGGGCGCCTCGTAGAAACCCAGCCAGCCCGTTCCGGTGACCGGATCGCCGGGGTTGACGAACTTGGAGGGCAGGCCGGTGAAGGGATCGATGAATTCGGAGCCGTCCCAGATCAGGCCCTGGACGTAATTGTAAGCCTGATAGCCGCCATTGGCGCTCTGCAGGTCGGGATCCGAATAGGTGGCATTGCTGTTGATGTACTTGACGAAGGCGGTCATCGGCAGAACCTTCTTGTCCGGGAAGACGCCGCTGGGCAGATAAGCGGTGTCGCCGGGGGAGTCAGCCAGCGGGCCCTGGAAAAAGTCGCAGCCGATGGCCGGGATGGAGCTGCCATATTCCTGATCGTAGGCATCACCGTTATAGACGAAACCGAGGCTGAGGTCGGTATCGCAGGCGACATAATCGTCGGTGGCGTCGCCGAGATCGGGATCGAAAAAGAGAGCGACATAGGTCGAATCCAGGTTCGAGAGGCCCTTGTTGATGAATTCGAACCGCATAAAGGCGCAGTCGCCGAGGGAACCGGCCTGGGCGTAGCCCCAGACGGTCTGACGAATCTCCACGCCGATCGGCTGGGTCATCCAGACTTCAGCATGGAGGGTGGGGTTGGCGTCATTGTAGATAAAGAAGAGCATCTGGTCGCCAAGGACCTCGGCGGGAGCGCCCTGTGCGATGGCCGCGGCCGGCACGGATTCGCCCTTGTTGACCTTGTAGACGATGTACTCGGATTTGGTCGGATCATCCGGGGCACCGCTGTCGAGGATGCGGCCCGGTTGCATGTCGGTGGAATAGTCGGCCGCGCAGGCGCGCAGTTCTTTGGTGTCCTCAGTGATGCCGAGGAGCCACAGGCCGGCGGTAAAGATGGCATAGTGGCCGGAGCCCTTGGGGTAAATAAGGCCCGCATCTTCGGTCACAGGATCGCTGGCGAAGAGGCCGTTATTCAGAAACCAGCTGTCGATACGGTTGACGTCGAAAGTATCGGCATGTCTGCTATCCATGCTCTTGCCCAACCGCGGCACCCCTTTCTCGGCCTTGGCCCAGAGGGGATTGAGGGCCAGGGTGAAAAAGACGGCCAGCGTCAAGA
>ENA-UOWO01003560-UOWO01003560.1-activated-sludge-metagenome-genome-assembly--contig:-NODE-3560-length-17958-cov-4.889236_pt1 | contig 17958 bp, 11 predicted proteins | sample MGYA00238148_ERZ761564 | MGnify/ENA primary metagenome ERZ761564 (study PRJEB28885, sample SAMN05720194) | activated sludge metagenome | isolation source: Anaerobic digester | place: USA...
CTGACATCATTTGCTCCCGGAGCGTATAAACGGAAGACGACACCTGGTTTTCCCTTCGCGTCTTCAGTAAAATGTGCGCCAAAGTATTGGTGGGCTTCAACACTCTGTCCCATCAGGAAATCATACAGTAAACCAAAAGCCATTTCACATTTCTCCGTTCGCGTTAGCGATCAAATATAGTTTATATTTTACTACTTGATAGAACAAGAGCAAGTTAGGTCAACCAAATAAAAAGGGATATGTTTATATCCCTCATTAGTCGATTTTCTAACGTTCAACAGGGCGACGGGCTTTAATGAAAGCTGCCAGCCTTTTTACGAAGAAAATGCAAAATGTCACCGAAGCGCCAAGGATGGCCACTCCTCCGATAGTCAAGACAAAGCGAATTGGATTTTGGCTATTTAAATAGGCTACAAAAGCCTCATGAGTGATTTCTTCCGCCAGACATAATGCAGCTTGCTCAGTAATTTTTTTGCCAATTTGAAGGTCGAAATAAACCATTAAAACGCCTCCAACAAGTAACAAAAGGAATGCTACACCAAAGATGATTATCGTCGATAAATTATTCTTTTTTTCTTTCATAGTAGTTATCCTTTAACAGCTCCCGCGGTAACGCCTTCGACATAGTATCTCTGTAAGGCCATAAATAGCGCGACAATAGGAATGCCTACGCAAGTACATCCAGCACAGAAAGTCGTGAAGACAGATGTATCGGTCAATTGACTGCCAAACATCATATTGTAAAGTCCAACGGAAACGGTCCAATAATCGCTATCATTACCGAGAATGACTTTAGCAAAAATGAAGTCCATCCATGGTCCGGTAAAAGCCATCAAAGCCGTATAGATAATGATGGGCTTACTCAAAGGAAGAATTATGGTGCGGAAAATTTTAAAGTTGCTGCATCCATCGAGTTTTGCTGACTCCACCAATGAATTTGGTAATACATCGAAGAATCCTTTGGCAATTTGGAATCCGAGGCCAGCACCAGCGGAATAGGCCAAGATTAAGCCAACCACTGAGAGTTGAGGAGCCGAGACATTGGCAGTCAAACCCACTGATTTCAAAATAAAATAAATAGCAATCATAGACATAAAGCCTGGGAATAAACCGAGAATCATGGTTATGTTCATGAAAGGCTTGCGAAGTTTGAAACGCAATTTGCTCATGCAATAAGCAACTGATAAAATCAGGAAAGAAGAAAATACGCAACAGACAACGGCGATTAACATAGTATTGCCCATCCATCGTAAGTAAGAATGATCTTTGCCGGGAGAATAGGAATAATTCCATAATCTCGCAAAATTATCAAATCCAATACGGGAGGGGAAATAGTTGCTGGTGATGATGCCAATATAGGTGCCATCGTTTTGATATTCACAGCGGAAAGCGGAAAGAACAATCCAAAGGATTGGAATGATCCAAACTAAAGACAAAACGATAAGAAGGATATAACTGAAAATTCGGCTAGTAATATCCGAGGCTCTCTGACTTCTAAACTTTTTCTTGCGGAGTGGATTATAAATCATTGGAACGTATCCTCCTCTTTGTAAGCTTTGCTGCGCCGATATGTTACCAGTGTGATGGTGGCGGTAATAATAAAGGTCAAGATGCCTATGACGGCACCAGTATTATATTGCTTATTAGTAATCGTCAAGGAATAGAGCCACGTCACTAATAAGTCGGTTCCACCACCGACATAAGGCAAGTGTTGTGGATAGCCTTCTGTCAATAGGAAGATGGTATTAAACGAGTTAATATTTCCCACAAAAGATGAGATGAGATAGGGAGTGGTAACAAAGATAACGTATGGCAAGGTAATTTTAAAGAACATCTTCGCTTTGCTTGCCCCATCGACGGTGGCAGCTTCATATAAATCAGAAGGAATATTCATTAAGATACCGCTGGTCATCAGCATGGTATAAGGAATACCGAGCCACATATTGATAATGATAACCATCACCTTCGCTAAGTTTTCATTAGCGCCGGCCCCTCGGCCTAGAAAAGCAATCGAAGATTGAATCCAACCAAAATCTTTTAATATGGCATTTAAAGGACCCCATTCACTGAGAAGATTGCGGCAGGCCAAAAGAGAGATAAATTGCGGAATCGCAATAGTCAAAATAAAAATAGTGCGGAAGATTTTTTTACCTTTGATGCCTTTCTTGTTAATCAAGATAGCGAGCAAAATTCCGCCAAAATAGCAGGTGAATGTGGCAAATATTGCCCAAATAAAAGTCCATCCTAAAACTGGGAAAAAGCGGTGGCTAATTTCCAACCCTAGTTGTGTACTCGAACTAGTAGAAAACATTTGGACAAAGTTATCAAAGCCTACCCAGTGGAAGAGGTTGGTATTCCGAGCCGCCATATCGACAGCATTCCATGAGGTGAAAGCAATGGAAATCATGTAGATAGTAGGTAGCAAAGTAAAAATCAAAGCTGCCAACGAAGTAGGTGTCAACATTAAAATGTGAAATTTGGAATCGAGAAGATCACTGCAGTCCTTTTTAAATGTCGAAGCCGATAGTCCTTTATTTCGGTCTTGATCAGCTTTGTAAGAGGATGAAATGTTTAGTAACCAAACGATAATATAGAGGATGATGATAGCAATCGTCACGATGCCAAATAACAGCATCAGATATGATTCGCTCTTGCCAATCATTTCTCCAGAGATTGGATCAAATGAGCCTTCGGTTCCTTGCATAGTTAAATTGGCCAACGCCTGAAAACCATAAGGCTCTCCATTAACTCTCGGTGAAACAATCATAAAGACCCAAAATAGTATTTGAAGGCCAAGAAAAATAAAGCCTTTGACAAATTGCTTGTGGTATAGATTCCCCGCGCCAAAGATGAAGTGTGAAAGTTTAGTTCCGACACTACCATCAATAAAGCGCTTGATGAAGTTGACAAAGAAATTCTTTATTCCAACACCAAGATTAACGAAGAAATGCCCAATATTTTTGAAAAACTTGGAAACGCGGTTTTCTTTTTTGGCCGGGATAGAAGTAAAATTTAGCGAGCGGTTCATTTTCCTTCCCCTTTCATTGAAAGTTAAAATTTAAATAAATTATTTTGATTAAATGTCAGTTGGTAAAGTGGAGGGAATTTTGGTCGCTTCTTGGCCTTTTTGCCAAATATATTGCATGCGATAGAGAATTTCACGAAGTGAACTAGTCGACGCATAAGCACTCTCGGCATTTTCTACTGCGAGTTGATAAAGAGCAGGAGCTCCTTTGCTGTAATAGTAAGTGTTGAAGGTTCCAGTGACAAATGGTTGAGGGATGCCATAGGCAAACATGTTGTTTTGGGCAACCGCCATCTGGTAAGAGGATTCGGTGATAATGCCATCTGCAAAATAATCAGAAATATCGGCGGCAGCACCACTATAGGCTGGCAAGTTATCACATTGAATAAATGATTGTTGTTGCACAGCTTTGCTAGATAAGTACTTAACCAAGTCTTGTTCTGCTAAATATTTCGTGCCATCAGAATAGCCGTTAATCAAAAAGACTTTGACATCGCTGAAGGTTCCACCACGCATCACAGTATTTGCGGGAATGGTTGTTCCTTCGACATCGTCAGCAGTCAAGGTATACGTTGGCAGCATAGCCACGCCAACGTTGGAAGCGCCCACGGCACTGGCAAAAGCTTTATATTTCCAAGCGCCAGAGATAAGCGATAATGTACCGGCGTTAAATAAATCTTGTTCCCAGCCAGAGGAAGAAGCCCAAGCTAATCCGTTAGGTTCTCCATAATAGCGTTGCGCCCATCTTAAGTTGGCGACAGCGTCATCGCCTTGGGACCAGCATGATCCAGTTGTTTTCACTCCACCTTCATAGAGCTTTAATGTTGTGGCATGAGTTTCATTATTCTGTGCTAATAAATTGAAAGAGTAATTGTAACCATCGGTTCCGGTCACGGTGACAGCATTCACAACCTTAGTAGGAGTACTGGCAGCCAAAGCGGCCGCTTGCAGTCCTTCGAAGGTTTGCGCTTGTTCTTCACTCACATAAGCTTTGTTGTACATCAAGAAGAGAGATTGTCCAATATATGGTGAACCATATAAGGCCCTCTTTCCATCAACAACGGAATAGCAAACGTTAGAAAATGATTCGGAATTTTCGGCTAAGATTTGATCGTAAAGATAACCATCGTAGAATGGCTTAGCATATTTTCCAGACGCCAATTTCCCAATGTTATCATGACCAGAAGTATAAATGTCTGCGCAGACAGAAGCATCGTTGATTAAATCTCCAGCGACAGTTCCCGTGTCGTGTTCAGCCACTTCAACAGTGAATTTAAAATCAGAACTTAAGGCAGCTTTTGCTGCGACCCATTCGTCAGCAGCATCTTGATAAAATTCCACTGATTCTTTGCCGACCCAAACGGTTATTTTTCCAGAGCCAGTCAGCGGATTATCATTATAAATTGGGGTGATATCTTCGTAGTCATCATTATTGCCACCACCCCCTGCTCCGCAAGCCACTAATCCCAACAGCATGAAAAAAATTGGCAGTGCAAGAACAATTTTCTTATTTCGCATACTTTTTCTCCTTACGTCTCCCTATGGGAGTGTACCTATGTTTATTATAAATTTGATAAAAACTATTTGCAACGAGAAATAAACGCGGTCTAGATTCGCATCTCAATCAGCGAAAATCTAGATTTTTTCATCATCCACTAAAGGAGTAAATGTTTTAGCTTCAATGAGTTTTGTGGCACTAATATAGGCGGAAACTGAACGATTTTCCTTGTTGAATAGCGAAATAACAGAAATCAAGATAGGCATCACTAAAAAGGCCCACTTATTGATCAAAAAATAAGGAATGGCACTTTCAATGAACAAAATAAAGAAAAATCTTCCGAGGATTTGATACCACCTGGCTCGATTGGTGCGCGTAGTTGATATAACTTGCAAGCCGCAGACTATTTGACCGATGGTAGCGCGCCGTTTATTGCAGATAGGAAAGATAAAAAAGAATATTAACTCAGCGACAGATCCTGAAAAGCAAATAACCATGTAGTTATTCAAATCATAGGAGAAACATAAATCGCTATAATTTTCGTGAGCATCGAGAATAGCTTGATATTCCAGAATTAACTCTTTGGAAGGATTGTCGACAGTTTTGACGATGTAATAATAATCCTCTGCCTCATCGTAATGAAGTAGGTAATTTCCCTCTTCTCCTTGCTCAATAACGTAGCGGTAACCATAGCCAGAATCGAGTTTGGATTGATCTTCTATGGCAAGGATTTCCTGGTGATATCGATTGAGGTTATCAGCTACAGGAGTTTTTACCAAAAGAGAATATAATAAAGTCACTGAAAAAAACAATAAAACCACATCGACCAAACCAGCGATAAAACGATTCAGCCAATAGGGCTTATTGTTTGGTCCCATCTGGACGGTTTTCTTAAAAATGCTCACGCTCATAACATCATATTAGACACAAAAAAAGAGATTATCAATGATAACCTCTTTATCGAATTCTAACCTAGCAAATTTTCATGTCGACATCGAGGGACCAAATCGAGATATTTTTCCCATCGACAGAAAGATGGACTTCGGATTGATTAAACTCCTTATCAACATTGACAAGCAATTTTTGACTTCCGATATTCAATAAGGCATAACGAGTATTGCCATAATCAAGAATTTTTTCCACTGAAGCAACAATATGTCCGGTTTTTGAATCTGAAAGCACAATTTTGTCGCGAGGAATGACATACTTGTAAGTCTTTTTATAGCAATTGTTGCCATCGACAGAGTTCATCTTATAGCCATTATCGACTGGAACCTCCACTTTGGTTCCATTAATGACAGCGAAGAAGTGATAGATGCGGCGCATGCCTTTAATCGGTTTCTTTTTGAGCTCCAAATCTTTAATCTGGGAATTCAAAAGTTTGAGTTCATCGCGGATAGTTTTGGTTGGCGATTGATCACCGCTTTCCGCTTCTTTGGCATTAATTTTCTCTTTCACCGCCGCGATTTTCTGATCTATTTCTGCTATTTCTTCGGCAGTCGGAGGCAGGATTTTTTCGCGATTATCTTCTTTGGTAAATTGCCCCTCTAGGGATTCGTTTTCTTCAATCGGTTCAAGGACGGCTTTACCATCGACGAGAATGCGAACTTTATCGAATAAAATATCAAATGAATAAGTGTCTCCTTCTTTAGCAAGAGAGGAAACAAGAGCAAATAAATAGCGATCACCCATGCTTAAAAACGCGAGATTTTGATGACCATATTGTTCAATTCGGCTAATTTTTAGTGACAATTGATGTCCTGGAATAATCGCACTCGGTGGAACTTCAATTTCAAATTTATCGACTCCAGCAAGAGATTCTTTAATTGCGGGAGGTAAGGAAATATCACTATTGAGAAAGTGGAGCTTTTCTCCCACTACTGAGGCGGGGAAGATGGAAAATTTAGGGATGCTTTGCATAATAGTAACTTCGCTTTCTGCATCAAAAAAGTGCATCTTGTCTTCCATTGGAGCGATATTGATGGTATCTCCAACTTTAATATCATTGTTTTCCGTCACTTTGATGATGATATTTTTACCCTCATCTTTCATAGTAAATTCTTCGCCAAAATGGCGACCAATTTGTCCATAGATAATAGACTCATTACCCAAGTGTTCTACAGCGTTGACTTCACAAGTTAAGCCCGTGGCCTTTTTTCCGATACTGAGATTCTCTGGTCGAATACCAAAAATCACTTTTTTATCGCCATGGAAATAATCTTCATGAATGCGGCAAACAATTTCGTAAGGAACTTTGATTGCTGCATCATTGACGAATTTGATTTCCACCTCGTTACCTACTCGATTCAAGGTCACTTCAAAGAAGTTCATCTGGGGAGTGCCGATAAAGCCAGCGACAAATTTATTGTAGGGATTATTGTATAAGTTCATTGGGGTGTCAATCTGCTGAATGTAACCCAATTTCATGACAACAATGCGCGTGCCCATCGTCATTGCTTCAACTTGATCGTGGGTAACATAAATGAAGGTGGTCGCTAATTTTTTGTGTAGTTTGGTAATTTCCGTTCTCATTGTCGCGCGGAGTTTTGCATCCAAGTTGGAAAGAGGTTCATCGAGCAAGAAAACTTTAGGATCGCGAACAAGAGCTCGTCCTAGAGCGACACGCTGCCGCTGTCCACCAGACATCGCTTTTGGCTTTCGATCAAGGTAATCTTCGATGTCGAGCATTTTGGCTGCTTCTAAGACTTTTCTTTTAATCTCTTCCGCTGGCAAGTGACGATTGCGCAAACCAAAAGCCATGTTTTCATAGACTGTCATGTGTGGATAAAGAGCATAGCTTTGGAACACCATGGCAATGTCGCGATCTTTTGGCTCGATATCATTGACAAGAGTGTCGCCAATAAATAGATCGCCAGCAGTGATTTTTTCTAAGCCTGCCACCATGCGCAAGGTTGTGGATTTTCCACAGCCCGATGGGCCGACAAAGACGATGAATTCTTTATCCTCGATGTCAATACTAAAATCATTGACAGCTTTATGACCGTTGTCATAGACCTTGTAGAGGTGACTCAATTTCAAATTAGCCATAATTATTCTCCTATACTAATTATCCAGTTTGTATCCAATAGTTATTTTAATATATTGGTTTTTCAAAAAATAGGGTTATTTTGCTTGGATGAGGTTTGCCCCACCCTTTTCCACCTCTCGGACGATTTCATTGGCGAGAGGATCAAAAGCATTAATCGAAGTGAATTTTTTTCCATCCTTAAGGTAAAAATAATAGACATCATTTTTGAAAGAAATCTGATTGATCTTTTTAATGTTAACCCGCTTGTGAATAAAGAGGATATGCACGTGAAGCATACCATTTTTGATTTCAACATAGTCGAAGAGCTGATCAAAAATAATTATCAACGCGAGAATGGCAAAAAGAGAACAGATTACAATCACTACTCCGCCTAGTACAGGTGATTGTTCAGTGAAGATGAAAACAATAATAACCGCCACGCTCAAAAGAAAACCGACTAATGAAAAGATAAGTGGCCCTTTGGCAATGGAGGTTTTAATTCTTCGCTGTTTCATTTTAAATCTTTTTTAATATAATCGATTCATTCTTGGCTAGGTCAATAGTTGACAAGTTACTTCCCGCTGTTCTTGTCGCGTTGGTGGAGAGAAGAATTTGATAGGAAGAGCCTAAATCAACTTGAATTCCATCCAGAGCGTGCAAAACCCATAAGCTCTCGCTATTGGTATCGATTTTTGTCGAGATGTAGCGAGCGTATTTTTTGCATTCAGTCAAAGCAGCAGTTACTTCTGCTCTTGTCGAAAGAGTCAAGCCAGCATGTGCCTTTCTTAAAGCGATGAGATTTTTAAAATACTGGAACATATCACTATTCGTGATTTTTAAAGAGTAATCCATGTTGTTAATTAAATCGCCGACATTGTAGGAGTTACCATTATTTTGTTTGGTGCGCATGAAGTCTTCGCCTTCTTGCATGAATGGCACCCCTTGAGCGGTGAAAACAATTGTCTCGGCTTGTTTATACATGTCGATGAGATTGCGGCTACCTTTGGTCTTGTTAAGATGATCATAGAGAGTGTAATTATCATGGCAAGAAACATAGTTTAAAACCTGTTGAGGTTCGATATTTCTTTCTAAGTCACTGTTAGCCGAAAATTGTCCGCGTATGCCAACCACTACATTTGTCGCATCAGCGGCAATCCCTTGCACATAGCCAGAATCAGGACCATTGGTGCCTTTAATGGCATTGCGAATGGTATCGTTAAATGCTCCAACATAATTGCCACTTCCGGCAAAATAAGATTGGGCCAAGCTCTTTTGAACTGTCTGTTGATTGGAGAGTTTATCAGCGGCAAAACCGCTGGCGAGGTTGGTGTTACCACCGCTCCATGGCTCGCCATAAATCATCACTTTATCGTAGATAGCAGTACAATCTTGATAAATATCAATCATGATTTGGTTATCCATACATCCCATCAAATCAAAGCGGAATCCAGATAGGTGATATTCATCAGTCCACATTTTGCATGACTGACGTATGAAACTTTTAACCATTTTGCGCTCAGAAGCAACGACGTTTCCACAACCAGAACCATTATAGTATTCACCACCCGAAGTCGTGCGGTAATAATAATGAGGGACGAGGAGCGTAAAATTGCTGCCCAAGGTGGAACCTGTGTGATTATAGACAACATCCATGTTGATACTGATACCATAATCATGCATCGCCATCACCATCTGCTTAAATTCGCGGATGCGAGCGTATCCATCGGCCGGGTCAGAAGAATAACTGCCTTCAAGACAATTGTAATTTTGGGGATCATAACCCCAGTTATAGTTATTGACACTCATCGAGGAAGAGACATCTGTCTCATCCACCGAAGTATAGTCATAAAATGGTTGAATTTGCACATGGGTAATTCCTAATTCTTTCATGTGTTCCAATCCAGTTGAGACAGTGACGCCTCCTCTTTCATAGGTGGTACCAGTCTCGGCTAGGCCGAGGAATTTGCCACGATTGGCTTCGGTTACACCACTATTTTCATTGATAGTCATATCGCGAACGTGAATTTCATAGATGCTGGCATCAGTGCCGTTGGTGCCAAAGTCAGGACGAACATCTTCATTCCATCTAGGAATGGAAGCGTTGACATCTCGCCAGTTGACAATCATGCCACGTCGGCCATTCAATCCGGCACTCATCGCATAGGGGTCCACCACTTCGTTGGTGCCCATCGTATTGGTGACGGTGTAAGTGTAGTATTGGCCGGAGAGATTTTCATTCGCGACATAAGTCCAAACACCTTTGTCTCCTTCAGTCATAGCATAAGTGTTCCGAGGTTCTTCCTCAGTGCGATAATCACCAGTATTGTAGATGTTTAAAAGCATTCCTGTGGAGGTGGGAGCCCAAACTTTAAATGTCGTCTTCGTCGGAGTGATTTCACTATCGAGAACTGCTCCTAAGTCAGAACCATCATAAGTATAGTTTTCAATGAATTCCTCGGAATCAAAATAAGAGGTCAAAAGCATCCTGGTAGTATCGGTCCACTCGGGATCAAAATAATAGGAAATATCGACCTTGTCAGTCAATTTAATGCTGTCTTTTAAGGTGATGGTTGCTCCAATTAATGAAGGATCGTAACCGCTGACGGAAAATTTGGTATATTTCACATCATTCAGTTTTACAGAAAAACGAGGTTTATAAGTTTTAAAGGTCTCGGCATTCAATGGATCAAAAAGAACACGCACTTGTTTTTGTGAGAAAAGCCGAGCGTATTTAATCGCTGATTTTAAAGCGTTGGACATCGCTGGGTAGATTTTGCTTGAGCCACTCTTGAGCCAAATGTTTTGAATTCCGCCGAGTTCTTGATAGCTGACTTCTATCGAACGATCGCCATCTGGATCTTTTGTCCAAGTGGAAGTAATCGCGACGAGAAAGCCAATTTGCATCGGTGTTTTATCTCCGCAGATTGAAGTGAGAGGGATATCGACAAAAACCCCATAGTCATCATATTTATCAAATGTATAGGCGGCACCATTACCTCCATTAGTCATGTCCCAAGCCCAAATCTGCCAAGAAGCATAGCTACCGCGAGTTCCAGTTACATCATCTAAGCGATGATAGTGAAAGCGAAGTGTCTTGGTATTTTCATTCACTAAACTTTCATAATCTGTTTCATCAGCAGAAAAGTTCGAGACCACATTGTTGGGCAAGACGAGTTCCTCAGCAGTTTCATCTGGTCCCCAAGCATCAGAACCGCAAGCCACGAGCTGAAATCCCATTACCATAACAGGAATAATAGCTAGTGATAACAGAAGTCGATTTTTGATTTTCATAATTTTCTCCTTTTAAAAACTACTAGCATCGAAAAATTCATCATTTGGATAGATGTTGCTTGATTGTTTGATTACTTTGCTATCCCATTTTGTGAGATTAGTAACCACATAATTTTTGGGAAAAATTGCTAAAAGAAAGCCCTGATACGAAGAGACATCATCCATCAATAAAATATGTTCAGTTTCTCGATAGGAGTAATCTTGATTCCAGGACGATCCAGCGGTTGCTGTCCAAGCCCATACATACAGTTCATAATCTATAAGATAACTCTCATCGAGATTAAAAATATTGAAATAACCACTTATTGCTCCGCTAATCAAAGAATAAGATATGGTTCTTTCATAAATCGAAGTGTGGTTCTCGAGATGAATAAAGACCTCGATATTCTCAGAACTCCCGTCAATTAAAACTTTGGTGGTTCCGCTTAATTTCTTTTCCTCGCCATCGTTAATCTGATAATATCCACCGGAAAAATTGCTGGATGTGAATGTGGCCTCAAAGGGCATGATATATGATCGGTCATAAAAATTAGAGTTAAAATCAGGGCGAATATAATGGTGACTATGGGTCAAAACTGCGACGCCCGATTCATTGAAACCAATCGTCGCTTTGCCGCCTTTGACATTGACGGTCTTGCTCGTTAATTCATCAAAATACACCCCATCTTGTAGATGAGAGAAGGTGACGGTTTGCTTGCTCTTATCGGTGACTTTAACATTGATGACAACCGCCCCTTCATCATCTTCACTATATCGCTCATTTATAAAGCAATCGCCGCTCGTCGAAATGGCTTCTTCCGCTCCGATGAAACGGTTATGGAAGCGGTTCGAAGCTCCCACCATCTCTTTTTCGAATTGATAGGAGTCGACTTTAGCGACAGTTTGATTGGCATCACATCGCGCAAAATACATGCAATTCGTATCTTTTCTAGAGGCTAGCACCGCCCACTCGCGAGCAACTTTCTTTTCATTGATGTGATTGATGGAAGAAATAAAGGTGTCGTGGCTCTCCACCCAGGTGACGAGGTTATTGGCAGTGGTGTTTTTTCCGAAAGTAGCATTCGCTAGTTTATTCGCATCAGTGCTAACTCCGGAATTAATGTCATTGACATAAGAATTGTCAGTCATCTTCATAAATTGGGTGTAAATGCTTAAATCGGTTCTTCCACCATCTAAACCATTGAGAATTTCACCATAGGCATATAATTCTTCTCCAGTATTTTCAAAATAGTAATTCTTTGCCACTTCCAAAGTGTTGGGCCAAAAATCGCTCGGAAAATTGGGGTCATCAGGAGTTTCAATGTGTTTGGCGGCATCAAAGCGGAAGCCATCGACTCCGGCATCGATGCACTCTTTGAGAAGAGAAAGACATCTTTCTTGAATATAAGAATTGGCAGTGTTCAGATCTGGCAAGCCAGGATAGACTTGGGTAACTGCGCCACTACCAGAGGCAGAGGTCACCTGGTGGAAATAGGTTGTTTGATTGTTATAAATAGTCGGCTCATAATTTTCAACTTCAGGATCGATTATTGGGAGATTATTGCTATCTTTTTGGCCAGTAGTAGCCACATGGTTAAAGACAATGTCACAAATAATTGATATGTCATATGTCTCAGCCTCATTACAAAGAGAAATCAATTCTTCTTTAGTTCCTAATGGCGAACTATCCGCAATGGAAAAGCTGACCGGTTGATAAAAGAATTGCCACTGTGCACCACCACTTTTGGGTTGTTGCACTGGGGAAGTTTGCACTCCTTTAAAACCCGCGGCTTTGAGGGCGGGCAAATTGGCTTTTATTTGATTGAAGCTCCATCCGAAAGCTTGCAGAAGAACGCCATCCGCCATCGAGCTTGGAAGAGAATCAATATATCCGTCGCCAGGATTAAAAGTCTCATTACAACCACTAAAAGATAAAAACAATCCAATAGTATAGAATGGGATCAAAAATATTTTCTTTTTCATCGAAATACCATTTATATATTAACATATAAAAAAGTTTTTAAGCACAAAAAAAGAGACGTCGGAACGTCTCTTAGATTATTTTAATAAGCTATTATGCAACGACGACTGAAGGGTTGACTAATTGATAGCCAGTAGAAGTGGCATAATCAACAGTGGCAGCACCATCATAAATCGCGACAAAACCTTTTAAGGAAATCGCGGCACCAGCAGTAGCAAAAGCAGCGCTTAAGCCAGCATAGTCTAAGCCAGCGGATTTCTTAATATAGACATTGACATCAACGCTTCCAACAGTAACAACGGCGGTAACGTTAGCGGAGCCATCCATGGCTGCAACAGCGTTTTTGACAGTTCCAGTTAAAGTGGCTGGACGGCTTAACATTAACTTGTTCCAAGTTCCATCTAAAGCGATTGGAGTAACTTCAGCGACGACGGCCTCTGGAGCTAAAGTAATGGTTGTTGGAGTAACTTCAACTAAACCTTTATAAGCAGCAGCAACACCAACGACGTGAACTTTGTCACCAACTTCGATGCCTTCTGGAAGAGTAACACCGGAATAATTGTAAACATCAACAGCGAGATCGCCATTTCCGACATAAACGTCACTGGTTAAAGTTCCGTATTTGCCTAAGTAAATGCCATCAAATTCGACAGCAGCACCGACAGCAGCTTCATAAACAGCGGCTAAAGGATTAACAACTGCTTTTTCTTCGATAGTAATATCAGCTGAACCATCAACTGCAAAATTATCAAGAGTTATTGTATATTCGCCAGCGATAGCACATTTAATGTTGCCACCTGCATCAACGAACGCGCCTTCAGGTTGAGAAACAACGGCGGCAAAACCCCAGTCTGGTGTAACCCATGCGCTATCAATACGAATTTTCCATTCATCATCAACAGCAAATGTGTAATCAACAGTGAAAGAGGAACTGTCTTCGTTTCCGACCATGGCGATGTCAGCAGTTCCGCCCCATGTATTAATGGTGCCAACTAAACCAAAGGTATGATCAGCAGGAACGAATTCGGTGACTTCGGTGTATTCACCATACTCACTTGTCAATTCTTCATCGAGAAGTAAAGCCATACCATAGTTGTAGGAGTCTTCGCCTGCACTAGTGGTATATTTAGCAAGGAGAACAGTGTAAGAACCAGGTCCGGCTAAAGCGACTGGATTGTCAGCCCAGCTGAATCCATTTTCATCAGATTCTTCGGTCCATGTTGGAATGAATAAATCATCAGCTGTTAAGTTTTCAACATGAGTGACATGTGGATCAGGAATCCAAGTTCCGACAGCCCAAATAGCATCTTCAGCATCGTATGTTGCATAACCAGCTTTAATTGCAAATGAACCATTGCAGGAAACTTTCGCATTGTCTTTCATCGCACTTGCTGACCAACCAGCATCAGTTGTACCAAGAAGTACATTGCTAATCACATAAGCTTCACTGACTGGTTTTCCATCAAGTAGAGTCGCGGAATCACCTTCAAGATTTTCGACATCGAGTTTTGTCATTAATGTCGCATCATAGACTTCTGTGGATTTGTCTCCCCAACCATTAGCTACTTCGCCAACCATGAATTGACCAAACACGGTATAGCCTTCAGTAGGATGAGCTGGTTTGCCACCACAAGCTGCCAAGCCAAGGACCAACGCCGTTGTCAAGACAGCTAATAATTTTTTGTTCATTATATTTCCTCCTAAAATTATCATTTTCAGTATATGAAGAGTTTTTTAAATTGTCAATTATCTTAAATTAAAAGGTCCTCGTAGAGGACCGGTTTAAATGCCAAAAATAATTGTTATTCGCCAGGAGCCATCCAAATACCATAAATACGGAAAACTTGCATTGTCGAGTTCATCAAATCTGTGTCAAAATTCCATAAATCATCATAATTATCAATAATTTCTTTTTCCGACCATCCTTTAAAATTGGGGAATTCAGAATAATTTGAATTTTGAGGATCAGCTGGCTTATCGGTAATTAATGAGCCATTTTTCACCTGGCAGGAATAATAAATATCTTCGGCGGTGCTTTGGTGATTATAGTCAATATAAAATCGAACAGTAACGACTAAATCAGGTTCGATGATCGGCGGATCTGATTTGTTTTTGCAACTTCCCATCAAAAAGGAGAAGCTCATCGCCAACAGAAGAGATAAAAAGTTTAGCTTTTTCATATTGTTTCGCCTTCCCTTTCTAACTGTTAAAGGTCAAGCATACACATGTCGCCCAACCTAATCTAATATACCCGTAACTCGGGTGTGTGAACCCACCATTTTTTGGATTGGAGCAAAAGACTTGTTCGTTAAAGTTATCTTTATCATAGGCTTCAAAACTAATCAAATCATCGTTGCATCCGCTGAGAAAGAAGAAATAATTGCCATTTTTCATACCGATGCAGGTTGAACCATTACCATAGTTCCATACATTCATTGGAGAATTGGAATTATACGGATTATTAGATTGTAAATCAAAATAATCATGGCGGGTTAAATTCTCGCGAAGAGCGATGGCCTTTTCTATTTCTTGGACATAATCATAGGTATCAACATCTTCCACGCTGATTTTACGATCCCATTTGAACGCATTGGTTTCATCGGAAAGATTGTATGAATTGTGGGAGATTCGTTTCCCATTGATAATAACTGTGTCTTTTCCCCCATAAGCTTCAAAATCTTCTGCCGTAACCACTTTGCTTCGGAACAGTTCTTCTCCGCCCTGAATAAAGGCAGCCCCATTAGAAAATAAAACAGTACATTCCACAGCCGCAACAGCAGCACAGGCAATGCTTGGGTAATCATTAGTTCCATTTTGGGCGATGGTATATGTCATCTGATCGAATAGAGTGTAGTTATCATGACAAGAGGCATAGTTTATACATTGATTGGGGTTGCCTCCCATGCCAGTATGATAACCGACAAGCATATCGGCAACCACCGATGATTTATTGCCCACATCAGTGCTTCCTTGAGAAATGAAGCCCCAAGATTTAGAAATATCATTTTCTCCTTTTAATGCATTGCGACCAGCATCGTTGAATGCTCCGAGCCAGCAGCGATTATCGGTACTAAATAAATGACGATAGACCGCCGCAGTAACAGCCCCATAATTCTCTTCACCACTGGCCCCATGAACAGGATAAATGGTTCCGGTTTCATAATTGTAACCACTACCATCACCAGTCCATCCTTCTCCGTAAAGATAGATATCAGGATCGACAGCATAGAGTGCTTGTTTAGCTTCGTCCATGGTTGTAACATCAATCAGTCCCATCAAATCAAAACGAAAGCCTTTGATTTTATATTCAGATGTCCACCAAACGAGAGAATCAACGATGAATTTTCGCATCATTGGTGCTTCGGTTTTCACTTCGTTTCCACATCCTGAACCATCATAGTATTCATTGTTTTCGGTGAGGCGGAAATAGTAGCGAGGCATCAGCTTGTTGAAATTGCTTGATGGGGCGCTGCTGACATGGTTGTAAACAACATCCATAACTACGCGAGTGTGATTGCTGTTGGTGGCGAATGCCATTATTAATTCCTTAAATTCTCTAATGCGCGTGATTCCATCAAATGGATTGGTAGAATATCCACCTTCCACACAGTTATAGTTTTTAGGATTATAACCCCAGTTATAGGACATATTCTCCACTGTCTCATCATTATCGTAGTCAAAGACTGGTTCTAATTGAATGGCGGTGACACCCATTTCGGTGAGGTGATCAAAACCGGTGGTAACGGTGATGCTGCCTTTAGTAAAAGTTGTGTTTTTTTCCACAAAAGCGGAATACGTTCCTTTTTTGGAGGTGCCATTCCAAGAGTCATCCATTGTCATATCGCGAATATGGGTCTCGTAGATTGTCAATTCATTGGGGGTGGAAAGATCATATCCGTCTTCATTTTTGTCCCATACTTGTGGAACATCATTCCAACCATTGGGATTAGTTTTCGAAAAGTCGACTATCATCCCTCGGTCACCATTAACATTACAGGCTTTTGCGTATGGATCAGTGACTTCACTTTTGCCTAAAGAATTAACCGCATAATAATTATAATAAGAGCCGTGGAGATCTTTTCCAGTAATGGTGACTTGCCAAATTCCTCCAGGTTGAAAAATCATTTCGTAACCGCGATAGGAGTCTTTACCTCCTTCATACGAAGAAGGAAGACCAGAGTCATAGAGCATCAGTAGAAGTCGAGAGGCAGTAGGAGCCCAGACTTTGAATGTTGACTCGCTCGAAGAATAGTTGACTCCTAAATCATCACCATCGTAGTTATAGTAAGTCACAAAGCGCTCATCTTCGTATAGTTGATCAAAATTGACATATTTGGTCATCTTTTTCGTATAGTTTGTGGAAAAAACACAGGAAACTTGATATTGGACATTTATCTTAGCGATAAAATTCAAAGTAATGGTAAATTTCATCGCAGAGTTCAAATTAAAAGTGGTCTCTGTACACTCTGGTGCCAAACCTGAATTGATTGAATAGCGACTTTTTATTTCTTCTTGTGCCGTGGTAGATTGTCGATGATAGAATCCAGTCAAAGCAAAGACCTCAAAGCTCGAAGGTGCTATTGTCGTGGTGACTTCAATTGTTTTCCACGAAGTGAAATTGGCGAGTAAGACCTTATCCATTTTTGTTTCTACTTCGGAAGCATATAGTTCCAAAGCTGAAGCTTCGCCAGGAATACACCATATTTCTGTCAATCCCGAATCGTTAGGAGGGAAGTCTTCAAAATTAATGAATGTATCATCGCTTTTGCCTGCCCAGGTGGTAGAGTTTTTGACAATCATGAACATTTTTTTCTTGTAGAACTGGCTTTGTGATTCACTAGTAAAATCAAAGGTAATTTGCATGTCTTTCCCTTCGTTAGTTAATGAATCAGGAGCGTACTCAGCTCCGTTTATACCAGTAAACCAAAAATAGAAACTCCGAGAAGCATTTCCACCATCGTCATTGTGATAATGGATAATCACTGAAGTTGGCCATGAAATTGCAGCTGGACGGGGAGAAACCACGCTTGGTTTAGCGTAATCAATCTTTAGAGGATCTTCATAAACGATATTATCGGGTTCCGGGTTAGAAGAGGCGACAAAAACAGTAGGCAAAATCATCCCCATTCCTATTCCTAGGGAGAGGGTCAAGCTAA
>ENA-UOWO01003564-UOWO01003564.1-activated-sludge-metagenome-genome-assembly--contig:-NODE-3564-length-17950-cov-12.922548_pt1 | contig 17950 bp, 9 predicted proteins | sample MGYA00238148_ERZ761564 | MGnify/ENA primary metagenome ERZ761564 (study PRJEB28885, sample SAMN05720194) | activated sludge metagenome | isolation source: Anaerobic digester | place: USA...
GCCAGGTGCCGCCCATCGAACCCCGCAGCATCTGGATTTTGCTGGCCGTGGCTGCTGCGATTTTGGCGATTGCGGGCATCAATTTCACCACGCTGTCCATTAGTCGTTCTGCTTCCCGTGCCCGCGAGGTAGGGGTGCGCAAGGTGATGGGCAGTGGCCGCAGTGCGCTGGTTGGGCAGTTCCTGGTCGAGTCGGTGGTGCTGGCCGCTACTTCGGCGGTTTTGGGCCTGGGCTTGATGCGTTTGATGCTGCCGATGTTCAATCAATTGGCGGATCGGGAACTCGTTTTTTCATTCCAGCAGTTTCCCGAATTGTTGTGGATGATTGGCGGCCTGGTGCTGCTGACCGGGCTATTGGCGGGGAGTTATCCTGCGCTGGTTTTGTCGGGGTTCCGACCAGTGGAAATTTTAAAAAGCAAAATCCGCCTGGGGGGGTCCAATTTATTCACCAAATCTTTGGTCACGGGCCAGTTTGTACTGTCGATTGGTTTGATCATATCGATGTTGGTCATTCTGCAACAACTGGATTTTATGCGTTCCAAAAATCCTGGCTTTAACCGCGAAAATGTAGTGGTGGTAGACGCCAGTGGGACCAACTCGGAACGCATTTTCCCCTTGTTCAAACAAGCCGCGCTGACCCATCCAGAAGTAATTGGTGTAGCGGGGGCAGAGCTTGGCCTGGGTGCGGAACAAGGCTGGAGCCGCCAGGGCTGGGTACACGAGAACAAGTTGCACGAAGTGTATGAGTATTTTGTTGACAATGAGTTTCTCAACGTATTGAACATGCAATTGGTAGCTGGACGGAATTTTGATCCCAAGTTTTCGATGGACACTGTCAACTCTGTCATCATCAATGAAAGTATGATGCAGCATTTTGGCTGGACACCAGAAACGGCACTGGGCCAAAAACTGCTGGGCTATTACGAAAATGCTGAAAAACCCCTGCCGACGGTCATTGGAGTGGTCAAAAACTTCAATTTTCTTTCCTTAAAAGAAGCTGTTCAGCCACAACAATTCCACCAGTTTTCGGACTATACGCCTTTTAAATATTTTGTGCGGATTCAAGCAGGTGACCCTGCTCCGGTCTTAGCTGCCTTGGGCAAAGAATGGAAAAAACTGGAACCAACGCTACCGCTCAACTACAGTTTTTTGGACGATACCCTCAACGATTTTTACCAATCAGAAGCCCGTCTGGGGCGCATCATTTCCTGGGCAGGAGGCATTTCCATCTTCTTGGCCTGTTTGGGTTTGTTTGGTCTGGCTACCCTATCGGTTTTGAACCGCACCAAAGAAATTGGCATTCGCAAAGTGCTGGGTGCATCTATTGCGCGGCTCACCACTTTGATCGCCGAGGATTTTCTCAAATTGGTGTTCATCGCCATCCTCATCGCTTCGCCGCTGGCCTGGTATTTTATGGACCAATGGCTGGCCGATTTTGCCAACCGGATCGAACTGCAATGGTGGATGTTTGTACTGGCGGGTGCAGCAGCGGTGGGGATCGCGTTTTTAACGGTGAGTTTCCAAAGTGTGAAGGCGGCACTGACGAATCCGGTGAAGTCGCTTAGAAGTGAATAAAACGCCCATTTTGTTCAAATTTACCAGCGCTCAGTTGGACTTTAACCTTTATTAAGCTAAAGGTTAAAGTCCAACTGAGCACAAAGGTTTATTTCGTATGAATTTTTAACCATTGCAATATTTCGTTCAATGCAATTGGCGAAAATGTTTGTTCAATGCTGGCGTATTCATTTGGTGAGCCGGTTTTACATTCTTGAAACAAGTGGTTCAGGTTTGGCAGTTCTTTTGTAGTTACTTTTTTGTTCTTAGCTTTTGTCAGTGCTTTTTTTATGGCTCCCAAATTTATTTTAGGAGGAACTTGTAAATCCTTTTCTCCATTGATGGCCAAAACCGGACATTTCACTTTTTCCAATGCAATAGCCGGGTTGTATTTGATGAAATATTGCATCCAGGGGCTGGTAAGTTGACCCACTATCATTTTTAACAGGTCATTTTCACTCATTCCTGCTGGCCTTTCGGCGCTTAGAATGTCTTTTATGGTTTGTTTGAAATAGGTCGTTAACGCAGTGTTTAGCTGTTCCGTATTGGTGGAATGCGCAACAATATCAAAAGCTCCTTGGTTGATTTTAAGGTTTTTTTGTAAAACGGAATCCACGGTACCAGCTGCTTTGCCGATTAACTCTTGTTGCAACAACAGCAATTGGTCACCAGGGATTCCCGTTCCTGCCAACAAAACGATAAAAGCAATGGCTTTGGAATGCGTGGCAACCATCGGGGCAATGATGCCCCCTTCACTATGCCCAATTAGGCCTATTTTCTTTTTGTTTATTTCTTTTCTGGACAGCAAATAGTTTACGCCTGCTTCAACATCGGTTGAAAAATCTAATGAGGTAGCCGTTTTAAAATCTCCTTTTGAGGCTGCCGTTCCTCGGTCGTCAAAGCGCAGAACGGCTATTCCGTTTTTGGTTAAAAAATCAGATAACACCAGAAATGGTTTATGCCCCAATAATTCCTCATCTCTATTTTGAGCACCACTTCCACTTATCAAAACTACCGCAGGAAATACGCCCTCCTTTTGCGGCAAAGTCAATGTCCCGGCTAAGGTGATGCCTGCTTTGGTATTTTCAAAGCTTACGTCTTCTGAATAGTAGGGATAAGGTTTGGTTGGCTCTTGCGGCCTGACCGGTTTTTCTTTTTCAATTGCTTTTTTAGATAAGTTCAAGGGAAAAGATTGTCCAGCTTGTTTAAAATTGCCAACGACAACATTGTCATTCCCTAAAACACCCTCGTATTCAATTTTTGCGCTTGAAATTGCGAGTTTTAAAGTTGAATTTTCAAAGCTGGTAGTCGTTACCGGGATGTCTTTTGCGCCCTGGTCTGGACTGTCCATGGTTGAACTGAATCCACTATCTGTTTTACTGACATTGAAAACTATCCTTAATTGGATGCCCTGAACTTTTAGCACACCGTTCCATTGCCCGGTAATGTCTTGCCCAAAAACCAGGTGTGACATAAAAATTGCCCACAATGACAATGCTATCTTTTTCATATAGAGTGATTTCAAACAATAGAATAAGCCAATAATCACAGATGCTAAAGTATCCATAAATCTCGGATAAACAAATGATTAAAATAAACACCGCGCGGGATGGGCAGGTACTGGGGATTGGGCAGTTTTTTTTGTTTTTTACACCCAATTCAAAAAAATCATATCTTTACAAAGCTGCAAAGCGTAATTTTCACCTTGCCTTACCTCCAATCCACCACAAGTGGGTAAAACTAAAAACAGCTATGGCTTTGGCAAAATCTCTACCCTCCCTGCGCGAAGAACTCCAAACGCTGGTGGCCGACAACAATCTTTCGGCTGCGCTGACCCTGTGCAAGGGCTTGCTCTCCCAAAACGCCGAAAAGCTCAACGCCATCTTGGCCATGCAGGCCAACCTCAAACAACTCAACGGGGAGCGTAACAATGGCACCATCGATCAGGAAAAATACGCCATTCGATTGGCACAAATCAATCAGGCTTTTCTGAATTTTGTTACTGCTTTGGAGGAAAGCGACTTTGAACCTCCCGCTGCCAAAACCGCCAATACCCCTGGCAAAGATGCCCACCTCGGCAGCGTGCTCTACCGTGTGCCGCACCACATGCCCCTGGCCAAAGCCAGCATCTGTACCATCCGCGTAGCCATTGACGAGGACGCCATTGTGAAAGACATCGACATGGAGGACAGCGATGTGCGCCTGCACAAGCAGGTGGAGGTATCCGAACGCATGAGTGCCGAATTGCTGGATTTTGAGGGCAAGGTGTTCGACATCGCAGCCATGAGTGCCAAAGACCAAAATGTACGCCCCACGGGCTATACCCAGTGGCTATTCCGCGTAACGCCGCTGCTGGAAGGCGAGCACCAACTGCTGGTCAAAGTATCGCTGCTGGAATTTGACCCCAACACCAAAGAATACCTCCCCCGCGAAGTATCGGTACTCGAAACCGTAACCGTGGTGACCGCTACCCAGCACAGTGATGAGGAGGAAGCACCTATGAAATCAACGGGGCAGTCTTTTGTGATGGGCCCCAATGCGGTCCAGAAGGACAAACCAACTAAAATCCCCTGGTGGAAAAACCTCACGCAGCGCGGTACCGCCCTGTTCCTGGCCTTCCTGACTTTTACCTCGTTAGGCGTAACCAGCTGGGCAGTTACCCCCGAAATCAAGCGCGACTGGTGGTGGGCAACCCTGCGCAACGAGCCCGAGGTTTACGAAAAATTTATTGAGAAACACCAAAGCGATGCCAAAGGCGATGCTCAAAATTTATTGATTGAAACGGCCTATTTCCGCAAAGCCGAGCGCAGCAATTCCCTGAACGACCTGCGGGAATACCAAAACAATTACCCTAGTGGCGAGTTCCAGTTCCGTGAAAAAGTACTGGAAAAAATCGCTACCCTGGAGTGGAAAGAAGTGGAAAGCATCCAAAAAGACCCTCAGCCCCTCAAGATCCAAAAATACCTGGCCCATTTTCCGGATGCGACCCGCCTGCCAGAGGTAGTGAAAGCGGTTTCGAAATTGCCCGCAGCACAACAGGCAGAGTTATTGCCCCAGGTGGAGCAGGCCTACGTGCAGTCGATGGAGGCAAAACCCACTGCCCGCAAACTGCTGCAATACAGCCGGGATTTTCCCCAACTGACCCGCCTGAACGATTTGGCCAAAGCAGCAGCCAGCCAGCCGGAGCGTGAGCCAACTATCGAGCTTGCCATGGAAAAAATTGTACTGGCGCGGGTAAAAACCGCCAGCACACCGGAGGAGGTCAGCGCTTTATTGCCCGCCCTCGAAACCCTGGGTCGACCCGAATCACTGGAGAAAGTGGAAAAACTGCGGCAGAAAAACCCAGCCCTGCAACAGGCGGATTTACAAGCTGAAATCGACGAGGCCACCCAAACCATTGCCTCCGCCGAAGCACAACGCGCCGAGGAAGAACGCCAAAGACGCGCTGCCGCCGAAAAAGCCAAACAAGACAGCCTTGCCCGGGTCAAAATCCAGCAAGAGGCCGCAGACAAAGCGGCTCAAACCCGCCGCGAGCAGGAAGCTGCCGAACGTGCCGAAAAAGAGCAACTGGCCCGCGAAGCCGAAGAAAAACGCCAACAGGCCGCCGCTGCCGAAAAAGCGGAGCAAGAACGCCTGGCGAAAGAGGCTGAGGAAAAACGCCTGGCCGATGCAGCTACGGAAAGCAATCTCCTCCAACCCGCCATGGTACTGGTGAAAGGAGGCACCTTCAAAATGGGGGATGATAATAGTGAATATAGTTACGAAAAACCTGCACATGCGGTGACCTTGAGTGATTTCTACATCGCCAAAACGGAAGTAACCCAGGCTATGTGGCGTGCGGTGATGGGAAACAATCCGTCTTCTTTTAAAGATTGTGACCAGTGCCCGGTAGAACAGGTAAGCTGGGATGATGTGCAAGAATTTATCCGAAAATTGAACGCCAAAACGAACAAAAAATACCGCCTGCCTACTGAAGCCGAATGGGAATATGCCGCCCGAGGTGGGGCAAAAAGCCAGGCCTTTACTTACGCCGGAAGCAATATCCTGGATGAAGTGGCCTGGTATACATCAAATTCAGGGAGTAAAACACACCCGGTTGGCCAGAAAAAAGCCAATGAACTTGGGCTCTACGACATGAGCGGGAATGTCTATGAATGGTGCCAGGATTGGTCCGATGGCGAATACTACCAAAAAAGCCCAGCGAATAATCCCCAAGGGCCAAATACAGGCTCCCACCGTATTTACCGTGGCGGATCGTGGTACCACATCCCGATCTACGCGCGTGTGGTCAATCGCAACAGCGACACGCCTGACGGCCGCAACAGTATTATCGGTTTCCGTCTAGCCAGGCAGCAGTAGCTTTTTGTCCTTTTTACCAAGCGTCACTTGGGTAAAAAGAGCAGAAAAAAAACATATAGTACAGTTAGGTCTTCATCAGGGGGCATCCGCACGGCGGGTGCCCCCTGATGCGTATATATGCGGTGGCTTTGCTGGATGTATAAAAGGTGCTTTTAGAGCAGGGTGGTGCTGAGGTCTGCCAACCCCGACCCCTGGAAGGGCTACACATTAGGACACAACTTTGGCTTGATTTGTATAGTCGTACCACAGCACCTATTATTCACTCAAAAAATTCATTATTCCTCTTTCTCCATACCAAAGCGACAATAGCAACGCGGACGACGCGGACGACGCCGATTTTTTCCCGCCTTCGGTGTGATTGTAGCAGCCACAAATGACACAAAAACTTTGCCGCAGGCAAAGCAAAATCCGCGTAAATCGGCGTCGCCCGCGTCGTCCGCGTTGCTATTATTATCGCTTTGGTATGAATAGTGTAGTGACTTGCAAAGTCCTCGGAATCAGTTGGAACTGACCTGATCCACGATTATGAAAAAATACTCAATTTTGTGTCCTAATCGTAGAGGAACGCTCCTTCAAATCTCCTTCACATACTTCACCACATCCGCCCCAAATCCCAGTTCCTCATACAACTTCCGTGCCCGCTCATTCCCTGCAAAAACATTCAAAGTCAGTCTTTCATAGCCCTCGCTGATGGCCCATGCCTCGGCTTTGGCCATTAGCACTTTGCCCACACCCTGGCCTCTTCCCGCTGGAGCCACAATAAGGTCAGAAATGTGGCATTGTTTTCCTTTGAAGTAATGATCGCTGCCAGGATGCAAGTGGACAAAACCGAGTGGAGTTTGAGCCTGGTCTTCCGCAATAAAAATGGTAGCGCCATTTTGCAAGGCGGTGGCGAATACTTCTGAATCGGTCTTGACCATAACATCAGCATCGCGCCAGGGTGGCAGACCAAATTCGGCATAGCTGGGGAGGAGACCCAGGATAAAGGGCAGGTCGGAAGGGGTCGCGGAGCGGATGGTGATGTTGGGCTGCATGGTTATTCCATTTTTTAAAATCCACACAAACTTACAAATCCTTCCACATCCGAACACCTTTGTTCATTTTTGAACAATTGCTTAGTCTTTTTTTATGTTTAAAAATTTAAAAACCAATTACTTGAGCAGTTGGCATAAAAATTGGCGTTAAAAAATTCTAACACAAGCGCATCCCATCATGTGGAAGAATTACCTCAAAATCGCCTGGCGTAACCTCGTTCGCCACAAAGCCTTCTCGATCATTAACATTGCAGGATTGGCCATCGGTATGGCAGCTTGTTTGTTGATTTTGCAGCATGTCATTTTTGAGCTGAGTTACGACAAAATGCACAGCAAGGCTGATCGCATTTATCGGGTGCGTCAGGATCGCTACAACGAAGGTGAGCTGAGTACGCAATGGGCCGGTGGTGCTTATGCGGTAGGCAATTCTTTCAAAGATGCCTTTGATGAAATTGAAACCTATGTCAAATTGGTGAAACGCCGCGAAATGATCGTGGAAGGGCCGGGCAATGAACAAGTCAAAATCAAGCGGGTGTTTTATGCAACGCAGGATTTTTTCAAAGTTTTTTCCTTTGCATTGACCAAAGGTAATCCAGGTACTGCATTGGAGGAACCCAACAAGGCAGTCATCACCCAGGAAATGGCTTTTAAATTATTTGGTTCCGCAGATCCGATTGGCAAAACCATCCAGGTGAACCGGGAACAAGTGTTGCAAGTGAGCGGAGTAGTAAAGGATTTTCCAGAAAACTCCCACCTGCATGCCGATATGTTCGTATCCTACTCTACATTTGTAAAAGCGGTAGCCCCCAACAACAACCCTGAAACCGCCTGGCAATGGGATGGATGTTTGACTTACCTCTTGCTACGGCCCAATACTGACCCCAAAGCGCTGGAAGCCAAATTCCCGCCATTGGTTGAAAAATTTGCGGGTGAAGATTTTAAATTGTACAATGCATCAGCGACCTATCTCCTGCAACCTTTGCGCAGCATTCACCTTTACTCACACTTCATGGAAGAAGCTGAGCCCAATGGAGATGGCAATGCGGTGTATTTGCTCCTGGCCATCGCCTTTTTTATCGTGGTCATTGCCTGGGTCAATTACATCAATTTGGCTACCGCGCGGGCCATCAATCGAGCCAAAGAAGTAGGGGTACGCAAAGCAGTGGGTTCCTTGCGAGGTCAACTGGTCCGGCAATTTATGTTTGAATCGGTTTTGCTGAACGGCTTGGGAGTCGGTTTTGCTCTGATCATTTTGAGCCTTGCTTTGCCACTGTTCAATCAATTGTCGGGTTTGCACCTGACCATTGCTTTGTTGGCAGAAGCCAAATTCTGGCTGCCTTTACTGGGCTTGTTCCTCCTGGGTACCTTTTTTTCAGGTTTGTACCCTGCTTTTGTGTTATCGGCCTACACACCAGTTGCAGTGTTAAAAGGCCGGATGGTGAATACCAAACAAGGGGCCTTGTTGCGCAAGGGTTTGGTGGTGTTCCAATTTTCCGCCTCCCTGTTTTTGTTGGTAGGTACCTTGACGGTTTTTCGCCAAATCCAGTTCATGCGCTCCCAAGCTCTGGGACTCAACATCGAACGAACGCTGGTCATCAACCCACCGATCATCAAAACGGATTCCACCTTTTTGCAGCAAAGTACGGCTTTCAAACAAGAGCTGTTGCGGGTGCCGGGTATCCGCAGTGTGAGCGCGTCTACAACCATACCCGGTCAGGCGGTGGATTGGAATGCAGGGGGGATTCGATTGCTGGGAACGGACGAAACTGAGGGCACGCAGTACCGCGTCATTGGAGTGGACTACGATTATGTCAAAACTTTCGGCATGAAACTCATTGCCGGGCGCGACTTTTCCCAAGAATTCGGCAGCGACAACCAGGGGGTTATTTTTAACAAAATGGGTATCCGGCAGTTGGGTTTTGAGCAGCCGGAGCAGGCCATCGGCAAAAAAATCGAATTTTGGGGTGAAGCTATGACCGTAGTCGGCGTAGTGGAAAATTTCCACCAGCAGTCGCTGCGCGAAGCCTATGAACCGCTCATTTTACAATTGATTCCCGATGTGCGTGGCCCCATCGCGGTGAAACTATCCAGTGCTGAGTTGAGCAGTACTTTGGGTGCTCTACAGGACAATTGGAGCCACTTTTTCCCAGCCAATCCATTTGAATACTTTTTCCTCGACGATCATTTCGACGAACAATACCAGGCCGACCAGCGCTTTGGACAGGTGTTTGGCTTCTTTACGATTCTGGCCATGTTGGTGGCTTGTCTGGGCTTGTTTGGACTGGCATCCTTCATGACTGTTCAGCGCACCAAAGAGATTGGGGTACGTAAGGTTTTGGGCGCTTCAGTTGGCCAAATTTTACAGTTGCTCTACCGCGAATTTGCCATACTGGTGCTGATTGCTTTTTTGGTGGCTACTCCGCTTGCCTGGTACGCGGCCCATCAATGGTTACAAACCTATGCCTTCAGGACGGAGTTGAATTGGATGCTCTTCGTACTGCCATTTTTGCTGGTGCTGCTGATTGCTTTGTTGACCGTATCCTTTCAGTCGATTAAGGCGGCATTGGCGAATCCGGTGAAAAGTTTGCGGAGCGAATAAGGGTACTCTCTTTAATTTGCATCTTCTTATACATTTAAGTAGATGAGGATGCGCTGTATTTTAATATCGACCATAATTTTGGCTGTCAATATTATGGGTAAAGCTCAAGATTACAAAGATGAATTGAATATCGTAGGGTAACCCTGTAAATCCTGAAAACAAAAAAAAGGGCTTCCAACCATTGATCAGAAGCCCTTTTTGATGAATTGAAACAGCAGCTACTCCGCGATGCGGCGATAATTGTCCGCCAAAGTAGTTGACACATTACAGAACAAAGAAAGTACAATCCAGTATTGTTCACGGGTACCTTTGGAACGCAAGGCGATGTTGTCTTTGTCTTTCAACTGCAACAACATCAAAGTGCGGTCGGCATCAGGCATGTCTTCCTTTTTTTCAATTGGAATTTCAATCCGGCCATTCTTGAACGTACCAATATCCCGCATGGCACAAGATGGACGACCATCCTCAAGCGGATTACCGGTAATTTCTACCAATACTTTGTCGCCTGCAACATAAGACATGGTAACTTTTTTCCAAATTCCTTTATCTGGATAGTTGGAGGTTACGTAAGTGCCGAGCAGTTCTTGCACCTGGGTTGCTTTTTGGTAAGCTTCTTCTTTCGGTGCGGCAGGTGGAGCAGCTTGTTCAGTGCTCAACTCATCCTGGACTTCATCCTTTACGTTCTTGTCATTTTTACAAGCCGTTAGTGCTGCCAAAACCATTAGGCTGAATGCAAACTTTTTGATCATAGGATTATCAGTTGATTAGGGCGCAAAGGTAATAGAAATCTATAAAAAAAGAAAAGCCACAACCCGAAGATTGCAGCTTCCTTAACCTACATCAGATCGCAAGTTCTTTACATAGATTCTGGGGAGAGTGATTTGATCTGATGCCCCGTAATCGAACCTATGCTCTTACGCAATATTGATTATTTGCGAATGGTCTTGAGATAAGATTTCTCCCCAACAAGAATGATAATCGTGTACTCACCAGCAGGCAATTTGCTCAGGTTGTAGCGCTTTTCAAGTTTCACCACATTGCGCACTTCATCTTCGAAAACCAGGATGCCTTCAGCATCTTCAATTTTCATTTTCAGTGACGTCAGTTGGTTGTTCAAAAGGCTTACATCAACCAAATTTCCGTTGGCTTTGATCGTTGGCGCGTAAAATTGTTTGCGCTCATTGATGTTCAGGCTCAATCCGGTTCTGGTGATAGCCATAGGCTGTTCGGTTTCACGAGTACCGGTAGATACGGTCAATTTGTAGTTGCCAGCAGAGAGTTCGTTCAAATTCAATACACGAGCATATTCTGAATTGGTAACTTCTTCTTCCAGCAAAACCCCTTCCAACGCACTTTCCAAACGGATAGTGGTAGGGGTTGTGAGGTTTTTCAGTACCAGACTAACCTTTTTTTCTGAACCAATTGAATTGATAGAAATAAAAGGATTGTCGTCTTTGGCTTGCATAGCCTTAGGAAGTACAAACAAAACTAAGAGCAGTGCAAAGCGGGTGGTCGTTTTCAAAAAGTCCTTCATAACAACAGTTTTTGTGTTTACTAAAAAGTTTGGGTTAAATCAAGAATTTGTGTTTGGGTGTTTACATAGGCAAAGTTACATCCATTGGACAGGCTGCGCTACGTCAAAATTGACCTATTTTGATGCTATTTTACCCCAAAAACTATAGGGGTTACACTTTATGGTTAATATTGGCGGTATATTAGAATATAATTTCCCCTTTTGCCCGATTTGGCTACTATAATTCATTGAAAAGGGTTAGAAGCGACAATAATTTTTTTCAGCTTAGTTTAAAAATCAAAAGAAGTTAAAAAAATGCCTGTTTTGGCAATAAATCGACGTTCTGAAACCGTTTTTAAGCTGCATAACTAATTTAGTAGCGTTGAGAATGTTGAGAAGTTGAGAAGTTTAGGCTACCGCAGCGACTTAGAAGCAATGCGACCTCAACTTCTCAACCCCTCAACTTCTCAACACTTTTAGTACTTCACAATCTTGCGGGTGGTGCTCTTTTTGCCCGCACTGATGCGTAAGAAGTAATTTCCGGAGGATAAATCCTGCAAATCCAGATTTTGCTGAAACTTTCCTGCACCAGCCTGTACCTGGTATTGCTTGATGCTACGACCGTACACATCCATCACTTCGATCTTCAGGTTCTGGCTTTCTTCCAAATCAAACGACACGAGGGTTTGTGCCCCAAATGGGTTGGGGGAAACCTTGATTGGGCCTTCGTTCCAGACTGTTGCTTTGTTGCTGGTGAGCACCCTTTGGCCATTGGCAAACCAGGTTCCCCAGATGTAGCCAGTTTTAAAAATGCTGGGTGCGCCATTGGGGGTAATCTTATCCGACTTAATTGGCGCAATGGCAATCACTTCATTGCCCTGGTTGCTTTCGGCGTTAAAAATGACAAAGTCATCTTTAGTCGAGTAGCTGGGGTAACCGATGGTCGTGTTTTCAAAAACCGTGGCGATGTCTCCCGTTTCCAAATTCGACGAGAATACAAAGTAGTCATCAGCATCGTCCACCTGGCCATTGCCGTTTTTGTCTACGATGTAGTCGAAGGTTAATATATAAGGTGTGTTTCTGGAAAAACTGGGATCCCCGATGTTTTCTCCTTCTTCCAGGCCATTAAAAATCTTTTCAATTTCCCCGTCACCGAAGGTATTGGTCTTTTTATTCCAGGCGTTTAGTAAGCCCATGTCCCAATAATTGTAAGCACCAAACCCACTCAGGGGTACTTCATTGTAAGCATCGTATACCACAGTCTCTCCGGTAAGGTCCCACTCTAGCGCATCGGCACCGACAACATCCCCGGTAGATACCCCCTGGGTGTAGGTCGGATTGTACAATTGGAAGTATTTAGTGTTACTGGTTTCGCGCGTCAGATCTATCACCGCAATCTCATCAGCCCGATCCGTGATCAGTGCCGCCAGACGCAGGCCATCTTTGGAAATTGCCACATTCTCCCAGATGCGGTTGTTGCTGAGCGAACCGGTATCAAATGATGCTTGGGCCCAATCCAATTCGAGGTATTTGAGTTGTTTGCGCCCATTGATGTAGATCACAAAGGTGCCATCATCGGATATTGTGGGTTTTTTGAGTACCCCGTTGCTGATGTTCAGTTCCAGGATGGTATTTTTATTGACATCAAAAATACCGATGCCACTTTTGTCTGATTTTACCCCCAAAACGAACTGCGTTCCCGGATTGATCCCCAAATTCGGTGGTGGGGCAGTGGGTGCGCTGACTCTGATGCCCACTGTTTCAAAAGCCGTTTCAGCAGCTTTGGCCACACTTTCCCCTCCTTTTTCACGGGCAGCGCGTACGACAGCCAGGCGGGCATCCACGAAGCGAGAAGAGCGGGTGAGGTAATTGCTCAAAGCTGAATAATACACCTGTTCAGCCATATCTTTGCCGACTTGGGTAGCAAAAAGGAAAAAAGCCCGGTTGGTGATGCCGCTGTTGATGTGGACACCGCCGTTGTCTGCGGTGCCGGTATAGCGCGCGGAATAACTCGCGGGCTGCCAGCCTGGATCGTTCAGGCTACTTCCTCCGTTGTTGGGGTTGGATAAATCCCGCAGCGCACCAGAAGGGAATGCGCTGGGCAATACGACATCCTCGCCCATTTTCCAATCATCACGATCGATCATGGCAGCGAAAACATCAGCAAAGGATTCATTCAATGCGCCTGGTTCGTCTTCGTATTCGAGGTTGGCGGTATTTTGAATGATCCCGTGAGTGATTTCATGGCCCGCTACATCGAGTGCGCGCGCCAGGCTGCGCAGTTCTTTTCCGCCATTGCCATAAAACATGGCATCGCCATTCCAAAAAGCATTTTCCAGCGACGTGCCATCTTCATCGGGCACATTTACGTAGGAGCGAATGCTTCCACCTTCTCCATTGATGGATTTGCGTGAGAATTTGCTGCGAAAATAATCGTACACCATTCCTGCATTGAAATGGGCACTCACTGCTGCCGGATCAGCCCAACTGTTGTTGTTATTGGTGAAAAAATAAGCCTGAAAACTGCCATCTGTGTTGATTTTGTTGCGCACATCCAAGGTGATGATGGCTCCTTGTGGAGAGCGAGGCATCTGGGAAGTGGCCAAATCGAACATGTCTTTATTGGCATCGATAAGGTAATAAGCTGCGCCAACCTGATAGGTGTTGATCTTTTGGGTTACACCATTCAAATCTGTTGCATTGGCCGTGGTTTTGCCATCCAGCAGGCTAGGGGCCAATTTCTCTTCGCCTATACTTATGTGGCTGTGAAAATGGGCCGGAGCATTGGTGCTCTTTCCTATAGTATGGTGTAGCTTACACAGCAAAGAATATTTTTTGAGCACCACTCCATTTTCTGCATCGATAAAATAAGCCCAACGCGACAACATATTGGGGGCGATTTCCAGGTACCAGCACAATTTTGGGATGTTCTTCTCTTCCCCGGTATGGTAGATCACCAACTGCTTTTTGGCAATCTGTGGCCCCACCATTTCCATTTCACTTGGATCTAGGACTTTTACTTTTTCTTTTTGTCCCAAATCCTGCAAAGCCAATTGAGTGGCGTCGGGTTCGTTCAGTTTCGCCTGGACAGACTTGAGCTGCGGCGTGGGGAAATAGCGGCCATTGAACAGGTCGATTTTTCCATTTTTTTCGTGTAACAATATTTCTGCACCGTACACCTCAATGCCTTGGTATTGCTGTCGAAAACGCAAATGGGTCTGTTGCTGATCATCGGTGTGTTGCGCTACCAGCACAAATTCCTGTGCAGGTGCGTCAATGCGCAGTTCGCGTTTGAAATGTTCCAGGTAAAGGTTAGCGCGTTTTCCACTAGGGGCATCCCGCAACTCGGGTAGGCCAGATGCTTCTCCTTCGATATAGATGGGCAGGGCACTTTTTTCATCCCAGATGATGACTGGCCCGGGAATGGCTTTGCGTTGGGCCAGGTTCAGTTTGGGTAAATTGGCATAATCCACAGTTGCTTGCAGGTGCAAGTTTTGTTCGGCGACTGAAAACCGACTCAGCGGTTTGATGGCATGGTGTGCCGTTTGGGGTTTATTGCCCCCAGTTGAACGCTGTGGGGGAATCGGTTTGAACTGTGCATGCAATTGAACCAATAGCATACAACAACAAATGGTGTAGATTACTCTCATTTCGGTTTGGTTTGGACAGGAAATTTAGAACATTCTTGTAAACGGCGAAAGCCCACAAGTTCATCTATCCTGACAATAGAAACAAACCAAAGGTCTCATTTTATTCTGAACGCAGCGATTTTACCGGAGCCATGCGCGCACTTTTGATGCTTTGCAGCGCAACGGTAAGCAAAGCGACGCTCACCGCCAATACGCCAGCCAGTAAAAATCCCCACCAGGGCACCGCGATGCGGTATGCGAAATTGTGCAACCATTGCGAAGCACCCCACCAGGCTACAGGAATAGCGATGGCAAAGGCGAGCAAAATCAAACGGATGATTTCCTTAGACAACAACCCGATGATGCTTGAGGTAGTCGCCCCCAATACCTTGCGGATGCCAATTTCCTTGGTGCGCCGCTCAGCAGTGAAGGCTGCAAGTCCGAGCAAACCCAAACAGGCTACCAAGAGGCTCAACACCATGAAGATGTTAAAAATGCGCCCAATCCGGGTTTCTGCGCGGTACATTTCGTCAAAACTTTCATCCATGAATTGCCAGGAAAATGGGGCTCCAGCGGCTACTTTTTTCCACTCCTGCTCAATGCGCAACAATGCCGCAGGCAAATCTGTAGCCGATAATTTAACCGATATGTTGCCTGCATTGCGCTGTAAAGTCAAGCAGAGGGTTTCAATGTTTTGCCGCAGGGATTCAAAATGAAAATCTTTTACCACCCCGATGACGGTATAGACGCGCTGATTGAGTTTACCCTCATCGTTCATGTCCGTTTGAAAATAGAGGATTTTTCCAAGCGGGTCTTCTTGTCCAAAAAAACCTTTTGCCGCTTTTTCATTGAGGATGATGTTACTGGAATCTCCGGGCATATCCGGCGAAAAATTGCGCCCCTTGGTGATTTCCATCCCCAGCGTTGGCACATAATCTTCGTCGACCTCCCATTGCTGAATGATCTGACAACTTTCTTCCTGTACACTCGGAGTTGTACATACCGAACCATTGGAACGATGGGATTCGATGGGAAGAAAACCACTCACGGTGGCGTTTTGCACGAAAGGCAAATTTTTGAGGTTCTTTTTAAACGCGTCCAGGTTATTCTCCAGGGCGTAGGCATCGTTGATCACCAAAACCCGATCCCGATTGAAGCCAATCTTTTTGCTTTGGATAAAACCCAATTGGCCGCGGATGACAAAAGAAGCCGAAATCAAAAAAATGGCAATCAGAAATTGAAAAACGATCAAACCTGAGCGCAAATTGCGGCCCTTGCCGGAGTCGAGAAATCGCCCTTTGAGCACACTAATGGGCTGGAAACCAGAAAGAAAAAGTGCCGGATATGATCCAGCCAGTAGGCCGACCAAAACGCCCCCCAGGAGTACAGAAGTCCAAAACAATGGGCTTGTCCAGGGGAAAAGCAGCTTTTTCCCCGCTACCTGCCCGAAGTAAGGCAGGGCGACCCAACTCAGCAACAGTGCCAAAAACAGCGCAAAAAAAGTCAAAACCATCGATTCACTCAAAAATTGCCCAATCAAAGCCGAACGTTGAGACCCAACTACTTTACGGACGCCTACTTCGCGAGCGCGCAAGGCAGAACGGGCCGTAGAGAGGTTCATAAAATTGACCACAGCGATCAACAATACAAACAAGGCGGCCAAACCAAAAATCCAAACGTACTGGATGTTGCCATTGGCGGCCAATTCCACATCCATGTCTGATTTGAGGTGGATCTCCTTTAAAGGTTGAATGGGGAATTTGAACAGCGTGCCATTTTTTTCCAACTCAGCATAACTTTTTCCCATGACTTGTTGCAATTGGGGGTCGATGTATTTGCGGAGTAACTGAGGAAATAATTTGGCTGCGAATGCCTGCTGGTTAGCGTCTTTGCGCAGTACATAATAGGTGTGAAAATTAAAACTAAGCCAGATTTGCTCCCTGGATTCTTCCAGCGTACTCATTGAACAAAAAAAATCAAAATTGAAATGGGAATTGACCGGCATGTCTTCAATTACACCGGTCACGTTGTAGCGCTTGTCATTGTCGAAACGCAGTACTTTGCCCAGCGGGTTTTCGGAAGGAAAATACTTCTCCGCCATCGATTTGCTGATGACCACGGTTTGGGGTGCTTTAAGCGCTTGTTCGGGATTGCCTTGCAGCATTTTCAGGCTAAAAACTTTGAATAGGGTCGAGTCGGCAAAAACAATCCGATTTTCTTTGAAGTTTTGCACCTTGCTCTTTACCAAAAATGAACCTCGTTGACGAAAACGAACTACTGCTTCTACTTCAGGAAAATCCTCGGCCAAGGCGGCGGCCAATGGAGCGGGCGCTACGGCAAAGGTACTGTGTAAGCCCCCAAACTTCACCTCACCTGCCACCCGGTAAGTGCGGTCAAATTTTTCATTCCAACGGTCGTAACTCAATTCATCTACTACCCACAATAGAATCTGCAAACAGACTGCGATCCCTACTGCCAGCCCCAGAATGTTGATGAAGCTGAAGGTTCTGTGCTTGCGCAAGTTGCGCATGGCAATGGTCAGGTAGTTTTGAAGCATGGCAATACTTTTAGCATTAGATGATCTGGGACGAGTTTTGCCCCCATGGCAGTTGCAGAATTTTGCGAAAAGACCAAATTTACTTGTACTTCTCTTGATTGTCGTCAGAAAATGCTTTTTTTGTAGCTGCTTCAAATCCACCACCTATGCGTACCCTTCAATTAATTTTGTTGACGCTCTTGTTTTTACCTTTTGCCCAAGGACAACAGCTTACAAAAAAAGAACTGGGTCGGAGACTCGATGCCGTGTTCCAATCCCGCATCAAACCCCATGAACCTGGCGGCAGTTTTTTGATCCAAAAAGGCAAAAAGGTGCTTTATTCCAAATCATTTGGCCTGGCAGACCTCAAAACAGGTGAAAAATTCAGCGCCAACACCCTCGCCAATGTAGGATCCATCTCCAAAACCTTTGTTGCTTACGGCATTCTACTTTTGGAAAAAGAAGGTAAGCTCTCGATCAAGGACCCGATTTTGAAGTACTTCCCCGATTTTAAACACCCCGATGTGGTCAAAAAAATCACCATCCAACACCTCCTGACCCACTCATCCGGCCTTCCAGATAGCCGAAATGTGGGTGAAGACAGCATTTTCTATCTTCATGCAAAAGATTTGGAAAATTTTGCACCGTTAAAAAGCACGAATTCCTTACATTTCGAGCCGGGAAGCCGATTTGAGTATTCCAACCCGGCTTTTAATGGATTGGCATT
>ENA-UOWO01003565-UOWO01003565.1-activated-sludge-metagenome-genome-assembly--contig:-NODE-3565-length-17949-cov-14.350117_pt1 | contig 17949 bp, 18 predicted proteins | sample MGYA00238148_ERZ761564 | MGnify/ENA primary metagenome ERZ761564 (study PRJEB28885, sample SAMN05720194) | activated sludge metagenome | isolation source: Anaerobic digester | place: USA...
CCAAGTCCTGCACTCAAGGTTCCCAGTTTTTTTAGAAAGTCTCTTCTGTTATTTTCCATGGCTGCTTTGTTTAAAAAAAGTTGAATTATTTCTTACTATTTTTCTTTTGAAAATCTGCGATAGGTTGAAAAGGACCAAACTTATGTTGAGCCTGTGCAAACTTATCAGCATAAGGTCCGAAAGGATGATCCACCGGTTTTTTAGAAATATCAGGCCAGTCTTTTGGTGTATTTTTATGCGGTCTTGGTTGTGAATTGACGAATGCTGCCAAATCCCAGGCTTCTTCATCAGTTAGTTGAGTGTTGTCGTGTGTAACACCTAGTGGCATATTGTATTTTACATATTTAGCAAAATTGCTGATTCGGTAAAGACCTGCGCCGTCATTGTAGCTGTTTTTGCCCCAAAGTGGTGGAAACGCATATTCTGTACCTTCAGGATTTAAAGTACCTTCGCCATTTGCCTGATGGCAACTTTGGCATTTTGCAACATACACTTCTTTTCCATTTTTTGCATCAGCATCTCTGTCTAGATAAGCCAGATCTTTAAAACCAGAACCAGCTGCTTTTTCTCCTTTTTTGACATTGCTTCCGAGATAGGTGATATAGGCTTTAATTGCCTGCATTTCTTTTCCCAATGTATCTAATCCTTTTCCGTTTAAGCTGCGTTCAAAACAATCATTTACACGTTTGTAGATGTTTTCTTCACTTCCGCTTCTGGCTCTGAATTTAGGATAAGTAGATGCGACGGAACCGTAATTATTTCCGAATGTTTTGGTTCCTGCATCGAGATGACAATTCTGACAGTTCATGCCATTACTGATGCTCATTACACTACCTTTTGGTCCCAGATACTTAGAGGTATGCATGATAAGTTCTTTGCCATACAATACTTGTTCTTTGAGTGTATTATCGGATATTTCATTAATATCAGGTGCAATCCAGAAATTCTCTTTTGGCTTTGCATCTGGCTGCACTGTAGTGGCAACAACAGTATTGATATCTGCAGTTTTTTTCTTTAAGAAGAACTGTTCAATGTCATCTCTGTAAAACACGATTAATGGCAACACAATAATTGCCACCAGCATGAACAGGATAATGTATAACAGACGATTCATAATCCCTAAAATTTCTTTTTCCGTAGTTTTATTAGCAGAATCGTTTTGTTTCATCTTTGCTGAATTTTTAATGAGGTAATTTCTCTCTGACTAAACCATACACCCAGGTTCCGGCAATAGCACTCAAAAGTGAAATGGCAATTACAGTTCCGCCAGATCCTATTTGTGCAAACAGCGGTCCCGGACATGCACCAGTTATTGCCCATCCAAAACCAAATAACAATCCGCCATATACTTGTCCTTTGTTAAAGGTTTTAGGATGAAATTCTATGGTCTCTCCGTATATAGTTTTGATATTGAATTTCTTTATTAAAAATACGGAAATCATTCCAACTAAAACAGCACTTCCGATTACACCATACATATGGAAGGATTGAAAACGGAACATTTCCTGAATGCGAAACCAACTGATGATTTCTGCTTTTACAAACACAATTCCGAAGGCTATACCAACAGCAGTATATTTAAAATTATAGTACCATTTATGAGTGAGATGACTTTCATTCACACAAATGGTGTCCAGTGAACGGACTTCAAAATCCGTATTTGTTTCTACTAATTTAGGTTCTGTATTTTGCATAAATTTTTATTTAAAAGGATAGAATGTAAGGTAATATGAAATTTGCCATGATGATACCACCAATCATAAAACAACAAGTTGCAATAACGGATGGCCATTGCAAAGTGGAGATACCCATAATTGCATGTCCGCTGGTGCAGCCACCTGCATAACGTGTACCAAAACCAACAACAAATCCACCGATAACGACCATAATAAATCCTTTCAGTGTTAGTAAATTTGCCCAGTTGAAAATTTGTACAGGAACCAAGCCAGAATAATCTGTAATGCCGTAGCCTTTAAGTTCTGCAACTAAAGCAGGATTAACGATAACAGGGTTTGGGTTTGCCAGCAAAAATGCCGCAATCATTCCGCCTAATAAGATACCTGCAACAAAAAATAAATTCCAGATTTCTTTTTTCCAATCATAACTAAAGAATGGAATATTGGCAGGCAGACAAGCTGCACATACATGTCGTAAAGATGAACTGATTCCAAATGTTTTATTACCTATCAGCAATAATACAGGAACGGTAAGTCCTACCAGCGGGCCGGCGACATACCAGGGCCAGGGTTGTTTAATAAGTTCAATTAAATTCATAGAATAGCTTTTTTATTTAGTACAAGTAATATTTTGCCATGGACCTTTGTTCTCAGCATTTGTGTATCCTGCGCTTTCAAGCATTTCTTTTGCTTGTTCCGCTCTGTTGCCACTTCTGCAAACTATGATGACATTTTTATAGTTTTTTAATTCTTCAATTTTTGATTCAAACTGATCTAACGGATAATTTACGCTACAATCGGCATGTCCATCCAGATTCCATTCTTCAACCGTTCGAACATCTACAATGATTTCTTCTTTTTGTGCTGCACCTGTTGAGTTACAAGAGAACAACATAAAAATAGATGCTATAAAAATCAGGAGTCTCATACTTTTATTTTACATATTGTTTTACATTTCCGAAAGAACCACCATTAATTACATTGGTGATGCCATTTCTTTGTAAGATAGATTTAGCCTGACTGCTTCTGTTTCCACTTCTGCAAAAAACGATAATGTTTTTCTTGTCTTTGAATTTCGCTATTTGTGAAGCTATTTTGTCTAATGGAATATTTACTGAGCCTTTGATAGAACTACCGGAGAATTCACCGGCTGTTCTAACATCCACTAAATAGGCACCTTCCTGTATGAGTGCTCCAATATTTACGGTTTCTTTTTTTGCAAACAGAGATTTAAATAAATTCATCATGTCAGTTATTTTTAGATTTTTATTTTTTAGAAAATATAGGTACAAGGCAATTTTCTTTAATTGCCTTGTACAAATTATGTGTTGTTTTTTATACGTTCATCATTTTACTCTGACAAACGAAATTTGTTTTTGGAACGTTTGTTTTTGAAATTTCTCCAAATCCGCCGCTAACTTCTGTGAAATTGCGATAGCCTCTTGCCTGAAGGATGGAAGCAGCTGACATACTTCTGTAACCACCACCACAATGCATGAAGAAGTGTTCAGATGGATTAATTTCTTTTATCCAATCGTTGATGTATGCTAATGGACGGTTGTAAGCTTCTTCAATGTGTTCTGCCGCATATTCACTTTCTTTACGAACATCAATAACTTTAGTTTCACCTAATTTAAAGTCGCCAGCAAATTGTTGCGGTGTAATTCTGTCGATAACATCCACTTGTTTTCCGGAATCTAACCAGGTCTGAAATCCACCTTTTAAATGGCCTAATAAATTGTCAAAGCCTACTCTGCTTAATCGAGTTACGGTTTCTTCTTCTGCACCGGGATCCGTTACTAATATTAAAGGTTGTTTTACATCTGCAATTAAAGCACCTACCCATGGAGCAAAATCTCCGTTCAGGCTTATATTTATAGACTGTGGAATGAATCCTTTGTAAAATACATTGTGATCTCTGGAGTCTAAGATTAAAGCATCCATTGATTCAGCAATCATTTCCACTTCTTCTGCCGTTAATTGTTTCATGCCGTTATTTAATACAGATTCAAAAGAATCATACCCTTTTTTATTCATTGCAACATTCATCGGGAAATAAGCCGGCGGCGGAAGTAAGCCATCTGTAACTGCTTTTACAAATTCCTCTTTGTTTGGTTGGTTTAATGCATAGTTCATTCTTTTTTGATTTCCAAGTGTATCCACCGTCTCTTTCATCATGTTTTTTCCGCATGCACTTCCTGCACCGTGTGCCGGATAAACAATCACATCATCGGCCAAAGGCATGATTTTATTGTTTAAGCTGTCATACAACAAACCTGCTAAATCTTCCTTTGTCATATTTGCTGCTTTCTGCGCTAAATCAGGACGACCAACATCACCTAAGAATAAAGTATCTCCTGAGAAAATTGCATAATCTTTTCCATTTTCATCTTTCAATAAAAAGGTTGTACTTTCCATTGTATGACCAGGTGTGTGTAATACTTTAATGGTTACATCACCCAATTTAAATTCTTCGCCGTCTTTTGCAGATATGCAATTAAATTCGCAGGTTGCATTTGGACCGTAAATAATTGAAGCTCCTGTTTTGTTGCTTAAATCCACGTGGCCTGATACGAAATCTGCATGGAAATGAGTTTCAAAGATGTATTTTATTTTGACACCGTCTTTAGTTGCGCGATCCAGATAAGGTTGTACTTCACGTAATGGATCAATAATGGCAGCTTCGCCATTTGATGTGATGTAGTAAGCACCCTGTGCTAAACATCCTGTGTAAATTTGTTCTACTTTCATATTTTTGTATTTTATTGTTGAATAATTTTGTTAATGCAAAGATGTTAAGTTGTTTTCTGTGAAATGGTAACAAAAGTTACTTAGGAAACAATAACCAATATCATTTTATGATTAGATAGTACTAGTTTTTAAGAATGGTTTCTTTGATGATAATATAGATAGCCATTAGTAAGACAAACCAACCAAATGCAGTTTTAAGTTTTTCACCTGCAATTTTCTTAGACAGATAAATGCCTGCAAAAATTCCGACCACTGCTGATGCTGTAAATTTCATTAGTAAAACCCAATCAATTTCCTGGTTTCCTTGTAGGTCGCCGGTAAATCCGATTAATGATTTTGCGGCAATTATAAAGAGAGAAGTGCCTACAGCAAGTTTCATTGGCATACGTGCCATTAGTACTAATGCCGGTATGATTAAGAATCCGCCACCTGCACCGACCAAGCCGGTAAGGATTCCGACCACTGCACCTTCCAGTAAAATCATTGGATAGTTGTATTTCATGGGTGCCTCTTCATCTTCATCAGATGATTTTTTTGAAGGACGAATCATACTTATAGATGCCAGAATCATTACAATGGCAAATAAAAGCATTAATGCTATTGATTTAGTGACAGCAAAAGTGCCTATTGTAAAAAGTTCATTCGGAATTATTGGAAGTATCCACAATCTGGTACTGTAAACTGCGACAATTGACGGAATTCCAAAAATCAATACTGTTTTAAAATCGACTTTCTTTTGGATGGCACTTTGGATGCCACCTATTAATGCAGTTGTTCCGACTATAAATAACGAATAGGCCGTTGCTAAAACCGGATTTACACCCATCACATATACTAAAATCGGAACGGTGAGTATAGAGCCACCACTGCCGATCAATCCAAGTGAAATTCCTACTAATGCTGCTAATAAAAGTCCTGCTATTTCCATGTTGTTTTTATAATTATTCGCAAACTTATGCAATATGACTATGCCGGATGGTAACATTAGTTACTTTTGAAATATAATGTTTTATTTTCAATAGGAGAAACGTACACAAATTATGACTACATAAATGTATTCTTGAATTTAAGGCATAGATTTTGATATTTCATGTTAAAATAGTCAATGCAATTTGGCATAATTTTGTAACTTGCCTTGTGTATACACTAAATAATAACTATAAATAATAGAATTCAAATGAAAAAATTATTGCTTCCAATCTGTGTTTTATCTGTATTTATTTTAGGAATATTAATAGTAAAAGCAGGTGATAACAAGAAAAATACGCCACCGCCTGCACCGCCAAAAGATATAAAAGCTGAAAAGAAAAAAGCTGATTCTGTGTTGCATGTCAACTTCACTGTTGATACTAAAGATTATACTTTTCAGGATACACCCAATGAGATTTTATTAAACAACGGCATGAAAGTAACTATTGTAAAGTTGACCAGATTTCCAATTCCAAGAGGTGTTGCTGTCGTTATTCCGGATGATATTTCACAGCGATTTGCCTATGAATTGGCAGAAGTAGAAATAAAAGCAACCAATACAACTTCGTCTGAAATTAAATTAAGTACTGCAGCAAGTGATGCATTATTTGTTTCTTTAAAATTTTATGGAACAGAAACCGGATCTAAAGGTTTTGTGTCTCAGTATCCTTTATCGTTTGGTTCTATTTACAATATGATGGAACCGGCACAACCGGAAAAACTTACACCTACTTTCAAGGAAACAACAGCCATGATTAGTGATACCTATAAACCAGGTCAGTCTAAAACAAGCAAAGGGATTATTGTGTGTTTGGCAAAAGCAGCGAAGCACATCGACAAAATGGTGATTTATAATCAGGAATTTGGTACTAATAAATCCTATGGTTGTCCTGTGAAATTTTAAAGATTAGTTTAGTAAATTTCTATCTTTAAATTGTTGCACAACCCATTCATCACAGTATTTAGGGTGAATATTTTTTTCATTTCTTGCATGTTTCCATAACTCAAAAAATGAATTTGGCAAGCGATTAAAATACCGAAATGCTGAAGGCAGTGTTCCGAACATGCATTCAGCCAATAAAAAATGCGCATTTTCTCTGGCAGCACCGGAAGCTCGAATCATCTGACGTGCAGCCGGATTCGTTCGGTATGTTTTCACATAATTCAATAGAAGAGCATGATAGTTTTTATCTTCAGTTATAGCCATTATTGAATTGTATCTTGGATGTGTTTTATCCAGCATTTGCTGGGTTTGTTTTTCCATTTCCGCCAAACCATCATCAAACTGATCTAATAATTGCAAATCATATACGGGATTTGCATGGACTACTTCCAGCAAGTGACAAATAATAGTATCTCTCGGAACACGTATACCAATAGGATCTGAGATACCAGATGGGTCGTTTAAAAAGCGCAATACCTGATGAAAGGTGAAGTTGATATTTTTTGTTTTATAGTAACTGGCAGCACCCGGAGAAATGAAATAACGTAGCATATCATAGGCACCAAACCACAATTGCTTTTGAGAAGGAATCTGTTCGATAAATCCAATTTGTTTTAATCGCTGAAGACGTTTGTTTTGTGCAGGAAGATAAAATGTATTAAATAAGGTGCTAATCAGTCTGCCAGATTTATTAAGGATCACAGCAGGTGAGCCAATGGCACGAAAAAATAATTTTATCGGATGTTGTTTAAGTCTGTCTGTAGCTTCATCGTTTTCGGGCTCGTCTGAACTTTTAAGATAATCATCTAAAGAAATGGTTTTATTGTCCGCAATTAATCGGCCAAAACTATCTTTTTTTAATTCTGGTAATCGATACATTTACTTACTGATTTTTGAACAACCACCAGGTTAGAATAGCAATTAGAGGACAAAGACCTTGAATAAATACACCGCGAAGCATATTGGGTTTTGAGACCAATAATACGATAGATGCTGCGAACATACTTGCGCAACAAAACAGCATCAATGTAATTCCATTTGAAGAAGTTTGATATTTCAACAGATAAATTCCGGCAAAAATACCAATGGCTAAAAATAAATTATAGAATCCCTGATTGAAGAAGGATAGTTTAAATTGTGTTGCTTCATCAAAGCTTTTTATTCCAAAATTTTTATGCACTTTTGGATGCATCCACCAAACACTTTCCATCAGGAAAAATAGCACATGAATAAAACCGGCAATGGCTGCAAAAACGATACTAACAGTAGGCATCTTATATTATTTGCATTAAAAGTAATAAAAATGAGTGTTTACAAGGTGCTTATCCGGTTTTTTTCTTACTTTTGTATCAATGTCGGATACCATACTACTAAACGGCAATCAAATCCAACTGACAATAGAGCGGTTGAGCAGAGAAGTTATCGAATCCATTAATTTTCAGAATTCAGTTATTATTGGTGTACAACCAAGAGGTGTATTGTTGGCTGAGAAAATTCATCAGAAAATTTTTGACTTAACCGGACAGTCGATACCATTTGGAAAAATTGATACTACTTTTCATAGAGATGATTTTAGACGTGGCAAATCACTGAATGCTAAAGTCACGGAAATAGATTTTCATATAGAAGAGAAAAATGTATTGTTGATTGATGATGTCTTATACACAGGCAGAACCATTCGTGCAGCAATGGACGCTTTGTTGTCTTTTGGCAGACCGTTGAAAGTAGAACTACTGGTTTTAATAGACAGACGATTTAACCGCGAGTTGCCGATACAGCCGGATTTTGTTGGAAATATAGTTGATACTATAGAAAAAGTAGATGTGGAAGTGCGCTGGGCAGCGAATGCAACTGAAAAAAATGAAGTAGTATTTATACCCTTAAAGGGAAATAGGTAGGATAGTGTAATAAAAGATTGATAATAAAAGTAGGAGTAAAAACTTACTACTTACCACTTACAACTAAAATATGAGCCAGCTAAGTTCAAAACATGTCATCGGAATTGAGCATTTAACAGTAGATGATATTCAGTTGATTTTACAAACAGCCACTCAATTTAAAGAGATCATTAATCGTCCAATAAAAAAGGTTCCTACATTAAGAGATATTACGATAGCTAATTTATTCTTTGAAAATTCTACCAGAACCAGAATCTCTTTTGAACTTGCACAAAAGAGATTGTCTGCAGATATCATTAATTTTTCCTCTTCCTCATCTTCAGTAAAAAAAGGAGAGACGTTGTTAGATACAGTGAATAATATTTTATCTATGAAAGTGGATATGATAGTGATGCGACACGCCAGTCCTGGTGCCGCTCATTATTTATCTGAAAGAATAGATGCACATATCGTAAATGCGGGTGATGGTACACACGAGCATCCGACACAAGCTTTGCTGGATGCTTATTCGATGCAGGAAAAAATCGGTGATTTAAATGGGAAAAAGATTGCAATACTTGGTGATATCATGCACTCGCGTGTAGCATTGTCTAATATTTTTTGCCTGAAAAAATTGGGTGCTGATGTTACATTGTGTGGTCCATCTACTTTAATTCCGAAGCATATAGAAAAGCTTGGAGTGCATGTCTCTCACAATATTGATGAAACATTACAGTGGTGCGATGTGGCAAATGTTTTGCGCATTCAGTTAGAACGTCAAAACACGAAATATTTTCCGTCGCTACGCGAATATGCATTGTATTTTGGTGTTAACCGTCAGCGTTTAGAAAAGCTGGACAAGGAAATTGTTATCATGCATCCGGGTCCCATTAATCGTGGTGTGGAAATTACCAGTGATGTTGCAGACAGCGAACATTCCATCATTTTGGATCAGGTAGAAAATGGTGTGGCCATCAGAATGGCAGTGATGTATTTACTGGCAAATAAATAGCATTAATGTAGAAGATTTCTGCATTTAGCAGCCAATAATGGTGAGCATACCATAAGTAATAAGCCAATTGGCATCAAACCTCCTTTTAATAGATTGTAATCAGCTAACAGCCTGTTCCAGCTATAACCTAATAGCCTTCCAAGTATTATTTCAAATAGCAACGTTAGGAAAACCCAGCCAAATCCAATTGATAATAAAGTTGATTTTTTTGTTGTATTTATAAATCTTATAAAAAGTATCGTTGTAAAAAAAACAAGCAATGCACCAATGAAAACGCCTATTTGTCTTGCACGGAAATCACCGGTTAGCGGTACAATAAATAAGGCTCGAGCAATTCCATGGCAGGTTTCAACTGCTATTATTATAAACCAAACCAATAATGCTCTAAGGTATGCCATAAGGTATGAATTTAACTTACTCTTTCACTATCAATTTAAAACCAACACCATGTACATTTTGGATTTCCAGATTTGGGTCGTCTTTTAGATATTTACGTAGTTTAGTGATATAAACATCCATACTTCTGCCGGCAAAATAACTATCGTCTTTCCAGATTTTTACCAGCATATCTTCACGTTTTACCGGCTGGTTTGCGTGTTTTGCTAAATATTCCAGTAAAGCTGCTTCTTTTTTGGTTAACGAAGCCGTTTCGCTGCCGTTTAAAAGTTTCAGTTCATCTACCATTAGAATATATTTTCCAATGGCAAATTCTTTCTGTTCCGGTGTAATGGATTTGGTGCGTTTAAGAATAGCTTCCATACGCATGATTAACTCGTCAAAATTAAAAGGCTTGGTGATGTAATCGTCGCCACCAACTGTAAATCCTTTTAGTTTATCTTCCTGCATTTCTCTTGCAGTTAAGAAAATAATAGGTGTTTCATCTTTTTTTTCTCTTATTTCCTGAGCCAACGTGAATCCGTCTTTTTTAGGCATCATTACATCAAAAAGATACAGGTCAAATTTTTCTTTATAAATCACGCGCTCAGCTTCCAGTCCGTTTATGCAATGTGTCACATCATACCCTTTATCAGTTAGATTATCTTTTATCACAAATCCAAGGTTCGGATCATCTTCTGCTAAAAGAATTTTTACTTTAGTTTTTTCCATCTATTTATCTTTTGTGTGAAACCATATCGTAAATGTGGTACCAACTTTCGGTACACTATGCAAGGCGATTTTTCCCTTGTGCAATTTGATCATATTTTTAACATAAAACAAGCCCAATCCAAAACCTTTTACATCGTGTAAATTTCCGCTCGGAACCCTGAAAAATTTCTCAAAAATCATGCTTTGAGAACTTGTCTCAATTCCTTTGCCATTGTCTTTCACTGAAATTTCTATGCCTTTGTGTTTATTCTGTGTAGTTATCTGTATTTCAGGAATTTTGTCGCAATACTTTATGGCATTATCAAGCAAGTTATACAAAATATTGGTTAAATGCACTTCATCACCTGCAACAAATACTTTTTTAGCATTGAGTTGTAACTTAATTGTACCATTCTGTTGTTCCAATCTTGGTTCCATATTTTTTGATATGTTCTCAATAAGTGCATGCATATCAATACTGGTAATATTGAGTGCAATTTTATGTGAATCAATTTGTGAAACCTGTAACACAGACTCAACCTGGCTTTTTAATCGTTTATTTTCTTCGCTGATAATCGTTGCATAATGTTTTAGCCGCTCCGGATTCTTTATGATATCATCGCGCATCAACACATCACTGGATAAGGCAATGGTTGAAATGGGTGTTTTAAATTCATGCGTCATGTTATTAACGAAATCAGTTTTTATTTCGCTTAATTTTTTCTGTTTAAGAATCACCAGAATAGTATAAGTGAAGAACCCAATAACAATTAAAAGCACTACAGAAAAGAAAATGAGCAGTTTAAAATCATCTTGTAAATACGTTCGTTTTTTAGGATACAATACACCAATGTAATAATTTTCTGATGGCTTTGGTTTTATATGTAAACGTTCCAGTTTTCCGGTATTTTTTATGTCTACATATCTTCCATAATAAAAGGAATCTGTGGTGCATTCAAAAATGCCATATTCAAAATCTGCATTCAGGTTCTGATTCCTGGATTCGATAATCAGATAATTTTCCAGCATCGTAACATTTACCGGTGAACTGAAATCTATGGTGTAATAATTAGATGCTTTCTTGTTAATACCGTCTAACTGCACTTTGTATTTAGAGTCTTGTATTAAACGATCGGCAACACTTTTTAAAGCAACATACGCTCTGTGATTAAACTGTTGTTCCTTTAAATCAATAGCTTTCTTTATCCAGAAAATCTGAGTGGCGATAATACCGGCTAAAGAAATGAATGCCAATAATATAATATTTCTAATTGCGGCTCTTCCCATGCTATAAATATAAAGGTATAGATAAAATGAATATTCACGTTAACAAATATTTAGGAATTATTCCGGAAGTATAAACGTTAAGTTCAATCACAAAGATAGAAAAGAAATGATACAGGATTAGTTATCAATTTCATTTAAAAGAGAAAGAATACCCTTAAACACAAGGCACAGAAAATAAAGCAATACGTAAAATAATAGAATCAGTCCGGCTATATAATGTAATTCACTTACTTGTTTAAAGGAGAAGTCAGATACTATATTTCCTGAAATGCATGTAAAAACCGCAATAGTTAGCAAGATAAAAAAGGATGAAACAGCATATTGGAGCAGTTTTTGCTGAAATATTCCGATAACCGGATTGTAAAAACAATAAAGTAAGATTGGCGAAATGATTAAATTCCACGCTGTCATGCTCTTTTGGTTAAATACTAAACAGCTTAAAGATGCCAGTGTAATCATCAAAACAATAAATAAACCCTGTTGAACAGGGTTGATGTTTTTAATATCCGGCAAGTATTTTTTCATATTTTATTGCGAATAAACAACATCAAAAATAACTATTTGTTTTAAAGTAGTATTTTTGTTTAAAGATTTATATGGATAAACGATTGGAGGCTTTTGAGAGATTGCTGCATATAATGGATGATTTGCGTGAAAAATGTCCGTGGGACAAAAAGCAAACCGTTCAGTCATTACGTAAATTAACGATTGAAGAAACCTATGAATTGTCTGATGCCATTATTAAAGAAGACTGGAAGTCAATTAAAGAAGAATTGGGTGATTTGTTTTTGCATCTTGTTTTCTATGCTAAGATTGGAACGGAACAGGAACAATTTAATTTAGAAACTGTTTTAAATGGTGTGTGTGAAAAATTAATTTTCAGACATCCTCACATTTATGGAGATCCTGAAACAGGTCAGCTGGTGAACGTGGAAAATGAAGATGACGTTAAAAAGAATTGGGAAAAACTAAAATTAAAAGAAGGTAAAAAATCAGTTTTGGAAGGCGTGCCTAATTCTTTACCAGCCATCAATAAAGCACAAAGAATCCAAGATAAAGTAAGAGCAGTTGGTTTTGACTGGGACAACAAAGATCAGGTGATGGATAAAATTATGGAAGAAATCGGTGAACTGAAAGAAGCCATAGAACAGCAAGATGAAAAATCTACTGAATTAGAATTTGGTGATGTGTTGTTTGCCATGATAAATTATTCCAGATTTATAAAAGTAGACGCTGAACAGGCACTGGAAAAAACCAACCAGAAATTTATGAAACGTTTTAAATGGATGGAAAATTATGCCACGCAACAACAACTGGATATGCATTCGATGAATTTGGAACAACTGGACGAAATCTGGAATATTGCTAAAGTAGAAATCAATAAAGAAAATTAACGACACACCTTGAGTTTTTTCCAGCAACATAAAATTAAAATGGCGGCACTTTCCGGTGTGTTGCTGCTGTTGATATGTTTTTTGGTGGATACCGTTCAGACGTATTCGCCGGGAATTCAGCGTGCAAAAAATATTATAGAACGAAAGTTACATAAAACAGAAACCACTGCAGAAAAAATAATAAATGATTCTAATCTTATAAAAGCTTCTGCAGATTATACTGCAGCCAAAGAAATTATTGACGAACTCAAAGAAGATAAAAATATTCAACTGTATATCTATAATGATGATTTATTGACTTACTGGTCAACTAATAGTTTTATTCCGGAAAATATAGATAAACTTTCTGAGCACGAAATTCATTTTTTAAAAGAAGGAAATGGCTTTTACGAAGTAATTCATAATGAATCAAAAGACGGAAAGGTGAATCTTTACGCTTTGGTTCCGGTGTATTTTCAGTTTGCTACCAGCAATAAATATCTCAGTAACGGATTTGTGTGGAACCATCCGTTTTTAAAGCGCTTTATTATTTCTAATAAAGAAACGAATAAGACAACAGCAGTCGTAAATAAACACGGAAATTATTTATTTTCTATTCGCATTTCAGATAACGCACCAGTTGTTTACAATCCGTACATCGTCTTGCTCGAAATTCTCGGATTAATTTTATTGTTCTGGTCGATGTATCAAATCATCAAACAACTTTTGTATAGAAAGAAATATCTAGTTGCATTTTTTCTGGTCTTTTTTATCGCATTATTAATTGATATTTTATTTAATCAGTTTAAATTATTTTCTCTTACGAAAACATCTTTATTGTTTTCCTCTAATTTATACGCATCTGCTTATTTAAGTGATACTCTTGGCACCTTGCTGATTCGTACCTTTTTGGTTGCATGGTCGCTCTCATTAATCAGATTTATAGATACAGATTCTGTGTCCGTTAAAAATAAAAACTGGCTGTTATTGCTGCCGGTGTTCATCTATTTTGTGCTGGTTTTTATTATTCAAAGTGTCATACAAAATTCCGTTATCAGTTTTAATTTTTATCTGGTGAATACACTTGATAAATACACGCTGATTAGCTTAGTTATTTTCGGATTAGGATTTTCGTGTTTGTTGTTTTTAATGAAATGGATTTTTGAACACACACTGGAACGTAATTTCTTTTTTTATGTATTAATATTTGGTGCTTTCGGACTTTCTATCGGATTTATAATTGGTGCTTTTACGGATGTGTTGTATGCGCTTTTTTTGTTACTGTGGTTGTTTACGTTCGTGCTGTTTTTTTATTACGAAAAATCTATTTTTCAAAGTAATAAGAAATACAAATTTCTTTCCAATCTGATTTTATTATCATTTATTGCCTTTTTAACTTCTGTAATTATAATTTATAACACCGGACAGAAAGATATAGAAAAGAGAAAATACAGAATGGAAGAGTTGGTTTCTGAACGAGATATCGGCGAAGAATACACACTTACGGAAACGGAAAAATTAATTCTGCAGGATAATTTTATAAAATCTTATTTCAAGAATCCTTACTTGTCTACTGTTGATGTAGATAAACGGATTTCTGCAAAGTATTTTAAACCCTTATTGCGCCGTTACGACATAACAACCTATACTTTTGATAAAGACGGAATGCCGTTAATTGGAATTGCTAAAAAGGAATTCAATAAACTTAATAATATCAGATTCTATAAAAGAGCAAAAAGTATTTCATCGCAATTTTATTATTTATCTATAAAAGAAAACGGAGAAAAATATTTAGGCTATTTTCCTATGGTAGAAGATTCGATAAATCTTGGTTATTTATTTGTCGAATTTGTTCCTAAAATTTTCAGTTCTTACAGTGCATATCCTGAATTATTATTGAAGCAGAAAAATTATTACGACGAAGAATTTGATAATTTTTCGTATGCCATTTACGACAATAAATATTTAGTGAAACAAAAAGGTGATTATGAGTTTCAGGTTGATTTTAATTTTCCAGTAAAGAAAAATAAAGTTTTTAGCTTTTATAAAAGCAATGATTATAATCACATGATTTATTTCAGTAAAGACAAACAGGTGGTTTTATCTGAAAAAAACAGACCGGCGCTGAGTACGTTGTCCGTTTTTTCTTATATGGTTATCTTCTTTTTGTTGTTTTTTATTCTAATGGATTTAGTTGGGTTTTCTAACAGATTTTGGGGCGAAGATTCCGTGCGAAATTTCCTGAAAGGAAACACATTACAGAAACAAATTCAGAATTCAATGATTGCATTGGTCTTGTTTTCATTGGCAATTATTGGTTTAGTTACAATGGCATATTTTCAGTATCAGTACAACATTTACCACAACAGCAGATTGTTGAAAAAAGTAAATTCCGTAATGAAAAATGTTGCACAATATTATATTGAAGATTATCCGGTTTACGGACCTAATACATTTGATAAGGTGATACAACAGAAAATTAAAGTATTGTCATCTATACATGCGTTAGACATAAATGTATACAACACGAAAGGTGAATTACAACATTCTTCACAACCTGAAATTTTTAAACGAAATTTAGTCTCTTCACGTATGGATGCAGATGCCTATTTTAATTTAATTATTAAAGGTAAATCCAAGTATGTGCATGATGAAAAGATTGGAAAGTTGACTTATTTAAGTGCTTATCAGCCTTTCAGAAGTAACGGAAAAGTGTTAGGTTATTTTAACTTTCCGTATTACGGAAAACAAAAGAGTTTTCAGGAAGATATATCTTATTTTTTGGTGGCACTCGTAAATGTTTATGTATTGTTTTTGATAGCAGCAGCCTTGTTAGCCGTTTTCCTTTCGCGTTCCATTACCAATTCTTTGACGCTGATTTCCGACAATATAAAAGGTGTTCAGTTTGGTAAAACGAATGTGCCCATTAGTTGGAAAAATGATGATGAAATCGGATTGCTGGTAAAACAATACAATCTCATGTTAGGAGAATTGGAAAAAAGTGCCGACTTACTTGCTAAGTCAGAAAGGGAAGGTGCATGGCGCGAAATGGCTAAGCAAGTGGCACACGAAATCAAAAATCCGCTGACACCGATGAAATTAAGTATTCAGCATTTACAGCGCGCTCTAAAAGATAATTCACCTGACATAAAAGAACTGACAGAAAACATTTCAAGACGCATGATAGAGCAAATCGATAACTTGTCTGGCATTGCTACTGCTTTTTCTGATTTTGCTAAAATGCCACAAGGTGAATTTCGCAAAATTGATATTGAACCAATCTTGTTGTCTACAGTAGAATTATTCAGAGAAAGTGATAATGTGGAAATTAATTTAAGCTATCCGGAAAATGAATGTATCGTTTTAGGTGATAAAGATCAGCTGATGCGCGTCTTTACCAATATTATTAAAAATTCAACACAGGCAATTCCTGAAAACAAACAAGGCATTATTGATATTATTGTAAATGACAAAAGCACTTATTTTTTGATTACCATAAAAGATAATGGCGTTGGAATTCCGGAAGAAAAAAGAGCTCATATTTTTGAACCGAATTTCACCACTAAATCTAGTGGTACAGGATTAGGATTAGCAATCAGTAAAAATATAATAGAACGTATGAATGGAAAAATTTGGTTTGATTCAGTGGTGAATGAATACTCCGAATTTTATATTCAGTTACCAAAATCAACATAAAAAAATTATTAACTCGCTCTGCGCGCTTTGCGTCTTTGCGTGCAAAAGAACAACACAAAATGAAACAAGAAAATTCAGAAAGATTATTTGAAAAAGCAAAAACATTAATGCCTGGTGGTGTCAATTCACCGGTTCGTGCCTTTAAATCTGTAGGCGGAACGCCTGTTTTTATCAAGAATGGAAAAGGCGCACATATCTGGGACGAAGATGGCAATGAATATGTTGACCATTGTTGTTCCTGGGGACCTTTAATTTTAGGACATGCTAATGATGAAGTGGAAACTAAAATTATTGAAACCATTAAAAACGGTACTTCTTTCGGCGCGCCAACGGCACTGGAAAATGAACTAGCGGAATTGATTATTTCCAATCATTCCTACATAGAAAAAATACGCTTTGTCAGCAGTGGAACAGAAGCGGTGATGTCAGCATTGCGATTAGCGCGTGGCGTCACGGGCAAATCCAAAATTATCAAGTTTGATGGTTGCTATCACGGACACGTGGATTCTTTGTTGGTGAAAGCAGGCTCCGGATTGGTTACGTTTGGTGAGTCTACTTCTGCAGGTGTGCCTGCGGCATTTGCCAATGAAACGATAGTGTTGCCATTAAATGACGAAGAAGCAGTAAAATCTTGTTTGGATAATTTACATCACGAAGTGGCAGCTATCATTATTGAGCCTATTCCTGCAAATAACGGACTGCTGATTCAGTCGCATAAATTCTTGCTGCACTTGCGCGAATTGTGTACGCAACATAACGTATTGCTGATTTTTGATGAAGTGATTTCCGGTTTTCGTGTGGGTTTTGAAGGCGCTGCAGGTTTATATGAAATTAAACCGGATATTATTACGTTTGGAAAAATTATTGGCGGTGGAATGCCGGTAGGTGCATATGGTGCCAGCCACGAAATCATGAACCATGTTTCTCCTTTAGGACCGGTGTATCAGGCAGGAACGCTGAGTGGTAATCCGGTGGCGATGAGTGCAGGTATTGCACAGCTGACGGCTTGCCTGCAACCGCATTTCTATCAAAACTTACAACACAAAACAGATAAGCTGGTAGATGGAATTAAACAACACATCAAAGCAAAAAACCACGAAATTACAATCTATAACATTGGTTCGATATTCTGGTTTGCATTTTCAGATATGGCGCATCTGAACCGTGCCGATCAGATTAATTCCGGAAAGATGAGTTTATTTGCAAAAGTATATCACTATTTATTGGAGAACGGCGTTTACTTCGGGCCATCTGGTTATGAAGTGGGATTTGTTTCCGC